>Ga0134126_10000483_pt1 | contig 51058 bp, 38 predicted proteins | sample KB31752_FD_96881 | JGI IMG/M metagenome (GOLD analysis project Ga0134126, IMG submission 96881) | Terrestrial soil microbial communities with excess Nitrogen fertilizer from Kellogg Biological Station, Michigan, USA - KB3-175-2 | ecosystem: Environmental > Terrestrial > Soil > Unclassified ...
GTCTTGTTCCACATCACCGTCCTCGTCTCCGTCCGACTCGTGTAAATAGTCGCGATTGGGTCCCATGCTCGCCTCTGCTTTCTTGGATGATTGTAATCCCGTTACGGCACGTTTGCCAAATCCCAACATGCGTTTCAGTAGCGGTTTCGAGGCATCGTCTTCATTGATCAAGGACGGGGCCGCCTCGAGGGTTTGGGTCTCGGTCACGGCATTGTACGAGTCTTCGATCAACCGCACCCAACGTGGATCCGAGCGCCATGACCGTGCAAAACACAATAAATCATACCCCTTGCCACGGGCCGGTACCATGTCCTTGTCGGCGTCGGCCATGCTCCACGGTATGGGAGCGCGCCGTGCACCCGTGTGCAAGGGCGAACTCGCCTTTTCGAAATTGGTCAGTACCGCATGACACTTGATATTCTCAAACTTGGCCGTGGGCAAATACAAGTGGACCATGGTCCCACTCGCCACGGGGCGCGTCACGGCCGAAAAGGAGTAATGGACGTACTTGGTTTTCAAATCATCTTCCACCAACCACACATTGGCGAGTGTCAGCGCATTGTGTGAGATTTGCGTCGAAGGGTGATCCAGTTCCACCAGACCCAAGATCACTTGCATAATCCAGACACAAATCGAGGACAGTTCCGATTTGGACAGCAAGACTTGTTGTTGTTCATAACGTTCGATCCATTGGTGGGCCACATCCTGCAAGGACTTGACTATGCGTTCGCCAATGCTGTACACAATCGTATCGCAAAAGGCCCGTTGCACTTGTGGAATGTAGCGTGCGAGTGCGGCGCTAAAGGGTGCTTCGTACAACTTGGCTTGGGTGTGACTCCACACGGGCCGAATCGTTTGCAGTAAGAGACGTGCTGTTTCTTCCGGGTCCGAGGGCGTAATCATGAAATTGTGCTTGATCAGTGTTAATTCGGCCAAGAGCATAAAACACCACAAGGACGGTTCCTGCTTGGCATCGGGTCCCATTTCCTTTTCGAGTAAATGGAGCCAGGCTTTCAAATAGACTTGCGACCCCTTGTCTCGGGCCATGTACACGTTGCGAAACCTGTTTTGATTCTGCTGTTCATGCGACCATGGATACAAACGCACCGTGCCCGGTCCCGCGCACGTCCATGACCAGAAGATACGCCACAGTGTCTGTCCCGTGGATTTATGTCGGTCTTGCAATTCGCTGCTCAGTGCCAAGGCGTGCAGACGCGTGTCCACAAACGGATCCGCCATGGTGTCGATTGCCGAAACATAAAACTGATTGGTAAATTGCATCGCCACGGTGCGGGGCTTGTGGGCTGGCAACACAAGCGATGCACGCTGTACCATGCCCATCATTTCGGAGTCGTACGTGGCGCTACGCGATTCATTCAAGTCGAGAAACGACGATTCCTTGATCATGTACACGGGTCGGTTGGGTCCATGCCGCTTGTCAAGCCAATCGGGGAAAAATTGTTGGACCTTTTTATTGCTAATTTCGAAACAGGGTCGTCCGCCCTCGGGCAAGTGTACTGGATACAAGGCCGAGTTGAGTTTGCGCAATTCCAGACGTTGAGCAAGATTAGCATTGAAAAACGTGGCCCGTGTCATGGACCACTCGAATGCATTGACCAAGGACGGATGCTTGGATTTGTCATCGCCTACCGTCACGTCACTGTAGTGATCTTGATCGTAATCCAATAGTGGCACATCGGGCGCGTCCGAGCGTTTCTTTTCGGGACGTGACGGTGCAATCGGTGCGATTTCCGCATCGGAATCATCATCTTCGGCCAAGGGTCCATTGCGTGTACTGGCCGCAGTGGTAATGGACGTTGTAGGTGTGTCCCACTCATCATCGTCGGTTATGGATCTCTTGTCGTCACCTGATTTAGGTTTGAGTATGGGCTTGGGTTTCATTTTCGGCGTTTTGCCATTTGGTTTCCGTTTCACGGTGCCCGCTTTACTCACCACTTTACGTTCCGTGGGGTTCTTCGGTTCCATTTGTTGTACTAGTTGCTCTACACGTACAATCTTGAAAAAGAAGGAATACAAACGTAAAGTACAAGAAACTTTTTAAATTTTCTTCCAGAGTTAATTTTCATTCACTTGAAGTACCAAACGATGCTAGAATCTTTGGTCCCAAGGTTTGGGCAATAGTGCTGCGCATAGATAGATATGGACCACCGTCGGGATGAGGTTCAAACGGCATTTCTGCTTTACTCCACTTTTCGGGCAATTGAGGTTCGCGTGCTGCGTCCTTTTTGACCTGCGACTTGTTTTTGGGTCGTTTTGTTAGCTTGTCTTGGGATGACTTGCTCTGCGACGTACTGCTCGACGCAAGAGCCGATACACTTTCAGTTGAGGATGATGCGTCTGTATGAGCCGATGAACTGCTGCGTGATACACGTGTTGCGTCACGTTTCACAGCATCCCGTGCATTGTACAAGCTGGCATTTTCAAAAGGGAGCGTGTCCACGGGCATCCTATGTCGTCGAGAGGAGAAGGTAGGCAGTTCACGATTGGGATCTGTTTCCAAGACGTATTGAGCCATTTGTGGTTGTGTCATTCCCTGACTTGTATCGAGCGTCACTTCGTCTACTCCATTCTCGTACTTGGATTCCATTGATGCAAACGGATTTTTTAAATAAATGGCCCCCCCAGGATCAAATGATTAAAAGTGATTAAAAAAATGATTAAAAAAGTGAAAATGGATAGAAAAAGAGAAAAAATCTAGACGTTTAAAAAAGGCATGGTAAAGTCTGGGCTTGGAAATGAAAAAAATAAGGGGGAAAGAGGATCCGTCGAATCAAAATAATGCGGAACGGACCATCGGTGGTCCTTGGTTAATGGCAAGACACGCAACATTCGCATCCGAGAGGGATCGGACTCGAGGGCCTTGCGCCAAACGAGCAATGCCAAGGGCGTGTCCAAGAGTAAATGATAGGATTGCGGACCATGATCATGCGAAATTAAACTCGTTATTTCATCCGTGGAATCCTGCTTGGTTTCAGCCGTATTGGTCTCGCGACGCCTTTTGAGTCGTTGTCGTTTTTCGGATGGATACAATAAATCCGTTTGGCTTGTAAATACGTTCTGGCCCATTTCCAATTGGGCAAGTGCCTGTTCTCGAGTCGGTCCTGACCGGTATTGGATCAAGTGAGCACGTGTATGATGCCACCGTTTGTCGGATAGAAATCTGGCCGTAGATATACCAAGGTGGGATGATGATAACTTGGGCGAAGCCACCATCTCTGGTTGATGCATAAGCCACAAGTAGACAAGAGTGTGATTCATCCGAAACACACTTAGACCCACACAATCCGTCAATGTAATGCCGGACCACCAGTCAACGGGAGAAAAAGTCAATTCCAACTGGATGTCGGGTACTTTTAGTTCATGACCATTTCCTTGGTAACTCACCACCTGGACTTCGCGTGGAAACCATGTTAAATGGACCCGATTCTCACGGGCCGAAACAGACTGTGCCATTCCATCTTGATTATGTCGTGCCGCCATCCTTTCATCGAGGTCCTCTAGACTCTGAGAACGCGAATACACAGTTCGGCCCATTATTTTTTGATCCAAGATCGTAACCAGCGAATTGTGTTTCAGGAAATCCAACAATTCGCCCGAATGGGCCGCGCCTGAATAATAAATGAGATTGCTGCAGTATTGCAACCAAGGTTTGTTGCGTTCCGTCTCAGGCAAGTGAAAGCGGCGAAACATGCGTCGAGGTATGAATTCGTCAATGGCTATACCGGAACCGTCCAGTACGATAAACCCAATCATTTCTATAATGACATTGAGAAGCAAAACCCAGATGTACTTGTCTGATTTGCCTTCTTGTTGGTAATGGTCCCACGAACGCTTTAAAGAGGACATGGTACTCCTGTACTCTTTTTGCTTGGACCGAAACACACGTACCACCCACTTGTCCAGTTCATCTTGCATGAGCGGATGAATGTCCTGTTTCTGGAATCGTCGTGTCTTGCTGAGTTTCTGATGATCCTTGAACACGATGAATGGATCCAAAATGATGGACTTGGTTCGCTCCAAGAGCATTCGAGTATACTCTGGGTATCTTTCCTTGAATCGTGCTACACTTACGCCTGCACTGTTGGCAATGATTGCGTCCACGAATTTCTCGGATGCAAACCGCTTTTGTGCACGTCGTAGCAGCACTTGTTCTGCCTTTTTCGCAAGTCCTTCCGAGGATAATTGATCCTCGTCGCTTGGCATATCCTCATCTATTAGCCTCGATTCCTTGACGGTTTCAAGTGTATCCGACCACGAACTGTCTGCCACTTTCCGAATACCACCATCGCCCAACATGCGTTCACGCATATCGCCCGCATGGAATCGGATCGTGTCATTGTGTGGACACTCGGACTTGTCCATGACAAAACAAGCCTGGAATTCATCATTGATCTTGGTAATGGTGGATTGTTGTGCCCGGTCAGGATTTTGTAATTGTCGTCTCTCCTTGGTCTCGTCTGGATGCTCATCTATACCCGCTTCCAAGAACAAGTCCCAATACACACCCATGTTCGTCTTGATGACGGCGTGCAGCCAGTCGATCATTGGATGTGAATTAAAGGCCTCAAGTTCATTGGCGGGCACGGGCAAATCATAGGCGTGGGTTTCGCCCCACAAGAATAGACTTCGAATGGCGGGTTCGCCTGGTCGCAAAGCTTTGACATCAATCTTGATGAGCAAATAGATCAAGGTATAAGGACCTTCGACATATTCAAACGATGGGATATGGGCACGGTCGCCCGTGGTCAAGGACCACTTGACGTTTGCCAATTTGGTAAAGGGTACGGGCAAGTACTTGACACTTGATCCCGTCTCGAGCCGTCGTTGTTGACGCAAGTACTTGACGCCCGCCTCGTGTCCTGGATTCAGAAATGTAGTATGTTCTTCTTTTAGGTCGTGTTCGACATCTTCTTCATCGTCTGGATCCGTCCACACGTATTGAAATGGGTAATACTGTCGACGACAACACAATCCGCCCATTTTTATTTTTTTTTGGTCAAGTGATCAGCCCGACTTGTTTTAAAAAGGAGAGAATAAAAAAACGAAACTAGGTTCGATACCGATCAGACCTGGGGTAAAATACTTTCTTTATCCTTACACAGGACGCGCGAAAAAATGGAAAAGGAATTCTTGGTCCAGGTGCGCAAAGTCGTCGCTACCCAGCACATTGCCTTTAATTGCAGTGCCGATTTCAAGAAAATCGACGATTACAATGAACGGCTGACCAAATTCTGGAAACAAACCGACTTGCCCACGTCGAAAGAAGTGGTGACACGTATCTCTATTCTCCACTTAATGAGTCGCTTTCTACGCGATGGGTGCGAAGCAATCGTGTACTTGATCAAGAACCCAATACCCAGGGAAGATCGAGCCAAGGAATGTGCATTGACCACCAGCATCTTGCGCGCCGCCCTGTGTGCCATTTCACAAGAAGATCCTGAAACCATTCGATCCGTCATTAAATTACCTCGGACCAATCAAAAAATGTTGGGCGGTGATGCATCCATCAAAAAGGACCTGGAATTGGCCAGGGAGTATTGGGTCGCGTATTTCTATCGGTGGGTCAATTGTATCCGATGGGACGCTATTCGGGAACATGCCCCTGAAGCATTGCGTGTCAAGATTGAATCGTTTTCGTGTGTCTCGACCATGGATCCGCCGGGTAAAAACAGTGTCAAGAAAAAGACACCTAGCAAGTCGAGTATCGCGTCGGATACGACCATGACCGATGAATTGGAAAAAGATGACGATGACGATGATGGCTTTCCTACGGGCCGATCGATTCGCGATTTTATGAGTGACAATGCATCGGATTCCGAGGTACCCTCGGAATCCGACCTTGATTAGTGTAATTTCTTTTTCCTATTTTCTTTTTCGTTTCTTTTTAAAAAGACGTTTTCGGTAAAAGAAATGTTGAAACAAATCATACTATGGATAACATGTGTAATGTACGTGGCCAGCGACTCGCGATGGACACGGTCCGAATTGGAATACGTCCAAGAACACGTGTCGGCAACCCAGCGGATCAATCAGGACGTGAAACAAGACTGGACGAAAGAGTACCAGAAACAGCTCGACAATGGACAAACACCTACGGCGATTTTCAGTGCTAAAATGGCACAATTGCAACAAAATACCAGTCGGCTGACGAAGTTACTGCAGCCTATTTTCCAACCCAAGGTGGTGAATTCCACGTGTCCTCACAATCATACTGTGACGACAGTGATTAAGACTTCTTCCATTTAAACAATCGAACCCAATTTTGAATTTCGAGTCAGGTTCAAGGCGGAAAGAAAAAAGATGTATGACCAATTGACTGATAGCCGTAAAAGTTTTTGTTTTTTTAATTACTATTGTTATTTGGTGCTTAAACCCTAGATGAAATGCAAATTGACAATGAATTTGTAAAGGGATTCCAAGAATTGGACAAGGCCATCGAGACGCTACCCGATGGCATCACCACAGATGTCAATGTAGATGGTTATGTGATTTCCGTGTATTCACCATACATAATCAACAATGAACAACAAGCGCGTTTCTTGGAATCGGTGCCTACCCTATGTCGACATTTTACACTGGAATTCCAACATCAAGTCATGGAACCCCAATCCAAGATTGTACAAGAATACATTCGGATTGCCGAGTCCAATGCGGACGAATGTCTTGATTCAAGTGATCCGGCTACAGGTAATGAATCAAATGACTTGGATTTGCTAAAAGATACCGATGATGCGGCCTCTTCTGAGTCGGTTAAGATACCTATACTATCGTCTGGAGCACGAGACTCGTCCGACGAAAGTACATCAACCTCTGCCAATACGGATCGTGCTTCCAAACAAGTGGCACTTGTACAGCAAGAATGGATCAATTTTGGCATAATTGCTAGCATTTTTCACGTCACGGAAATCAAGCCCATTCCCTCGACACGGTTTGTAGTCATCATGTCGGACCTCACGTGGACGACGGAACGCAAGACACAAGTGTCGGAACATTTACCACGTACGTGTATGGCGTCTATATTGGTCTGGGGATACCGTTCTTTTTCCATGCAACCGCCACCCAAGCCACGATCATGTATTACAAGGCGACGCTGTTTTTGGATCATGCTTCTTATGACGGTAGTGGCAGTCGCCATTGTAGTTTTATTTTCCCTGCGTTCTTGATTCCCTTTAGACTTTTATATTTACTCCTTTTTCTTGTTTTAAATCTTTTTGATTTAAGTATCCTCCAACCAGCAGTTTAATCATTGTCGGAATCGCGGAAACCAGCCAACATAAACGGGCCCTCGCGTATGAATATCGGATCGACTAGTGTTCGGTTGTCAATGTGCAAGGAACCATGAAGTGAAAAAGTTTTTGAAATTTCGATACGGCATGTTAGTTGTGATACATTCGCATTTGGATTCCCCAATTCCCGAGCTTCGAGGTGCATGACCCCAGCGACTGGTTTGGCTATCAGTTCAAACGCTGTCTTCAGCATTTGTCCATCCTTGGTCCATTCGTCAACCTCCATATGAAGAGGTGCGAGCGCACGCGTAAAGTATTTGGATTCACTCCAATCTTCGTATTGCCACAGATGAATATCCCCCGTTATGGTAAGTCGAATATCACCAACACCACGACCAGAAGGATCGTTAATCTGGAGCTGAGTCGTACTTTTCCAAAAACCTTCGAGGGAATTAAATTGGCGAACCAGGCGTCGCTTGGCCCGACGTTGCCATGATGTGTTGATTCGTGTCATTTTTGTTCTCTTTTTTCTATTTACAAAATAGTTTCGTCCTTTTGTACTAGAATCGTACAAAATTTATTATCGCGTAACTTTCTTGTTTAATCAGGAATTTTCCTTTATCACGAAATCATTAATCGGCACACAATTTACATTTACCAGTTTTTCTTGTTAATCAACTTTAAAAAATCAAACAAATTCACAAATGGAAAGTAAACCAATCACACCGACACTGCATCGAACCGTGGACTCTCGGCCATACAACATGTACTGGGACCCACAGCTTTCTCGTTTGCAATTCGCGCCAATGGAACGCGATTTCATCTGTCGCGAGCGAATTCAAACCTTTGACACCGACATTCGTGGTCAACGGTTTACAATGTACAAGATCCGTTACAAAAAGGGTCACGTGGTGCAGCTCTTGGAGAATCCCGAGGAACAATCCATAGAATTCATGCATCTCGTGGACGATGCGACGAATGAAATTCGTGCTCGATTGTTTTTCCGCGTCTCTTTTGCACATTCGACTCAAAAACCAGCCTGGTACGGCAATGAAACGGGCTCGTCGACCAATACCCTCATTTCGGATGATGGGGATCCCAAGATGGCTGTAGATCGCATGAATGAGTTTCTCCGTCATTTATCGTTTGCCAATCTTGTACTCGTGCCTGTTTTCAAACGATGATTCTTACAAGAATTTTATTGTGGAACATTGTGTAAAAGTGATTGTATGGACATGGTGTCAAAAAAACACGATTTTGAGTTTAATACAGGATGAGATTTTGTGCTTTAAAATTTGTCTTTAATTACTGGACAGCACATGACGGGGCGGCCTTTAATGTAAGGACTTTAATGTTGACTGTGGGTTGACATGTAATATAACGGGGCAAGGCAGGGTAGCACATCTTGACGGGGCGACTTTAATATAACGGGGCAACAATAGGGTAGCGCAGGCATCGCCAATCAAAATGACGGGGCATGTGCTGGCTTTTTTTGGCCTTACATGGAATTCCGGCCTTATATCATTTCGGGCCAGGCAGCACTGAAATTTTTTTTTTTGGTTTTTTCTTAATTTTTTTCAATTTTTTTTTCCTGGGTCTCCCCACCCTCGGCCATTGATCGCTAGGTAAAAATTCTGGCTTTAATATAGGACTTTAATTCTGTGGCAGCACATGACGGAGCGGCCTTTAATATTTGGCCTTGAATGTTGACTGTGAACAGGCCTGTCATATCACAGCCAAAAACAAGCCAGCGTAAAATGACGGGGCGACTTTAATATCACGGGGCAATGCTAGGGTAGCACATGTGCTCCTCGTCATTTTGACGGGGCATGTGCTGGCTTTTTTTGGCCTTACATGGAATTTGGCCTTATATCATTCTGGGCCAGGCAGCACTGGAATTTTTTTTTTGGTTTTTGCTTAATTTTTTTTGAAAATTTTTTCCTGGGTCTCCTGACCTCCAACTGTCGATCACTAGGTAAAAATTTTGGCTTTAATGTAGGCCTTTAATCTTCTGACTGTGACGTCACACAGGCTCAAGTCAAGGCAAGGAAAAGAACTCGTCGAGTGTCGACACATGTTTTGCATAGGGATAAACTTCGTCCAAGTTCAGGCCATACGCGGTTGCAATCTTTTCCTGGCGCTTGACCGCCACTAGACCTCGCAATTCGCAGAACCAATAGGTCCATTCGTCCAGTGAAAGGAAATGGAAACTTTCAATGATGAATATTTCCGCTACATTGCATCCTGATGCTCCATGACTACGACGCGCCCAGTCAATTGTTTTGAAGTTGGGCCTCAAGAAGGAGAGCAATTCATTTGTAAAGACACTGTACAGTTGGCAGGCTCGTGCTACATAACTATCAATGGATTGTTGCTTGGATTCGAATTCGGTTTGATTTTGCTTGGTTGGGTTTTGGTTGTGTATCTCGATAAAACGAGCCAAGAGGTCCACGTGTCCTTTTTCCCGGCACGATTTGATTTTCAATAATTGCTGGACTAGTTTTTGAGTCGCGTCCAGTCTGAGAGACGTGTCTGACTTGAGAATCGCGTCTAATCTTGGAGCAACGTCCGATTTGAAGTCGGCGTCCAACTTGGGAAAAGTGTCTGATTTGAGAGACCCATTCAATTCAGAAATGGAATTCTCTGAATCCATACGAACCACGGGCACGTCCGCGGACACCGAATTGGTGCGTTCCAAGAGCCCGTCGCTGTCCAGTCGAATCATGGGAGAGATGCTGATGGTTGACGAATTCGAAATTCCAGATAAAAGTGGGCGAGGCATATTGGTAGAAAGAGAATCGGACAAGACGGAGGATGGCAACACGATTTCATTTGACTTGGATTGCGATAGTGCGATTGGTTCGGGCGGTGACCTTGAAAGGAGAACAGAGTCACTATCTAGTTCTACTTTCTGAACCACGGTCTCGGCTACGAATTGAGATTCGGTTTCCTTCCCGGAAGATTCTACCCGCCAGTCCGTACGACGGCGCTTGGCACCAAGTTTCGTCTCATGTATGGTACGCATTTTCTTGAACAGGCCACGGTTAGGGGGAAAGTCAAAGAGTGAGCAAATCCATGGAAAAAGAGTCGAGAGTTAGCAACAACGTCATGGAAAAATCAGATTTAATGAGTTGGAAAATGCGAGACTTGCTTTAATCAAGAGTGGTGCACTGCACCACTCTTTTCGTCACAATTACTTTTTTTTTTCTTGTCGAGAAAATTAATGGAGCAAATTCACATTTCGTATGGTAAGTCGTCGGCAATGGGCTTGATTATCGAGACGATTGAAATACATCATTCTCATTTGGGGGTATTCTCGTAGATTCTCTCAAGGACCCAGATTTGGAGCTTGGACCCAAGGACGCGAGTCCAAGCGAGGTTTGTATCCCTTGTTATACGAGGATCCTTGCAATTGATCGTTCCCTGTCCAGGTGCAACTCTGTGATTCGACCCGCATGTTTGTGGTCAATTGCATCTTGTGCATCATCTTGCTATTATGGACACTTTGGCTGACGGCAACCCAAAACCTGACATGGTCCTTGACCATCTATCACTTTGTCGCATGTTTTCAGTTGGTTGTGTACTTGTTGACCTCAATTTACCTGAGGAACTATGGATCCTCCCATGTACCGTATTATGCATTGATCTTCGAATTGTGTATCTCGTTTATATTTTCTGGTATTACGTTTGAAATGGATTTCGATCCTCAATTGATTTACGATTGTTGTATCTTGTTGTATTGGTCCATTTTGTCTGTACTGACTCTTAAGCGGTCGACCGTGTGATTCTTCTTGTCTTTCTCATTGTCTTTTTATTTATTACCGATTGTGTTTCGTGTACACTCAGTACCTTGTTGAGTCTTTTGTTTCGGGCCGAGTTGACGGTCCAACCGAATGATTGTCCGATTTGATACATTTTTGTCATTCGTCGATAAACAGTTGTTTGTTCCAAAAGAACTCGAGAAAAAAAATCAAGCACTTTTCCTTTCGAGAGAATGTAACCAAAAAAAATTGACAAAACACGATTCTCCATTGTCTCTTTACTTTTTCCACGAGCATCCAGAAAGAAAATGAAGACGAAATGGATGGTCTTCTTCTTGGGCACCGTACTCACTTGGCAAGTGATACGCGAACGTATCATTACCACACTATACATTCCGCGCTCGGATCATACAATCCTTCCCGACAGTGTTTTGCCAGAGGTGGCCCTTGAAACGAGCATCATTGCTCTCAGCTGTCTTGTATCGTACCAATTGCTACAAGACCGTTCCTGGAGAGATGTGACGAAAAGCATGTTTACGGGCGTTATTATGGTCCTAATCGTCTGGAATGCGCGATCGCCCATGGCGCCCGTCGCCCCTCGTGGTTCCAACATCACGGAACAATTGCATTTCTTGGAAAGGGTGCAAACCACGCAATTGGACAAGTGTTCTCACCAACATGTCAAGACAATTGAACCCGAGGAACGACATGCGCTAGAAGCACATGAATTCTTTGAAAAGCGCAATGGCGAAACGTGCGCCGTCTTTGATTTGTCGCGTATTCCGGTGGATCGTCATCAGGATGTATTTAATTTCTGGAAATGGGCCCTGGAAGTGGCACTCGTAACGGGCAATGATCGTGCATTGCACTTGGCCACGCAGTTGGTGTTTGCTTGTTGGATATTGACATCCATGCGACACCCCTGGAATTCCAAGCTTTTATTCATCATTGTATTCTTGACCTTGGCCATTGCTCTTATGGGTCTCTTGTTCATCCCCACACTCTTGTGTGATCCCTCTCTCGCCGAGCAACGCCTAGGCATCTTTGTACCTTTTCCGGCCACGTGTTTCCAGCATTCATTCTATTTACTGGATCGGTCCTTTAGTCTATCGCTCGACAAGCGGTATCCTCAGTTTCAAAATGCAATCGTCATTCCTCATTTCCGCGCAGCGGACGCCAAAACATACATGTTTGAACCCTTGTTTCAATGGTCGACTCGATTGGCTAATTTCCATTCCATTCGGAATTTCGTCTTGTTCTTGTTATTGGGTGGACATGTCGCATTCTACTTGGGAAATACCATCCAATACGTGTATCGATCCTTGCGTATGGAATGCAGTATGTGTCGCTGGCGCAAGACGCATGCCGACTAGTCAAATTGATTAAATTTTTTTTTTCACCAAATAATAGAAAATCCTTCCTTTAATGATTTTTTTATTATTCCATTGAGTATAAATTCTCCCTCTATTTTTTAAATAGCGATTGAATCCATTCAACGCGTCGGAGATTTTCTGTCGAAGAAGTAAAGAATGGAGAATAAATCCAATGCTGGGAAATTAGAAAAGAGCCGGAAATTGGTATGGCTCAAATCCAATCCATACAGTACCGACAAGGCTACCGTACCATATGTACCCGTAAGCGTCAATTGGCAGTTTCAGTGGACAAGTATAAAAGAGGACAGAACCGATACATATTGGTATCTGCGCGGCAAAGCCACTCATAGCAACAAGTGGGTCCTGTTCCCTACGTCGGCGAGTGAATTTGACAAGAGCATGACGGGTTCTTCTTCAGACGAGGCGACGCCGTTTCTCTTGTCCAATGCCTCGTTTTCGTTGCTCATTGAAAATCGGACGCGTACCGAGATCAATGACGAGACGGAACGTAATCGCGTGATTCAAATTCCATATGACCAAGGCGAAGCCGAACAGTTGGGTACCACTTTTGGATACGTGATTAAGAGTATCCATTTGATGGAAAATACGCGACGCGACGAGGACGATAAACTCTATCGTGAGTTAATTGGAATCGAAGTGGAGGTGATGCGGTTCATGTCCGATTCGTAGCTGTTTTTTTCTGATTAATAATTTATATAAACAATTTCTTCTTGTATCGTGTCACATTTCAACATGGAAGCGAAAAAGGACAGGAAATCGAGAAAACGAAATCGCCCTGGCGAAAATGAACTGAAAGAAGACGTTTCAAGCAAAGTGCATGTTCCAAAACAATTGACATCGCCTCAGTTGCAATTTCGACAGGCCTGTGAACAAGGAAACTTACAGCAAGCAAACCACTTGATAATACAGACTGGCGTCACCGATTGGGTACATGGATTCCTCGAAGCGTGCAAAGCGGGTCACTTGGAAATTGTGAAAATATTAATCGACAGGGGCATTTTGAAAAACAAAAAGGGACGTTCCCAAGTCGACCAAGCCTTTACATTTGCCTGTACTCACGGCCATGTACCCATTGTCGAATTACTCTATCTGAACAATATCCATTCCGACAATGAGGATTGCCTAAGATTGGGCGTGACGCATGGTCATTTACCAATTGTCAAACTCGCAATAGCCAAGGGAGCCACTGACATTCATCGAGCAAAACAAACGGCATGTAGGCAAGGAAACTTGGAAATTCTTCGATTCTTATTGGGAATCGAACGATCAAGACCTCCTCTTCTATCTTCCTTGATGGAAACCGCCTGTCAGAGTGGTCAATTGTCCATTGTATCCTTTCTGATTACGCAATTCATCCCACAGTCGGAAAGTGATTGGTTTGACTGGATTACTTGTGCATGTAACGGAGGCCATGTCAATGTGATTCAATGTATCATTCAACATGCCAAATCCAATCCCATTGCAATTCGTATGGCTCAACACGCATTAAACAATTCACACTCTCGCGTCAAGGCAGAATCCATGATTCAATTATGTGATTTACAAGTTCCTGGATGGACACCTGTCATCTATGGATTTACACTTGAAAGTGTTTGTGATGATCTAATACTAGCAGGATTCACACCCTCCATGTTTTGGCTATCCGCCGATGCCAAGAAAGTTGAAGCCCTGTCTAGGCGTTACTCGCGAGGAGTTGCTTGGTACTTGTCGTTGTACTTGATTTCTGACGTAATTGGGCTCATTTTACCCTTTTTATTTCGTACCTGGCCATTGGTTATTACTCCATCACATTCGGATAAGCCACCCGAAAAGGAGTAAGAATTTCTCAATGTTATTTAAAAGTAAATATTTTACAAATTACGAGACACCTGTCGAGGTAAACTTGCGAGGATTGTGACGAAGCCATTATTCACGCGTGCCATTGACATTTACACTTTTCTGGGTGATGATAATCCATAATCGGATACTCTTAAATATTTTTCCTTTTTAACAAATTTTATGTTCTTGTCAAAATGCATCCGACATTTGGAATGAAAAATAATAAAAAAGAACATGTATCGAAAAAACGAAATCGACCAGACGACGAGGAATCGAGAAAAGAGACTCCAAGCGTTTTGCGTGGTCCAAAGCAACTTATTTCACTCCAATTACGATTTCGACAGGCATGTGAGCAAGGAAACCTACCTCAAGTGAATCGCTTAATGCCGGTCGACGTTGCAGCCTGTGTCCACGGGTTCCTCGCAGCATGCAAAGCGGGTCATTTGGACATTGTCCAAATATTGATTGACAAGGGCATTTTGAAAAAGAAAAAAGGGAAATCGCAGATCGATCAAGCCTGTACATTGGCTTGTACTCATGGCCATGCGGCAATCGTCGAATTGCTCTTTCGAAACAATATTCGTATGAGTAACGAAAAATGTCTACGACTTGGGATAGAGCACGGTCAATTGCCCATTGTCAAGTTCGCAATCGCCAAGGGAGCCGTTGATATTTACAAAGCTACGCTCCAAGCCTGTCGGTCAGGGTACCTGGAAATCCTTGAATTCCTGTATGGAATTGCCCCATGTGGACCGACTCATCTATATTCCATGATGAACACGGCTTGTCAATGTGGACACCTTTCCATTGTATCCTTTCTGATCACTCGATTCACCCCACAATCCGAAACCGACTGGTTTGATTGGACCGATAATGCATGTAGTGGAGGTTACGTGGATGTGATTCAATGTATCCTTCAACATATCAAGTCCAATTCGCTTGCGATTCACATTGCGCAATATGCATTGGACAAACCAGACACTCGTGTTAACCCAGGAGCCATGGTTCAACTGTGTGACCTCCAAGTCTTGGGATGGACCCCTATGATCAATCGATTTGTATCCGACCGTTGTTGTGAAACCTTGGTACACGCGGGGTTCACGGCATCCATGTTTACGTTACCCGAAGAAGCCAGGAAAGTGGACTCTATCGTCAAGTCCTACTCGCAAGGTCTGGCTCAACACTTGTCTCTTTATCTCATTTCCGACGTGATTGGAATCATTTTGCCATTTTTATTTCGTAGTTGGCCATTGTCATTTGTTCCGCCACTTTTAGACCAAAAAACGTAAAGGGTTTTTTTTATCGGTTGAAATACCGTTTGACAATTACGAAACACACTCTGGGGTAGACTTGTAACGAGTACCATAGTCCCACCATTCACACGCGCCATCGGCATATTCGACCGCCGGTTTGCCATGATCTCGATGTTTTAATCCATTGAACCACCATTCCTTGGTGCCATTGAGTTTTATTACAGCTGGTAAATCATTGGCTCGATGCTGTCCGCCTTGGGCATTGGTCCATTTTAACGTGCCATCCTTCATTTCGATCGTGTGTTTCCCTCCTTTTCGAAACTGTTGGCCGTTTCTTAACCACCATTTCGTACCGTCGCTCCATATCATGGCCGGTAAATCACCTGCTCGATGGAGCTTTCCTTCACACATCCATTGTCGAGTTCCATCGGGCGTATCGATGGCCGGTAAATCATGATCGCGATGGATTTTGCCGTGCTTGACCCATACTTTGGCTCCACTATAATACACCACTGCGGGATCACCTTCGATTGAATGCAATGTGCCATTCACCCAATGTCGACGGTCTTGATTTGTGTCTATTGTCCAATTACAATGTGTCGTGACGTACCACGTCTTTTCGAATCCTGGAAGAAAATGATCTTTTCCCATGTCTAGATAGCCCACGATACACCCCATTAAGTCCTTGGCTATCCTGCGTCGAGTTCGGTTCGATTTCATTTCTTTTTTTTACTAATGGAACTTGCAGATTGAAAACTAAATGATTTTTTTTTACATTTCCAGCCATCAAAATGAAGACGAGAATTTTTAAGAATGGTACAGAGAAGAAACAACAAGGAGTTGAGTATCGGGATACATTAAGCCATTGTAAAGTTCCAAATGTTTCGCGAATCGGGATGAAATCGACCAATTGCCAATCATGACCACTCGAATCCAGTAGAAAATGAGGACGATGGTTTTGCATGGGTAATACCCTTTAGAAGAGGACATCGTAACACAAAGGACCAACCCTGTGTAAAAGGATCGTCTTGGTCAAATTGCAGGTCTTGGGCAATCGCCATGAACTCCTTGGTCCCAAATTGTAGAGTTTGACATTGCCATTCTTGGAAAACTGTACGAATCAGACGGAAAAGGTGAAAAACATCTAAAATGACGAGACGAGGTTTATGTTCGTGGATTTCGACAGATTTCCAATTGAAAGCCATTCGTCCTAACAATCCATCAGAATAGCCGTATTTGCCTCCTATTGTGGTCTTTCGACTTCTCATGGCCAAAAATGGGTAGTGTGATTTCCGGACCGCAGATCGATCGGCGTTTTTGAATGCCCCAAGAAGTGTGGGGATAAACCCCCACTCCCTCTTTGCGAATCGCTGCCGAATTCACAACAAAAACCCGTCTTGATTTTCTTGACTGGTGTAATTAAAGCAACTGTGATCACTTAAAATTCAAGCAACTGTGATCACTTTTTAATTCAATCAACCTTAAATTTTTAATCAAACAGTGTTAAAAACAGAGACAAGCTTTAAATTAAACCAGGCCCGATATTTTAATTAAAGAAGCATTCCATTCAATCGACAAAATGGTGGGAAGAAAGCGGGTTCGGGTCAATTGGCGAGCAGTGAGCCACAAAATGTGTATACGAATCACTCTTCTCAGGCACAACACAAGCGATCCAAAACGCAACTTCGCATTGCAAATGCGGCCTCGGATGCACAGTCTGAACCCAAGTCTACGACACAGCGAAGCGGCATTGTCACGACTACCGTCTTTGAACGTGACATGCTCGACGAACTAGAATCTTGGATACCGGAATCCAATGTCTGTTCCATTGTAGTGGAATACACGCGCGAATTGGAGAGTGTTCGACGTCAGTCTGTAGCTCGACTTGTCCTGTCTGACTGTATCCCGATAGCAGGAGTAGTGGACATGATTATTGCATACTGTCGATCCGAGTTGGCAGTGGTGCAGTTCAACGTCGGTATCGCATCTACTGGCATGTTGTGGCTCGGCGTTTATTCCAAGTCGAATCAGGTTTTCATTTTTTTTTCTTCTTATCTGGGCGTGTCCCCTTTTCCATTAGCCTGTATCGAAACATTCTCTTGGAATTCAGAAGACGATTATGTCCCTGTCTCTTTTTTTTTTCTAGGAAACGGCGAAGGTCTGGACCACTACCGCCACAGTCGGCCAGCACAATGACAATACAAGAGGGCGCAGTCTGGTGCGTAACCGCCGAGGTGCCGCTATGCTGGGCATGGTGACGCTCTCCGAAGCGGGTGATTTTGTAGTCGAGCCCAATGGCACGGTCGCGTTCCCTATTCCAGCGCGTCTTCTGTGCAACGAAACCTTGTGCGCGTCCATGGCATTCAAGCCAACGGGCGATCACGCAGAGGACATTAAGCATGGTGTCACTGTGCCCTGTAGTATTGTCGACTTTTTGGTGGATTCCTTGGGTGAATTGGTCTCGCTCTTGGATTGATTTTGTGGGAATGTAAATGGGAGCCCTCGACTTGACTGCTGCAAAGAAATCGTCATCTGGTAGAATTTTTATGAAAGGAAACATAGAATCTCGTAAGAAAATAATCGTCGGCGTTGCTATGGAACCAACGCCGAAGTAAATCTAACAGGAGTATCATGCAACCACCATTCACACGCTCCATTGGCGTGTTCGATTGTCGGTTTACCATAGTCCCGGTGTTTAAATCCGTTGAACCACCATTCCTTGGTGCCATTGGGTCGTACCACCGCAGGCAAATCATCCATTCGATGTAGTTCACCTTTCGCGTTGGTCCATTTCAATGTACCATCCTTTAGTTCTACCGTGTGTTGACCTCGTCTTCGAAACAATTTGCCGTTTCTGTACCACCATCTTGTACCGTCTCCATGTTCAATGGCTGGTAAATCATTCTCTCGGTGTAGTTTTCCTTGACACATCCATTGCTTAGTTTCGTCAGGCGACTCAATGGCGGGCAAATCATGTCCACGATGAATCTTGCCATGTTCATACCACACCTTGGTCCCGTCGTGCTTCAATACAGCTGGACGCCCGTCTACGGAATGTAGCGTGTCATTTACCCAATGACGACGATCTTGATTCCTGTCCATGGTCCAATTGTATCGTGTTGTGACTTTCCACGTCTTTTCAAATCCAGGAATAAAATGGTCAGTTCCCATGTCTAGGTACCCTACGATACATCCCATTAGATCCTTGGGTATCCTATGCGGATTCCAGCCTGGGTTCATCCTCTTTTTTTCCCTTTTTGCAGCTGGAGATTCCAACATTTTACAATTTCAGGTTTTATTAAAATTAATTCGTTCAATAGATCAGGTTTTATTAAAATAATTCATTCAATAGATTTAGTGCTTTGGCACAAGAAATCCCGGGGGAGTTTTAAGACCCAGAGTTAGATGTAGCTTCGTCATTCTGGTCATCGAGCCATTCGACCCACAGCAAAATCCGATCTTGATTCAGCCAGTCCCATATCTCTCCTGGCCTATTCTTAAAACTATATTGCAATACAAACTCGGAATCACGGTCGTTCAATTTCCGAATAAATTCAGCCCGAGTCATGCTCCTGGCATGGTGTGCCAATGTGATGCCTTGAATGCACGACAATGATGCCCCATCCGCGGACCAATCCAATCGCATGGCGTGAACCACCGTTAACCATTTCCAAGGTCTAAACGTGTCCTTGGCCGCACCGGACTTGACCCAAACTTCAAAGCATGACCCCAAGATCATATCATTGATACCGCGAACCACGAAATCCTGCAGTGTAATAGGTCTTGGATCCTGATCACTCAGTACTACATTTGCGTCAAGTGCCTTTCGATGGTATCGGAACGTACTCATAATTTCCACAATGTGCTGTTTGTCGTCATCGGTCAATTGTGACATGTCCAATTTGGATTCGGCGGCCAAGGTCTTGGTTTGGAATTTGTTGAGATAATGTTCTGCATCTTGACGTAACCATTGCCAAAAAATCGAGGGGTAAGTTTGAATGGAATCGTACCAAGAACGTGGTACGAGTTGGGGTATCACATTGTCCGCAAAGGCCGATTGATCCAATTGATTGGCCCATGCCACGAGTTTGATCACCTCGTCAATGTCCGCAGTAATCGAATACATTACAGTAATCCAAAAGGCCCGTAGAATCCATTCCCATTTCAAGATAGGACCAGTCTCGTCCAATGACAGCAACGCCTCGAGGAAATCCTTGTCGAGTGCCAGGGAATCAATGTCTTTTGCCAGAAATTCATCCAGTGTAAGTGTGGCTAACCCTGGTATCCGTTGAGCCCAAGCATGAACACGTTTCCATGCTGCGGCAATTTCAGGTAGATATTTCCGTTCCGTGGCATCCAGTTTGGAAAAATCGCCCTTGACAATGGTCTCGCGTCGCGCTGCACGATCCGCCTTGGCCGATTTAAGAGGCGATACCATGGAACACGTGATGCGCGCTTCGGCCATGTGCTTGGCCATCCAAGTATCGATCAAGTACTCAAATTCAGAGTCTCGCAGATTATTGACAGTAGATTTCGCTTCACAATAGGCCGTCAGGTCTTGGACGAGTTTCTCAAAAGGGACGATGCGTTTTGCCAAACGCGCTGCACGGTCCTTGACGGGCGCCCAATAGGGAATGTCCGAGGGTACCGTTTGCAATTGGACAAGCGCGCCCAAGAATCCAAGGACTGTTTTGTCCTCTGATTCTCCAATATCATCGTGTCCAAAGGAACCAGACGGTTTTAAACCATTGCCGTTCTGGTAATAGGCCGCCTCGGCATTCACACGCGTTTCCCAATTGAGACGACTTGCCAGATCGTCTCGTTTCAGCATGTGAGGATTCAATAGACGATGAATCAAGAAGCAAAACTGGAAAATCTGAGTCGAATACAATTCATCACCTACAGCGATTCGAGTCTCAAATCTTCCCAACACCTCATTACCCAGATCATCCACCAGATATGGATCATGATAACTGGGGCAACTACGGTTGTCCGAATCGCGAATCGACACGCAGTCCAGGTCAATCCATTTGAATACAAGCTTCCTCTGATCGTATCGCAACGTAAAGCCTGCATTGTGATCTTTCAAGTCTGTATGAAGCATATTGAGAACGCGATACATTTGAACCAAGCCTTGCCCAAGATCGCGTGCCAACCGTAGCAGCAGCATCAGGTACACGTGTACGCGCTTGCCTTGTTGTTTGGCGTCCAGAGGTATCGAGGACGGAGTCGGGTAAAAGGTCTCGCGCATGGTGGCCACGTCCATGGTCATGCCCTCCATGACGATTTGTAGTATTAAATTGTGTAATGTCAATACCGAGACTTCCGTACGGTAAATGTCGACCAAACGATTCCATGCTGGCGATTGGTCCGTGATCCCTTTTGAATTGGCCATGAATTGGGCCGCAAACAAGGTCTGGATACCCAAGGCGGTCTTTTCCACCAATTCCAGTCCAGGCAAGGGTCTATTGGACGAGTACGACCATGGTACAGAGGAGTCTGTTGCATTGGTACTGGTCGATTTTTGTTTTGTATTCTTGATGCAAATGGAATCCATGTTAAATAAAATGTGTTTGTAGAACCAAGGTACGCTAGACGCGTCCACTACATATGGGGTATCGGCCTCGCCCCATATCCACTCTTTCAATCCCTCGGAATTCGGACCGGCCTTGACAAAACTCAACGCGTACAAATTCGTGACGCGATACTGAGTCACTTCGCCGTAACTGCCCGATGGATTCTTGGAACTGCCAATCTTGGAAATTCGAATAAACACGGGCAATTCACCTGATGCGACCGTGGGTGAGTCCTCATCTAAAAGAGTCACATGCATAGCCTTGTTCCAGTTTGCCACGGGACATGGTCCCAAAACATGAGCTCGCGCACGCAAGACAGTACTCATCCAAAATTCCTTGGAATCATAACGTTGCGAAGAGAGTGGGAGTGCCGTGCGTTGATCTTGTTCATGTTCGAGTCTACGTATTTCCAGTCCAATTTCATCACCAAAGGTCTGTTGTTGATGCACCGTTTCAGCCTCTTCCAGTCCGAGTCGCAGACTCTGAAGGACCAGTGTCTCGGATCGGGCAATCTGGCTGGTGAGCTTGTTGCATTGTTGTTGGATCCAAGCGGGAGTCAATTGGTTCAGAACTACGGTGAGTACCGTCACAGTCAATCCAAAGTAAAAATACAATGGAATGCACGTGTCACTGTGTAACAATGGATACCGGTTCCATTGTTGGTACAATAATCGCACAGACCGCCATTGAATAGGGGCTGTCAATCGAGTTTGCAAAGTTAACTTGGTTTCAGGTCGGAGACAAAAGTACATTAATTCAGGATCATAACGAATCATCCTGCCGAAAGTCGTATTGACTAGATCCTCAGATCGTTTTGTTTCCGTGTAATTGGGACATAGCATGTCAAAATTGTCCTGCAACCATTTTTGAGACGGGGTACCCAAGATGAATTGATTACGAAGATTTTCCATTGCCGACTCGACCGTCATACCCGGTAAGCTGAATTGTACATTGGCTTGTTTGACTTCGTCTTTCATACGAATTGGCTTGTCTATCGTTGGTAGCAGTGGCGCCAATACTCCTTGGCCAGATGTTACTCGTGGCGTGCGGGAGCGATCTACCGTCTTTTTTCTGCTCTTGCTGATTTCCTTCATTTTCCTCCAGTTGCTTACACACCTTTCTTAAAATAAAAATAAATTGAGTTGGTTTTAGAAATTCAAGACGATAGTCATTTTACAAAAATGAAAAGAAAGGAAAACTAATCAGAGGACTTTTGGCTGGTGGGCTTGGACGAGGGCTTCTTGCTAGGCGGACGACCGCGGCCTCGCTTGACGGGTGCACCTTCAGCAATCGGTTTTCCATCCTTGTCTACTTTGGCCTTGTCATCCTTTTTCGCGGCCCGCTTGCGTGCATGGTGCGGATGACCCAAGACGACACCAAATCCTCGCATATTGGAGCACTTGTTCAGCAGATACGAAGGTAATGTCTTTTGCTTCATACCCCGGGCATAGTGAATCGCCATTCGATAGATTTCCACGAGCTTGTGCGCCTGGAAGGCACGATTAAAGGCGGAACCGCGTGTCGTCAGGACGGGAATGTAATTGGATTGGGCCAATCGCGTCATTTGACTCTTGCGGATCAAGTTGAGTTCTACACCAAATGGGCCATTGGTCACGCGACCGCGGGTTCGGTGACGTTTGGGCGTGGGCAATTTCGTCTTGTCGGCGCCCTTGCCCAAGGCTTTTGTTTTCTTGTTTGTCTTCTTCTTTTTCTTTTCGGGTAGATTCTGGTCGTCTTCCATGTTTTCCTTGTCGGCATCAAAGGTACCATTGGCAGGTGTCAATGAGGCAGGTGCCTCGTCGTGCTTGATTTCAAGTTCTTGGGTGGCTTCTTGACTCATTCTGTTTGGGGAATTCGCAAAACCGCTTTAAGAGTACGTGGATTCAGATAATAAAGGGGAGCAAATCACAAAAAATTCTTTTACAATTCCGTTTCCTTGTATGAACCACACAGTTATACCCAATTTTTTTTTCCCTGTTCCCTGCCTTTTTAGACAGACATGACCTCAATTTTTTTTTTCTCTGGTGGTGCTTAGTGAGAGGGATGCCATTCTGAGATGGATGTGACATCATTCCAAATCGTATCCAAATGAACTTGAATCTTGGGATTGGCTTGTACACTCTCATAATACCGACGTTCACAATAGGCGCGGGGATCATGAATGTGTTTCTTGACATAACTCAAATCGGCATAGAGACGTGAAATGGTGACACGCCATTGCCAGCGGATATGCCAAAACTGGTCCAGAAACGTTTCCCTAAAGAGCACCGGATTCATGTGTGCCAAGGTTACTCCGACAATGTCAGGGTGCAGTACAGATGGAACACCCATGGACAGGTCATGGATCGTTTGCATACTGGCATACTCACTGGCTTGATCCATGCTGAATTTCATAAAATCGGGGCCCATACTCTGAAGTGTCTGGAGCTGATTGGGATCGTCTAGTCGTGCACACGTCAAGACTTGGGATTGAATATCAAATGGAAACATGCCATAGACGCCAGGCGACAATGGATGTGCGGAGGTCAAGTCCCACCACTCGCGTTCGCGTATGGGTTTCATGGCAATCTTGTGCTGACGACAGACGGACAATGGATCGCAGACGTGTACATACAATTGATGATATGCATAGGCCAATAAAACTATGACAACAATTGTACCTTCTAGATACGATCGTTGGATCGAGTGTGTGCTTCGTTTCATTTTCCTCAAGCAATCTCTTGGCTGGAGATTTATTGTTGAATTAGAAGAATTATTAAATAAAAACCCGAATTTTTCAAAGAATAATTCGATTTACACAAATTTTTCCTATTGTTTCAACCTGGAACTATTCTAGACAGTCAATAATTTACAAGAAATCGGACAACCCAAATCAAGGAAAATGACCAGTGAAAAGAAAAACGAAAACCAGACATTGTGGCCAAAGGTGGATCATTTCCATACGAATCGCTGGAATACCACGTCACTTGGAGACAAACGGGGACCAGGCGGTTTCATGGATGGACCGAGAGAATATGCCAAGGACGCCTGTCGTTATTACATTAATCTTCCGGAAAAGACATTTGTCCGTGAAATCTTGGCCCCGCCCTTTAAGGTGAAGAAACTTACTCTGTATCTTGAGGATACACAACTCGATAAGATTGTCGCTTCCTTGAATGAAGTGACATGTACTCCCGCGAAATACTCGGGTGTGGAATGGGCGGACGATTTTGGTTCGCACACCTTCATGGTTCAAGTGCAGATGGTCAAGTATGGACTTGCCTCGTCTGAAAAGAGTGTCCACGATTTACCAGACAGCTCTCGATTATGCCTCGTCTTCAGCGACGACAAGGAGACTCACACGGGTAATCCCAATCCCAAGTATCCGAATTTCCATTTCCCCAAGACCATGACACATGACAAGTTCAAGACCTTTATGGAAGGTCTCTTTAACAAGTTTGAAGATGTGGCGCCGAGCAAACAGGAAGATATTGCCAAGGATTTTTAGACTTTGCTCTTCCCGTCTGTTTTTTAGACTTTGCTCTTCCAGTCTGTTTTTTAGACTTCGCTCGTCCAGTCTGTTTTTTAGACTTGGTTCGTCCAGTCTGTTTTTTTTAAATGAATACATTGGATGTTGTGGATCTGGTGTATTAAATTATCAAACGGATTTTTAAATAAAAAATCGAATTTACAACTCGATCTAGTCAACATTGATCGTTACGGTACGTGTGGAATTCGAGTCGGGACCAATGTAATAATCATCGTCCACTGTCACGACATGACATGTCTGCGGATGTGTAGTGAGCTGTCCATCTACACCGATATGCAGAATACAACTGGCATTATCATGCGACACGAATGACTTGCTGATGCGAGGTCTCCATTCAATTGGTAGTCGAGGTATGATACCATCATCTTGCCATGTCTTGGAATAATTACAAGGAAAGAAGTACGCATAGTGAATGGGTTTCTGTGGGATATACCAGTAATCGTAAACAATTGGACGCTTCACATCCCAACGACATGGTGAAACGAACCGCATTTCATTCTGAAACGTGCCCCGTACATGCACGGTAAAGGAATGGTTTACAAGATATAATGTATGATCTGCAACGCGGATCTTCAGACTGTTTGTTTCTTGATGTGTCTCACAGTTTGACTCTGGACGAATGTTCCAGGGAAACATGCCGACCACGACTCCTCCAAGGAGGATACATATCGTCAAGTAAATCAAGGTCAGATAATGACGATCCATACGTTCTTTTACATCTTTGGATAGTGTGCCCGCCATAAATTGGGAGAATCTGAACCGTGTCAATGTAATTGATGAAATGGAGGAAAGAAGGAAAAAAAGTGCAAGTAAATCGTCGATTTTTTTTTCCGTCTTGGAGAAATACGAGACAATGAAATCGAGAGTTTTAAGAATGGGTAATAGGCAAGATTGAAACAGATAATTCAGGATACACGCTCCAATTCGTCAGGGAATGCAAATAACGAGACACGGCATGTCCGGTCCAAAACTTGGGGCGCTCGGTCCAAATGACGATATCATAGCGTTGGGCCATACACAACCCCGCATACGATGGCACACATTGACGTTCATTGGCTTGCATAAAATTATGCGGGACGTGGGTCAACAATACCGCCGGTTTCGTTTCCGTTAATCGAGGCGCGCGATCCGGGACCAGTTTCCAAGTGTAACCATGGGTTTTGGAATCCTCGCACTTGGCCCGGTTGCATTGCGATTGCAATTGTGCTTCCAATTCGCGCGATTGAACCGGATTGGATGTGTGGACGTCATTCCAAATCCACACCCAGTGGGCACGAAAATCCATCGTCTCCTTGGGTATCGGCAGTGCCGGAAAGACCGTTTTCCAAGCGTGCTGAAACATGCGGGCTTGATCCACATCCCATGCCCACGTTTCATTTGAAAAGAGTTGCATGCAGTTCTTGACTTCCTTGGCACAATTCAGCTTCTTCTTGTCCAGTCGTTCTTGTTGCTTGGCATTCTTGCCATTGTGGATCGCACCATTGGTCTTTTTCCTGGCATTCTTGCTCGCTGCCTTTTTCTTCTCGTACAGCCCCGAGGCATAGAGTGTCGTCGATTCCACGGGTCGAATGTCTTGCAAGTGTTTTTCGAGTTTTGAAATGGAATCCGTGGATGCCGTGGACGCTTCGGCCTTGTCGGCCGCTTGCTCCATGCGCAGGGCAATCGAGGATTCCTTGACCTTGCCCGATTGGACCGACCACACCCACGTGGAAGCTGTTGTCAAGCCTTGTACAGACGCGGCCGATTGCGGTTCCAGTTTTTGTTGGGTTTGCGTTTGACAAATGCTACGGTACAAGCTCTCGACTAAATCGCGTTGTTGAAGCCACAATCGACCAAAGTCGTGGGCGGAAATGTGTAACAAATGATTCTTGATCCACGTTTGGAAAATGGAGACGGAATGGATGGCGACGGGCGGCTGTGGCATGCAATGTGTCCCCTTGTGCTTGACTCCTTCAGATGGTACAGTCAATTTGAAGAAATACGGCCATTCGACTGGATTGTCATCCTCTTCTCTTGAGTCGGTCTTGAGTTTCGAGGGTTTAGAAGGCAGTGTGTCCGAGTCGGCATACGAGACCAAGTCGGAATTCGGTTCGTGGTATTCGTGCAGGGCATCGCGTTTGGACCACCATTCGACTTGGTCCGACGTGGACCAAAACCACGATTCGGATGGGGATTCTGCTTGTCGAATATCGGCTTTCTTGTGTCGTAACTTTTCTTCGCGTTTCTTCTTGGTTTCGAGGGCTCGTTCGCGCTTCTTCTTGGTGGCCTCGTCTTCTTGGTCGGGTTCCTGGTCCAAGTCCAAGTCGTGTAGTGGCCGGGTGACGATTGCCGTCATATTCGAATCATCGTCCATGTCAAATAACAGGTCCTTGGGTTCGGCCGGTTCTGAAATGGGTTGAATGCGTGCTGGATTGGGCTTGGAAATCATTGATTCGCGAGAATGAATTGGATTGGGGTTCGAGACCATTGGTACAGGATGGTGGGTGCCGTTGGTCAATTGGATTTGCGCCTTGTTCTTTTCATCCTCTTGGCCAGACTTTTCCTCGATATTCTTGTTGTCATCCGAGGGCAAGGTATTCGTGGCAATGCAGTGCACCGTACGAGCCACGAGTTTAGTCAGGAACCACGAGACGAGTCGGTCCAATGTCATGCCCCATTGTTCTAGCAATTGGTCGCGCCACTCAATCCAGTCCAGCCAATAGGAATGCAAGGGTACCACGCGCGCCGTGCCGGGTACATGGCACATGACGAGAAGCACGTGAGCCAAGAGAAACGTTTCCCAATCGTGTGCAGACGCATGGGCATGACGGAGCACGTGATTCAGGCGCACGTGGATACAGTCGCGGCATTGGAGACGATAAAAGACGGGCTTGAATTCTTTCCATTCCAAGACACGAATGTCAAGTGTGGGCAAACTGGGTATAGGACGCTCGACACGCGGCGGTGCGCGCAAGACCCACGTAAACTGGGCCGTTAGACTCTGAAACAGGGCCGAATGGGCCACTACCGGACTCGTGACCACGATACGATGCCATGCCATGCCCCAAAGGTGGTGTTTCCACAAGAAGAGAGACGAGGGCGAATGAAAGGCACGGACCAACGTGGACCAGCGAATCAAGACCACTTTGGGCCGGGTGGTGGCAGTACCCAAGACTTTACGCGAGGCGCCCAGTCCGAGGGATTGCCGCGATTTCTTGTCATTGTGATTGTCCACGACCGAGGTACGAGTGCATTCCCGCAATCGAAAGGTGGCTCCCTTGGACAGGACGTGTTTGGCACCCGATGAGGAGGTCTCGTAATTGGGCTGAAGCGTGGCCGACGAGCCCAAGTGCGCCACAAACGTACTGTGAAGCAAGGCCCCATCCAAGGGCACAATGGACGGCGCAGTGCTCTTGTTCTTGGTCGACAATGGTTCATCGATCCACAAGGTAGGAACGTGCAAGTGGGCAAGCGCGGTGAACCAATCCTTCCAGACGTGCCCCGACTCGTCACATACAATCACCAATGAGCCTTGCCCATGCAAATAACTATAGGCCAGCAAGGCGGCCCATAGATTCGGCGATGAATCCTGATGATATTCGCACGAGGGCAGCCGCTCCTCGCGTTGCACACAATCAATGAACCAGGCTTCTTGAGAGGCATGACTACGAATGGCCACCGGGTCTTGGAAGCGTAATTGAGTGGCATTCTTGAATCGTGTGTCGGAATAGGCACTGACGTGCTCTGTGCGCCAGCTATTGAGTGCATACATGCGCGGATCGAGTGAATGGGTCACGGTCTCGGACGTGGACAGGGACAATTCTTCGCGTCGACACGAATAGGCCAGGAAACGACGTCGCAATTCATAGATACAATCCTGCCAGCCGGCTTGATGCACGTCCCGTACTTGCGTGTGCGTCAACGGCACGTGATAGCTGTTCAACGCCGTGGTGCGTAGCCATTCCTTGCTTGTCAATGTAATGGGATGAGCCCAGTCCAAGGAAAGAAACAGGATACGGGTCACCATGTTCCATAGACGAGTGGTTAAACTGTGTGTCATGGACATGGAATGAAACAAGGCATCGTAGGTGAAACACGGTGGACAGGTTAGCGTAGTGGAAGAAGGCGAAGACGGTGAAGTCGATAACGGAGAGGATGCCAATTCCATGACGCGGCTCAACACCAGACATACACGTGCCAAGAGCAAATGGCCCTGTTTGCCATCCAATTCATGTTGTTCTTGAGCCCAGACCGTCGGTACGCATGTTTCCTGGTGAGCGGGCTTGAGTCGAGGACGAGAGGCATGACAGGCCAATCGAAGCACCCATCTCCAATTGGGCGATACGTAAATGGAGATGGATGTGTTCTTTTGCGGGATTTCCGTGTGCATGTCCATGTCGGAATCGGACGCATCCTTGCGTTCCCCGGTTTCCGTGCTTGGGGTAGCCGAGACCAAGGAAGACGTTGCGGTGTTGATGGTAGTGTATGAATGATCGACCCAAGACCATGGATCCTGCCGTTCGAGTGGCGAACGCCATTCCTGATCCAAGGTTCGTAATGCATCGAGTGCCGCGTCCACTATACACTGGGGTAGCGTGATGTTGACCACGACCCATGTGGTTATGGGTATTGGCAGGTGCCGCAAGCCCACGTTAAAGGGTGCAATGGTGCAGCCCGGTACACGATCGGGAGTACCCACGAGCTGGATCAGTCGAAAGGTTAGGAGAACGTGTAGAATGTCGAGTTCCAGTGCGTCCTGATTCGAACCGGATGTAGAAGAAGATAATGAGAAGGGAGGCGACGACGAAGACGGGGAAGAAGAGGACGAGGAAGAGGGCGAGGAAAGAGAGGGCGAAACCGACGAGGATGGAAACGTACTGGGCCACAGACACAGGGGTTCATTAGAAGTACACACATCAAACTTAACAGTGGCAATCGTCGAATCGTGGATTTCGGAAACCAACGTCTGGCGATACAGGAACGCGCGTGACAAGGACTGGATCCAACATGCCCATACATGACGTTTTGAAGGGGAAAAGGGCCCCAGTTTACGTAGTGCCTCGAGTAGAGTGTGTTGCCAAACTTGCACCTGTGATATCCCCATCCACGATTGAGTCGACCACGTTGTGGGAAGCGCATCCTTCCAAATGACCAAGTCCAAATCGTCCTGAAAGGCCCGCACATATCGCCATTCCGGTTCAGTCAGTGGACGAGGACTCCATTTACTCGTGACCAGTGATGCAGTACACAGGCGTGCTTGGTCCATGTCCAAGGGTGGTGGAACGACATCAGACTGGGTGAGCAAGGCTCGAATGCGACGTGTGTGGTAGAATGGCGTTTCGGGTAGGACCATGTAAATGGATGGTATCCGAACCGAGTGCACCAGACACCATTGCTTGACAAATTGAAATTGGTAATGCGCCGTCAGCAAGTAAGCCACACTGCGTGTAGACTTGGATGGATAGTGGAGCACCATTTCGTGCCAATGTTGAATTTGGAGCGTGTCGACAAACTCTTGCAAGGGAAAACACTGAGGAAACGTTTGTTGGACATCACGCCACAGTTGTGAGAATAGCCCAGGCCAATGAGGTAGGTGCAGTACCAATGTCGAGATCGCAGCGTGAATGGCCAGGTCAATGTTCCAGGTAAAGACATACTTGGAATGACTATTCAATGAATTCATCAAGAGGGTACATGCAGTACGAGTCAAGGCCATGTCCAGTAGCCACGATAGGGATTGGCCTTGTTGTGCACGAGTCCACAATGGATTGGAGCCCAGCCACATGTATTGCTGATATTGACTGGGAAAGTGTGGATTCGTGTTTTTTTTCGAGTCCTTTTGGTGTAGATGCCAGAACCAATTCAAATGATGCCGACGTCCTTCGGTCAAGATCCAACACCGACGAAACAAGACGTGGAGTGCCATGCTAACGAGATGTTTTGTAAAATCAATTTGTGATATATTTTCCCATTCGATACGGGTAACCATTGAGTCGACCTCTTCTTCATCCAATTCTTTCCTTGGTTCATCCAATTCTTTCCCTGGTTCAATGTGTGAATATTTGTGTGTACTGGATGTCCAAGACGCACCAGTCCGAGACATGGAATCGGATGTGGTGTCAAAGGGCTCGGATGAACCAGGAAAGAGCAGAGTCAAGAGATGATTGGGAGAAGGTACAAGCCCATTTCGAAATAGACCCAGACCCGTGGAATCCACTGGTAATAAAGTGGATTGTGTAATGGGTCGACTGTTGGGTTCGCGGAGCAAGGTCCACGGCGCACCGCCCCATTGAGCCGATAAGGTACGCGCCAATTCCATGTGACGCGTCGTGTGACAGGTGCCACATGTAATCGAAATGGGATGGGGCGAAAGCAAGGCCGTTTCCATGGCGTCCGAGGACAAGATACCCCAAATAAGGTGGTTCTGGTTGCCGCACGGCCCCACACATACTAACCACTGATTGGATTTGACGAGCGTCGAGGGCAATTCGCCCAGGTATTGGAGTGGCGTATCGCAGTGTGCACGGTCCAATTCGGGATCTTGCCACACATTGGACGGCTCCTCGTCTCTTGCGTCCTTTTTCTTGTCCTCCTTTTCGTCTTTTTTGTCTTTTTTGTCATCATGTGCCATGGGCGTCAAGGACGATAAATGCAATCGTACACTAGTAATTCGTGTCTTGGGACCCGTCACCATGTCTAATGCACGATAACTCCAAAATTCACGACCATAGACGTGATGCTGCCACTCGTCCAATGTCTGGGGGTCCTCATCGTGCACGACTTGCCAATGTTCCAGCCTCATCCAGTATGGAATGTCATCTTTTGGTTTCTTTGGGTCATGTTTACGGGCCAAGAGTGCCGTAGATTCCATGCCCGTGTGAGACGTTGGGTACATTTTCCAATCTTCAGAATAGACTTTGGATCGGAAAGCCGTTAGGTCAGGGTTGGATTCCTTGGGCAAGGTGCGTGAACCGTCAGTGCGTGTCTTGTGCCATTGATCGGGTTCGGCCAAGACGGAATCGACATGGCCTTGTAAATATTGCACCCGTCCCGTTTCCAAGTGGGACCATTCGAGTGCTACATCCTTCCACGTTACATTGGTTGTGCCGTGAGTATGTACCACGCGTTGAAAGAGGGTATGGGATTCCAAGGGTTGCATGGCAGGTTCAAACGTGAATGCATGGGGCCTGGCATCCACGTAGATGATGTCACAACCCGACGGAAACGCCGTGTCCAATGTAAGGGGTTCCGCGGCCTTGCGGTTGGAAAGTTGTGTATAGACGCTGATGCACTCTTTTTTAAATTTCTTGTACTGATCTCCACGCATTTTCTTGAGCGTCCTCAGCCATGAGCAGCCGCGTGCGTGTGGTGCCAACAATGGAAAGCCCTCGCGTATAGCCAAGTACAATTCCACGAGTCCAAATCCCTTTTTCAGCACCGCGACCAAGGCGTCGCGCGTCACGCGCGTCCAATAGGACAAGGCACATTGTGAAGTACCCTCCAAGTACACACTGGCCAATTGATTTTTGTAACACGCGTGTTCCTGGTCGGTGCACGACGTGGCCGTGTCCATGTGATCGGTAATCCCAGAGAACCAGTATTCAAACATTTCCAAACACGGCCAGGGCTGGAATGAGCGGTTCTTGGGTACTTGCACTTGGAGTACCAAGCGTGGTGGCGGACTCTTGTCGACAAAGGGCGGTTGCAAGGGCACCAATTGTAATTTGAGTGTGTGGTTCTGTGCTGCACCACAGTGGGTCAGATGTCGTGTCTTGTCCAGGACCAAGTCATAACATTCGTCTGACGTGCGACTGGCGCATAGACATGCTACTTTACGGCGGGTTTTGCCGTCTTCTTCCATTTTTCGCTCCCCTCTATTTTTTTTCCTTGGAAGCACACTGTTCTTTCTTTTTTTTCCTTGGAAGCGCGCTGTCTTTCTTTTTTTGTGGTGAGTGTCAAGAATTGTTTGACTTGTGCAAAAGTAGAATTTTAAAAAATTGTTGGCAGTCGGCATTTAATCGTTCTTGGTTGATGAAAGGCCAGCTGAAATTTTCCCGTCTTCCGGTTCGGATGGAGTCAACAGAAGTCGAACCGAGGCGAGAATGCTCTCGAGTCTTACCGTCACTCGATCGACGGCAACACGAATGTCCTTCATCCATTCCTGATTCGCCAAATCCGGATGTGTGTTTGTAAAGTCAGACACGGCCCGTATCATGTCGCGACTGTATCGTAATTGATCTTCTAATGAATCTATGGGACTTTCACTTAGAGTCCGCAATTTGGCCTGGAACGCATTGATGATGTCGTCATCCGACTGTTTGGCCTCGAGTAGTGGGTCAGTTGCCATTTGGGTAGGACCAGGAAAAAAAAGAATTGGGAATAATGAATACAAGAACAGGTAATTTTCCAAGAATTTTCCAACTGACTTGGAAAAAGTGTAAAGAATTTTCCCGGAATTTGACTCACCACACAATAAAATCGAAACTCGTGTTTGTCATTCTTTGAAAAATTTTGGCAACTCAAACCTGAAAGAAATGCACATCAAGTGGATTCTATTTGACTTGTCTCTCCTCATGGCCATTGTCGGCACCGTGCTCTACCATCGAGAAGTGAAACACGCATTCGTCTTGTTCTTCTGGACTTATCCTCAATGGATGTGGCAAAATCGCTCCTATGAAGAAGACGTACAATTCCTCTCTCAGACGGATTACTGGTTCAACCTTGGAATGTGCACGATGGCTGGCTGGGCCTCGGTTCCGTTTGTTGCATTTGCAATTAACCGATTATATCCAGTTTCACGCAACTAACCTGTTAAATTTCATCAATTTCGAATTGAAACGACGAAAGAGATGTTGGAAACAAAGAAAAAGAAGAAAACGTAATTTAAATGGGAATCTTCTTTTAAAAAAGAAATGCTAAGAAACAGACGGAGGCCGTGCCAATACATTACACACTTGTTCGGGGTATCGATGACACGTGTCCGAATCCAAGTATCGAATCCACTTCTGAGTCGGACGCGACTGGACTTCATATTCCATGGTATTCGGCATGATCCATACCGATGAGATACCGGCCGCCAAGGCCGCTTGTACACCCGACTCGGTATCTTCGACTATTGTACATTGGTCAGAGGTCACTTCCAATTTGGTCATTGCCAACAAATACGGAAACGGCTTGGGCTTGAGTGGATCCACAATGTCGGGATAATGTTGTTCGACATCCAACTTGGTAATAATGACGAGTCCATCGGTAGGAATAGACATGCGAAACAAGTCGGCATACACTTCTTGGCGGTCACCCGAGGATACGACTGCCAGTTTCACATTGGGTAGATTCATGTCGAGCAAACGCTTGAGCAAGTCGGTACCCGGCAAGGTCCAATCATGGTCGGGGCGAGATAGGTGGCGTAGTTTGACGTAATGCATAGTTTGGAAACTTTTCAGTGATGTCAAGTCGGTAGTCTGTCCCGAAAAGTGCATCAACAATCGACGGGCGATTTCATCCGTTGACATGCCTACCCAGTGCTTGTATGTGTCTTGCTCCAGAATCCATTGAGAATTAGTTGATGCACAAGCTTCTTTCCACGCTTGGAACTTGAGCGGTTCCGTATTGATTAATACCCCATGTAAATCAAAAATGACGGCTCGACAGGATTTGGAATCATCCAGTGCTTTTTCATGAACCGAGATGCGTCGATGAGTCTGGCCCATACAACACCCCATTTCTTCTTGGGCACAATCTGCTTGGGTTGTAAAATTTCCAAGAAATTAATAGATTGAAAAACAATCAAAACACGGATTTTTTGAAAGAGAAATATTTTCAAAACTTTTTCCTTTGGAAGATTAACTCCTCGATTCGTTCGACACACTTTTCCATTTACCAAATCACAAGATTCTCTCTTCGTAAAAAAAGTCAGGAATGGCAACTGAACGCAAGACTACAGTCGAAAAAGAAAGTGGGAGCAAAACCCCACAAGGCTCGGACAAGACTGTACAAGTCTCGTACAAGGACTCGGACATTTCGCACAAGAAAGTGCAAGAAACGGTCGAGCGACATGTCGCCAATCTTCTGGCGCTTGACAAGGATGGTTCATTAAAGAACCCGGACATGCATCGTCTTCACCAAGCCGCTTGGACCTTGGCCTTTGCAACTGTTTCACCAGGGGCCGACAAGGCCAGCGTGTCGGTGCTCTTCGATCAAAAATTCGAAAAGATCATGACGGATGCCATTCGATCCGTTTTTGGATTGGCCGTGGACACGAGACGAATTCTTTCATTTGCCACGGATTCAGGAACATTGCATTGTCCCAAGTTGGGCTGTCACGTCAAGAAAACGGACAAGGGATGGCAGATTGTGCAAGTGTATAGATCCAGGCCAACTGATCCAGAAAGCCTTGATCATTTTGTCCTGACGGAGGACATGGTGATTACTTCGATTAATCGGAAGTCGGTTTCCACACTTTTTCCGGATTTGACCGACCTTTCGGGCAAGGCGTTTGTATCGGGATTTCAACCCGAAGACGGGACGGATTTCCCATTCAACTGGGAGGTTGAATTGTTTTAGTTAACACAATGTAAAAAAAAATCAACCTTAATCATACATTCGACCGCGCAACTTTTGCAAGAGAGCAAGTAACAAATCTGGATTAACCGCGTCTTCTTCTTCTTGACATTCAAACTCGTCCCAAGCCAAGCCATGGTTCATCATAAAACGATGAGAGGGTAAACGGACACACTTGGGACACTCTTCGTGCATGGCGCATTCGCATTGGATGCAAGTGCACCATGATTGGAGGTCGAGTTGGCATGCGGTACACTTGTCACTATGAACAAATCAATAAAAAAAGAGATTAAGACAATCCATTCATTATTGGCAAGAAATCCATACATGTATTCGAAACGTTCACACAGTTCTCGTAACAATTCCTTGACTAGTGGTTCATCCAATTCCGATTCTTGATTGTCTATTTCATTGTCCGATTCTGATTTTGGATCGGACAATTCCGGTTTACCATTTTCCTCGGACTTGTTCTCTACTGGCAGAGGGGGCACAACCAGACTAACTGAAACGGACTCTATTGTGTTGATGGAACGGTCTGAACTAGACGACTTGTCTGATCCTTGTTGCAATTGTGCAAGTTGAGATCGTAACCGCACAATTTCCTCGTGCTGGGTCCGTTCGAGTATAGTGGAGAAACGAGGAGACTTGTCATTGGATGCGGACATGGATTTGGTTGACTTGATCGTTGTGTCGGTTTCCGAGTGGGCGGGCAGAGTGTCGGTTGTGCGACTGCGTTTGGTTCCACTTCTAGTCTTCATTTGGTTTTTTTCTTTTTGGATTTTGTGGTAATTGGATTTTTGGCATGGCCTTTAATTAAAAAGAACGTGCTTGGAAAAATCTCGCGGGCCACCTGTCATGTAATTCCATAATTACTAAAACTAAACAATTCCTTTCACAAAGGAGGATTCTACATTATTGAAATGGAAACCGAATCGAAAAACAATCGAAAGCGACACCGTAGAACCAGTTTCGAAATGGAAACCGACGGTAGTATTGAGAGAGAAGTTCAACAGGCGTTCGAATCGAGCCGCCCTGAGAAATCCATGCAGTCACTCGATGTGCCTACTTGCGCAAGCAAGTACGAAGACGATCCGCGACTTTATTTCGTAGAATCCATCTTGCCCTTTTTGAACGTCGATCAACATACAGCAAATCCCGACTTTGAATTTCTCTATTGGCTCGAGTACACACAATTGGCTCAGTGTGTAGCGAAACTCACATTATTTGAAGTGCGAGACTTGGAAAAACTCGTAATAGATTATGTAATGCCAAATGATCCAGTCCAACCCACAAAAGACGTCATAGTCGCCAAGTCCAAGTGGGCGCATCTACACTTGCCCCTTGCAATCCACGATAGTGAATGGGCCATGTTTGTACGCTATTGTTTCCCGCATAGTAGTTACACCGGCTATCCCACGGTAGGCAGTGTCGCCACGGAATGGGGAGGCGATTCGTACACTCCGGCACAGTACAATATTTTGTTCAAGTCAGGATTGTGGCATGTACCTCGTACGGCGCCAGAAGCGTGTCTTCACATTGTCGGTCTGGGAATAGAACATCCCTATCACGAGGCCTTGGTGCGATTGTTCCCCGAACTGGCTTGGGTCATTTGCTCCAGTTACGACAATTTCACCATAGCCAAGCTCTTGTGTCGATTGAATCACTTTTGGAACAATAACCAATTGGAATTGCAGCAAGAAATGGAAACCACTTCAAATCCCGTGCGATTACAAGTCTATCCATTTTACACGAATGATCGTGATTTCGGACCACTCAAAAAGAGCAAGTCCAGCTTTTATCAAGACTTATGGAAATGGAAATTGCATTCCACCTATCTCGAACGATTATGCGAGTCATGGCAGTCGGTCCGAATACCAATTGTAACGGACGTGACTGAACCCGTCAAGACGTGCATTGGGCATGCTACACAGTTTCGATCCGATGGATGCTTTTCGGTGCAAGTGGAATTGTTGCCCGACGTAGCCCACAAGGACCTAGCAGAGGCGTGGTTCCGGACCGCAGCATGTCCCATTATCGATCGCTTATGTGTATCGTCTGATGACCATGCCAAGATTTGGAATGAAGCATGGCGAAACGAGTGGGATACGATCCTACCTCGATTTGTACGTGTACCCGAGTTGCATTCGATAGTATTTGGTCTTTTAAAGTAAATTGTTCCAGAGAATTGAATTAATATTTATGATTCAGAAAAAGAATAGACTGAAACGGTTCGTCAATCGAGAAGGATAATGTCTTTTGATGTCGTGTCCACGATTCCGAATTGTGTGATAAACATGGGTTCCGTTTCAGGGATTCCAATGTCGTCTAGTGCCGTTTCGAGTGTGGAGCCGTGACCCACTGATTGACCATTACGACCACAGGCGACCCATTCGCCTATGGACAGAGTTGCAACACGTTGGTCCTTTTGCTGTATTAAATTGGACAGGGCCTGCTTCTGTTCTTGTACGAGAACTATAAATCGGTTTTAAGCCATTTTTCCCCCTTACCTCGACATTTCTTCCAGTAAGCATCCATGTCTTGTATTTTATCATCTGAATTCATGTAGAATTTTCTCCCAGTTAATCAGTGAAAAAAAGAATAAAAGAAAAAAAAAAGGAAAAAAGAGGCAAAGGGACTGGCTAATTGGGTTTAATGTCCTTGAATGACCGAGGCTTGGTCAAGGTCGTGGGTCGAGGTGTAGTCGCAGGTGGCGGTCGGACGGGTGCAGGTGCCGTCGTCAAGGGTTTGTGCACAATCGTGCGTTGATGTTTATTGGAACCATCGTTCGTCAGGGTTTGGATTAAAGTCGGTTTCTTGAGCGACGTGGTTTGGGCCGAGCCTGACGAGTCCTTACGTTTGCGACTTTGGGAGGATTTCCGTTCACGACGTCGCCGTTCGCGATCGCGTGCTTTGCGTTCGGATTCAGCATCATCGCTTTCATCGTCACTGGCATCACGTGAGACGAGCGGCGTCAAGAACGTTGGTTTAGTGGGTACTGGTTTAGTCGTGGGTTGTGGTGCGGGCGAGGGCGGGAGGGGTGGCAATGGAGTGGGTGCTGGCGGATGATTATGGCGTGGCGAGTCAAATACATCCATGTCAATGGGGGGCGCCGGCGGTTTACCAGGCGTGCTCGCCGGTACAATGGCTTCTTTGATCATTGCCAATAAGCCTTCATTCTTGTGCTCAATCACGGGCGGTGCGGGAGTGACAATAGGAACCGTAGGAAGCAGACGGGGAGAGGTTGTGGGAGTCGAGGGTACAGAAGCCACGTCCCTTCCAGAAAGCTCTGCCTCCCGAGACACTCGCCTATCGTAACTTGACGAGGCTGCAACGACAGAGACCGTCGGAGACGGTGCAGCCTCGGTGGACTTTGCCAGGGACCGGGCCAGACTCGAGCCAAACATGAGTTCCAGCGAACTTTCCTCGGCCTCGGCCTGGGACGAGGCGGAATTCAAAAACTGAAAGGATGAAGGTGTCGTCATGGTGGCGGACATGGGTGATTCAGGAATCGTGGTCAAGGGGGCCGGACGTGGCCAAATCAAGGAGGTGGGTTGTACTTGATAGGGATGCATCATATGATCCATGTGTTCACTCTGCGATCGATGGACCCACACGGATTCTACTGGTTCCTCGTGCGCCAACCACGTGATCATTAAACACTTGGAATATCCGTCGACCGATACATGAGTGACCTTGGCCGGATCGAATTGTGCAAACAGCCGCTTGTGTTCCGTGTAGACCACTTCAAAGCCCGACACGTATAGACAATAATAACGGAAAGCATGCGCCATGCCCAATCCCACTTGTAACGTTGGACTCTGGGTGTGAAACAAGGTCGTGGTGCGAATATCCCAGAGATGTTCGACAATTTGCTTCAAATTTTCATAGATTTTGCGGTCGGTAAGGACCATGTCGGAAATGTCCAAGATGCGTGCCGGTTCCAAGTGACGTGGCAAACCACATGGGAATGAGGGATCGGCCGTCATGGGTTTGGCCGGTGGACCCTTGCTACTCAAATTGACAATGGGTGGTGTCGACATTGACGGGCGGCGTACCAGTGGGGGTTGCATATTGGATGTGGGTCGTGGCGAGTCCTTGGGCCGTATACATGCCCATGCCTTGGTAAACATGGACGTGGACGCGACGGCTGGCGGAGGCGCCATCATGACGATATCTTCTTCCCCTTCTTGACCTTCGGGTTGGAATTTCTGGTCCTCGTGCACTCGCCCCATTGGCGCAAAATGGGCTGGGTTCGGTGCATTCCTCGCTTGGCTTAGAATCGTACGATTCATGGTGCCAAAGGACATGAACATGCGTCCCATCTGTTCCATGCCGAGTGGTACATTATGAATGCCCGAGGGCCGATCGAGTATGTGCAGTACAATTTCCCAAAAGACGACTTGGCGTGGTTGACTCGTGTAAATGTGGGTACGAATCGACGGTTGTGCAAAGAGAATGGGCGGTAGACAAAAGAGCTCTTCATCTTCCAATTCAAAGGTTTTGAGCCCATACACAAATACATGATATTGTCTCGAAAAGTGCGAATCGGGTTTTGGATGCCGTTTGATCGTCATGCTCGGGAGGATGCCTTGCTTGGCAAATATCTTGTGACACGTGGATTCTACGGCGCCGAGCAAGTTGCAATCTTGGCTAGGTCGTGTGATGATGGTTTCGTCTTCTAATCCCAGTTTCTGGACATAGCCATACAAGAGTCCCATTTCCTCTTTGTTTTTCTCCATGTTTTCCTATTTAATTTGATTCAAACGGTAGAAAATCTTGGAAATAATCAACCAAATTAATTTAAATATAGATAATCGAGAAAAATTCGCACGAGGGTATTCATCTGTTTGATATTTTTTTTGCGTGTGGAGAAATTCTTCTTGGTTGTGTGTAACAAAAATAAATACCACCGGCGGGAATTGAACCCGCATCTCCTCCTTAGAAGGGAGGTGAGTTATCCATTTCTCCACGGAGGCTTAATTGTCTATTTTCATATACAGAGCAACATTCGCCAATTTTTTTCCGTTTCTGAATTTGTGACAGACGGCTCGTATTTTTATGATAGTACTAAAATACAGTTTTTACGATTCCGAATCTTCTTCCAGTTCTGACTCATCACGCCACGCGGTCGAAAGTCGCCAAGGTCGCGAACCAAAGTCATCCTCGAATTCATTATCCAACTCTTTCGATGTGACACGTTTCTGAGCTTGTTCCGGTTTCGTTTCTTCATCTTGTTCTAAATCTGATTCCGAGTCGTCGCGCCACGCGGCCGAAAGTCGCCAAGGTCGTGAACCAAATCCATCATCGCTATCGATGTCATTGGATTGGATTGCCGTTTGTGGTTTAGATTTTTGTTTCTGCTTTGCCTCTGGTTTCCGTTTCTTTGAACGGATCGTCGACAATTTCATGGGTAAAGAACTTGATTTAGCACTGTCACTGAATTGTGAACATTTCGACAATTGATCTTGCTTCATCTCCTTGTCTCGCTTGGCACCGTCTATGGCGAGCTTGTTGTACAGGTTCGGGTCGCTCAAGGTAAAGATTTGGAAATCTACACCATAAACTCGTTTGAAATCGTCGTTTCCAGCAAACTTGAAATGTGCATACTTGGTGAAGAAATCGAATAATACACCAGCAACCTCTCTGATAGAAGTATATGCGATTCGTAACAATGGTATATTGTTATCCAAAGCATATCGATTTTTCCGTTTGTCGTGCTCTCGTAAGCGATCCCATGCTCCATCCACGCAATTCCGAAAGTGTTGTTCTCCGTCGAATTCAATCAAGACGTCTCCAGTGTAGAAGTCAAAACGAAGTAGTCCATTGCCCATTCCCACTAGCCCGGTAAATGTCTTTTCGCATTCAAATAGAATGTTCTTTTCGGTTAACCATTTGGCCACATACTTCTCGCCAATACTCCGCGAGTCCCTGCATTTCGGACAGCTATGACCGAAGCTTGTCATTGTACGCACATCCATTTGGAATTCGTGTCCGCAAACATCGCATTTCCACCAGGCAAAAAAACTGGATCCTGGCCTTAACGCAGTAGCTGGAACCGAATTCTTTGTCGGATGGAAGAGTTTCGCGATCAACGGACATTTTGTTGCGAATGACATGCATATACAGCAACATTTGGATGCCACGCTACAAAACGGACACGGATTGCTTTCCGCTGCACTCCAGATCTGGGCGTCCCATAGATGGTGTCCACACGTAGATTCGGTGCATTTCATGTAAACTCGTACACTACTACCACGGGACAATTTAGATACGTCGATCCCGGCTTCATCGTTTCTTTCTTGTCCCAGTTCTTCATAATATCTGGAGAAGTTCCTTTGATGGAATTACATGGACAGACCTTTTGTCTACTACAATAAGGACAACCTGTTCCGTGATATACTCTATTGTTGATAGACGTTTCCCATTTGTGTTCACATCCTTTGTCGCATGTTATCTCCTTACACCAGAACGCACATCTCTTATTGGAACTTGGCTTGAGTTTTCGCGGGTCTAGCCCTTTGGCATCATTTGCTTTGTAATCCCATTGTGTGTCCACAAGCACTGGATGTTGGCCATAGAACGATTCGCATTCGCAAGATCGAGTCCCTCTGCATAGAATACAGATTGGCAAATCCGACATTTTCCGTATTTGAAAGACGAAATTGTGTGGATGAATACATGTAAGGATTGTACAATGCCAATGCGCATCTTTGCCACTGTTAAGCATAGTGGTAGTTGGGTCCAGTCCCAATTTTCTGTTTTCGGCGTCGTTCCACAACGAGAGCAGTTCTGGTATGTCCGAAACATATTTCCCGACCCTGACGGGGTACTTTGCCCTTCTGTTGTGTTCTTTTTTCGAATGGACTTTCAATATCGTCATATTTGCAAATCCTCGTTTACACTTATCACACTTGAACGCGCTCAGGCGGTAGAATTCATCTTTGTCTATTCTTAATTTCTTTCCCTGCCCTTTTGGCGGAGCGCCTTTTTGCTTGAGTTTACGTTTGGACATTAGGACAACTTTTAAGAATTAAGAACCTCACATTAATCCAAGTTTTTTTATTACCTCTTCTTTTTAAAAGGATCCCCTCGTTGCAACTGACGATAGAAAAAAGTTTTTTTCTCCTAAGGACTAAGGATTTTACAATTAAAAATGAAGGTAGTTAACACAGAAACCCTAAATTCACTTCTTTTCCGGTTTCTTTGCATTCCACGTACAATGGTCGGTAGTGACGTAAAGCGTACGGCCTCGTCGTTTCAAGGCCAAAAGAACATCCATAGCTATGATCGTTTTCCGCTTGGCATGTTCCATGTACGCGATCGAGTCAAATAGAATAACGTCAAGGAAGGTGTTCATCGCGTCCCGAGTCGAATTGTAAATGTCAGCGCTTAGGCGCTTGACACCGCCTCTTCTGGAGAGACGACGCAATCCTGGTTTCGAAATTTCTGCCAGATTTTTTTTGGTCTTGTGTCGTTTGCCCAATGAACGATCTGGTTTAGAGCGGATTTTGAACGTGGCTTGCATGGCCCTGTACGCCGCATCCTTGACGGCCTGTGACACGGAAGTTACGCCGTCGTTGATTGATTGTTCAGTTTGAGTGGCCATTCGAGTCGAATAGTTTTCTGGAATTGTGAGTTGAATGGTGTACGTGTTTAGTACAGGGACGAGTAGTGTTCCTTGGAACGTTCCATCCGCCATCCAGTTCTGCGAACAAATTTCTACACTGTTCAAGGAATGTTACGATTATGTTCTCGGAACATTCCTTGAACCACCGATTACAGCTCGATGTATACAATCTCACAACCCCAGAATTCCTTTCCAGTTTCGCAATACTCAATCTCAAACAATAAATGACTCGCCCTCAATTCGCTCCCAAAACAGTTGCAGCCAAGGCCAAGGCCGCAGGGGCCTTGCATCAAAAACCGGCAGCCAGTGGCGTGCCAAAAAAGACGCCTCTCAAACGGCAACGTCCGGGACAAAAGGCCTTGTCGGAAATCCGCAAGTATCAACACTCGACTGAATTGGTGTTGCACAAAAGGCCTTTCCAAAACCTTGTGCGTTCGAGAATCGCCCTCATTCGGCCTGGTGTGCGATTACAATCGACTACTCTTTGCTGCTTGCAAGAAGCCACGGAAGCTTATCTCGTTTCGCTCTTTGAAGACACGAACCTTTGCGCCATCCATGCCAAGCGCATCACTGTCTGTGCCAAGGACATGGATCTGGCACGCCGGATCCGTGGTGATCTCGATCGCAAATAATCAAATTCTCTACCCCTTTTTATATTTTAAATATTTACAAGTTAAATTTGCAACATGAAATTTTTTAAAGTTAACTTAAATGTTAATATTCTGTAAATTTCTCTTCTATCAACTCCAATTGCCCAGACAACAGAATAGAAAGAAAAAGGCAAAATGACAAAGAAATTGACAGTGTATTGTTACGAGACAACCGATGAATTTGGCGAGGGAAAAGAAGTACTCTCACTCGAATCCGAGTTATTGACCAAACTGGATGACATATTATCCAAAAAGATTTTGGACACATCCTTAAACCTGGGACTTGCAAGTGTGTCGTACAAGACGACCGAAATGATGTCCTTCATCCGAAAGTGTACATCTCAGGGACATCCCAAATCCGGGACATTGGCTATTGCAGAAAAACACCGTATCGCTCAGAAAGCAGTCCAATGGACCGCCAATGATACCGCCAAACTTTGTAAAGACCTGGCCAAGGATCAAGAAGAAAACAAGCATCTGAACACGCCCAGTGTCTATTCCTGGTGTCCTCCCGACAGTTTTGGGTTCATGCTATTGTTTTCATTGACTCGTTGAATTTATATTAACAGGATCTAAATTCGGGTTTTTAAAAAACAAAAAATCACGTTTGTACACTTGTCACGTTCTCAAGCGGAATAGTATCGGGACCCAAGACAATGTGCATGCTGCCCATGTGTTTCTTAATCCATTTCAGATCAATATGTTGAAACGCGTTTGCAATATTCAAAAAGGCCGCCTTGTACAGGGCTTCCTGTCCCATGTCAATGGCTGTTTTCCGATCCTTGGCACGGACCATGACCTTGGCCACGATGCGGTCGGATACAATCTTGTCCGTGTGAATCAGATTCAATTCGTTTGGATGTGGGAACCATAGACGCAGGATCCAACACCGATCGGAATCCACGTCTTCGGTCGAACTGCATGCAATGGCAGGGTACCCAATGCCAAGAGTGTACTCCGAGAGAAGTTTGCGAATCAGACAATAGTATATACCAAGAGGCGCATCCTTGTACTGGGCGGTTTTCAGTGTATCGGGTACACGGATGAAACATTTCCGAAAATAAGACTTGTGTTGCACCAAGAATTTCCAGGCTTGTTCAAGTACTTGACGTCCCGTCTCGGTTTTGGAAGCGTGTACGTGTTCAAACGTGTGTTCCGTGGTATCGTGCAGAGTAAGAGTCAGGACGGCACGGTGCTGCACCGTGTCTTTGGCCGTCTCGAACTTGCCCTCTACGAATGTACTCGCCTCATTTGAAACTGGACTGGATTCAGTCGTATATGTGAGTACATACTTGGATACCAGCAAAGTTAGTCGAGACCAACGCTCCGTGTTGGCCACATTGAATGGATACAGTCCCAAGTTTTCTAGTACTCGTTCGGGCGCTAGGAAACTGCCAAGAGTAAGAGGCTGAATCCAGTCGGAACCGTGTTTAAGCATGTCGGTCATCCAAGTGTAGGTTGGATTCTTTTGTTCCGTTTCTAGCCACTTGTCCATTTTTTCCGTGCACCTGGATAATCTTTTTGCTGAATGAAACCTTGTAAATAAATTCAGGTTTTTTTACAAAATCAGTGTAAAATCCAGTTTTAATTTTTTTTGCATGGAAAGAGTTAGACGGCACGATTCAGCACCAATCGTGCCAAGTGGTCCATGTGTGACAGATGAGTTGAATTGTTCTCAAACACGAAATCATAATCATCAAACCCTTCAAAATCCACGCGGTCGGCTTCGCATCGACGCTTGGCCGAATCCGCATCGCCACGTCGTGCTATGCTACGTGCCATACGCACCCGGTCTTGGGCCCGTATCAAGACTATTAAACAACGCTTGCGGTCGTCATGAAAAATGTTTGCTACGGCCAAAGGCGTCATGATAAAGACGTGATTCGTACTCCATGATTGCTTGAGACAGCCGTATTTCCATCCATTTGGAAATTCCTGGTAATAGTAAAAATCGCCTTTTTTCATCTTGGCCGTAAATTCGGTATTGTTCAAAAAATAATAGTCTTGTCCATCGTGTTCATCGTCACGTGGAGGTCGTGTGGTGCACGCCACATCCGGTCGAGCACCCGACAATTCGCAAATCGTGTTTCGGAGCGTATCCTTGCCCGAGCCCGATTTGCCCACCAGAATGATTCGTTTGCTACCCTTGTAAATGGGTCGTACTTTTCCGCGTCGGGTCCATAACAAACCGGCGACGCACAACACTACAATTCCCACCCATGCTGTGGTATCGAACACTCCCATTTTGTTCAAGTCTTTTTATAGACTTGCGAATTCGGTAGGTGGAACGTCAGAAAGTGAATAAAACAAAAAAAATTGTTAATAGAAATTCTCCTAAATTCCACGTAGAAAGCCGACTTCCACAAAAAAAAAGTTTTTCTTCTTAAAGGTCAAAATACTTTTTCTATTCAAATCCAGAAAAATGAATCGTCAGGACGCCCTCAAAATATTAGGAGAACGGGTTACCAAATGGCGAACGCTGCGTGATGAACTCTTTGCCAAGGTTGAGGAGCAAAAACTTTTAGGCATCACTCTGGTCAAGGGTGATGCCCGTTTCCAACCAGCATCTTTCCGAATTATTCTTGACAAGGAGTGGGCACTTTCCGCCGCACAGGTGCCATCTCTTGACGACACCAGCATGCGTACGGAAGTAGTGCTCATGAAGAAGCAAGACAGTGAGTACCACATACATTCCAAAAAGGAATGGGGTTATGATCGAAACCAAATGTGGGTCTGTGGTCCAGGAGCAAGTAACTGGAATGAACTATGCAAGGAGATTGTGCGAGTGCAGGCTCTCGTAGGCAAGTAAATAACTTAGTTTGCGGCTGGACACAATGTTGGAATATTCAGAAAACTATTGTGGTCCCGGATTAAGTTTAATGTATAGAAAATTTCAAGAGAAAAAATTCATAACAATAAAAAAGGAAAATGAAGGTCTTTTAAGAAAATGAACAAGCCCGACAAATTGCATGTTCATACCTTTGTAAACACCTGGATAGCGGATTTCAATTACAATGTTTTACAAGAAAAAACAATGTTAAACGTCTAGAATATTTTCCAAGTCAATAGACTTGCTATCTTCAGTAGGGCACGAGACTACACAAACGGCAATAGAGTCGCTCTTGGTCAAGGCACACGCGACACTGCGATGGGCACCGTCCAAACAAAAGTATCGCCCATTGGGCAAGCGCAAGTACACAATCGGTGGAAACTTGAGCTTGGATTCGACTAGCCCACTAATGAGTTGCTGATCCTTATCCCACTCCTCGGGTCCCCAGAAATGTTTGAGATCATCTAGTCGAATAATGGGCTGGTTCAAAGGTTGATTGAGCACACGCCGATCCACCACTTGTGCAAGCGTCCAGTTTTCAACCGAGGCCATGGCCATGGCTAATAAATAATCTTCGAAGGACCAAGATGGAAGCGAGAACCCAATTGTCTCGTACCATAACGTATCGGGCTCTCGGATCTTGTGGTATGTACCAAAGGCAGCACAAATCGTTTCTCGGTTTGGACGATCTTGCCATTGTCTTTTTGACACTTGAACTGTTTCCTTGGCCTCGTCGGTTTCTTCAGGTTTGTCAGTCGGGTCGTCCGCCATGGTTTGCACCAGGTGAATCTTTCGTCCTCGAGGACACCAGTCGATGGACAATTGTAAAGGCACATTCTTTTCCATTGGATGGTACGTTTGGGTGTCCGGTTGCTCGCATATTAGTCCAATCGATTCCGTTTCAGAGGATATGGACCACGTGTTTCCGGTGACTATTATTGTCAAGTAAACTTGATGATCTTGAGTCACAAACGGGCCTTGGGCCATGATAAATGTCCCGAGGCATTTGCAGTGTAGTTCCCACCCAGACAACATTTCACCATTCTCACACGGTTGGATAATGGTTGTCATTTTTTGACAATTTAATTCTCGAGTCTGAATTGGTCTAGAAAAAAACTAAACATATGATCCAGAGAGATTCGTCAAGAATTTTTTCTAATTCATATCTTATTGAATTATCAGAAGAGAATTTCTTTAGGAATTCTTAAGTCATTTTACACAATTCTACAAGACACAAAAAGCCGAAAAATGGAAATCGTCTTTGGAAAAGAAACAAAATACAGTGTCCAGCTCAGCGAAACCTTGACGCACGCTGAATTTCTACTTCAAATCCAAAACCATTTCCAATTGGCAAATGGGTTCAAGCTATTGCCACTGACGTGGCAAAAATGTTTTGACCCCTCTACCGGTCGAATCCTGACCTCGGTACTGCGGGAAAACAAGGAGAAACCCAAGAAATGGACGGTAATTGGCACCGTGGCGGCACAAGCCTCGCAAATGACTCAACAAGAAAAGGCCCAAGAACAATACAGGGACTTGGTCCAGAAATATCGATCAGACGAATTTCTAATGGCACGGAAAAAGACCCTGGACAAGCTGGAAAGGACATGTCGGACCAACCTCACGGGACGGATAAGTGAACACAGGGCGATGCAACCCAAGTTTGAAAAACACCGGACATTCCTGTTTGCCGTGGAAACGGATGCCCACGTCCTGTCGGAATACCTCGTGTTTTGCATTGCCTCGCATATGGATGACGAAGTGGACAAGGTACTCAAATGCAAGGCGTTTACCATGGCCGAGAATCCGGCTTACGCGAAATACACGCAAGTGAAATTCGGCAACGACCATTTACTGGCGGCCGTACTCAATCAAGACATGGTGCTCTTTGACAAGATGGTCAAGAGTATGCGTCAATTTCAGCCCAAGGAATGTGAACCGTGGCAGAAGGCGGACTTGTCGTGGCACGTCTTGAAACAAGTGGCCCAAACCCATGCCGTCGTCCTCTTTGATTACCTGTGTGATGACTTGTTTTCGAATGAACATCATGTGCGTACAGCACCGCGTCCAGTTTCGAGGTACCACGAATCCTCGGATCTATTTGACCAGTTGGAAACGGGGCTGCTTACCCGTGGATATTCGGCACTACCCACGCCCAATTTGATTGACGGAAAAAATCAACCCGTACGGTCTGCTGACGCCAACACAAGTCCAGTGTCGGATTCGTCCTCTTCTGGCGCTCTGCCCCCGTCGGCTCCAACTGAAACTGACAATGTGCCTGCGACATCCGAAACAATTGCAATGGAAGACACTGTACCCGAAATGGAACCGGGTCCTGTAGAAGCGGAATTACCAATGACTAGGGTAGTGTCACCCACTACCCATAATGACTTGGCCGACATGAAACCAGGCTCTGCACAAGTGGAATTACCAATGGCCGTGGTTGAATCATCCACTGCACAAAGAAGCACGACTCCGATCACGGCCTTTTCATCCAATGATGAGGATCACGTTCCAACGTGCAAGAAATCAAGACACTCTCCAGTCGATGATACACTTTCCAAATCTGAGTCGGCTAGACCAGACACGGTTGCTACGGTCCGATCGAGTTTGAATTCAGACACACGAGAACATCAAATGTGTATCGTGTCCATCATGTTCGTCACCCTCGCCCAAGGCGACAATGTACTCTTGGCCTTGCGCTTTTTGCAACGGTTCCCTGCATTCAAGTTGGACGACTATAGCATCCCGATCTTGTTTGTCGCATGTCTGCAACATGGATCATACAATGCCATGCAGTGGCTGTGGGACCAACATGCAGACATTGTACGACAATTTCTGTCATCATCACTTACAATGTGGGAAAAGGCATGTCGTTCCATGGAACAAATGGGTCAACTGCACGAAGCCTGGCGACGTGAATCATTTGCGAAATGTCATTTATTCGTCATGAATCATTTACGCGAATTATTGTCACCTGAATGGATCCACGGTCAATGCCGTCGATACCTGCAGAATTCGAAATTCTCGCCGTGCGTTCATTGGTGCATTGAACGTCACTTGTTTCCAGGATCGATACCCGTGACCTTGGACCTGGTGGGAACGCTTTTGAAATCATGTGAGGATCCCGTCGTATTTGGACTGTTGCTCAATATTCGCGAAATTCGCGAATTGTTACACCTTCAAGCCAGGAAGGCGGCTGAACCCAAACCAGTGGAACCGGAATACAAGGGTGACGATGCCGAAGAGCTTCGTCAGCGACGCATGCGACAGGAAAGTTTAATCCAAGATCCATACCGGCTTATCATGAAACGTTGGAAAGATCGGGCCGAACGCCAGGAATTAGCCGCCCAGCTCGCCTTGGCACGTGTACCAATTCACCTGTCTTCGTTTGAAACCATAGCCGACATTCAATTTCTCGTCCTCTCCTTGGAACGAGCATGTGAAATTGACAGTTACAATATTGCATCGGTCAGACAATTCTCGGCTGAATTGCCTGGATTTCCAATGGACGTGGTGTTTATCATTGCTCAATACTATGAGAATGTGGAACGCCAACACCAATCGCAAATGCATCGTGCCTTGGAAACTCTGATGAGTGTATTGCATGAGAAATACGTGGCCGCCATCGTAACGATGCATCGTCTTTTCAGCGAAGCGTTTTTCGTCCGGCATTTTCCGGGCCGGTATATTGGCATGATTCAGCCTACGACGTCTGTACCCTCTTTGGTTCGCGACGCTGCGGACCGGACCATGGATGATGACGAGCTCAAGATCACCACCACTAATAATGCAGTATCTGTTACAACCCAAGGAAGCATGACCGACGAGAATGATTCGAAAGCCATTGTGGCTACGACTGCCACTGGAACGCAGTACGCGGCCCTTTTCAAGGAAAGTGACTTGATATCAAATCTCGTCCATCCGGATATCCGAACCCAATTCATAGAACAATTTCACCATTACATGGACCACGAGGACTATGTTCGGTTCGTGCAAGTGAAAATATCACGCGAGAAGACCTTGATCTTACAGTCGGTGGCCATGGCACGACACATTCGTAACAAACATTCTCAAATTGAAAGTGTCAATCCACAACATCCCACCCAGGAGGAGAAAGAGCTACCCATCGAAGATTTGGTACGGTTGACCCAATTGCGCGATGTCAAGCAACGGCTCCGTCCGGCCTTTAATTCATGGAAACGTGCTTCGACAAATGGCACGGATGATCAATGGTATTACAATCGAGCGTCTTCCGATGAATACATTCCAATTGAGTTTCGTCTGTTGTATTCTGGTCAATTGCAAGCCTGTCCCAGTAGTGTAGTGATATTGGAACGATTATGAAAGAGGCGGACCTCGATACTTTCCGGACTCGTTATCTTTCTTTTTTAAATCTTAATTTTTTGGACAAGAGCGCTAATTGCTAAAGAAACCCATAATTTCCTAAATTTAACCCTTTTCAAAATCCCTTCATTTACACACAATTTAATCTTGGCCTTTAATTTTTGGCCTTTAATGTATGGTATGATCCCTATTGTAGTGATCGAAAAAAGTTATTCGGGATGACCCTTGGTATGACTTATAGGACTGGATCAATTACGGAAGATCTTCTCTTTAAGTCTCTCTAGCCTTGTACTATCTAATCACAATATGCTATCTGATCGGTTGATTAAAGGCCGACCCGTTTCTTGCTTTAATCAACTGGATGATTAAAGCAAGAAACGGGTCGGCCTTTAATCAACCGATCAGATAGCATATTGTGATTAGATAGTACAAGGCTAGAGAGACTTAAAGAGAAGATCTTCCGTAATTGATCCAGTCATTCAAGTCA
>Ga0134126_10000484_pt1 | contig 50968 bp, 33 predicted proteins | sample KB31752_FD_96881 | JGI IMG/M metagenome (GOLD analysis project Ga0134126, IMG submission 96881) | Terrestrial soil microbial communities with excess Nitrogen fertilizer from Kellogg Biological Station, Michigan, USA - KB3-175-2 | ecosystem: Environmental > Terrestrial > Soil > Unclassified ...
AGCTGGCCACGCAGACCCAGTACGACACGGTCGATGCCAGCGGCAACGGTGTCCTGACCAGTGGGACGGTGATCACCACCACGACCTACGACGCGCGGGGCCGGCTGCTGCAGACCAGCGTGGCGACGGGAGCGGACCGCAGCACGCTGCAGACGACCAGCTACGCCTACGACGGGCTGGGGCGGAGGGTCAGCAAGACCGATCCGCTGAACAACGTGACGACGTACGTCTACACCGACAGCGCCAGCACGATCGCCATTACCCAGGCCAACGGGCTGACCACGACCCAGGTGCGCAACAGCGCGGGTCTGCTGCTCAGCAGCACGCAGTCGGCGAGCGGCCAAGCCAGTCGCGTCACCAGCTACCTGTACAACGCCGACGGCGAGTCGGTCGCGACGATCGACCCGGACGGCAATGCCCGCTACACCTTCTACGACGCCGATGGCCGGGTGGCCGGCACGGTGGATGCCGCGGGCGGGGTCACGGCCTACACCTACGATGCCGATGGCCGCGTCATCGGTGCCTCGCAGTACGCCGTGTCCATCAATACGTCGAGCTGGATCAGCAGCGGCGCGCTCACCAGTCATTACCCGGCTGCCTTGCCGGTACCGGTCGGCACCGCCAACGATCGCGTCACCAATACGCTCTACGACGCGGCTGGCGAAGCCATTGCCACGATCGATCCGGAAGGTTATGTCACCACGGTCATCTACGATGGCGTCGGCCGGGTGGTGTCGACCACGCAGTACGCCACAGCACTGACCACGGCACAGCGTACAGCGCTTGGCAGCGCGCCGACCTTGGCAGCCTTGCAGGCGAGCCTGACGCCCAGTACCAAGGATCGCACCACATTCACGATCCATGACGCCGATGGCCGTGTTGTTGCTGTTATCGATCCCGATGGCTACGCCACCGTCAACATCTACGACACTATCGGAAATCTCCTCACGACGCGGAAATACACGACTCCGCTGTCTGCCCAGGAACTTGCCCAGCTGAATGCGTCTCCGGACATGGGGACGCTACAGACCCTGCTCGGCCCTGCTGAACAGACCATCTACGATGCAAGCGGCAACGCGATCGCGACGATCGATGCGCAGGGGAACGTCACCGTCGCAACGTACGATGCGGCGGGCAAGGTGACGTCGAGCGTGGTCTATGCCACGCCACTGACCATCGCTGAAGTCGCTGCCTTGGGCAGTTCGCCAACACTGTCGGCATTGCAGGCGGATCTGGTGTCCAGTGCGGGTGATCGCATCACGCTGACGATCTACGACACGAATGAGCGGATCGTAGCTACGGTGAACAACGCGGGCGACGTTACGGCGACGCATTACGACGGAGCGGGCGATGCCACGGCCGTGACGCATTACGCGACGGCGTTGACGCATGATCAGGTCGTTTCTTTGGGCAGCCAGCCGGCGTTGTCGGCATTGCAGGCTCTCCTGACCCCTGGCGCTTCCGACCAGGTGGCGCTGACGGTTTACGACAACGCCCACCGGCCCGTGGTGGCCATCGATCCGGCTGGCAATGTCACGATTTCGATGTACGACACGTCGGGCAACCTGGTGGCCAGCACGATATACGCCACACCGCTGACTGCGACTCAGCTGGCGGCATTGGGTGATGAGCCGACCTTGGCAGCGGTGCAAGCCGACATCACTCCCAACGCAGCCGACCGCACGACGCTGACGATATACGACACCGCCAACCATCCGGTGGCTACGGTCGATCCCGCAGGCAACGTCACGACGACGACCTACGACTCGGTGGGCAATCCGATCAGCAGTACGGTGTACGCCACGCCATTGGCGGCTGCGCAGTTGGTCGCGCTGGGTTACCAGCCCACCTTGGCAGCCTTGCAGGCTGATCTGGTTCCCAGCACGACTGATCAAACGACACGAACGATCTACGACGCCGACAATCATGCCGTCGCCGTGATCGATCCGGACGGGCGGGTTACCGTCAACACCTACGATACGGTTGGTCACGTCATTTCGAGCACGGTGGAGTCGGCGACGCTGACAGCAGCGCAATTGGCCGCGCTGGGGAATGCGCCGACCTTGGCCGCAGTGCAGGCTGATTTGACTGCCAACGCCGGGACACGAATCGCATTGACCATCTACGACGCCAACGAGCGTCCGGTGGCTGCGGTCAATGCAAGTGGCCAAGTCGCTGTCACCACGTATGACGCTGCTGGCAACGTTACCTCGATCACCCAGTACGCCACGCCATTGACGATGGCCCAGGTGGCCACGTTGGCCGATGCGCCGTCGTTGTCTGCACTGCAAGCCGATCTCACTCCCGGCCCGAGTGATCAGACCAGCTTGACCATCCGTGACGCCAGCGAGCGTGTGGTCGGCACGGTTTCCGCAGCGGGTGTCGTCGCGACGACGGCCTATGATGCTGCAGGCCACATCGTGGCAACCGTTCAATACGCCACGGCGCTGACCGCGGCACAGGTTGCCTCGCTTGGGAGTGCCCCGACGCTGGCAGCACTCACGGCCGTCGTCAGTCCCAATGCCAACGACTATGCCGTAGTAACCATCTACGACTCCGAAGGCCGGGTTGTGGGCATGGCCACGAGCAATCGCGGAGCCACGTTGATGGCCTACGACGATGCCGGCAATGTCACGGCCCAAGTGGATTACGGAACAGTCTGGACGGCGGCTCAGGTCGAGGCGCTCGGCAACGACCCGACGCTGGCTACGCTGGAGGCTGGTGTCGTACCCAGCCCGTACGATTTCAAGACATTGACGGTCTACGACGCAGGGCATCATCCGGTGGCCGTCATCAGCCCCGAGTATGTTTACAACTACGACACGGGCACGTATGGCTATGGCGGCTATGTCACTACCACGACCTACGATGCCGCCGGCCTGATCGTCGCGACGCAAAACTACAGCCAGATCTTGACCGAATCGGAACTGACGGCGCTTGGCCTTGCACCAACGCTGGATCAAGTGCAGGAGATGCTGGCGCTTGCGGCCGGTTCAGCCCAGCTGACAATCTATGACGGTCAGAACCGACCAGTGGCTTCGATCGATGCCTCTAGGGTGGTGACAACGACCGCGTACGACAGTGCGGGACGCGTGATTTCAACGAGGCGGTACGCTACTGCGTTGACCGCCGTGCAGAGAAGTTCGCTGGAGCTCTCGCCGACGCTGGCGACCCTGCAGGCTTTTCTCACACCCACCCAGAACGACCAGACGTCGCTGACGATCTACGACGACCAGGGCAGGGTTCTTGGCAGCGTGGATCCGTATGGCGATGCAACGGTCAATACGTACGACGCGGCAGGAAAACTTACCTCTGCCGCGAACTACCAAACGCCTCTTACCGAGGCACAGAGGTTGGCGCTTGGGGACGCGCCGACTGTGGCTGCATTGCTGGCAGCCTTGGGTTCCAGCGGCTTGACAAGCACTCTGACGGTCTACGATGCGGAAGAGCGTGTCGTCGGATCGGTATCCTCGAACGGGAGCGTGGCGCTCACAACGTACGACGCGGCGGGCAACGTCGTCACGACGACAAACTACGGATCTTCGCTCACATCGGCACAGGTAGCCGCGCTCGGCACGGCGCCGACCCTCGCGGCATTGCAGGCTGATATCAATCCGACATCCGGTGATTCGGTGAGTCTCACGCTCTACGACGCCGAGAATCGCACGGTAGCTGTCGTCAAGCCTGAGCACGTCTACAACCCAAACACGTATACGTGGAGCTATGTCGAGCAGATTACGTTCACGAGCTACGATGCATCCGGCAACGTCATTTCGACCGTGGTTCGTGGCGAGTCGTTGACGCCGCAGCAGATTGAAAGCCTAGGGGCAAATCCAACGCTTCAGAGCTTGCAAACCATGCTCGCGCAAGTGGATGCCATTCAGACGCACCTCTCCATCTACGACGCAAACAATCATGTGGTGGCGAGCATAGACGATGGTGTCGTCACCACGAACGTCTACGATGCCAATGGCCAGATGACGGCCAGCACGATCTATGCGACAGCACTGACCAATCAGCAGATCGTCGCACTGGAGGCTGATCCAACCTTGGCTGCATTGCAGGCGAAGCTCAGCCCTGGTGTGAACGACCAGACCCGCCTGACGATCTTCGACGCGAACGGGCATGTCGCGGCCACGGTCGGCAGCGGCGGCGTGGTGTCGGTCATCACCCGTGACGCCGGTGGCAATCCCACGGCAAGTACGCAGTACGCGACACCCCTGACGACCGCACAGGTGGCTGCGCTGGGGACGGCGCCGACGTTGGCAGCCCTCCAGGCCGACCTGACATCGAGCTCTGCCGATCAAACCAGTCTGGCGATCTACGACGGCAACAACCGCCTCGTGGCGACGGTGAGCGGCACGGGCGTGGCTGCGCTCACGGGTTACGATGCGTCGGGCAATGCGACGTCGGTCAAGCAATACGCCACGGCGCTGACGGCCAGCCAGATAGCCGCGCTGGGCACGTCGCCGACGCTGGCTGCCTTGCAGGCCGACCTGACGCCAAGTGCTGCCGATCAGACCAGCTTGGCGATCTACGACGCGAACGACCACGTCGTCGCCACGGTCAGTGGTGCAGGTGTCGCCACGGTGACCGCCTACGATGCCGCCGGCAACCCCACCACGGTCACGCAGTACGCCACGCCGTTGACAGCTGCCCAGTTGTCCTCGTTGGGCACGTCACCGAGCCTGGCGGCGCTGCAGGCCGACCTCGTGTTGAGCAGCAACGACAAGACCAGCCTGACGATCTACGACGCCAACGAGCATGTCGTGGCGACCGTGGGCACGGACGGCACGGCAATCACCACGGTTTACGACAGTGCTGGCTTCCCAAGCCTGACCAGGCAATATCTAGTCAAGCTCTCGGCCCAACAGGTGGCTGCCCTGGGCAGCACCCCGGCGCTGACAGCCCTGTTGGCCGACCTCAATCCCCAGCAAGGTGACACAGTCACAGCGTTGCTCTACGACACCAGCAATCGTGTCGTGGCCAGCGTAAGCAACGGGCTGGCGACGACGACGACCTACGACGCCGAAGACAATGTTTCGGCGGTACGTTCCTTGTCGCTTGCGTCGCTTGACCTGGGCGCATCGGATATCCAGCAGATGGCGGCCAGTCTGACCCTCTCCGGCGTGCAGACGCTGGAGATGTTGGCGAACTACCCGCAGACCACGCTGACCATCTACGACGCCAACAACCGCGTTGTGGCAACCATGGTCAATGGTGCCGTCACCACGACGACCTACGATGCTGCCGGCAACCTTCTTGCGACGACGCAGTACGCCAATACGCTCAATGTTGTTCAGAAGGTGACTCTGGGCGATGCACCCACCCTGGCATTGTTGCAGTCCGTGCTCACGCCAAGTACTGGGGACAGGACGAGTCTGACGGTCTACGACGGCCAGAACCGCCCCGTGGCCGTCGTCGCCGCGCCGCAGAACATCTATGACCCGGTTAGCGGCACCAACGTCTACGGGTCGCAGGTAACCATCACCACCTATGACAGTGCCGGGGACGCCACGGCGACGACCCAATATGCCAGCTTGCTGACCACAGCCCAGGTGGCAGCGCTGGGAACGGCGCCAACCCTGGCCGATATCCAGGCGGATATCGATCCGGGCGCGGGGTATCTCACCACGTTGGCCGTCTACGACGCGAACCATCGCCTGCTCGCCCAAGTCGGCACGGATGGCACGGTTGCCACTACCAGCTACGACAACGCAGGCAATGTCGTGGCGCAGATCCAGTACGCGAACAAGCTGTCGACCACGCAGATGGATGCCTTGGGCAATACGCCGACACTGGCTGCCCTGCAAGCAGACCTCGTGCCGAGCAACAATGACCAGGCGAAGTTGACGATCTACGACAGCCAGGAGCGTGTCGTCGCCACGGTGGTTCCGGTGCAGCCGTTTGGTTACGTCAACGGCTTTTACGAATTCTCCTCTTCCGAATACAACGAACAGGTCACGCTCACGGCATACGACGCGGCCGGTCGCGTCACGGCGGTCACGACCTACGGTGCGGCGCTGACCGGCGGACAGATCGCCAGCTTGGTGAACGATCCGACATTGGACACGCTCCAGTCATACCTCTCGCCAAGCGCCGAAATGGGCGTCACCCTGAAGGTCTACGACGCCAATGGCAATACCGTGGCGTCGTTGAATACGGTGGATCTATCCGATGGGTGGTACGGCTATTCAATCGAAGAACAACTGACCACGGCGACCTACGATGCGTCCGGCAATTGCATCGAGACGCGTACCTACACGAATCGCGCCTCGGTTTCGGAAGTGACGGGCCTCGGTACTTCGCCCACGGTTGATCAGTTGGTGTCACTGTTCGCGGCCGGCAGCGCGCAAGAAACCATTTACGACGCCAACAATCGCCCCGTGGCAACGATCAATGGGGACCAGGTCACCACGACGATCTACGATCCCTCCGGTCGGATTCTGGCCACGACGATTTACGGAACAGGGCTTACGGCAGGCGAGCGCGCCTTGCTTGGCGCAACCCCCACGCTGTCCGAACTGATGGCTTTCCTCACGCCCGGCGCTCGCGACCAGACGACCCTCACGATCTACGACGCACAGGGCAACCCGGTCGCCACGGTCTCTCCCGAGTGGAGCAACGATCTTGGGGTGTACTTGGGCAAGGTCGCGCTGCGGAGTTTCGATAGCGCCGGTGACACGACGGCCTCGACAAGCTACGCCACGCTGCTGACACCAGAGCAGGTGGCGGCATTGGGGTCGGCGCCGACACTGGCCGAACTCGAAGCCGTGCTGACGCCCTCGGCCGGGGACCGCACCAGCCTCGCCGTCTACAACGCCAGCGGCGAAGTCATCGGTGAAGTCGCCGCAAGCGGTGTGGTCACGCTGAACAGCTATGACAGCTCAGGAAGCCTCACGGTGACGACGCGGTACGCCACGCCTCTCACGGCGTCGCAGATCGCTGCGCTGGGCACTTCACCAACTTTGGCAGCGTTGCAAGCGGCGGTAGTGCCAAGTTCGGGAGACCTCACTAGCCTGTCGATCTACGATGCGAGCGGCAACATCGTGGGCAGCGTCGACACCAGCGGCCACGTGACCATTACGGTGTACGACGATGGCGGTCGTGTCCTCGCAACGACGCATTATGCCACGGCCCTGACGACGGCGCAGGTGTCGTCCCTGGGACAGGCGCCGACACTGGCGGCCTTGAAGGCGGTCGTAACTCCAGAGCAGGGCGACAGCACCACCGCGACGCTCTACGATGCCGACGGGCGAGTGGTTGGCACGATCGCGGCGAATGGCAACACGACGACCACGACCTATGACACCAACGGCGACATCACGGCGGCGACCCAGTACGCGACGCCACTGACGTGGCAGCAAGCTGAGGCGGTCGCGGCCTCGCCGACGCTGGCGACACTGCAGGGTGTCCTTGGCCAAAGTGCCAGCAACCACACCAGCCTGACGATCTACGACACCGACGGTAAAACCGTGGCGACGGTGGCTGCAGATGGCACGGTCAACGTGTGGGCCTATGACGCGGCCGGCAACCAGGCAGCCGCGACGCAATATGCCACGCGGCTTACGCCGGCACAGATCATGGCGTTGGGCGATGCGCCCACACTGGCCGAACTACAGGCAGTGGTGACCCCGAGCCTGGCGGATCGCATCACGCTCAACGTCTACGACGCTGATGAGCAAGTGGTCGGCACCGTTGATTCCGCCGGCGGCGTTTCCATCATGAGTTACGACGCGGCCGGCAGGCTCGTTGAATCCATGCAATACGCGACGCTGTTGAGTCCGATGCAGATTCAGGCGCTGGGCACGGCGCCGACCTTGGCCATGCTTCAGGCGGATCTCGGTATAGCATCTGGCACCGGTACCAGCCAGACCCTCTATGACGCCAATGGGCGAGTGGTCGCCGCCATCGACGCCAATGGCTACGTCACCACGACCAGCTACGACGATGCGGGCAACGTCACTGCGACCACGCGTTATGCCACGCCCTTGCCTGTGTGGCACGGCTACATTTCCAGTCTGAGCCAATTGCTGACCGAAGTGCAGTCGAGCTCGGCCGACCTCACGACGCGCACCATCTACGATGGCCAGAACCGTCCCGTCGCCACCATCGACGCGACCGGCCACGTCACGCTCACGACCTACGATGCCGCGGGCAATGTCGCCTCGGTTGTCCAATCCACCTCGGTGCTGACGCCGACGCAGATGGCTGTGCTGGGTAACGCGCCCACCATGGCTGCGTTGGACACGGCCCTGACCCCGACCAACCGAACCATCTACGATGCGGCCAGCCGCCCGATCGCATCGATCGATGCCGATGGCGACGTCACCTACCGTTTCTACAACGAGGCTGGCGAACTGTCGGCGACCGTGGACCCCATGGGGGCGGTGACTGCCTACAGCTACGACGCCGATGGCCGCGTTGTCCAGACAACCCGTTTCGCCACGCTGATCGACACCGGTGGCTGGGTAAGCGAGGGTGCGCTCACTGCCCAATTCCCCGGCTCGCTGACACTGCCACGCGCCAGCAATGCAGACCGCACGGCGCAAACCATCTACGACGCGATGGGCGATGTCGTGGCGACCATCGACGCCGGAGGAAGCGTCGTCACGACCAGCTATGACGCCGAAGGCGATGCGGTGTCGAGCACGGCCTACGCCAGGCGCTTGACGGCTGCCCAGCGCGTAGCGTTGGGCACGGCACCAAGCCTGGCTGCGTTGGAGGCGACACTGACGGTCAGCAGCAGCGACCGTACAACGCAAGCCATTTACGACGCCGCTGGGCGCGTGGCCGCCACCATTGATGCCGGCGGCTACGTCAAGACGACGGCCTACGACGGCGATGGCCGTGTTGTGCTTTCCACGGCTTATGCCACCGCGTTGACGGCGGCGCAGCGAACTGCTTTGGGCGACACACCGGCACTTGCCGACCTCCAGGCGGATCTGACTACATCCGGCAGTGACCAGGCGACGCGCAACTACTACAACGGCCAGGGCCAGCTCGCCGCCCAGATCGATGCGGACGGCTATCTCACGGTGATGGCCTACAGCAACGCGGCTGATGCGGTCGTCACGACCCGCTATGCCGTGGCGTTGACGACTGCCCAGCTGTCGACGTTGACGGGCAACGAGGGCGTGGGTGCGCTGATACGTCTGCTGGGTACCAGCACGGCCAGCGAAGTCACCAAGGCCTTCTACGATGCCTATGGCCAGCTCGTGCGCCAGGTGGCCGCCGACGGAACGAACACCACCTCTGCCTATGACGGCGACGGCAATCTCGTCAACACGACCGTACGACCGGTGGCGGGGCAGGGTGCCGTTCGGGCCACCAACGCGACCTACGATGCCTTCGGCGATGTGCTGACCAGCCGGGACGCCAATGGCGCCACCACCACTTATGTCTACGACGCGCAGGGGCGGCGCATCGAGTCGACCGACGCCTTGGGCAACAGCACCTGGTATTTCTACGACGGTGACGGTCGCCTGCTCTATGCGATTCAGGGAGAACCAGCGGCCGACGGCACCAGGAACGCTTTGGGCAATGCGACCGCCTATGCTTACGATGCCTTCGGCGATGTCGTTTCGACCACGACCTATGCCGCGCAATTGAATCTCGACTCGGTCGCAGGCAGTGCGGCAATGCTCGATCCGGTGGGCGCCACTCTGGCGGACGTGCGGGCTGCCGTTGCGCAATTGTCCGCTTCGCCGAACGATGCCGATACGGTGGCCACGGTTACCTATACCGCCGATGGTCAGATAGCGCGTGTGATCGACGGCGACGGTTACGTCACCGCCAACAGCTACGACGCGTTCGGCGACCTGATCCAGGTGGAGCGGCAAATCAGCCAGCCCGGTCAGGCCCTTAGCAACACCAACAGCACCATCACCCGTTACGGCTACGATGCACGCGGCGAGCAGACCGTTGAGATCGATGGACTGGGAAGCAGCGCGGTGCGCACCACGCGTGCGGCCTACGATGCCTTCGGGCGCGTTGTCAGCGCGACCGACGGCAACGGCAATACGACGACTTCTGGTTATGACGGCCTGGGGCGGCAGACCAGCAGCAGCCAAGTCGTGCAAGGGGTAACACGCACCGTCGGGACGAGCTACGACGCTTTTGGCCATGTCCTTTCCACTACGGATGCCCTGGGCAACGTCACCAGCTATCAGTACAACCTGGCCACGCACACCACGACGGTGACGACGCCCGACGGTGTGGTCATCACCACGGTCAAGGATGCCTATGGCGATACCCTGAGCGTGACCGACGGCGCCGGAAACACGACGAGCTACAGCTACGACAGGGATGGCCGATTGCTCGGCAAGACCGATGCGCTGGGCAGCGTAAGCACCAACACATACGACGCCGACGGCGAGCTGGTCCGCACCGTGGATGCCGATGGCAACATGGTGACGTATACCTACGACGCGAGCGGCCGCGTGCTGATGCGGCGCGTCGATCCGTATGGCCTGAACCGGGTCACCCGCTATGCCTACGACGGAGAAGGCCGCTTGGGCAGCGTCACCGATCCGGCCGGGATCGTCACCAGCTACATCTACGATGCCGACGGCAACCGGCTCACGGTGTCCCAGACCGCAGGCGCCGGAGCGGGCAGGCTCGACCTCACCACGGCCTACACGTACGACGGTAGCGGCCACGTGCTGACGATGATCAAGGAGCCTGGCACCAGCGCACAAGCCACCACGCAATACACTTTCGATGCGCTGGGCCGGCTCGTGCAGCAGATCGTCGATCCTTCCGGCCTTGCACTGATCACGAGCTACGCCTATGACGCCGACGGCAACCTGGTGCAATCCACCGACGCCGATGGCAACAACACTTACACCGTCTACAACCAAGCCAACGAAGCGGTCTACACGATCACCCCGGCAGGGGCGGCAGGGGCGCAACAGGGGGCGCTGACCCAGAATTGGTACGACGCGGATGGCCATTTGGTAGCTTCCCGCAGCTACACCACACTGGTGGACACCAGCAGCCTGTCGTCGCTCGCCAGCCAGCGTCCGCAAACGAACATGGCCGAGGTCGCCGCCTTGGCCGCGAACGCCGTCGGCACCGGAACGGCCACGGCCTTCCGCGTGTATGACGCCGATGGCCGCCTGCAATACAGCATCGACCCATTGGGCAACGTGACCGAAACGCGTTACAACGCACTCGGGCAGGTGGCCGAGACCTTGGCTTACGCCACGCCGATCGCCTTGTCGTCTGCGTTGGCCGGTGCGCTGTTCAAGGGTGCGGCGAACGCTGTCGATCTTCAACAGGCATTGGCCTCCGCTGGCGACAGCGATGCGGCGGCGCGGGTGAATTATGCCTACTACGATGCCGATGGACGTCAGGTCTATGGCATTGCCTTGAACCTCGTCGACGGCACGTTGGGTGCCATCGTCAGCCAGACCAGGTACGACGCGGATGGGCGCGTCACTGCCGACATCGTCTATGGCACGCCGTTGTTGCCCTCCGATGTCGGCGGTAGTGCCACCACGGCATCGATCGCGCAGACAGTCGCCCAGGCCAATACGGCCGCCACCACACGCATCACGCAGCACATCTACGACGCGGCCGGCGAGCAGATCGCGCAAGTCGACCCGGATGGCAATACAAGCTATGTCTTCTACGACAAGGACGGCCGAGTCGCTGCCACGGTGGACCCAAGCGGTGCCGTGGTGCAGTACACCCGGGATGCGCTGGGGCGGGTCATCCGGCAGACAGCCTACGGAAACACCGTCGATACGACAGGCTGGCTCCACGGCGATACCGTCACGGCGACCCTTGCCGAGGCCATTCCGCAGACCGACCTGACGATTGATCGGGTCACCTTGACCACCTACGACGCCTTGGGGCGCGTGGCGACGGTGACGCGTCATACACAGGCCGAAGACGACGAGTTTTACGATCCGGCCAAGAACGAATGGGTCGACCAGATCAAATATCTCGGTGGTGACACGCTGACCTACAGCTACGATGCAGCGTCGCGCGTTATCCAGACAACCGACATCGGGTTCTATACCTACGACATCCAGATCGAACAGCCAGAGTTCGCGGCTGAAAGCATCTCCACCGGCAACACCGCAACGCATGCCCTGGTGTCGTCCACCCGCACCACGCGTTACTTCTATGATGCCAACGGCAATGCGACAGCCACGCTCGATGCAGACGGCTATCTCACCACCAGGTCGTACGACGCCGCAGGCCGGATCGTGCAGGTCACGGCCTATGCCAATGCCACCGACCCCACCCTGCGCGCTTCAGGGTCAGTGGCGCAGCTCATGCCGGCTTCCAGCCAGGGCGACCAGAAGACCACCGATTTCTACGACGTGCACGGCAACCTGCTTGCCACGCTGGACGCGGACGGCTATTTCACGCAATACGCCTATGATCGCGACGACCGCCTCCTGAGCTCCACGCGCTATGCCACGGCCGTTGCCGCGGGCACCGCAGCGAGTTTCGACGCGATCACCACGGCCTTGGCTGGCAGCGCATCCGAGCAGACCATCAGCCGTTATGACGCCTATGGCGACCTGACCAGCCAGCGCAACGCGGAAGGTACCGTCACGCAGTACGTCTACGACGCCACCGGCCGTGTGGTGCAGACCACGGAGGCCGTCGGCACCACGGATGCACGCACGACCAGTGCCACCTATGACGCTTTTGGCAACCAGGCCAGCACCACAGATGGCTTGGGCAACGTCACGACCCATACCTACGACCTTGCTGGTCGCAAGACCTCGACGACGGATGCCCTGGGCAACACCACCTGGTACGTCTACGACGCGATTGGACGTCTGGTCTATTCCATCCGCGGCGTGGCAGACAGCACCGGTGCGCCCAATGCCATGGGCGAAGTCGCCGAAACGGAATATGACGCGTTCGGGGACGTCGTCACCGTGGGCAGCTATGCCGGCCGCATCCCTGCCGGCACCGGCTTCTCGCCCACACGGCAAAGCGTGGCGAGTGCCGTCGCAACGCTTGCCTCCGTCAACGATGACCAAAACGGATTCACGACCTTCCAGTACGACCTCGAAGGACAGGTCGAATTGAAGACTGACGGCAACGGCAACGGAATCGCCTATACACAGGACGGTTTCGGTGACGTCGCTCTCGTGCAAGAAGGAATGCGGTATAGCGATCCAAAGCTGATCACCAAGTACACCTACGACGCGCTCGGCCACATGACCAGCCAGGTGGACGACACCGAGACGACTTACTCCTCTTCCGGGTCGGTTTCCAGTTCAGGGTCGTATGGTGCGCTTGAGGTTCTGCGCGCGCAGGACTGGGCCTACGATGCCTTCGGCAACATGGTCAGCTATACCAACGGTGATGGCGCCACCACCACTTATGGCTACGACCCACTCGATCGCCAGCTCTCCCAGGGCCTCGTCGTGCAGGGGCAGCTGCGTGAGTCGTCGGCGACCTACGACGCCTATGGCCGTGTGCTCAGCACCACCGATGCCGCGGGTTTGGTCACCACCTATGCCTACGACGATGCAAGGCGCACCGTCACGGTGACCGCACCGGGCGGCGTGGTTACCGTCACCATGCACGACCGGGAAGGTCAGACCATCGCCGTCACCGACCCGGCGGGCTACGTCACACGTTACCAGTACGACGCGGATGGACGGGTCACCCAAGTCACCAATCCGGACGGCAGCGTCACGGCCGACCAGTACGATGTCGTTGGCAACCTCATCAAGGCCACCGATGCCGACGGGAACGTCGTCGCCTATACCTACGATGCCGTCGGTCGCGTGCTGACCCAGACGGTCGACCCGAGCGGCCTGGCGCTGAAGACCACCTATGCCTATGACGGCCGTGGCCTGAAAATTTCGGTCACCGACCCGACAGGCGTAGTCACCACATACGCCCGCGATGGCAACGGCAACGTGATCGGGATGGCGCAGGACCCCAATGGCCTGGATATCCAAACCTCCTACAACTACAACGACCGCAATGAACTTACCGAAAGCTACGTTTCCGGTAAGGGTGGTAACTACTGGAGCGACTACGGCTATGACCCCCTAGGTCGCCAGATCTACGAGAGCTCGGATACCGCGCACGCTTCGTCCACCACCTACGTCTACGACGCCGACGGCAACGTGATCGCCAAGACCGACGGCAACGGCAATAGCACGTTCTACAAGTACGACGAAGCCGGCGAGCCGATTTTCGCCATCGCACCCACGGGGGCCGTGACGCAAACCTGGTACAACGCCGATGGCAAGATCACGGCGGTACGCCAGTACGCCAGAGAGATAGCCCTGCCGAATGGGCTCGAGCTCAATAGCAACAACAATGGGAACGGTCTTTCGACTGCGCAGCTGAACGCCCTCATCGGCCAGGCTGCGGCGCGCGCCAGGCCAGCGCGAATGACCCGGTCACGTACCAGGTCTACAACGCCAACGGCCAGTTGCAGTACAGCATCGATCCCGCCGGCAACGTGACCGAGACCCGCTACAACGCAGCCGGACAGGTCGCGGAAACCCTGGCCTACGCCCATGCCATCGCCATCCCGGCGACATTGGCGACAGCGCTGCTGGCCGGCACCGCCGGAACCAGCGACATCCAGTCGGCGCTGACCACGGCCAACGACACCGACACGAGCGCGCGACGCGCCTTCGCCTACTACGACGGCCGGGGCAGGGTGCAATACACCATCGCTTCCGCCTCCGCCGATGGCACGAATGGAGGAGCGGTCAGCGAAACCCGGTACGACGCCGACGGCAACGTGGTGGCGCGGATCCAGTACGGCAGTCTGATCCCGTGGGGGCGTGTCGGCGGCGCCGCCACGACCCGGTCGATCGGCAACTACGTGGCCACCCTGACGGCCAGCCGGGCCACCCACTACGCCTACGATGCCGCTGGGCGGCAGGTCTATGCGATCGACGCGGCCGGCGACGTCACCCAGACTGAGTACGACGACGATGGCCGCGTCACCTGGACTCTCCACTATGCCAATCCGATCACCGCGCCGGCGAACTGGAGCGCATCGGAAGTCGCTGCCGCCGTGCAGGCCGCCAACCCGGATACCTCGACGGTGCGCGGCACCGGCAACGTCTACGACGCCGCGGGCAACGTCCTCCAGGTGTTCGACAAGTCGAGCAGCCAACCGCTTGCCACGTATACCTACGACGCGCGCGGCCTGAAAACCTCCTACACCAACCGTGACGGCCAGACTTGGACCTACCAGTACGATGGCAGCGGCAATCTGTTCCTGCAGACCAGCCCAGCGGCGACCTTCGTGCTCACCGGCACGGGCATCGTGACCCAGAGCACCCAGACCTATTTCGAGTACGACAACAACGGCAATCGAATCGCAGAGATCGACGCATACGGCACGACGCAGGCGCACACCATCACCTATGGCTATGACGCGGCCAACAACCTGATCCAGACGATCCTGCCCGACCCGGGCATCCTCAACCCCGATACCGCGTCGTTGACCGCCACCGGCAGCACGCTCACCACCGGCACCACCTACAACGCGCTCGGGCAAGCCGTGGTCAGCACGGACGCCAACGGCAACAGCAGCTACAAGGTCTACGACCTAGACGGCCGCTTGGCCTATAGCGTCGACGCCGACGGCTACGTCACCGGCTACAGGTACGATGCCTACGGCGATCAGGTTGCGGTAACGCGCTACGCCAATGCCATCGACACTTCCACGCTGGCCAACTGGTCGCCCGGGCAGCCGCTCACGCTGCAGCAGGTGCACGCGATGGTCGCGCCGATCGCCTCGGGCAGCGATCGCACCATCACCTCCACCTATGACGCCCAAGGCAACAAGCTCAGCGTCACGCAGCCCGCCATCACCTACACCAACAGCGATGGCAGCACGGCCACCGGTTCGCCGGTTACGCGCTTCACCTACGACGCCTACGGCGAGGTCACCAGCCAGTCGGTGCTGGTGCAGGGCACGCCGGGCCAAGCTGGCGCGGTATGGGCCACCACGTACAACTACTACGACGCGCTCGGCCATCAGGTGATGACGGTCGATCCGATGGGTTACGTAACGACCCACCAGTACGACGCCTTCGGCGAGGTCAGCAGCACCACGGAATGGGCCACGCCGATCGACGCAAGCGGCCTCGTCGCGGGCGGCACGCCACCAACGCCGTCGCCAGCCGGCAGCGCTGCCACCACCGGACTGGATCGCGTCACCCACTACACCTACGACAACGCAGGCAACAAGACCAGCGAGTCGGTGTTGCGCTCCTACGTCGATGCGCAGGGCCAGCCGGAGGTCGGCTACGTCACCACCACCTACGGCTACGACGGCGAGAACCGCCTCACCACGGTCACCGAGAACGGCAACACCATCACCACCGTGTACGACGCGCTCGGTCGCGTCACCAGCGTCACTGGCCCGCAGGTGCAGGTGCTGGTCAGCAACTGGCAGGCGCTGCTCGCGGCCAATTCATCGCTCGACCTGTCCAGCCCGTCGCTCTACACCACCACGGCGCAGGTGATGAGCTACCAGTACGACGCCCTCGGCAACCGCGTGGAACAGATCGAGAGTTCCTCGGCAGTCGCGCAGGGGGTGGCCACCCACTATTTCTACGACACCGACGGACGCGTCGTGGCCCAGCTCACCACGGCCGCGAATGCGAGCTACAGCTGGTCGGACCCGCAGACCCGTTACACGGCCTACGACGGCAACGGCAACGTGGTCAGCCAGTGGCATACGCTGACCGGCGACGATGGGGCCGTCACCACGGTGACGACCAGCAACGTCTACGACGCCGACAACCAGCTCGTCCTCGCCACCACCTCCCGCTCGGGCACCTTTGCTCCCGACAAGGTGGTTTCCACCACCTATGACGCCTTCGGCGAAGTCGTCGGCACCGGCGACGGCGTGGCCACCACCGTGGCGACCACCTACGACAACGCGGGCAACAAGCTCGCCGCCAACGATCCCGGCACCGGCGAAATACACTCCTACGGCTACAACCTCGCCGGCCAACTGGTGAGCGACACCGTGCCCCTGTCCACGTCGGTGGGCGGTACCGTGACCACCCTGCATACGCTGGACCTGGACGGCCGCACTCTCGCCGAGCAGGTGCCCTCCACTGACGCCGCATCCGGCGAGAACAGTGGCCTCCTGCACGCCAGCTACGACCGCTGGGGCAACGTGCTCAGCTCCACTGACGCGGCCGGCAACACCACCAGCTATAGCTACAACGAGCGCAACCAGGTCGTGGCCGAGACAGAGGCCGCCGTCACTGTGGTGGGCGCGGATGGCACCAGCACCACGGAGACGCCGGTCAAGACCTCGTCCTACGACGCGAACGGCAACCTTGTGGCCGGCACTGACGAAAACCATGTCACCACGCAGACGATGTACAACGCGTTGGGCCAGGTGGTGGAAAAGGTGGACGGCACCGGCGCCATCAGCCGCACCGCCTACGACGGCCTGGGTAACGAAGTGGCCGACGAGAACGGCAACGGCGACATCTCTTTCAAGAACGTCGACATGCTGGGCCGGGTGGTGCAGCAGGGCGACTTCGTGCCGTCCAGCACCGGCACGTCGCGCACGCTGGTGTGGCAGCAGGCCTACGTGCTCGACCAGGACGGAAACCGCCTGATCAGCTACGACGGCATCGGCAGCGCCTACCTGCAGAGTGGCGACACCACGAATGCCGCCTTGCACGCGAGTTACGCCGGTTACGACAGCCAGGGCCGCGTACTGTGGAGCCAGGACGCCGCCCAGCGCGCCGCCAGCACGGCCGATGCGCATGGCGCCAGCCCCGGTGCATGGACGCAGACGCCGTTCAACCCCGTCTTCTCGCAGGGCAATACCGGCTGGGCGGTCGGCGCCGGCTGGACGACGGGCAACTTCGGCACCGGACCCTACGGCCCGTGGACAGCGCGTTTCACCGGTTACACCGCCAATGGCTCCGGCACCATGATCAACCAGGATCGCGTGCCCGTGATCCCCGGCCAGACCATCACCGCCAGCGCCTGGTTCGTGGTGGACGGCGAGCACGGCGGCGGCGCCGTCGAGATCACCTGGTTCGACGCCAACGGCAACTCGCTGGGCGGGCCGTACGACCACAGCATCGTGTCCGCCCACCGCGGCCCGGGCGAATCCACCCTGACTGCGACGGCACCGGCGGGCGCCGCCTGGGCGGTGATTTCCGTCGGCGCAACCAACTACAACATCTACAACTCCGCCATCTACTGCTCTGGTGTGTCGTGGGACTACGTGCCGCCGGCAGGCGCCACCAGCACGGGTGCGGACGGCGCCATCGTGGTGTGGCTGCCCAACGGCAGCTTCACCCTGCAGCCCACCAACCCCGATTTCGAGAACGGCGACACCGGCTGGACCAAGGGCCAAGGCTGGTCCATCGTGCACGGCGGCTACGACGGCAGCGGCGGGTCGGCGGAGTTGAACGACACCAACGGCGTGTCGACCACGCTGACCAACACCAACCGCGTGCCGGTGGTGCCCGGGCAGACGATCTCGGCCAGTGCGATGGTGCAGCAAGGTGCGTCGGACGTGGCGCAGACCGGCGCGGCCGTGCAGATCCTCTGGTACGACGCCAACGGCAACCTGATCGGAACTTCCACCGGCAACTACGTGATCGATGGCCGGCATGGCGCCTGGCATCCCTCCAATGTCACCGCCACGGCGCCGGCCGGCGCGGCCTACGCCACGGTGGCGATCAACGGCTGGAGCAGCAGCAGCGATCCGCTATGGGTGGACGCGGTGCAGTGGAACTACCAGTACATCCCGCAAACACCCACGGGCGTGGTGCAGGACAGCTATGTATACGACCGCGACGGCCAACTGGTGAGCGAAACCACCGCCGACGGCGACACCGAAACCTGGAACTACAACCAGTACGGCCAGGTGGTGACGCATACCGACCTGAGCGGCGCGGTATACAACTACACCTACGACCAGGCCACCGGCCAGCTGGCGAGCGAAAGCGACAACTGGTCGCCCACTGCGCAAGGCCAGGTGACACCGGATTACGTCACGGCCCCCATCACCACGCCCAACGGCAGCACCGACACCTATTACGCGGACGGCCAGCTGGCGACGCGCACGTATGCGGACGGCTCCACCTGCAGCTACCAGTACGACGCCAACGGCAACCTGGTCCGCGAGGAAACCACCACGGTGGATGGCGGCAACCAAGCCGTGCACACGGTCACCACGTCCACCTACGACAGTCACAACCGCCTCAGCCACGTGGTGGAAACCGATGCCTTGACTGGCACGGTGACGCTGGACGAGAGCTTCAGCTACGACGCGGCGGGCAACCGCCGCGAAGTGAAGGCGACGTCGAACGGCACCACGCAGGACGCGTGGTACACCTACGATGGCGACAACCGGGTGGCGGTGTCGGCTGGCTCGCTGGTGAACGGCCAGATCGTGGTGACAGACCGGGCGGACAGCTACGCGCTGGCTTACGACGCCGACGGCAACGTGATGAACCGCACCACGGTGAACGCGGCCGGCGACACGCTGGTGCAGCACAGCACCTACGACGCACGCGACGAGCTGGTGCGGGCCGACTACGCGGTGGACCTGACCACCGGCGGCGCCTCCAAGGGCGTGGAGGAGACGCGCACCTACGACGCGGACGGCCACGTGCTGGTGACGAACCAGTACTACGCGCTGGGCACCACGCTGGGCGGGGTGCCGCTGCACAAGGTGAACCCGGACGACCCGAACGGCCCGGATGAGGGCGGCACGGGCACCGACGTGGGCGGCGACCTGTCGTCGGCCACGGTGAACTACTACGACGCGGTCGGCCGGCTGTCGGAGGCGCAGAACTTCGGCAACCCGAGCGGCTGGACCGGCGCGGCGGGCACGGCGCCGAGCGCGCCCGGCGGTCCGAATGCCACCACCTACGGCAGTCTGACGCTGCAGAACGAAGTGGTGTACCAAGGCCCGAACGGCACGGTGGGCTACGACGCGGACGGCGACGTGGTGGCCTACCAATACCGCGACGCCAGCGGCCGGGTGGACCAATACCAGGAAACCTACCTGAGGAAGGACGGCTACCTGCAGTCGACGACCAGCGGGCAGAACATCTCCAACACACCGAACGTGCGTCCGTCCACCGACGAAAGCGTGTACGACACCCGTGGCAACCTGATCGCCGAGGCGCAGCACACGCAATACGGCGGTGGCGTGCTGGCGGACACGGTGCACGTGTTCGCGTACGACGGCAACGGCGAGATCATCGAGCGGCGCGACGGCACGGCCAGCGGCACCAGCATCGAACCGGGCAGCAATCCGGGGCTGGAGACGCAGCACTACGTGTACGTCAACGGCCAGCAGCTGGCGCACTACGACAACGCCGGCACGCTGGACGTGCTGTCGGAGGTCACGGCGTTCAGCAGCAACAACGACAGCCCGAACAGTTACGTGGTGCAGGCCGGCGACACGCTGGAGAGCCTCGCGCAAGCGGAATACGGCGACGTGAGCCTTTGGTACGTGATCGCGCAGGCCAACGCGCTGAACGGCGACGCCGACCTGTCGATCGGGCAGCGGCTGACGATCCCGACGGTGACCACGCACAGCAACACGGCGACCACGTTCAAGCCGTACGACCCGAGCAGCATCGTGGGTAGCACCACGCCGAACCTGCCGACGATCGCACCGCCACCGCCGCCGCCGAGCGGGCATTCATGCAATGCGCTGGCGGAGATCGTGATCATCGCCGTCGTCGTAGTGGCGACGGTGTTCACGGCGGGCGCCGCGGCGGTGGCGTTCGGTGCGGCGTCGGGTTCACTATGGGCGGCCGGTACGGCAGCGCTGGCAGGCAGCCTGGGTGCCGAAGGCGTGGCCGCCGCCGCCATCGGTGGTTTCGTGGGCAATGCCGCTGGCCAGCTCACTGGCGATGCCGAGGGCGTCAGTCATGGCTTCTCGCTGACGAGCGCTCTGGAAGGCGGATTGACGGCGGGCCTGACGGCAGGCATCGGTTACGGCTTGTCGGAGACCAGCACCTTTGGTGAAGCCGTGCCGAAGATCGCCGGCGATGCCGCCAGCACCGGCCGGGCATTAAATGCCTTCGGCCAATACGCCTTGGGCGCCGGTTCCTACGTGGCCGGCGTGGGGAGTGCGGAAGCGACGCAACAAGCGGAGCACTTTAGCTGGAGTGGCGTGGTGGCCAATGCGCTGGCGCAGGGCATCACCGCGCAAACCGGCTTGCCGAGCGATGCCGATGCGTCGCGCGGTGTGACGGCGGAAACGGTGGGCGCGGACGTGGCCGGCGGCCTGCTGTCGAGCGGCATCGACCGCGAGGCCAGCCTTGCGCTGGGCGACAACCACGTGCCGAGCTGGGAGCAAATCGGCGAAAGCGTGGCGGGCCATGCACTGGGCAATGCCGTGGGGCAACCGGTCAGCCAGGCGATCCTGAACTATCAGCAGCAACAGGCGCAGGCCCAGCTGGCCGCGAAAGCCAGCGACGAGAGCGCCGCCACGCAGGCGAAGTTGAGTGCGTCGATCTGGAAGAACAACGCGCGGCCCAACGATGGGCTGGCGGCGCTGGATGCGGCAAATCCGAATAGCGGCTTCTTCGGAGGGACATGGACGCCATCCGCTACTTCGACAGTGGGAAGCGGCAACGGAAACGCTTCAAATTCTCCCTTCCTGCTGGGCACGTATGCGTCGTCGAACGCTAACGGCGACACCTCGACGGTTAGCGTGTGGGACTACCGCAACCTGAAAGGCATGCCGTTGACCACGAATCAGCAGGCCGCTATCTCGGATAGCTTCGCCAACGGTCAGAACCCGGGAAATTGGAATGTCCGACTGACAGACAACAGCGCCGAGCCCGATGGTGTGGAGATCAATGGCGATGCCAATGGAGTCACGGGCAACGCCGCCAATCTACCAGGAGTCACCGTGACAGCGTCGCCGGAGCAGTTGGATGGCACGATGAGCTACACGCCACTGCCGTCGCCTTACAACAATGGGAACAAGCCGGTTCCCAAGGCAGAGGTCGATGCGTTCATCAATCATCAGGCCATGGAGTTGCTGACATTGCCCGTGCATGCGGCTTACGGAGCCGCTAAGGGCTTTGTCAACAGCCTCTACGAAGGTTCGCAGTTGCAGGTGCGCGGTGAGTTTTGGGCAGATGCGGCAGGCAACTGGGTCGCCTCGCGGCTATGGGGGAGTGCCACCGAAGAGTCGCAAGCCAACCAGATGATTTCGGCGGCATGGACGATAGCCAAGCAGCCCACGGCACCGTTGGTTCACCTGGATCCCATCGAGCAGGCGGGCAATGTTGCGGTGGGTGTCATAGGGGCGGGTGAACTGGCCCTCAAGGCGCCCGAGATCGTCATGGGATTGCGGACAGCCTTGCTGGCCGGGGATGGTGCGATGGTGAGGTCGCTACCGCTACCGGAGGCAAGCACGGAAGTGCTCTCGACGGTCGACGAAATGGCACCTGAGGCCGGCGGCTCGATGAGAGGGACGGATGCTTCATCCATTACCATGCCAGCGCAGGTTGAGCCAACAATGGGACAGTCCGCCATGCCGGAGATTGGCGGCACGGGTGGCGACGGGATTGGGGTCCCCCCAGGCTATACCGGGTTTACGGCGCAGGAGTCTCAGATCATCGACGAGGCTCGTGGCATCATGAACTCGCCAGAGCTGCAGCAGCTGCAGGACGCCAATGCGATCGGCCAGCCCTTAACCGTCAACGTGAATGGGAGGATGATTCAGTACGAGCCGGGCCTGCCGGCTTCGGGCATGACGATGTTCGGTGAAAACGGGTTTCTGGTCGGGTCTGAGGCGTTCGCGTCGCAGGGTGAGCTGCACCAGACGATGTTGCACGAACTCTACAGGCTCACAACCAGCGTTTCGGCGGACGGCGTCTCGGGCGAGTTGGCGACACAAGAGACACGGGCGGCGGCGGATTTTGCTGCGAAGGTGAGTCGGACTCCAAATGTGGGAGGCGTTGATGTTTTGGCTTCGTCCGGCAACTCATTGGCATCGAATGTTTATCACGTCACGACGAACCCATACGCTGCGTCTAGCATTCTCGACAATGGCATTGATCCAGCTTTCTTGAATCCCAATGCCCGTTTTGGGGCGGCTTTCTATGTGACGGAGCAACCGACTACGGCCCTGGCCGAGCTCGCCCATTACAATGCTGAGCCGTTTATGGCCATCAACTTCTCCACGAACAGCGGGGCTGCAAATGTGTTGGACTTGACAAGCCAAGACATTGCTTCTGCGTGGGGATATGAAGGTGGTCCGATAACACCCACCACACAAGCGATAGGTAGCCAGGCCAGTGCGCAGGGTTACAACGTCATCAAGTATTACTCGGAGCGTGCTCCAGGTGCAGTTAACTACGCGACCTTGAACGACTACAACCAAGTTCTGACCCCTTATGCGATATCACCGGCGAAACCATGAGACTCCAAATTTTTGAATACCAGTGTGCGCCATCAGGTCATGCTTTTCGTGCACCCGAACTCCCTGCCGATGCGTACGGAGAGTTTCTTCTTCGCAGCAGAACGGGTGCTGAGATCGTGTACGTAAATGCGATTGCCGATCCCACTTACAAAGAAGTGGATGTGCTTTTGCAGCGACACCCAACTTTGGCTGGTGTGCCAGCTATTGGGCGTGCGGATATCTTGCGGCGGATCTACGGCGCGGTTGCATGTGATCCTGACGCTGAGGGGCAACCGTTTCGTATTGGACAGCACCCACAGTGCCCAGTGTGCTCATCGACCGATATGAAATCGTGGCAGGAAGTTCATCCGGTGGAGTTTGTTGATCTTGAGATTCCTGCTGCTACGCACTTGTTGTGGGCAACACTTACCGAAAGCAAAAAAGCAGATCGCGTTAATGATGCTTTGTCATAGGTTCCAAACGTTGAGGTTCTTTCTAGGGCATTGATTAAAAGAGGTCGATAGGAAAGCCATGAGTACGTCAACCATGAATTCCGGCATTGCCAAGCGCTGGATCGAGGCAGGAAAAGTGCTTGCCGCGGACGCCACGGCGATCGTTTCGTGCCCTGTCTGTGGGCAAAGCCATCTCCACGTGGAAGATGTTCGCGGCAAGGAGAATCCCTCGATTATCGAGCGCATCATGCGCTGCCCTTCGTGTGGCGCTATGAATGCGTTGCGGCTGGTACGACCACTTCGATAAAGAGATGCGGGAAATCAATCAGAGCGACGTGGAACGCGCTGTCGGTATAGACGAAACCACTGGCACCAGCATCTATTCAACAGGGGATGATTTGTGATCAGAATCGAGAAGTGTTTGATCGTGACGGGCTTGATAGCCTTGGCTGGTTGCTCTGCGACGCCAACGAGGCCTGGCAACGCCTCGGGCATCGTCTACAACAAGAGCGAGGCAAGGGTGCAGAAGGCAGCTGTCGACGCGCTGCTGGCGAATGGTTTCGTAATCGGCAGGTCTGACACCGACTACGTAGACGGCTCGCGGCCGCACAAGATGGGTCTGATGGTGGGATCGGGCGGTGAATCGGCTGCTGTCTGGCTGTCTCCATTGGGACCCAGCAGGACAGCCGTCAAGGTCAGTACGGCCAAATCTCTTCTTGGCATTTTGGGCCAAAAGAATTGGGACGCCGAGATCATTGCCGAGATAGACAAGAGCATCGGCCCCCATGAGGGCGGCGCCCACACCTCGATGACGACAGACTCGTCCGCGGAGCTGCAACCCGAATCGACGACTGGAACGGCCACGGTAGCGGCATCGCCGGATGCGGCCCCCTCGCAGGCGCCTCTCGCCGACTCGGCAGCTATGCCGCAAGCCCAAGGCATTGCAACCCAGTTGGGCTGCGGGACGGTCCAATCGCAGGGTGATTCGACCTTTCTCGCGCCTTGCGGAACCTATGGCGTGTTGATCGACTGCTATGACGGGAGATGCCACGCGATGCATACCGTCGGCATCAAGGGCAACGAATAGCGGGTATGGCCAAGGCGCTGTTCCGGCACGCCGTTCGTATTGGAACAGCGCTTGAGCGCGACCACCGGTGGGGCAGGGGCAAAGATGCAGACGAACCCATGAAAAAAATGGTGTACGCAATCGTTGTTGCATCCAGCCTGTCTGGTTGCGCGGCGACGATCGGCAACTATCGTCCGCTCAATGGACACTATCCGCCAAGGCCAGCCGATTGCCAGATCGACATCTTCAAGGCCCAACCGCCAGCGAGGCCGTACATCGCCGTCTCGCAGTTGAACGTCCATCTGGAAAAAACGTTTTTTGTGCCATCGGATTTCTCCTCGGCCCGCAGCGAGCTCCGTCGCCAAGCGTGCCTCTCTGGTGCGGATGGCGTCATCGACATCGACGAGGAGCATTCGAGCTACCTCGAGACGCGCATTTACAATTTATCGGCGACGGGGATTCATTACCTGGACCAGGGCACGGGAAGCGGAGGGTGACGTGCTTTGCGGTTGCATCGAGCCAGCCCATCCGCATCGCGTTGATGCGCCTATGCTGGGTAAGGGGGAGTGCAGCCTTTCCGCATCACGCTACCGATGCACGCCAGGAAAACGAAGGTTGCGGGAGCGGCCTTCGCCACATGTCTCCAGTTGCATGTCTTTGCTGTCCGCCGAGAGATGCAGGATCCCGATCGGGTGCCACGGCGCGGCTGGCTCGCAGAATTTTCTACGTGCCGCATCAAAACGGGGTGGTGCCAGATGGCACAGCCAGTTGCAAAGCGCGGGCATCGGTGCCACCAGCAACCGTTCCGTCCAGATCGCCTGGTTGAGAGCGGTCTGGTCGCAGCACAGTTTCCCGCCGGAGGCGTCGAGTCCGAGTTCGAACCACTTGGCCCAGCGCGCCCAATGCGGGGCATCGGCGCGGAGCGCGAAGACCCCGGCGTTGAAGTAGGTGTTCCAGGACAGTCGGCGGCCAGCCTCCGGGCCGAAACAGGTTTGCATGCGATGCCTGCGCCAGTCGAAGTTTTCCTCGGTTTGCAGATAGGCGTGGTGCACTTGTGGCGCTGCGGCAAGCCGCCCGGTTGCTGCCGCGGCGATCAGCCAATCGAGGGCAAATCGCTCCTGGACCCAGGCATCCGCATCGATCCAGAGGTAGACGTCGTAACCGGGAAAGTAGCGAGGCAGGAAGGGCCGGATAGTCAGTGCGCGCAGCTCGGGATGTTTCTGTTGCAAGGCTTCATCCACCGGAAGATCCCAGCCCGGCTCGACAACCTGGGTTGCGATGCCTGCGATCCACTGGCGGCTCTCGGCGCCCAGTCCGAGATCAAGGCAGGCAAGATCGCCAAAGGGACGGGGTCTCCATTGCTGCAGAGATTCGACCAGTCCGCGCAGCAGGGGCATGAAGGCTTCATCGGCGGCAGTAACGACGAGAGTGCGCATGGTCATCTGTTGTAGAGGGCCGCGGGCGGTGCGGACAGTGTGCTTCAGGTATGCAGCGGCACTTTCGGGCCGGCAGCCGGCGGCCTCGAACCCACCTGCATGGGACTCAACATCTCACCTTTTGCCGCAATGATTTTTTCGACCACGCCAAGAAGTTGGCTGGCGTCAAGGCTGTCTTCCGGCGAAGCGGTGGATCGTTGCGTTCCCCTCTCGTGCTTGGAGCGGCAAAGGTTTGCCGCGTGAAACGGATGGCCAAAACGTGCTGCGTGCTCCTGCAGCAGGGACGATGGCGCGCCAGTGGAAATCGCGTGAGCCAGCGCGGGGCTGAGGCATGCCACTTGGGTCAGCAGGCGAATCGGATAGATGCGCCCGAGCTTGGTGAGGAAATCGGTGCCGATCGTGGTGGTACGAATCCTTCCCAATTTCAGGTGGGTGAACAGCTCGATGGCGGCGTGGTGCAGGAAATCCAGCAACGGGTGCCCCCGTTCAAACACCATGACGGCGTTGTTGATGTTTTCCGCATGATGGACGACTCCATGCTCATCCCGTTGTGTCCAGATCTCATGGCAGAGCATGGCACCGACCTGGGCGGGAATCTGGAGCTCATCTGGCCGGAAAATCACCACGTCGGCGTCGATCCATATGGCGCGACTGTATCCGGAGGCAAGTTTCTCGCGCAGCAGGCCGAGGCGCGCCAGATCGGTAAGCGGGAGCAGCGATGAGGGAGCGGGCTCGCGGAATCGTGGTGGAACGTAATCGAACAGTGCGTCGTCGACGAACGCGTAGTGGTATCCGTTGGCCGCGGCCCATTGCTTGACCGTCTGCATGCAGCGCTGGAGCCATGCTGGGATGTCGTTGTTTCGATACGACTGGAGTATGACGGTATGCATGCATGGTTACCGAAGGCGCGTGGTCTCATTGCGGTAGCGCACACGGCGCTGCGAAAGTGAGGCCTCATTGTTCGCGGATACTTTCGTCGAGCGGCGTGTGGGGCTCTTGGCGTTCGTGCAAAGGTGCGGTATCTAGCAGGTTGGCAATTGCAGGAAGCAGACCAGCGTCGTTCGCGTGTCGGGTCAGCCAGGGAGGTGCCGAACGGCACTGCCAGTTGCAGAATGCCGGCAGCAAATCGTGGTCATGGTCGCTGGAAACAACGAAAGAACAACGACGCGATAGTACCGGGAATACATCGTTCGCATGGGGGTAGCCGTGCTTTTTAGGGATTGGGATGCGATGTATCGGATCGCGGTTGGCGAAAACGGAACGACCATGATGTCTGTCGACCAGTTCGCGATGCGACTCGACGATATGTTTTCCGGCGACGATGTCGACGTCTTCGGGCTCAACGAGGTCGGTACCCGTCTATTCAGGGCCGAGGCCTATGAGTTGGCCAGGGTGTGTTATGCCCGCGCTGCGGAAGACGACAGGGCCATCGGCGCCCGCGCCAACTTGGGCCAGTGCGATATTCGCCTCGGCCGTCCGGATGAGGCGGAGCGGGTCGCACGATCCATGGTGCTTCGTCACCCAGACCTTTTGCCTGGCTGGCACTTGCTGGCGGAGTCGCTGATGGTGCAAGGCAAGTACGGTGAAGCGGCCGGTGCTTACCGGCATGCGATAGCCATTGCCCCGCAACCTGCAGCGTTGCATGGCCAACTGGGTCTGGCATACGAGAAAGCCAATGATCCGGAGGGGGCATGCGAAGCCTATGAGCACGCCTTGGGCCTGGATCCGCACGACGGCTTCAGTCTGTGTTCGCTTGTGGCCCTCAAGCGGCGAATTTGCGATTGGAACGGGCTGGATGAGCTGAGTGCCAAGCTGAGGGCACGCGTGGAGACGGGGCGGGTGGATGCTTCGCCGATCAATTTCCTGTCCGAGGGAGCAAGCGCTGCGCATGAACTCACCTGTGCAAGCCGCCAGGCCATGAAGCTCCAGGACATGGCCGAGCGTGAACCCTTGGCCTTGGGTCCCCCCATGGCTCCTGCGGATGGAGTATTGCGCGTTGGTTTCGTCTCGTACGGTTTCGGTTTCCATCCAACCGCCATCCTTGCATCGGCGTTGTTCGAGCAGTTGCGGTCCTCGGCCATCGAGGTGCACTTGTTCGCGACCAGTGATGAATCGGAAAGTGCACCGCGGCGCCGACTCATGGCTGCTGCCAACGGGTTTCACCAGGTTGCCCACCTGACGCCTTTGGCATTGGCGCAACGGGTGCGGGCATTGGGTATTGAGATACTGGTAGATCTGGATGGCTACTCCAGATCCCGCAAACCGGAGGCGTTTTCGTTTCGGCCGGCACCTATCCAGGTGAACTGGTTGGGCTACCCCGGTACTACTGGCGCGCACTTCATGGACTACGTGATTGCCGACCGCTTCGTTCTGCCGGAATCGCTGCAGCCGCATTTTTCCGAGCGTGCCGTGTACCTGCCGCGCTGCTACCAGAGTAACGATCCGACCCGTGCCGTAAGCATGCCGCCGCCACGCGAGGACTGCGGTTTGCCGAAAGGCGGAATCGTCTACGTGTGCTTCAACGTGCCCTACAAACTGAATCCGCGCAGCGTGGCGCGCATGCTTCGGATTCTGGCAGCCGTGCCAGGTAGCGTGCTTTGGCTTCTGAAAGGGCCAGGGCTGGCGGCGGATCGGCTGCGCCAGGCCGCTCGGGAAGCGAGTGTGGAGCCCGAGCGCCTCGTCTTCATGGACAAGCTGCCGCATCCGTCCTACTTGGCCCGCTACCGGCATGCCGATTTGTTTCTCGATACCGAGCACTACAACGCGCATACCACCGCATCGGATGCCTTGTGGGCCGGCTGCCCGGTGCTAACCCGGCCCGGCGAGACTTTTGCCACGCGCGTCGCTGGAAGCCTCAACCATCACTTGGGCATGGACGAGATGAACGTGGGTAGCGACGATGAATTCGTGGCTGCTGCCGTCCGGTATGGACGGCACCCGGAGATGTGTGCGGCACTACGCGAAAAGCTGGCCCGGCAAAAGCATCTGTCCGGGCTCTTCGATGTTGCGGGGTACGCGCAAGATTTTGCTCTATTGCTGTCGCGCCTCTCCGCGCACCACCGAGCGGGTGGTACGCCTGTCGATTTCCCGGTCGAATGAGGGCGCCCAAGGCTGCACGAAGTGGTATCGCGCTGTTGGGTGCGGGAGCTGAAGTCAGGCCTTACGCAGGCCTTCGATCAGGTCAGCGAACTGCCTGCCGAGAACTGGATCGGCGTCAAACGCCTTGCCGATGGCATCGACCATGGGGGCGAACTGCGAATCGTTGCGGAATTCGCTGCCGAATTCCCAGAGGAGGATCTCGCACACAGCGGTATTTCTGGCGTTGACGACGGATTCCGCATTGTCCGCGTCTGTGTCCGCTACGACATTCCGCAAGCGCTGGCGGAGGGCGGCCACGTCGTGTCTAGCCGTGACGTTGATGCTGGGCTTGGTGCCGCTTCCCTGGCGAATGCCAGCGGGACGTTCGCGTGCTATGGCTTGTAGCGTCTCGACCAGCGTCGAGGAGGATGAGATGCGATTTGTAGGCATAGTCGTCTGGAGACTGGAATGGGCCTGATTACGAAGAAATCTGTGCTGCACACCGCATGACAGACCCATTGAATCATGAAGATGGCAGCGGCGAGTTGCATAACATTGCCGCAACTAAATGCGATTACTCAATAGTAATTTATTGCGATATTCAACGGGGAATTCGCCGGATTTTGCGGTCAGTTGACACGGACATTTCTGCCGTGTCTAGATAAAGCGCATCGCGACAGCTGCCCATGAAAGGGATGCTTGCGGGAAATGCATGACCGTCCAAGTGCCACTTGGACGGAGGAGCCAAGGACACAAAGGGAGCGTGCGAACTGGAGTTCGGACGCAGGGGGAAGGGGAAATGCAGTGGCGTATGTCAGCTGACCAAGCTGTCAGCATCGCTTTGAGTGATGGATATATCTCGGATTTGCAGCAAAGGTTTAGGGGTGCACCTTGAATCGTGCCTCCCAGTTGGCAGCATGGGCTGACCAAGATCCGCTGAACCCGATCCTGCTGTGCGATCTGCTCGATGAGCTGCTGGTTCATGGCCTTGCCAATGAAACCTCGGCACGGTTGGCAGCGACGCCCGAGTCAGTGCGCCATTTGCCCGGAGTACGCTTCCGCGAAGCGCGTTGTGCGTTGATGCGCGGCGATGCCCATACGGCGATCAATGTGCTGCAGCCCTTGATGGATCGCTCGGGTGAAGTCCCGGCCGGTGTCGGCCATGACTTGGCGTACGCCCAGTTCGTGATCGGGCAGTATGACCAAGCGTTGCAGACCTTGGCCGCTGTGCACGGACAGGCCAGCGATGCCGAGGCGCTTGCCCTGCTGAAGGCACGGATTCTGCATCGCCAGCAGATGGTCGATGCCGCGCTCGAAGCGCTTGCGCGGATCGATGTAGACCGGTGCTCACGGGCAGCTGAAGTCGAAGGCCTGCGAGCCCTTCTGTGGCTCGATGCTGGCGACCTGGCGCAGGCCGGGGCCTGTGCAGACAAGGCGCTGGGTGTCGATCCAGACCAGCACGAGGCAGGCATCGTCCGGGGTACCTTGGCGTTGTGGTCGCAACAGTTGGACGAATCGGCTGTAGTACTCGAGCGTGTGGTCGCGCTGCATCCAGAGTCGGGCCGGGCATGGCTGGGGTTGGGGCAGGTGCAGATGCTGCGCGGCAATGTGCCAGTGGCTCGCGTGTGGCTGGAGCGTTCGGTGCGCACGATGCCGGATCACATCGGCACCTGGCATGCTTTGGCTTGGTGCCAGCTGTTGGAGGGCGATCTCGCTGGCGCCAAGCACAGTTTCGACAAGGCGTTTGCCTTGGATCGTACCTTTGGCGAGACACACGGTGGTTTTGCGCTGGTGTACGCGCTGCGCGGTGAGCGCAAGGAGGCGGAGGAATCGATCAAGCGCGCCATGCGTCTGGATTCGCAGGGACGCTCGGCACGCTACGCGCAAAGCATCTTGCTGTTGGATGAGGGCCGCACCGACGAGGCGCGTGCCATCGTCGAGACGATTCTCGACCGTACGCCGGGTCTTGGCGGAGCCGTTCCGGCGGACTTCATCTTCCGCTTGCGCGACCTCGTGCGGCCGAGGAGCTGACTGAACATGGACAGTGATGTCGCCATGCATCTGCTCTCCCAGACGCTGCTGACGGCGGCGAAGGTCTCGGCCCCGATCCTGATAGTGACCCTTGTGGTCGGAGTGGTGATTTCGGTGCTTCAGGTGGTCACTCAGATCCAGGAAATGACGCTGACCTTCATCCCGAAACTGATCGCAGTCGTGGTCGTGTTTCTGATGACTGGGGCGTGGATGATGGCCGTGGTGGTGGAGTTCACCAAGCATCTCTTCGGGCTGATTGGCGGGATGTGATCAGGCATGGGGAACATGGACGTTCAAGTCAGCACCTTCCTCCTCGCCATGGCGCGGTTTGCACCGTTGTTGATGGTGCCTGCCTTCACGCCGTTCAACTGGGCGCCGGCGTCAATCCGCATGTGCGTGCTGCTGGCGTTGACGTTGCTCGCCACCGGAGTGAACCACACCCCCGTGGTGGGGTTGAATCCAGCACAGTCGTTGCCGTTCGCCCTGGCGATGGGTGGTGAATGTGTCATGGGCCTGTCCCTCAGCCTGGCGATATTCCTGCCATCGGCCGCGCTCGGCTTTTCCGCACGCGTGGTGGACATGCAATCCGGTGTCGCGGCGGCTAGTTTGTTCAATCCCTCGACACGCACCACTGAAGCATTGGCCGGCACGGTCGTCCAGTGGGCCGGCACGTTCGTATTCTTTGCGCTGGGCATGCACTTGCTGTTGTTCCGTGGCTTGGTGGCGTCCATCGCTCTGGTACCGCTGGGAAGCGGCGGGATACTGGTATCGCCCGGCCTTTTGCTGTCGAAGCTGTCGTCCCAGTTCCTGCTGGGGCTGATGGTGTCCGCACCCACGATACTGGGCTTGTTCGCGATCGATTTGGCCGTGGCCTACGCAAGCCGCTCGATGCCGCAGGCGAACATCTACTTCGTGGCGTTGCCCGTGAAGATGCTGGCGGGATTCATGCTGCTGGCCGGATCACTGCGCTATGCGCCGCCGTTGATCGAGCGCATGTACAGGGATGCCTTCACGGTATTGCCGGTGTGGGGAGTGCGCTGATGGCCGACGACCAGCAGACCAAAACCGAACAGCCGACCCCGTTCCGCCTTCAGGAGGCCCGTGAGCGTGGGCAGGTAGCGCGGAGTGCCGAGGTTGCCGGCGTGGTAGTGGCGATTGTCTTCACCATCGCCTTGCTGGTGTCGGTGCGCGCCATTGCTGTCGCCTTTGCCCGCTCGGTCGGGCAAACCATCCTGATGGCCGGCAATGCGCCGGCGCTGACGGCGAGTCTGGCGGCGTGGTTGCAAAAGACCTTCCAGCCGGCGTGGCAGGCGATCCTGCCTGTCATGGTCGCCATGCTGGTGGCAGCGGTGGTTGGCAACCTCATGCAGACTGGGCCGACGTTCAGCACCACCCCCATCAAGCCAGATTTTTCTCGCCTCAATCCCGCGCAGGGAGCCAAGCGCCTGTTCTCCCTGCGCCTGCTGTGGGAGCTTTTCAAGCTCATCTTGAAGCTGGTTTTGCTGGGTGCGCTCGGTTGGTTTTTGGCTAAGGATATCGACGACCGCGTGCAGTCGGCCTCCTTTATTGCCCCGCCGAGCATCGGCGAGCTGTTGCGGTCGACGTACGCACAGGTCGCGACCTGGGTACTGGTGGTGCTTGCCCTGATGGCACTGTTCGACTGGTGGTTCACGCACCGCGAGTACATGCGTAAGCTGCGTATGAGCCATCGCGACATCAAGGACGAAGTCAAGCGACGGGAAGGCGATCCGGACATCCGGCAGAAGCGCAAGCGGCTGATGTCCGAGCTGGTGAAGCGCGCACGTTCGGTGAGTCGCGTGCCGGATGCGGACATCGTGCTGACCAATCCGACCCATCTGGCAGTCGCGCTCAAGTACCGCCCCAAGAGCATGCGCGCGCCGGTCGTTCTGGCCAAGGGGAGCGACAAGATGGCTGCGCATATCCGCATGGTGGCAGCCCGTTCCGGAGTGCCGTGTCTCCGCTCGCCGGAACTGGCGCGCGCGCTGTTCCGCGAGTGCAAGGTCGACCGCGCCGTGCCGTCGCATCTCTTCAAGTCGCTGTCGCCCGTTTATCGCTGGCTGATGAAGTGCCCGGGAAACAGGATCTTTTCATGATTACCCTGTTTGGCCAGCTCTGGAGAGGGAAGCGCGACGTGGCCCTCGTGCTCGGGATGATCGGGATCTTGGTCATCCTGTTCACGCCGATTCCGCCCGCGTTGCTCGATTTCCTGCTCGTGCTCAACTTCACTGGCGCCCTGCTGGTGCTGTTGATCACGTTCTTCACCGAGACGCCATTGAGCTTCTCGACGTTCCCGTCGTTGCTGCTTATCACGACCCTGTTCCGCCTGGCCCTGAACATTTCGGCGACCCGTCTGATCCTGGATCGCGGCAACGCGGGCCGCGTAATCAACGCTATTGGTTCATACGTGGTAGGCGGCAACTACGTCATCGGCTTGGTGGTGTTCCTCATCCTGGTGGTCGTGCAGTACGTGGTGGTCACGAGCGGTGCCCAGCGTGTCGCCGAGGTGGCGGCGCGGTTCACCTTGGACAGCATGCCCGGCAAGCAGATGAGCATCGATGCGGACATGAACATGGGGCTGATCGATGATCGCGAGGCGCGCCGTCGTCGCGGCCTGGTCGAAAAGGAAGCCAATTTCTACGGTGCCATGGATGGCGCAACCAAGTTCGTGAAGGGCGATGCGATCGCCGGCATCCTCATCATCGTGATCGACATCATCGGCGGCCTGACCGTAGGCATGGTGCAGCACGGCTTGTCGTGGGGTGACGCCGCGCACCGATACACTCTGCTGACGGTTGGCGATGGCATCGTGACGCAGATTCCGTCGCTGGTGATCGCGGTGGCGACGGGCATCATCATCACCCGCGCAGCCTCCGACGCCCAATTGGGTACCGAGATTGTTCGTCAGGTGCTTTCCAATTCGCGCACCTTGCTGATCGTCTCTTTGGCGCTGCTCGGCCTGCTGGTGCTGCCTGGTTTGCCGGCATGGCCGGTACTGCTGGTGCTGCTTGGCGTGGGCGGGTTGACTTTCTTTGCTTCGCGCTCAGCGGCGTCGACCACGGATCCCAAGGAGGAACCGGCGGCAACGAGAGGCGAGAACGAGGAAGAGGATCTGTACAAGCAGTTGAGTGTGGAACCGATCGAGATTCACCTGGGTAGCGGCATTGCGGCGACGTACAAGTCCCGCGGCATGGATTTGGGCGATCGCATCGGTGCGTTCCGCAAGCAGCTGGCACTCGAATGCGGTTTCATCCTGCCCAAGGTCAAGCTGATCCAAGGATCGGCGATGGCGGAGGATGCTTACGAGATACGAGTGCAAGGATCGCGGGTCGGGCGCGGCGAGCTTCATTTCGATGCGTTGCTGGCCATCAATCCGGGCGGCAAGCGGCCACGACTGGAAGGGCGCGAGACGCGCGATCCGGCTTATGGCCTGCCTGCACAGTGGATCAGCCCCGAACAGCGGCAGTACGCAAAAGGGGCGGGGTACACCCTGGTGGATCCCGAGACGGTGCTGATTACGCACCTCGGCGAAGTCGTGAAACGCCAGGCACCGGAATTGTTGACGCGCGCCGAGACGGAGCGCCTGGTGGCGCGCGTTCGCGAGCAGCAGCCGTCGCTGGTCGACGAGCTGATTCCGGGGGTCATGTCCTACACCGATGTCCAGAAGGTGCTGCAGCAGCTGCTGCGGGAGCAAGTCAGCATCCGCAATGCCGAGGCCATCCTGGAAGTGCTGGTGGACGCTGGCAAGACGCTCAAGCAGACCGACGAACTGGTCGAGCGCGTGCGCGAACGGCTGGGTCCCGTGATCTGCCAGCGCGTCAGCAATACCCAAGGCGAGCTGCATGTGCTGACGCTGGCTCCGGAACTCGAGCGCGCCATGATTTCCGCCGTGCGCCAACGGGAGGGCGCCGGCTCATTGGTTTCCGACCTGAATCAGCTCGAGGCGCTGCTTGGCGGCTTGGCCAAGCAGTCCGAAGCGATGATGGCGCGGAGCCATCTCCCGGTGTTGCTCTGTCCGAGCACGGTGCGCCGCCACCTGCGATCGATGATCCAGCGCAGCCTTCCCCACGTGACTGTGCTTGGCATCAACGAAGTGCCATCCACGGTGATGGTCAAGGCGTTCGGCACTGTCACCGCTTCTGCCGCCTGAGGAACCGTATGAACCAAGTCATTCCAAGTGTCGCCCGTTATCTCGCCAGCGATGTCGGTGCCCTCGATGCCTTGAGCCAGAACGTGGCCAACATGCGCACGGTGGGATATCGCGCCGAACATCAGAAAGTGGATTTCAAAACGGGCGTGGTCGATGAAGCGCCTTCGCTGGATCTCGCGGACGGCAGCCTTTCAGTCACGGGACATCCCTTGGATCTGGCGATTCGCGGGCACGGGTTCTTCACGGTCAACGTCGGCGGGCAGGTGATGCTGACCCGGAATGGCCAGTTCCACATCGATGCCAATCAACAACTGGTGGATGCCGCAGGCGATCCGGTGCTCGGGCGATCCGGTCCGATCGCGCTGGCGCATCCGAACGCGCACATCGATGCAGCGGGGAACATCACCGACAACGGGGAAAACGTGGACACCTTGCAGATCGTCGCGGTCGACGATCCATCGGCGCTGCGCGAAATGGGAGACGGCCTCTATGCCTATTCCGGGCAGCCGGCGCGCTGGATCGGGCGGATCCAGCAGGGGGCGCTGGAGCAGTCCAATGTTTCCCCGGGGGAGGAAATCGTCCGCCTCATGGCGTTGACGCGTCATGCCCAATCCGTTCAACGAGCCATCCAGGCCTATGACGCGGCCATGCAGGAAGGCATCAATCATCTTGGCGACAATTCGTGAGGACATGACCATGGTCGACGCGCTTTACATCGCTGCAGCCGGTTTGCAGAGCCAGCAAACCCAGATTGACACGTTGTCGAACAACATCTCCAACATGCAGACGCCTGGCTTCAAGAGCCAACGCGTGTCCTTTGGCGACGTCGCTGTGATCTCCCCAGAGCAGGTGCAGGCGGGTCTCGCGCCTGAGAAATCCGGCGCAGGCACGGAGGTGCTTTCCACTTCATCAGTGTTTTCGCAAGGCCAGATGATGCAGACGGGCAATACCTGGGACATCGGCATCCAGGGGCAGGGCTTCCTGGAAGTGGTGGATGCCAACGGCAACCATCTCTACACGCGCGATGGCCAGTTGCACGTGGACAGCGACGGCTATCTGGCGACGGTCGGCGGCAGCCGCCTCGCGCAACAGATCCAGATTCCGCCGGATGCCACGCACATCCGCATCGACCAGAGCGGTGGCATCTACGCGACCGTGGGCACCAATACCAACGAGACGCTGCTGGGTACCCTTGAGTTAAGCACATTCCCGTCACCGGAAGGTCTCCAGTCGGTTGGCGGCAACAACTACGTGCCCACGCAGAATTCAGGCGACCCCACCATCGGCAAACCCAACGAGGATGGCATGGGAGCGATCCAACAAGGTTCGCTGGAAGGTTCAAACGTGGACATGGTGAGCGAGATGGCCACGCTGGTCATTGCGCAACGGGCATATCAGCTCAATGCGCGTGTCCTGCAGGCGTCGGACCAGATACTCGACACCATCAACAATCTGCGCCAGTGATCGTGGGCACGGTATTCGCGACCATGTTGCTTGCGACGATGCTCACTCAGCCAACCGCAGCGCCGGCGCTCCAGACCGTGGCGTCCTCGCGCTTGGTCGCCGTTGCGCAGGCGCGGCTGGTTGCCAGCCTGGGCAGCGATGGACCCAATGCGCGGATATCCGTGGTGGGAAAGCCCGAGGATGTGACGGTTCTGCCTGGGCACCTGTCGCTGAATGCGCGCCAGCCCGCTGGGCATTTGCCTCGCGAACGCGTAGGGATCTCTGTCGATGTCAGTGTCAATGGCGAGGTCGTCAGGAGAGCCACGGTGTGGTTCGCCGTGAGCGTCCATCGCGAGGTGCTGGGATATTCGGCCGATGCGCCCAAGGGCAGCCTCCCTACCGCGCTGAAGCTGGTCCGACAGGATGCCGATGTGGCCGCGGTGCATGGCGATCTGGTTGCCGATCCCTCCCAACTGGAAGGGATGCGGCTGCGCCATGCGGTGCTGGCGGGAAGTCCCGCGCGGCTTGAAGACTTCGAGCGGATACCGGACGTGGACCGCCAGGAGCGCGTCGAGGTGGATGTGGCTTATGGCGCGGTCCGGATGCGGACCAAGGGAACGGCCCAGGCCCCAGGCAGTACAGGCGACATCGTGCCGGTGCTGGTCGACGGCGCAGATGCTCCCGTGCATGCAAGAGTCACCAGCAAAGGAGTGGTGGAAGTTGATCAATAAACGCTGCCTCATTGCCATGCTGGTCGGCATGCTTGCCGGGTTTGCCAGCCATGCGCAGACATCATCCGGTTCGATGATCGATCCGGACACGTACCGCGGACTGGTGGCGGATCGTCGTGCACATCGGGTGGGCGACACCCTGATGGTCATCGTCACGGAAACCGCCACCGCAACGGCGAGTGCCAACACCAATGCCGCTGGCGGCGTGCAGCTCGGAGCAAACACGCAGACGCGCTACGGCACCCACCAGTACGGACTTGGCCTGTCGGGCGAGGACAGCGGGCAGGGCAACACCATGCGTGCAGGGAGCCTGCAGGCGCAGATTGCCGTCCGCGTCATGTCCGTGGGCGGTGATGGAATGCTGCGCATCCAGGGCGAGCAAACCATGGTCATCAACGGCGAGAAGCAGCAGTTCATCCTCACCGGGCTCGTTCGCCCGGAAGACATCTCTTTCAGCAACACGATCTTCTCGAACCGCATCAGCGAAGCGGACATCAAGTTCACTGGCCAAGGCGACATTTCGTCGGCCCAGCGCCACAGCATTCTTTATCGCATTGTCCGCTGGTTGGGGTTGATATGAAGCCGGTTCTCGCCGCTGCTCTTCTTGCCGTACTCGCGAGCTCTCCAGCACTTGCTGGCAACGGAGGCGTGCGACTCAAGGAGATCGCCCGTGTCGAGGGGGTGCGCGACAGCGCGTTGGTTGGCTACGGTCTCGTTATCGGCCTCGCCGGCACGGGCGACACCAGCAAGAATCGGCTCACGGTCCAATCGGTGGCCAACACACTCAGCCACTTCGGCGTCAACGTCACCCCTGGTGACCTCGACAGCCGCAACGTTGCCGCGGTGATGGTCACCGCCACGCTTCCGTCGTTTGCCTCATCGGGCCAGAAGCTCGACGTGTCGGTCTCCTCATTGGGTGATGCGCGCAGCCTCAGCGGGGGCATCCTGTTGCTGACACCGCTGGATGGGCCGGATGGCAAGCTGTATGCCTTGGCGCAAGGTGCGCTCTCCGTCGGCGGCTACGAAGTCCGTGCTTTCGGAAGTTACGATCAGAAAAACCATCCGACGGTTGGCCGAGTGCCTGATGGCGCCACGGTGGAGCGAGATGCACCCGTTGGCTTGCCCGAGGGTAGCAGCACGCTGGAGGTGGTGCTCTACCAGCCGGATTTCACCACCGCAGAGCGGGTAGCTGAATCCCTGCAACGCAACGCTGGGGTCGACGCCATTGCCGAGAATGCAGGGAAGATCCGCGTGACGTTTGCCTCACCGCCAGCGAGCCTGGTGCGAGCTATCTCTGCGATCGAGAGCGTACCGGTGACGCCGGATGATGTGGCTCGCGTTGTCGTCAACGAACGCACCGGTACGGTGGTGTCTGGAGGAGACGTGAGGCTGGGAAGCGTCACGATTTCGCAGGGCGACCTGCGTATCCAGGTGCAAACGGATTACCTGGTTTCCCAGCCCAATGGAATTCTGGTGAACCCGTCGCGCAGCATCGGCACGGCGGTTGTCCCGCAGGCGAACATCCACGTGCAGGATCCCGAGGCGCGTCTGGTCAGCATTCCGCAGGGGGCCACGGTGGCGGATCTGGTGTCTGCGTTGCAAGCAATTCACTTGTCCACGCGTGATGTCATCACGGTTCTGCAATCGATCAAGGATGCCGGCGCGTTGCGCGGCGAACTGGTCATTCAATAGGGGGTATCGATGGATCTGACTACCGAAGCCTTGCGTCTGGGTATCAGCATGTCGCGCGTACGTGCCGAAGTCGCCAGCGTGAACATCGCCAATGCGAACGTGCCCGGAGCCTCGATCCGTGGCGTGGACTTCTCGCAGGCCGTTGGGTTGTTGCACCAGGCGGAGATCGATCCCGACATGGATGTAGGGCGTTTACGGGACGTTACGTCCCGGTCGCTCAGTGCGACGGTGCATCCCCTTGGTGGGGATACGAACCTGGATGGTGAAGTGGCGGATATGGAAGCCGCTGGCGCGGATTTCCAAGCATTGACGACCGTGATGTCCAGACGCTTTGCATTGATGCAACTTGCCATGGCAGGGAGGGATTGAGATGGTTATCGACTCGATATTTGCAGCATCCCGATTTGGCCTGGAATTCGAACGGATGCGACTTGAGGCGGCGAGCCACAATATCGCCGTCGCCGATACACCGATACAGCCGGGTAGCCATGCACGCCTGATGCAGGTTTCCGTTGCGGGGAGCGCGCATTTTGGCGAGACATTGGGGATGTCGAACGCAGGCACGCATGCCGCGCCACTGATGGTGGGGACGGATGCGCCGACGCGCATGGAACACGACCCGAGCGATCCCTCTGCGGACAAGCAGGGCATGGTCAGTTACCCGCGTGTCGACATGGTGTCGGAGATGAGCACGCTGATCGAGGCCGATCGCGCTTACGAGGCGAACGTGCGCGCTTTCAATGTCCTTCGCAGCATGGCGTTGCATGCCCTGGATCTGGGTGGTGGCGCATGAACGTGACACCCATCCAGTTTGCATCCATCCGCCCGGCGACCATGTCTGAAGCTGGGATCGATATGGCATCCCAGAATGGTCTCTCGTTCATGCAGACGCTAGGTACGGAGGTTCATCAACTCGATGCCAGCTTGAATCAGGCAGATCAGGCCGCGCGTGCCTTGGCGGCGGGAGACAACTCCATGCCTGTGCATGACGTGATGATTGCCATGGAAAGCGCGCACCTGAGGCTGCAGATGGCGGTCGAAGTGCGGAACCGGATCGTCGATGCCTATCAGAACCTCACGAACATGCAGTTGTGAGCGCCATGGCGTGCTCGCATCAACGCGAGCGCGGCATTGAATGGTGTCGCGACGAAAAGGTCACAGGGGAAGTACCGAAGTGAACATACGGCAATTCTTTGCATCGATGTCCCAGCGCGCGCGCATCGCCTTCGGGGCGGGGCTACTGCTGATCGCGTGTCTGGTAGGCGTCGGTCTGTGGTGGATCGCGCACCCGCCTTATGGGGTCTTGTACGGCAACCTGCGTGAGGCGGACGCAGCAGAAATCACCGCCACGCTGGGGCAGATGCAGGTGCCTTATCGGTTGACCGATCAGGGCAAGGTTATCCTCGTGCCTTCCGATCAGGTCTATGAAACCCGCATGCAACTCGTCTCGCGCGGCGTTCCGAAGGGGGGCAGCGTCGGGTTCGAGCTCTTCAAGGACTCCGACTATGGCGTTACCGAATTTGCCCAGCATGTGAACTATCAGCGCGCGTTGCAGGGAGAGTTGGAACGGACGATTGCAACGTTGGGTGAGGTGGATTCCGCCCGAGTGCATCTGACGATTCGCCGCGTCGATCTTTTCCAGACGGACACGGATCCGTCGAAGGCCTCGGTGACCTTGACCCTGCGCCAGGACAAGAGCCTGGACGCCAAGGAAGTGGCCGGCATACAGCGCCTGGTGGCGTCGGCTGTCGACGGCCTCGCTCCTGCGTCCGTGGTCGTGCTCGACGATCAGGGCAGGGTGCTGTCGGCCGCATCCACCGGCGGCCCGGGTAATGCGCTCGACAGTGACAGCCTGAGTGCGCGCAGCCAGATGGAGGGGCAACTGCGCACACGGGTAGATGAGTTGCTGCACAGGGTGCTGCAGACCGACAACTTCACGGTTTCCGTGAGCGTCAGCCTCAACTATGACCATGTCAAGCAGGTGCGCCAACAGCTGATCCCCCAAGGCAAGGATGGCAACGGCTTGCTGGTGCGCGAAAAGATCGATTCGAGCGGTCACGCGGCTGACGACGGCAGTGTGACCCAGGTGTCTGGTTCGGCTACGAGTAGCGACCGCGAACTTGAGTTCGCGCACGGCAGCGAGCAGGAAGAGGTCGACCGGGCACCAGGCCGCATCGAACGAATTTCCGTAGGCATAGTGGTCCCGGGGGCGCTTCCCAAGCAGGAAATCGACAAGCTTTCCGGCGTGGTTTCGGCCAGTCTTGGGCTGGATCCGTCGCGTGGGGACAAAGTCGACATCGTCGCCCTCGCGCCATCGGAAGCGGTGAAGGTGGTGACCAGTCCCGCCGCCCATGTGGCACCGGTTGGTGCGCATCCATCACCCGTTACTGGCCCAGCGACGATGGCTGCTGCCAAACCTGAAGCGCTGTGGTGGAGCCACGTTTGGTTGTGGCCCATCCTGGGCGTGTTGGTGCTTGTGGCGCTCGTTGGCTTGTTGGTGACCCGGCGTACGACGGCGACGCCACGCCGGCTGACGGCACCAGAACGGGAAGAAGCCCTGCTGCGGCTGCGCCAATGGATTGAATCTGCCGAGGTCGAACGATGAAAGCCTCGGGCATGCGCAAGGCGGCACTCGCGTTGGCGGCCATGCATCCTTCAGACAGGCGTTGGATGCTGGGAAAGTTGCCCGGCGCCGCGCGCGACGCCTTGGACACGCTGATAGAGGAAGCACGGCAGCACACCGTACTCGACGCGGACCTCCTGCGTGTCGTGCTGGATGAGCCGGTGCATGTAGCCAAGGAGCTACCGCCGCCGGACGTGCTGATCGTGGTTCTGGATCGCCTTTCCGTGGTGTGGGCGGCCAGGATCCTGGCTGCCACCGCCATGGATCATGCGGAGATCTATCTGTCTGCCTGCGCGCCGCTGCGCGCAAAGGCAATCCGCGACGAGATAAGCCGCCTACCCACCCAGTTTCCATCTGCCATGGCGGACGCGCTTTCTGCCTATCTTTCCGAGGTTGCTCTGGAAGTGCGGACGACGGGGAGCGGCCGATGATCCGCCGTCTCCAGCATGCGGATGTGTCCGAAACCGCGACGCGTCGTTCCGTGCCGGGAAGCCACGCAATACCGACGGGCAGTCTCGGCATCGATGCGGGCGTAGGCGTTGACGCCGAGGCCTATCGGCAGGGCTATGCCGAAGGCTTTGAAGCTGGCGAGCAGGATGGCAAGCGCGAAGCCATCCGGTTTCACGAGGCATGGGAGAGTGGGACCAGGCAACGCCTGGAGGCTGAAGTGGCCGCTGTCGCCAAGGAAAGGGAGGCATTGGCCCAGCTGAGCGAGGGATTGAACGCGGCACTTCGTGATCAGGCCGAAGCCTTGCATGAGCTGGCGTTTGAGGTGGCACTCGCCGGCATGGCGCGTGCGTTTGGTGTCATGCAAGGCGATGGGGAGCTTATCCGCCGCTTGTGCGCGCAGATGGTAGATGAGTATCGCGTGCGGGCCGAAAAACTGCTGGTATCACAGGTGGATCGCGCCTGCCTGCCGGACGACGTTGGTGGTCTGGTCGTCCACGTGGAGCCCGAACTGCGTGCAGGTGAGTGTCGCATCGAAATGGCGCGTGGTCTGGTGGAAAGTTCGATCGGTGCACGTCTCGAAGCCATCCATGGCGCCATGCTGCAATCGCTTGGGATCGAGCGCTCATGAACATGGCCGCCGCTCTCGCACGCTACACCCAGTCGCTGGCGAGCAAGCCTATGGCCCAGGAGTATGGCCATCTGCTGGGGTTCAACGGCCTGGTCGTCGAGGCAGACGGGCCGGATGCGCGTATCGGCGAACTGTGCGAGATCGACGCACTGTCTCTTGGGCGTAGGATCAGCGCCGAAGTTGTCGGCTTCCGTGATGGCCGCACCTTGCTGATGCCGTTCGGCCACCTTCGTGGCATCGCGGCTGGGGCACGTATTCGCGGACTGGGACGGAGCCTGCGCGTACCTGTGGCGAAAACCATGGTAGGACGCGTGCTCGATGCCTTTGGGGAGCCGCTCGATGGGGGCCATGCCATCGTGCCGGAAGGTTGGCGTGAGATTCAGCCGGCTTCCATCAATCCGCTGCGTCGCGCACCACTGGACGAAGTGCTGGAAACCGGCGTTCGTGCCATCGATGGCGTGATGCCGATCGCCAAGGGGCAGCGTGTAGGTGTTTTTGCGGGAAGCGGCGTGGGCAAGAGTACCTTGCTTGGCATGATGGCTCGCCACGTGAAAGCCGACGTTGTGGTGGTAGCCATGGTCGGCGAGCGCGGTCGTGAAGTCGGTGATTTCCTGCAGGAGTCGCTCGGCGCAGAGGGCCTTCGCAAAGCGGTGATGATGGTTGCCACGGCCGACCAGTCTGCGCTGGTAAGGACGCATGCCGTGCATGCCGCCCATGCCGTTGCCGAGTATTTCCGAGATCTCGGAAAGGATGTTCTGCTCATAGTCGATTCGATCACTCGCTTCGCAATGGCTCAGCGCGAGGTGGGACTGGCCGTGGGCGAACCACCCACGTCGCGCGGCTATCCGCCTTCGGTGTTCAACCTGCTTCCCCAGATCCTGGAGCGTGGCGGCCGAATGCGCGATGGCGGTTCCATCTCGGCGATCTATAGCGTGCTGGTCGAAGGTGACGACATGAACGAACCGGTCGCCGACCATATGCGTGCGATTCTCGACGGTCACGTGGTGCTCTCGCGTGACTTGGCCAGCCGGGGGCAACTGCCGGCGATTGACTTGCTTTCAAGCGTCAGCCGTCTGCTCTCGCGCGTCGCGGACGCCGACCAACAGCAGCTCGTGCGGCGGGTCAAGACACTCATGTCGACCTACGAAGGCTCGCGCGACCTCGTCGATATGGGGGCTTATCAGCCGGGTACGAACCCAACCTTGGACGAGGCGATCGCCGTTCACCCGCATCTGGTCGACTGTTTGCGGCAGGGGCCGGCCCAATCGTCGAGCATGCAGGAAACCTTGGCAGGATTGCGGGCGGCCATGTCGATGGCGCAGGGAGGGCACCCGTGACGGATCGCAAGAAGCGGGCATATACGACTCTTCTCCGCATGGCGAGGGTCAAGGAGGTGCGCGCCGATGTTGCTCTGGCGTGGGCCTCTGTGGCTGAGGCCGAACAACGACACCGCGTTGATCGAGTGCTGGACGCGCGGAACGCAGTGGCTATAGCGAGCCAAGCCTGCATCGGCGACGGAGTGCGTCTGGACTTGGGGCGTTACGAGATGCTCGCGCTTCTCGACATGGCCTTGGCGGACAAGCATGAAGCTGAGTCACAGCGCTTGGATGAAGCAAGCCGGATGCGCAAGGAGCGTGCATCGGAGAACGTGCAGGCGAAGCGTTATCGGGAGTGCGTGGGAGAGAAGCTGGTTGATGTCGGCTCGGCGTTGATGCGCACACGATTGGCGAAAACGCAGGAGGAAATGGTCGAACTCTGGATCGATCACAAGGAAGGGGTGCCATGACGGCCATCGCAGGCATCGCAACCACGGAATTTCCTTGGCATGGGCATGAACAATCGAAGCCTTCCAAGGATTTCGCCCAAGAGCTGGTCAAGCAGCATGGGCCATCGCACGACGAGGCGAAGGCATTTGCTGGCGATGAAAAGACAGGGGCCCCGGGAGAGACTGCTTCTGGGAATCCGAAATCCGATGTGCCAGCGGAGCTTCCACAGGTGGCGACGGTCGATCAGGCCCATTGCACGTCCGTGGATATGTTGTCCGCGGCGGGGCAGCTGGGTGATGCGACAACGCAACCCGTGGGCGTGACCGAAGCATTGCTTGGTGCCCGTGTTTTTGGATGGCATGCCCTGGCCCAGTCCTACCTTTCCGAGCTGGCGGCTTTCGATGCCAGCCCAGGTGAAGGAGAGCTGCCTACGGAAGCCAAGGCTTCATTGATCCAGCTGGAATCTCAAGCTGCAAGTGTTGCAGACGAGGAGCCCAGTAGCGTTGCCGAAACTGGTGCCATGACGGAAGCGCCAGAAGTGCCCCATGTCGCTGGACCGACACCAGGAATCGAGAGTGAAAGGGATCCCGTTTCCGGCATGGAAGCCAATGAACCATGCCTGGCGGCAATGACCTCGGTGGGTTATTGGGCAGAGCGTTCACTGCGTTTCACGCGTCAACCCGATGGGCTGGGCGTAGCGTGGCTGCGCGACTACCGCCTTGACGCTGCCATGGGCAGCCAGGTGGTGCGACTTGTGTTGCAGGAAGCCAAGGCGAGAGGTGTCGCCCTTGACAGAATCATGTTGAACGGACGCGAAGCGTGGTCTTCGCGCAGTCAGGTTTAAGGAGGAGCTTCATGACGGTTGCAGCCATTGGAAGTCAATTGAACACCGCCAGTCCGTCGGGTATGCCCAATTCGGGCATCAACGCGCAGGATTTCATCCAGTTGTTCGTCAACGAGCTGAAGTTCCAGGATCCGATGCAGCCATTGGACAACAGCCAGTTCCTGACCCAGCTTGCCCAGTTCGTGAGCATCGAGCAGCAAAGCGAAGAGGTGGGCGGCATCAACAACCTGTTGACGCTCAATTCCTCCGACCAGACCCTCGCCTTGCTGTCGCACAGCGTGCAGGTAGCCAACGCCGACGGCTCGACGACCATCGGCAAGGTAACCGCCATTCAATACGGAACCAATGGAGTTCAACTGACGGTGACGACCACCGGCAACAAGGTGGTGACCGGGGTCGACCTCTCCCAGATCCAGCTTGTGACGCCATAAAGGACACGCCATGACCAGCGGCATCATGCAGGCGCTATACAACAGTGTGTCGGGTCTCTTCGGGTTCTCGCAGAGCCTCAATACGATCAGCAACAACATCAGCAACATGAATACCCCGGGATTCCGGGGCGAAGATTCATTTTTCGAGAACGTCATGGGAGACGACGGCACCCGGATAGCCGGCACGGGGCAGGATCTGAGCGAAGGTCAGATCGAACAGACCAGCACCAATACCGATGTCGCCATCCAAGGCGATGGCTTGTTCATCCTCAAGGACCCCAGTGGCAACCTGTACTACACCCGTTCGGGCCAGTTCGAGTTCAACTCTTCGGGGCAACTGGTCGACTCGGTCAACAAATATCTTGTGCAGGGCTACGACGCATCCGGAAATTTCGGCGACATCAATATCAGCAGCCTGAAGACGTTGCCTGCCCAAGCCACCTCCACTGTGAACATGACGGGGAACCTTTCCCCTAGCGCTCCAAGTGATTCGGTCAGTGATGTCACGATCTACGACGCGCAGGGCAACGCACATACGTTGACGCTCACGCTGACGAACAGCAATCCGTCGACGGCTACGGGGACGTCATCCGGCACGACCAGTTGGAAGGTGACCATCGCCGACAGCTCTGGAAATACGCTCGGCAACGGCACGATCAGCTTCGGCCAGGATGGCACACCCTTATCCGGGTCCAATCAGGTAAGCATGACGGCAACGCTTGGTGGAAAGTCGCAAACGGTGCTTTTCAACTTCGGCACGCCGGGTGGGTTGAGCGGTGCTACGGGTCTGAGTGGCGTAGCGTCCAGCCTCTCGGCGCAGGTGGCAGACGGCCACGCCGTGGTGGGTTTGACCGCGGAAGCCTTCGACACCAACGGGGTCCTGCAGCTTAAGTACGCCGATGGTGAGACGAAGGCGGGGCCGCAACTGGCTCTTGCCACGTTCCCGGACGAGAGTTCGATGCAGGAAATTCAAGGGAATCTGTATCTGCCACCGCAGAATCAGACCGTGCAGACCGGGCGAGCAGGCTCGGCCAGTTTCGGAGCGATCCAAGGCGGCAGCCTGGAAATGTCCAATGTCGATCTCACGCAGGAATTGGCCGACATGATCGTCCTGCAACGAGGCTATCAGGCCAGTTCACGCGTGATGACGGTTTCCAGCGACATGCTCCAGCAGCTCTACAGCTCTGTGCAGGGTGGCTGACATATGGCGAAGGAAATCCGCTTTGGCTGGATTGGAGCATCGCGTCGATCGGCCTTGCGAGTGTTGCTTGCCGACCTCGTCAATGAATGGGCGAAAGCCTGGTGGTTGGCCTCCAGGATCGACGACGTCGACATAAGCGATGCCACGACAGCGCCAGAGTATGCAAAACGTGGAACGCCGCTGGTTGTATCCAGCGAAGAGGGCGCCGTCGTTATGGATCTGGGGGACATAAGCATCGGGACTATCGGACGATGTCTCGCTGCAACCATGGATGACCAGGGCGGTGGCCTGGCGCGGCGTATCGGCGAGGAAGCCCTGTCCGATTTGGCGATCCGGATACAACGTCGAGCAGGATGTCGCAAACCGCTGGGCTTGGCACCGGCCGAAGCGCCGATGAGCGTCAAGGATCCGAGATTGGGGGCTTTCGCCTTCGATATGTCTCTCGGCTCGCTGTCATGGCGTGTTGCTCTTGATCGCCGCATCGTTGACAGACTCGTTGTACCGGGCAGGGAACGTGGAGTTCCCTTGTCGGCACGCCGCGATGCACTTGAGCGTGTTTCGGTGAATGTGCGGGCCGCGATGAATTTCGGATCGATGGATTTGGCACACCTGGCCGATCTCTGTGTTGGCGAGGTCTTGGTTGGAGAACACAAGCTTGAAGACGCCCTGCAGATCCATCTGGAAGGGCAAGGGGTCGTCGCCATGGGCTATTTGCGACGGTTGGGAGGACAGCGCGCCGTCATGCTCGGCGGCGCAAACGCGCAGGACAGGCATACGTCATGAACGATATCGTTGTTGAACCGATTGAACTGGAAGAAGCCAATCACGTCGCGGTTGGAGGCGAACCCCTGATCAAGCGCAACATGGCGCTTCTTGGTCACGTCAACGTGCAGCTGGAGGTCGTGCTTGGATCGGCGCGGATCGACGTGGAAAGGCTTTTTTCCCTGTCCAATGGAGACACGATCGCACTGGATGCGGACCTCGATGCACCCGTCATCCTGCAGCTCGACGGCAAGCCCATTGCACGCGGGCAGTTGATGGCGATCGACGATTGCTTCGGGCTGAAGATCACAGAGATTCTGTGAATATGCGTGCCTGGACGACATTGGCCTGGGAACAGGCCAAGGCGACAGCTACTGCGACTTCGCCTGGTATCCCTTATCGAACCAGCGCACCGGTTTCGACTGGGACGTTTGCGTTTGCCTTGTTGGCCACCGTTCTCCTGCTGGCGGCGATGCTCGGAGGGCTGCTCCTCGCGCGCAGGCGTGGGTGGATCACCCCTTCCGCCAAGAAGCGAAGCGACCCTCAGGCCAAGAACATCGAATTGATTGCCTCGCGCCGATTGAGCGCCGCCACGACAGCACACTTGGTGGCTTGCCGGGGCCAGTCGTATCTGGTCGTCGAAAGCCTCCGCGGTTCGACCGCTACGCTGCTTCCACTGGTTGAGCAAGTGAAGGGACCCGAGGTTGCTCCATGAATCGCCGGATTCCCTTGCTCCTCATGATCGCGTTCGTCGGCGTGTGTTTCCCGCTGATCGGTCGGTGCGCCGACCCTATCCAAAATGTCATCGCGCAAGCAGCCAGCGAGGACTACTCGCCGATCCTGCGCTCTTTCCTGTTGCTCACATTGCTCTCCTTCATTCCGTTGATGGTCATCGCGTTGACTTCGTTCACGCGCATCATCGTTGTGCTGTCATTGGTCCGCAGTGCGCTTGGCTTGCAGCAAACGCCGCCCAACAGCGTGCTGATCACGCTGGCCATGTTCCTCACCTTGTTCTCGATGAACCCGGTGTTCCAGAGCGCCAAGCAGGCCGGTCTCGATCCCTACTTGCACAAGGAGATCCCGGCTCAGGTCGCTGTGGACAGGGCCTTCCAGCCGTTCAAGCTGTTCATGATCCGGCAAACGCGCGAAGAGGATTTGTTGGCCGTCGTGAACATGGCCAAGGTGCCGCGACCGAAGTCCATCCAGGACATCAATGCCCTGCAATTGATCCCGGCCTTCATGCTGAGCGAGCTTCGGACGGCATTCCAGATCGGCTTCGTTATCTTCCTGCCATTCCTCCTGATCGACCTGGTGGTGTCGGCCATCTTGATGGCGCTCGGCATGATCATGCTGCCGCCCACAACGGTCAGCCTACCGCTCAAGATACTGCTGTTCCTGCTCATCAACGGCTGGACCTTGCTGGCCCAGGCGTTGCTAAGCGGGTACCACACCTGAGGCAGGGGAGGCCGTACCTTGGAAGGCCAAGAGGGCGTGCTGTGGCAGCGTTGGGCGCAAGGACGCGACCCCAAAGTACGCGATGCCCTTATCCTCCATTACTCGCCGTGGGCCAGGGCGGTGGCGCGGGACGTGTACATGCGCGTCTACCTGATGCGGGATGCATGGCACGACTGTGCGCAAAACGCGTTGCTCGGTCTGATCGAAGCCATCGAGCGTTTCGACCCGGGGCGAGGCGTGCCCTTCCAACCCTACGCCCGTCATCGTGTTCGCGGTGCCGTTTTCGATGGAGTGCGTGCATTGCGCACTGGAACAATGCTCGCCGACAGCCATGCCCATGACGTGAGGGTGAGGGAACGCGTGGAATCACTGCAGGAGGACGGTTCGGCTGATCCCTTGGAGACCTTCGTCGCCACGACAGTTGGGTTGGGGTTGGGTTTCCTGCTGGATATACAGTCCATGCCCGACCAGGCCCAGCCCGCCGAAGCCTATGCCGAGCTGGAAAGAGCCGAATTGAACGCGGCCGTGGCCGAAGAGATGGAGCGACTCCCGGAGCGCGAGCGTCTGATTCTTCGGTTGCACTACCACCATCAGGTTCCCTTCGTGGACATCGCCGAGCAGATGTCCTTGACCAAGGGGCGCATTTCCCAGCTCCACAAGCGCGCCCTGGAACGGCTTCGTGCCGGATTGCGCGAGCGCATCTCGTTGGAATGCTGAGTGCAGACTGGAGAGGCGCAATGACCACTACGCAATCCATATCGGCAGTTCGCGTTGACGACGAGTGGCGTCGCTGGATCGCCGAGAGCCCGAAGTTCATCGCGCACGTGTAAGTTTTCTTGTCGCCCGTGCCCGCGGTTTGTGCCGGCTGGGTACCGTGGTCAATTTCCAACGCGCGGTGACGAAAAATAGTGGAACAAACTCAGGAAAGTGGATCGCCTAGTGCTGTTCTCGTCAGGCAAGTCATTGATTAATGGTGCCGGCAGCAGGAATCGAACCCGCGACCTACTGATTACAAATCAGTTGCTCTACCAACTGAGCTATGCCGGCGTGGGGCGGGATTCTAGCAGGGGTGGCCTCAAAAACAGCTGGTGCTGTGCGAGCCCACGCCGTCGGTGCGGATGCGGCTGCGCCAGTCGAAGCCGCTGCGGTCGGTGACCAGGTCGAGCCAGTATTGCGGCGCGCTCTCGGTGCGTTCGGTGACGCGGGCAGGGAAGCCGGCGGCGATCACGTCGGCGCGGCGCTTGCGCGCGTTGTCCTGGTCCCTGAACAGGCCCAGCGAGATCGTGTTGGGCTGGTCGCCGCCGCCCACCACGAAATAATCCTTGAGGCCG
>Ga0134126_10000485_pt1 | contig 50932 bp, 36 predicted proteins | sample KB31752_FD_96881 | JGI IMG/M metagenome (GOLD analysis project Ga0134126, IMG submission 96881) | Terrestrial soil microbial communities with excess Nitrogen fertilizer from Kellogg Biological Station, Michigan, USA - KB3-175-2 | ecosystem: Environmental > Terrestrial > Soil > Unclassified ...
CCATCGCATTGCATTGGCCTGTAATAGAGAACGGCGATGCCCCTGCGCGCCCTATGTTGCCGGTGATGAGGGCAAGGTTGTTGATGGCGCATACCGTCTCCGTCCCCTTGGTGCTGTGGTTCACGCCCATCGTCCAGCCAATGAACGGCGCTCGCGCATGAGCATAGGCATGAGCCGTACGGCGTATCACTTCGGGATCAAGGCCCGTTAGCTCTGCTGCCAATTTCAGGGTGTAGGGCTCCAGCGATCTTCGCAATGCCTCAAACCCAGTGGTGTTCGCCTCTACGTACCGATGATCGAACAAATCCTCATCAACGATGACGCGCAGCATCGCATTGACCAGTGCCAGGTCAGATCGTGGACGAATAGGCAAATGGAGATCCGCCATCATGGCCGTCTTGGTCACGCGGGGATCCACCACAATGAGCGTCTTGTCCGCATTCGCTTCAAGCCGCATGCAGAGAATCGGATGATTCTCCGCAATGTTCGCCCCAATCAGCAGGATCACATCCGCCACTTCAAGATCTTCGTACGCGCCCGGCGGCCCATCGCTGCCGAAAGACCGCTTATAACCGGCCACCGCCGTTGACATGCACAACGTGGTGTTCCCGTCGTAGTGCCGCGTCCCAATCCCAAGCTGAACCAGCTTCCCAAGCGTGAAAAACTCCTCCGTTACAAGCTGGCCGGTGCTGATCACGCCGACGGATTCCGGGCCGTGTTTCTGTTGGATCGCGCGAAAACGCTCGGCCAGGGTGCTGAGCGCATCGTCCCAGCTCACACGCTCCAGCACGCCATCTTTGCGCAGCAACGGGTACAGTGCCCGGCCTTCCGCATCAATGGCGTAGTGCTCGGCCAGTCCCTTCGGGCATAGTTTTCCGCGATTGACGGGATGATCGGGGGTGCCGCGAACACTTGTCACTTTCCCGTCGCGCACTCCAAGCTGCATGCCGCAACCCACTGAGCAATAACCGCACGTACTGTTGACCCAGCGCTCGGCATGCTTGCCTGCCGAGGTGTAGCCAAGCACGGGATCGTCTGCATAGGCGTACTTCAATGCGCGCGTATCCAGTCCGCTCTTCCGACGGAACCATTGCAGCAGGCTCATGCTGCCTCCTCCGCCAGGTATCCGCTTGCAATATTGCTCGGCACTACGCTCACGAAAAATAGGTACCGCCCCACGAACTCGCCCGCAACCAGCAAGCCCAGGCCGAGCATGCGCATTGCGATGCTGTCCGCCATGACGAGAACGCACGTCCCGAGGGCGAGCATCCCCAGCCGCAGCAACAGCCTGGTCAAAAGCACTGAACTGCACAATTGCCAGCTCGCCAAAAGCTCATAGCGCGATGCAAGCCGGAGCCTGCCCAGCTTGAGGGCAACGGAACTCATGCTGAAGACAGCCGCCGCCACAAGAGGAGGCTTGCCATGCGAATCGCCATTCCCCACAAGATTTGCGCCGGCGACCCCGACCAACAACGCCGTAGTGAAGAACTCAAGGAACGTGATGGGCGTGTTCCAGGCGGGACGGCCGGGCGCGAGATAAAGCCGCGCGCTGGCAGCCACTCCCGCAATGCCAAGCAGTGCAGTAGCGGCGCCCAGGAATAGCTCTGCCTCTGCAAAGCGGAAGAGCAGAGCTGCCGAGTAGAGGCTGGCAGTTATTGCGAAGAGTGCGAACAAGAGCACCTCGCGGCTGAGCCACGAACGACGCCACATCTTCAATGCGCGTGCCGCATGGATGGGCCGGCCCAGGTGAAACGTAGACGCGCAGAGTGCTGCGAGCGCTACCGCCAGCGAAATGAACGCCGCAGATGCGGGCGCCCGTTGGCCCATCAGTTGCATCCATGCGATCGCACTGAACAATCCCACAGACGCTTGCGTGAGCACCGTCATGAAGATCAGCGGCCAATGAGCATCTTCGATTCGCCGGTGCGTGATGTCCACCTTGCACAGGTCGACGGGTGCGTGCTTTGGAAGCGTAATCCGTGTTGTCGAAAGGCTATCGTCGGCTGAAGGCATGCCGGGCGAGTTCGCCAGCGGTCTATAACTCTCTCGCCATTCGGCAATATTCACCAGCTCGATTTCAATCGCGCCCTCAGGGCACACCGACACGCACGCAGGACTTTGACCTCGCGTCAGGCGGCCGTAGCACATGTCGCATTTACCCACCACCCCGCGCTCCGGGTTGTACTGCGGCACCCCGTAGGAGCAGTTCCAGGTACAGTACTGGCATCCGATGCAGGCATCCGCACTATGCCGCACAATCCCGGTGACGCCGTCTTTCGAGTACGCGTTCACGGGGCATCCCGTCATGCAAGTAGGTTCCAGGCAGTGATTGCAGCCCATGGAGACGTAGTGACGCAGCGTGGCAGGGTACGTCCCTCCTTCAATCTCGCCCACTCGTCTCCACAAAATGTCTGCAGGATTGCCATTCTGTTCGTTGCAGGCCACCACGCAACATTTGCAGCCGATGCACTTCGCCATATCGAAGTGAAACCGGTATTGCTCGCCGGGACCGGGCATGCGCAACCCGTGATCGGCGGGCGCCGCGCCGCAGAACGCCCCTGCGCTGGCCACTTCGGGCGGTTCTGGCGGAAAGTATGCGATTGCTGATTCCTGCAGTCGTTCGATCAGGGGAAGTTCCACGGTAGCTCCATTGGGACGCATGCGCCAAGGTTGCGAAGAGTTACAAAGCGAGCAGGCTAGCGCGCAAATTTCTCGCCCTGTGCTGCTGAAGTTGTGCTGTGGGGTAGCTCTTCGGGGAGCCGTGCGATAAGTCGCTCGAATCGATCGCTGGCATCGGAGCCGGTGGAGAAGGGAGCAGTGTGTCGAAAAAACGCTGCTCGCATCAGAGCGATTGCGTTGAGCATAACGGCAGATCGCAGCGTGTGCAAGGCCGCGTCCCGCTTTTCCGTAAGGACCGTATGAAGACGGCCAACTTGGAGGTTTTCGAATCGATTCTCATGCAATCCTGATGGGCTTGCATGTAAACAAGAAGAAGATCGCATGCTGGCATTCGGCACCGGGATGTGCGGAATGGGCGGCGCAAGCCCGTGCTGCGCAACCGGCAACACCGCGCGACTCCTCCTTTTGGTTCGGACTACGCGCTGCAAACATCCTCGACTCAACTCGTCACGCTCGATGCACGCATACCCTGCGTGTATGAATACTTGACGCCTTTTAATCTTCCCGGAGGTTCGTGTGCGCAGAGTTATTTGCATTCTTATGTTCATCGCTGCGGGTGTGCCTTGCTTTGGGCAGCATTTTGTCGGCGCATGGCAGAAGCGCGTTCGCATCACGTCATCGCAACAGCCTGCGTGGGCAGTGCCTGTATTCACGCCGTCCTCAGGGCTCGTGCAGTTGATCCGCTTCGACGGCATCCGCCAATACACGCCGGCGCACACCACGACGTGGAACATCGATGGCGGAAAGGGATTCAACTTCATCCCGTGGTACAAAACGGAACTGGATCTGAACCTGCCCCCGTTTCTTCTGCACAACGTGAAGGGAACTGTAGACGGACCGGGCGATTTTTCACTGCTGCTGAAATACCGCTTTCTCGCCGCCAATGAGAGCAAGGGGAACTACTCTCTGAGCGCTGCGCTCGCCGGGTCGGCTCCCACAGGCAGCTACAAAAACGGCGGCGCCGATGGAAGCATTGCGCCCACTGTCTTCATCGGGAAGGGCTATCGGTCCTTCGATGTGCAGAGCGCTGCGAGCATTGCGCTGCCCACCGGGCATACGGCATCGATGGGAAGGCCGATTGCCTGGAATACCGCGTTCCAGGATCGCGTGAAACGTATCTTCTGGCCGGAGCTGGAGGTCAGCTCCACTTTCTTCCGCGGCGGCCCGCACAACGGCAAAGCTCAGACCTTCATCGCGCCGGGCTTTGAAGTGAGCAAAATCAAATTGACATCCGACGAAACAAGCCGCCTCGCCGTGGTGTTCGGTGTGGGCGAGCAAATCGCCGTCACGCATTACCACTCCTACAATCACGCGCTCTCATTCACGTCACGCCTGGTGTTCTGATGAGACGAAGCAAAAATAGCCGATGGTACGATAGCCTCAGCATCGCGCTCCGAAGGCTCACGTGGAGTGCGCCGCGGGTGACCCATACCGAATGAACAGTGCGCAATCCAGCCAGGAAAGAGAAAAGATGCCGTCGGCGAACTTCAACGGCCTGCGGGTTCTGAGCCTTGAGGCGCGCCGCGCGGCGGAAACGGCCAAGCTCATTCGCACTTACGGCGGCGAGCCGCTTGTGGCTCCCGCCATGCGCGAAATCTCGCTCGAGTCGCAGAAGCCCGTCCTCGATTTTGCTGAAGCACTCATGCGTGGCGCCTTCGACCTGGTGATCTTCACCACCGGTGTCGGCGTCAAGGCGCTGCTCAAAACGGTCGCGGAGCACATGGACCGCGAGCAGTTCCTTGAAGCTCTCCGCAAAATCAAAATTGCGGCGCGTGGGCCCAAGTCCTCCAGCGCGCTCCGCGAACTACAGATTCCGATTACAGTTGTCGCACCCGAGCCCTTCACCTGGCGTGCGCTCATGGTCGCACTCGAGTCAGAGTTCGGCGCCAACCTCAGCGGCATGAACATTGCCGTGCAGGAGTACGGCACATCCAATCCGGAGTTGCTCACCGCGCTCGCGGAGAAAAGCATTTCCATCACGCGCCTTCCGGTTTATCAATGGGCCTTGCCTGAAGACACGCAGCCTTTGCGCGAAGCAGTGATCGCTCTGGCGCACGGGCACGTGGATGTGGTGCTCTTCATGAACGCCGGCCAGGTCATGCACCTCTTCCAGATGGCAGAGCACATGGGCTACACTGACGCGCTGCACGAAGGCTTTCGTTCCACCGTGGTCGGCTCCATCGGGCCCAGTAACACTGAAGGTCTGAACGCTTACGGCGTTGCGCCGGACTACGAGCCCAGCAAATCGAAAATGGGCTTCCTCATAAAGGAACTCGCGGAGCGCTCCGCGGAGTTGCTGCAGCAGAAGCGGGACGCGGCAGCGCTTCACGTGCTCCCGGACACACCACCGCCGCCCATCAGCCCTTTGCTCACGGGACAGCCCGCCACTGCGCAAGCCAGCAACTCGGCTGCGCTTGGCGTCGACTTCCTCCATGAAATCGGCAGCCGCATGGCTGCCGCCGATCCTCTGCACGTGGTGCTGAATCGCATCGTCGCGTTCGCCTGCGCGCTCATCAACTGCGATTCGTGCTTCGTTTACGTGCTCGAAGACGATCAGCTTGTCTTGCGCGCATCCAAAAATCCACACGCCGACTTGGTCGACCACCTCGGCATCTGGCTCGGCCAGGGAATCACCGGCTGGGTAGGATGGCACCGCGAGCCGGTTGCGATCCCGGCAAACGCCCTGCAGGATCCGCGATTCAAGCGCTTCAAGAATCTTCAGGAGGACTCGTTCGAGGCGTTCCTCTCTGTCCCCATCCTCTGCCGCAGCAAGCTGGTGGGCGTCATCAATCTGCAGCACCTCAAGCCCTACTTCCACACGGATCAGGAAGTCCGATTGCTCTCCGCAGTCGGCTACCTCGTCGGCGCGGAACTCGAACGTGCGCGCCTCGAAAGCGAAAACTCGGAACTCTCTGACCGCCTCGAATCGCGCAAAGCCATTGAGCGCGCGAAGGGCGTCTTGCAGCGCGATTTCGCCCTAGACGAGGAGGCAGCCTATCGCGCCTTGCAGCGCGAAAGCCGTCAGCGCAGAAAATCCATGCGTGAAATCGCTGAGGCCATCCTGCTCAATGAAGATCTTCGCAAGGCTCGCCTCAACGGACGCGAAGCATCAAATTAAGCACCAGTCCAGGCAGCGAGCAGCTCACCCAAACTTCCTGATGCGATTGCATCAGGATCGCGTAAGGAAATCCTCCGAACCGCTTGTGTGGTGCCCATGCCTGTCGTAGCATGGCTATACGGGTGAGCCCTTGCAGCGCTCCCCGGCTTCAACCCGCCTCGCGCACCATGCCGTGCTCAGGCGTTCCCGTCACGACACACCTTCGCTCCGCGTTGAGCCTCCTGAATAGTTGCAGCCGTCGTTGCGGCCATTCGCAGCCGTTCGGGTTACAGCAACGCATCTCGTGCGCTCCCGCAGCGTACTTCACCTTCTGAGCAAAGGGCATCGGCATGGAATCTACATCAAATTACTCCGGCGCATTTACAGCCGATCAGAAAGAGTATCTCGCGGGATTTTTCACCGGAGTTGTCCAGCAGAAGTTCAGGCCCTTTGCCGGCGTGACCTCTGCAGGGCTCATCTCCAGTGACCCAGCCTCGGGCGCCGCAAACCTCGCCCAGGCCGCGGAAGAGACATACCACGGAGTTCCCAAGTCCGATCTGTGCCGCGAAGAGCGCTGGAAGGCGGAAGAGAACCCACTCGATATTTGGGAAAAGCTCCTGGCCCACGCGGACGCAAATCGCGCGCCCGCCGCTGAAGACGTCTTCCGCTTCAAGTTTCACGGGCTCTTCCATGTCGCTCCCGCGCAGGATTCATTCATGCTTCGCCTGCGCATCCCAGGCGGCCGGCTCACTGCGCACCAGATGCGTGGTCTCGCGGATCTGGCTGAGCGACATGGCTCCGGCCGAGCCGATGTGACCACGCGCGCGAACCTGCAGATTCGCGAATTTCAGCCAAAAGACATCATCCGCGTGCTGAACACCGTCCAGACCCTCGGGCTAACTTCTCGCGGCAGCGGCGCTGACAACATCCGCAACATCACGGCGTCGCCCACCACCGGCATCGATCCAGTTGAACTACTAGACGTGTCGCCGTTTGCTGAAGGCCTGCATCACTACATCCTCAACTCGCGCGATCTGTACGAACTCCCGCGCAAATTCAACGTCGCATTTGATAGCGGCGGCGTCATCAGCGCACTGGGAGATACAAACGACATCGGTTTCCAGGCAGTGCGCGTGCGCGAAGTGCGCCCTGTGCCCGCGGGCGTTTACTTCCGCGTTCTCCTCTGCGGCATCACCGGCCATCGGCAGTTTGCACAGGATGCGGGTTTGCTGGTGTTGCCTCAGCAGGCTGTCGCCGTGGCAGCCGCCATGATTCGCGTCTTTGTAGATAACGGCGACCGCACCGATCGTAAGAAGGCCCGCCTCAAGTACCTTGTAGATCGCTGGGGCGTGGACAAATTCATCGAGGAAACAGAAAAGCGACTGGCCTTTCCACTCCTGCGCTGCAGTGCGCAGCACTGCGAGCCGCGCAACCCCATCGATCGCGCCGGACACATCGGCATCCAGCCGCAGCGCCAACCTGATCTCAACTACATCGGCGTTTCTGTGCCTGTGGGCCGCCTGCCTGTGCAGCAGATGCGCGCCCTTGCTGCCATCGCGGAGGAATTCGGCACCGGAGAGATTCGCCTGACCGTCTGGCAGAATCTGCTCATTCCCAACGTGCACGCACGCCGCGTGGCCCGGGCCGTTCAGCACCTTCGCGCGGCTGGGCTCGACTGCCATGCCGGCGCGGTCATGCGCGGAACCGTCGCCTGCACCGGGAATCGTGGTTGTCGATATGCGGCCACGGATACCAAAGCGCATGCAATCGAACTCGCCAATTTCATCGATAGCCGGTTTCAAATACTGCAGCCTCTGAACCTGCATGTCACAGGCTGCCCTCACTCCTGCGCTCAGCACTACATCGGCGACATCGGACTGCTCGGCACGAAGGTCATGGGCGCTGAAGGATACCAGGTCGTCATCGGCGGAGGCGCTGACCAGGACCAGGGTCTCGCCCGCGAGCTGATTCCATCCGTTGCGTATGCCGAGCTTCCGCCGCTGCTCGAGCGGCTGTTCCACGCTTATGACGAGCGTCGAAAACCGGAGGAGTCCTTCCTCGCTTTCAGCCGCCGCCACACCATCGATGAACTGAAATCGTTTCTTGCTTTGAAGGAGGCCGCAGCGCGATGAGCAACCCCCCTTTCATTCCTGATAATGCTCCATTCAGCCCTGAACAGCGCGCTTGGCTCAACGGCTTTCTCGCAAGCTTGTTTTCCTCCGCGCCCGCGTCCTCATTCGTCGGCCAGCGTATCGCCGTGCTCTATGCGTCGCAGTCCGGAACTGCGGAAGGACTTGCCCGCAAACTCGCGAAAGAACTGAAAGCCCAGGGCTATGCGCCCGCCGTCTCCACGCTGGTCGGATACACTCCCGCCGCCCTCGCCGCCGAGACCCATGCATTGATCCTCGCCAGCACCTATGGCGATGGCGACGCTCCCGATGGCGTGCAGCCGTTTTACGAGCAGCTTTGCCTGGAGCACTTTCCGCGAATGGAGAAGCTGCGCTATAGTGTCTTCGCACTCGGCGACAAGCACTACGAGCACTTCTGCAAATTCGGCGCCGACCTCGATGCCAAGCTTGCCTCTCTTGGCGCCAACCCCATAGCAATACGCATCGACAGCGACGTGGATGTGGACCAGCCCTTCTCCAGTTGGAAAGCTGCTGTCCTGACGCAGCTCAACAAGAACGAGCCCGCAACGCGAACCGAACACGTCGCCTCGGCGCCCGCTTTACCGGCCATCGTCGAAACCAGGCGCGGCGAGCTGGCCGAGCTTGCGCAAAAAAGTCAGCCGAAGTTCTCGCGCGAAAACCCGCTTTTGGCACGCCTTGTGGAGAAACGAAGGCTTACACAAAGTGTTTCCACAAAGGTGACACTTCATCTGGCGTTTTCAACCGAAGAGGGCCGCCTCACATACGAAGCAGGCGACGCTTTCGGTGTCATTCCCAACAATGACCCGAACCTCGTCGCCGAGATTCTGCAGCGGCTGGGCTTCAACGGTAACGAACAGGTTCCACATGGCAACGCCGGCATCACCACTCTGCATGATGCGCTTCTGCATAACCTGCAAATCACCCGCCTCAGCCGCAAGATAGTCCAGGAATTTGCCAGGCGAGGCAACTGTGCGCCGCTGCTTGCCATGCTGGCGCCCGATCAGCAAGCGGCTCTCGAACAATACACGTCCGAACGTGGATTGGTCGACTTGCTGGCGGAGTTTCCCGGCGTCGTCGATGATCCCGCGGATCTGGTCGCCATGCTGCCGCGCTTGACGCCACGCCTCTATTCCATCTCGTCAAGTCCCCGTGCCCATTTCGGGCAGATACACGCCACCGTTGCCGTTGTGCGCTATCTGGCAAACCAGCGCGAGCGAGGCGGTGTCTGCTCCACGCTGCTGGCCGACCGCACTTTGCTTTCCGACCGCCTGCCCATCTACATTCAGCCCAACAAAAAATTTCGTCTGCCGGCGGATCCCAATGCGCCGATCATCATGATTGGCCCAGGCACAGGCATCGCGCCTTTCCGCGGCTTCCTGCATGAGCGGCGCGCGCTCGGACATCCCGGCCGCAACTGGCTGTTCTTCGGTGAGCGCAGATCCTCGACGGATTTCCTCTATCGCGAAGAGCTGGAAAGCATGCTGGCCGACGGTTGCCTCACGCGCCTCGATACGGCTTTCTCGCGCGATCAGGCCGACAAAGTATATGTGCAGGACCGCCTCCTTCAGCAGTCGTCCCTGGTGTGGCAATGGCTACAGGAAAACGCCAGCATATACGTGTGTGGAGATGCATCGCGCATGGCCAAAGATGTGCATGCCGCGATCCAAAAAATTGCTGAGAAGGAAGGCTGCATGTCGGCGGAGAAGGCTGAGGAATACGTAAGCCATTTGAAAGACCAGCACCGTTATCATCGGGACGTTTACTGAAGGCGTTCACATGATGTCTGGGAAAGAAGAGAAGGAGTGCCCCGGAACATGCCCTGTGCGAAGTCGAAGGATGCCATGCTTTCGGGGACCTCGAATGGTCCCTGGTTCGTGACCTTCGCTTTTTACGCCCGCGCCTTCTTGCTCACCACGGCCGCTTTCTTCCGCTCGCGAATGATCTTCTTCCGCTCCGCCTCCGGCAGCGCCAGCACCTTCTTCGTCCGAGCCGGCAACTTGGCGTAGATCAGTGTGTACGACCGCTTCAGTTCTTCTTCGATCTCCCGCGGCTGCATGGCATCCCAGCGCTCCAGAGTTATCCAGTACGCGCGCGCCAGGTAGGGAGAAGCCGAGATCCCCTCGCGCTCCAGTAGTTCGTGAAATCGCTCCGTCCCGCAGTGGAACCACAGCACCCCGAACCCAGTCCCATCCACGTCCGTCATCGCGAACATCTTCCCGCCGATTTCCCGGTCCCCCACAAAATACACCAGGTGATGCCCCCAGTTCAGCGTCTCCGCCACGTGCGGCATCGCCATGCAGATCGCTCGAACCCGTTCGTTGTCCACAGCCAACCCTCCACAAAACGATTGAACAACAGATCATCTGACGACGAGTTGGGAGTCAGAAGCCAGAAGTTGAAATCGATAATCAAAAACGCGCTTCGAACGCGCGGAACCTTCGCTCCAACTCCCACTCCGCAGTGGCCTTTTCACTCTTGTCCAGGAATGCCTTACAGGCAGCCGAGGGCTTCTCTGTCCCTGGCGTCTGCCCCAAGCAACCGCCCTGCGCCGCGCGGAAATCGTCCTGCGTGGCCCACAGGCTTTCGCCTGGCAGGAAGTCGTGCTCCATGCCGGTGCGCGCCATCCGCTTAAGCTGCTCATAAGAAATGTGATAATCCTTCGCCGCCCTCACGTATTCATGGGTCAGATTGATCCGGCTTACCCCCTCGTCATCGGTCGAAAGCGCCACCGGGACGTGCGCCTTCATGTACTCCGGCAGGGGATGCTCATTCCCTTTTATGCCCAGAATCCCCTCGTTCGAGCTCAGATTGATCTCCACCATCACGTGCTTATCTGCCATCTCCTTCAACAACTTAAGCGGATCGCGCTCGTACATCACGTCGACCCCGTGACCAATCCTCTCAGCTTGCCCCAGCTCCACCGCCTGTCGCACATGGAACCGCAGCCCCTCCGGCGGCACTACTCCCGGCGCCAACTCCCCTGCATGCAGCGAAATATGCACCGTGGGATATACGGAGTGCAGGTACTCCAGCATCTTCATCTCCAGGGTGTAATTGTGCATCGAGACATACCCGTCCTCGGGCTGCACAAAGTTGATCCCCACGAACCCGTCCGCGCCTGTATCCATCGATTTTTGAACGGTTTCGAATCCAAGCAGCGTCTGCGCAAACACCATCTGGGGAGCCATCGCCCGCAGGATCTGGTAGATGTACCGCACCTCCACCCCGCACGCCGGCGTCGCCTCCGCCGTCCCGCAATGCTCGATCTGTTTCCGGCTTGCTTCGGCCTTCCGCGCATCGTCCATGTCCTGGTCGACCTCGTCACGCAGCCCTTTATCGAGCAGCCCCTGGCGCATCCGCGCGAAATCCACCTGCCCACCCTCCTCCGGCCAGCCTATCTCGTTTGCAATCTGCGCTGCGTGGTTGAACGGAGGCGTCTGCATCAACTCCAGATATTGCTCATTCTGGTCCGCGGCCCGGCTCGCCACCTCATCCACCCACTCCCCGGTGTGCGACTTGTTCAGACCGCCAAACTTTCCGAACGTGGCAAAAAACTGATCATGCCCGCTGAACCCCGGCGTGGGCACAAAACTCCGCATCGAAAACGAATTCACCAGCCGGTCGTACAAGTCCTGATTCGCGGAGCTCAACTGGCCAGACAACTCCTTTGCTGGAATCAACTTACCGCTGCACGGCGGCTGCGCGAACTTCAGCCCCACTGGATCCACGCATACCCCATCCTCCCCAGCGTCCCGAATAAACGTCTCGGCATACACCGCACCCGAGAGGTGCACGTGCAGGTCCGCCCCCTTGGGAAACTCCTCGAGAAAGGCCTGTAGGGCCAGCGGCCCGGCGTGTACGGCCTCGACGTAGGCGCGCGCCGCCCGCGCCTCATTCGCCGACCGATTGTGAGCAGCATGGCTCCGGGCAGGGGTGGGCACGGGCTGCGCGGCCAGGCCCAACCCACATAAGCACACCACGAGCGTGGGGATCGCGATGGAAGTTTGCATGATGCAGTTCAGTGTAGGGCAGACCCGCGCATTCGCGGCATCAAATCGAGCCTATGTCCGCCGCAGGCACGGCTTTGGCGTGCGGCGCGGGTGTTGCTATACTGCATAAAGTTGTTGCAGCCCACTGTTCGAGGAAAGCTCACCTCTTCCGGTTCCCACCGGACTCCCGCACAGGATCTTGCAACGTAGTCTGCACTGAGGCCAGGTAGCTCAGTGGTAGAGCGCGGCCCTGAAAAGGCCGGCGTCGGCGGTTCAATCCCGTCCCTGGCCACCACTCCGTTTCACTCCACTCCATCAAATCACAGCACATCACATTCAATCGTGATCATCGTCACCGCCAGATATCCCGCAGCGTGAGGTGATGCCGCCGTACTGATTCGCTGGAGCCAGTGCCTTGTTGATGGTCGTTCAGCGAGTCGTGGTCCGGTGCGTCTGCTCCCCTTGCCCGCGAAGCTCCGCTCTATCTGATACGGGAGGATGCCATGAAAATCAAGCACCTGGTTAATCTGCTGTTGGGAGCCGTCATTCTATCCTTGATGGCTGCTATACATTGCTGGGCACAGCAGGTGACACAGCTGATCGCCTCAGACAGTTTGGCGGGCGATTTTGCCGGTAACTCGGTTTCACTTAGCAGCGACGGCAGCACCGCTCTCGTCGGTGTGCCGGGGAAAACCGTCGGAATGAACCAAAGCCAGGGGCTCGTTCGTGTTTATGTGCGTACCGGTGGCGGGTGGTTGCAGCAGACAGAACTTACCGCCCCTGACGGAGCCGCCTATGACTGGTTCGGCTACTCCGTCTCACTTAGCGGCGACGGTGATACCGCTCTCGTTGGTGCATCCAAAACGCTGGCTTATGTGTTCACACGGTCGGATGGTATGTGGTCACAGCAGGCAGAGCTGATCGCTTCAGACGTTGGGACAGACGACACCGGTTTCGGTCGCTCAGTTTCACTGAGCAGCGACGGGGACACCGCTCTGGTTGGTGCGTGGAACAAAACCGTCGGAAGTAACCAAAGCCAGGGAGCGGCCTACCTTTTCAAACGCTCGAATGAAGTTTGGTCACAACAGGCAGAGCTGACTGCCAGTGACGGCGCCGCTCAAGATTTCTTTGGCGGCGCCGTTTCGCTGAGTGGCGACGGCAAAACCGCTCTCATCGGTGCATACAATAAGAATCGATACGCAGGCGCAGCCTACGTGTTTATACTCTCTTCTGGCGTGTGGTCACAATGGACGGAGCTGACCACCTCTGACAGTCAGCCGACTGACTTTTTTGGTTTCTCGGTTTCGCTGAGCGGCGACGGCAGAACCGCTCTTGTCGGTGCGCCATTCGACTTAATCGCGCATACCCGGCCAGGTGTGCTCGAGTACCTGAGCCAGGGTGCCGCGTACGTCTTCAGGTTCGCCGCCGGAGCGTGGTCACAGCAGGGAGAGCTGACTGCCTCCGACGGAGCAGAAGATGACCTGTTCGGTTACTCGGTTTCACTGAGCAGCGACGGCTACAGCGCTTTTGTGGGTGCGCCAAATAAAGCTGTCGGAAGCAACGTGAATCAAGGCGCCGCGTACGCTTTTTCGGCGGGTAACACGTGGGGGGCGCAGGAGGAGGAGCCCGTTGCCTCCGACGACGCTGCGGGCGAAAATTTCGGGTTCTCGGTTTCATTGAGCAGCGACGGCAAAACCGCTCTTGCGGGCGCACCATTCAAGAACAGCAACACAGGTGTGGCGTATGGGATAGCGCACCTCCGCTCTTATTTGATTGTTACAACTCCGCCATCGACGACCGCCGGCGCCCCACTCAACTTCACCGTAACAGCGCTCGATTATAACAATCTCCTCACCAACTATTCAGGCCTCGTGCATTTCACGAGCTCAGACCCGGCAGCGATACTGCCTCCGGATACATTCCTCACCAATGGCACAGCCACGCTGGCAGCGTTTTTAAATACCGAAGGAGCCCAGACGATAACTGCAACCGATGCATACTCTCCGTCGACTAGCGGAACTTCGACAGTGATGGTGGGGCCAGGGGCAGGGGCCCTACTAAATGGGGGCAACACGTTCAACGGCGATCAGACGGTTCACGGGGTCCTGATGGCAACATCTTTTGCGGGCGATGGCAGCGGCCTTACTGGCGTGGTTCTGACCACTGGCGCCTACTTCGACCCAAGCTGGCTCCGCTCCCTGTCGGGCAACAAAATCGCGGGCGAAGTTGCCGCTGCGCAGACTGCGGAAGCGGCGCTCGGTTTTCAGTTCCCTCCCGCGCAGTGCGCCACAAATATGTTTTCCACCGGCATCGGATCTACCGGCAATGCCAACTGCGTGCAGCCGGCGGTCTCCAACTTAAGCGATAACAGCAGCCTTGTTCTCAAAAACCAGGCCAACACATTCGCGGGAGGCAAACAGACCCTGCCCGCCTCGGCCACAGGATATGCCTCGCTGAATTTTCCAAGTACCGGCTCGACGTCTGGCACACCTGCGATCGGCGACCTGTGGCTGACGGCCGCAGATCGTCATATTGTATTCCGCGATAACACGAATACAACCCAGCGTCTGGCATTCCTTGCGGATGTGACCTCATTAGGGGACCTGCTGGGGGCCAACAACACCTTCACGGGAGGGAACACATTCAATCAGGCGATCACCGGGAGCATTTCGGGCAACGCGGGGACGGTGACCAACGGCGTGTACACGACCGGTTCGTATTCGGATCCGAACTGGATCACATCCGTATCGGGCCGCAAGATCACAGGAACAGTGGCCATGGCGGCCAGTGCAACCACGCCCGGAACTGCTACAAGTGCTGCCGATGCCGCGAACCTAGGCGGCGTGCCGGCGAGCAATTATGCCCGCCTCAACGCGGAAAACACCTTTATGGGCAACCAGAACGTGACCGGGAACGTAGGCGCCAATGGCCTCACCACGGGAACGGTAACCATCGGGAGCGCCGGCACTCCAATTAAGGAACACCTTTCCGTGCAGGTGAATGCGAATTTTCCGGCGCTCGCACCGAACACCTGCGCCAGCTCGAACTTCACTCTCTCCGGGGCGGCCGACGGTGACACCATAGCCCTGGGAATTCCCAGTACGCTGATGAGCCTGGGAGGAACGCCGATTTATATGGCTTGGGTCAGCGCCGCCGATACGGTGACCGTTCAAGTCTGCAACGTCCATTTGGTGAACGCGCAAGTCAAGGCTGGATCGGGCTCGATTCGTATCGATCTATGGAAGCACTAATCCTACTTACATGCCTATACGTCTGAAGGGGGTAGTTCGGAGCCACCCCCTTCAGACACTCCACACGCAATCCACCAGGAGCTATTTTTGCTGTCCTACCTTGCAATCGTGCCGTAGTCGAAGCTTGGCCGGTGCCCCCTGTACCGTTGAACTCACCCTCTCCGCCGTCGGCTGCGTCAATTCTATGCGGGGGGCCTCTTTATCAAACATTGCCTCCGATATATAGTCTTCTTCCTAGGACGAACGCATCGAGGGCGTGATCCGCGTTTTCCAGAACATGCAGCCGTCTACCTAGGGGTTACGATCTCGCGAAAGAACAGATCTTCGTCGCTGGGAACCGCCCCCGTGCCGATGATGCCGACTCGCTCCTTCTAAGTCAGTAGCCCCTTGACCCGTCCCTCAATTGCTGCCTCTGTCTGCTTTGCGGGAATCAGTCTTTCCAGCCACCCCAGATCGGCATCCACCGTTACGTCCTTATCCCTCACATCGATGAACCCCTTAATCGGCGTGCTCACGATCCCCACCTTCGCGTTGAAAGTAAAATCCATTCTGCTCCCTGTCCACTTCCTCGATTCATTCACGATCTGTATCGGGACAGTTCCGAAGCCCTTAAAGAGATCATCAAAAGAGCGATCGATAGACCGCATAATTTCTTCTTTCCGGCGATCATGTGACACGGTGACGCGCATAGGTTCTCCATTCAGCATAGTGCCATCCATGCGCTTGTGCCGCCCGAAGCAACTTTCTTAACGGATGCTGCCAGAAGTCTCCCAGCAGCCATCATTTTTATGCTGGCGTTCGTAATGTGTTTGCGAATGGATGTCCTTTACTGCTGGATGTCATCGCAATATCAGCCGTGGCCTCATGCCTTCTGACAAATGATTGTCCAGAGCACGCCAAACTTGTCGCGAAGTTGCGCAAATCGCGAAGCGAAAAACGTTTCGGCCAGGGGCATCGCCACCGTGCCTCCCTCGGAGAGCTTTTGATACACCTCTTGTGCCTCTCCCGGAGAGTCGAGCGAGAGATACAGATAGGAGCTGCGAATAGGTTGAAAGCGATCCGGCGGAACATCGTTCGCAATCAGTTCCACGTCCGCGATGCTTAGCCGCGCATGGATAACCGCACTTCCGGCTCCCGTGTTAGCTCCGATCTGCGCTGGGATTTGGTCTTGTCTGAGCATTCATGCCCATCTTGCCGCCGAGGTGCTTCTCGCAAAAGCGGAACGCCTCTTCACAGTTTCCGCCGAAATCGAGGTGAGTGTAGAGCTTCACGGATTCTTCTCCTTCTGGTCCAGCTTCTTCGAGAAGGCTAAGGCGCGTTTGTCATGTGATAAGACGAAGCGGAGTCAAATCTCCGCCGCGATTTTAGGTTCCTCCCAATTCGCGATTTCGTCCAATGAGATTGGCCGATTCTGATAACCTCAGGTTATGGAAATAGAACTAAGGGAAATGCGGTCCATCGTCGCTCTTGCCGACCATTTGCACTTTGGACGTGCGCCGCAGCCCTCCACTTATCTCAGCCGGCTCTGACGAAACAAAATCCACAAGTGGAAGACTCACTCGGTGGACAACTGTTCATTTCGGAGCCGCGGCAGATTCGCCTCCTCGCTTCGCCGCGCCGCCAACGTCCACTGGCAGGCCTTCAAGGTGGACAAGTCGGTACGCGCCAACCAGAAGTTGCAGGTTCCGGCCTGCCTCTGGTTCACCGGCCCGTCGAAGGCCGGCAAGTCCACCATCGCCGACCTGCTCGAGCAACGGCTGGTCAGCGAGGGCAAGCATACCTATCTGCTCGATGGCGAAACCGCTCGCGTCGTCTGGACGATCACACGCCCTGGGCTAACCAGCCCTCGTTATTGGCCAGCGCGTCCAGCTGGTTCGTGATCTCCGTCCGCATCCGCACCAGCTGCCTGGATTCAACGTGCTGACTGACAGCATCGAGCGAGCTACGCAGATCCATCTCCCTTCCAGCTGCGCTCCCTGCCGCCGCTCTGGCTCTTCACCTGCTTATGTGAGTACCTGCTACCAACCCACGAATCAGCATGACCATTGCACACCTGCACTACAACGGTGTAAACACCTCAAAAATAACGCTCAACTTGATGAATTCCGCGCGCTGGCCAAATAGGTTTCCTTGCATTTATCGCCGTGGTTGCGTACATTCAGTAGCAAGCAACGTAACTCACCACGGCGCCCCCTGCGATCCCCGGAATGGTCCCTGCAAATCGCGGGAGCCTGCTTTTCAGGAGCGAAGCTGTGGCAGTCCCCAGGTGCTGCACGGGTCAGTTTGCGAAGTGGCGGCTGGAACTGTTGAACAGAGGTATATCCCCGCCAAATGCAGACGCCGAATTCCCGGTATGCTACGCAATGCCTGCGCCCTGGATTGAATTGTCAGGAGGCTCAAATGCATCAGACGCTCCAGTCCCATATTTCTCAAGAGTCCGTGAAGCCCGGGTTTCTTCACGCCGCCCCTTGTGACGGACCGGCGGATCGCAACTGGTATGCGGTCTATACCCATACTCGCCACGAGAAAGCCTGTGAAAAGCAGCTCGCCCAAAGGGGGGTCGAGGTCTTCCTCCCCACCTATTCCCAGGAGCGCACTTGGAAGAACCGCCAACACGTGAACATCCGGCTCCCGCTCTTTACTTCCTACTTGTTTGTTCGCATTGCCGATCGCGAGCGTTCGAAGGTCCTCGGCGCGCCGAGGGTGCTGCGCGTGCTGGGAAATGCCCACGGCCCCGAGCCTGTCCCCGAAGCCGCCATCGAACTGCTGCGCGGCGCGCAGTTCCGGGATCGCATCGCGCCCTCCAGTGAAATGGATGTTGGCCAGAAGGTCCGTATCCATAGCGGCGCGCTGCAGGGTCTTCAAGGAGTGCTCGTACGGAAGAAAAACAGGCTCTGGTTTGTCTTGTCAATCGATCTCATCAACCAGCGCGCCATGGTCGAAGTGCAGGCGCACGAAATTGAGGCGGTCCCCGCGTAGACCATCGAAGGTAACGATCAGACCGATTGGATCGGTTCGCTTTTTTACATGATTTTCCTTTTCTGATCGGAAAGAAGTCTTGAAAAGTTGACAGCATTCACTTACACTCTTGCCTAACGACAATACACAAAGCGGACCTGAAGACTTGGAGTTTCAAAGGAACCGACGCTTATCTTTGCTTGCTTAAACTTTGAATAGTTTCGCAGTTTGCCGTTTTGTATTTGCCGCACTTGGACCGCGATGAAACCCCCTTTGGGTCAACACTTACAGCTGACTTGGCAGAATGATCCTGCTAAGTCACTATGGCGAAGCCTTGTCGCAAACAGCATGAGTCCGCTACCGGCCGGCAGCGCGTACACTTCGCGGCGCCGTCGCTGAATCGGGTAAGCAAGGTGAGAGCAGATGCTCCTAATTCGGGACAGATTTTCTCCTCTCTCAACGCAATCGGCTGAACCACCGCAACCTTGGCCGGCGGTCCCGATTGGTGGTTTCCGATCCCGGGCTGATGCGCCGCTTGGTCGACAGGCCAATCATCTTGATCTTGGGTGAATAAGTTCGAAAGGCTGTCGCGGCTTTCGGGTTCCGCGAATTGAAATCCTCGTTTTGAATATCCGGTCACCATCCCCCTTCATTGTGTAGAAGTGAATGTCTGAAATGAGCTCCAGGAAATCCGACCAACGGAACAAGATAGTTCATGCAGCGGGCCAGCTGTTCGCGCATCAGGGGTACCATGGAACAAGTACCCGCGACATCGCTCGCATCGCCGAAATCAGCGAAAACACGCTTTTCCGTTACTTTGAGCACAAAGAGGATCTATTCTGGGCCGCGCTTGGATCGCGGCTGAGTGGGCTGAAGCTGCGCAGAGAGTTGCTTATCGACATTGCCGATGGAGCAGATCCGCAGGTCGTCCTCCCGCGGATGCTCGGGCAGCTCGTGGACACCCTTATTCTCGATCCGGAAGCTCTGAACCTGCTTGCCGTCGCATTTATTGAGCTGCGGTGGAAGGCAGAAAGTTTCTGCCTCGAGCATTTGGCGCCAACGTTCGCGGCAGTGAACAGTTATCTGACCGTGAGCATCGAAGCGGGCCGATTGCGCAAGCTCAATCCATCCATTGTCACGGCAGCACTGGTCGCGACTGTAATGGTGCATTCACGCATTTCTTGGCTTATCAGCGGCGGCAACGCGCCCTACGCCGACAGTCGCGGGGCCGTCGAGCTCCATAGCGAATTCTGGCTCGCTGTTTTGACCGGACCGGACGGAGCACGCCCGTCTTCTGCGGCTGGAATTGCCGATGATGCTATCATTGAGTTTTCTCCCGCAGCTCATGATTCTGGCTCCCCAGGCACGCGCGGCCGTGCCACGTCGAGGCGTGCAAGAGTCTTGCAGGAGTAGGGATATATAGGGCCCTCGACTTTGCCGCGGATACTTACGAGCTCTTCCAACACCACTTCGGCCGCAAGGCAGGCAGTTGGGGAGGGAAGGACTGGAGAGATTTTCGAAATGAGTTATCAAGCAGCCGATATACCTGTGTTCATCCTCTGCGGCGGTCTGGGCACAAGACTGCGGGAACAGACAGAGTTCCGCCCAAAGCCAATGGTGTCCGTCGGCAATCATCCGATTCTCTGGCACATCATGCGCAGTTACAGCTCGCATGGTTTTCGCAGATTTGTTCTTTGTACGGGGTACCTCAGCGAGGCGGTGAAGTCCTACTTTCTCAACTACTCCTCCATGAACTCCGACTTCACCGTCAGCCTCAAGAGCAACGATGTGAGGATTCACTCGGTGGATCACGACGACGATTGGGAAGTGACGGTCGCCTACACGGGAGAAGAAACGATGACCGGCGGCCGCGTGGCCCGGGCGGCGGCAAAATACCTGGGAAATGCGGAGCATTTTGCCGTCACCTACGGCGACGGCCTCACCAATGCCAACCTGACCGATGAACTTGAGTTCCACCTCGCCAACGATTGCCTTGGAACGGTATTGGGCGTGAACCCGCCCTCCCGGTTCGGCGAGTTCAAGCTCGACGGGCCGCACGTGATGGAGTTTGAAGAGAAGCCCGAGTTTCGCGAAAAGTGGATCAATGGCGGGTACTTCTTCTTCCGTCGAGGATTCACGAAATACCTGAGTCCCGATGTCACCTGTGTTCTCGAGAAGGATCCCCTCTCCCGCTTGGCCCGCGATCACCAGTTGCAGGTGTACCGTCATGAGGGCTTCTGGCAATGCATGGACACGCAGCGCGACTGCGATTATCTGAACGATCTCTGGAAGAGCAATAGAGCTCCGTGGAAGTGCTCGATGCTGGTGGGCAGCGGCGTCTAAGGGGCCCCTCCGCCGGGAACCCGCGGCTGAATATACATCAATTTTTGAGTTGGCAACGTTGGAAATCCTGAGAAAAGCTTGTCATTGGATCGCCGGCCGAGCCGCTCCTGCAAGAGCACTGGAGCATGGAAAGGATAGACGGAAGAGATGGAGAATCACTGGCGCGGAAAGCGCGTATTTATCACCGGCCACACGGGATTCAAAGGCAGTTGGCTCGCTCTCTGGCTGGCTGAGCTAGGCGCCAATGTGTGCGGATACGCGCTTGATCCTGAAACGGATCCGAGTCTATTCCAGATCGCGTCGATTTCAAAACACGTCGAGGATGTGCGCGCAGACATCCGCGATTATCCCAGACTTCAGGCCGAAATGCGCAGGTTCGCACCAGAAGTCGTCTTCCATCTTGCGGCTCAGCCGCTCGTGCGCCGCTCATACCAGGATCCCCTCGGCACATACGCCGCAAACGTGATGGGCACGGCGAATCTATTGGAAGCGGTACGCCACACGTCCACGGTTCGCGCCGTTGTCTGCATCACCACCGACAAGTGCTATCAGAATATGGAGTGGGCCTGGCCCTATCGCGAAACGGATGCGCTCGGCGGACATGACCCGTATTCCTCGAGCAAAGCCTGTTCGGAAGTCGTTGCCGCGGCTTATCGCAGCTCGTTCTTTTCTCCGGAGACCTTCTCCGAACACGGAGTAGCGCTGGCCACCGCACGCGCCGGCAACGTGATTGGCGGCGGTGACTGGTCTGAAGATCGCCTCATCCCCGACCTCATTCGCGCATTCGTGGCCGGGCGTGCGACCATCATTCGGCGCCCTCAGTCGATCCGCCCCTGGCAACACGTGCTGGAGCCGATCTATGGATATATCCTGCTGGCGGAGCGCCTCCAGTCCGATCCCGAGCAGTTTTCATCGGCATTCAATTTTGGCCCGGGCGACGGCGATGAATGGACCGTTGCGCAAATCGCCGAAAAGATGGCGCAGCTATGGGGTGACAGCGCCTCCTGGGCGTCAGAGCCGTTTTCCGGAGTGCACGAGGCCGCGACTCTCAAGCTCGATGCAAGCAAGGCGCGTCTGACTCTGGGTTGGCGTCCAGCCATCAATCTGGAGACCGCGCTGGACTGGACCGTCTCCTGGTATCGCGATTGGCAGAGCAACGGCGATATGCACCATGCGACCAAGGCCCAGATTATGGCCTATTGGCAACGGCTGCCACAGCCGCTGGCCGCCGTAACGCTATAGCAGCCGCGATGAACCTCCTGATTGACCATTGCTGAAAGGGAATATGCGATTCGCTGAGACACCTCTCAAAGGCGCCTATCTGATCGATTTGGAAAAGCGGGGAGACGAGCGTGGATTCTTCGCGCGCCTGTATTGTGAGCGCGAATTCGGCGAACATGGCCTGGCCACGAAATTCGTCCAAGCCAACAACTCGCTCAGCGCGGAGCGCGGCACGCTCCGCGGCATGCACTACCAGCTGCCTCCATCCAGTGAAGTGAAAGTCGTGCGCTGCGTCCGCGGTTCGCTGTTCGATGTGATCGTTGATCTTCGCCCCAAGTCCCCGACCTTCCTCAAGTGGTTCGGCCATGAACTCACCGATGAGAACCGCACCATGATGTACGTGCCGGTTGGCTTCGCCCACGGTTTCCTGACCACATCCCGCGATGCCGAGGCGCTATATCTCGTCAGCTCATTCTATGATCAGGCCGCGGAACGTGGCTTGCGCTATGACGATCCCAAAGTCGGCATTCAATGGCCCATGCAACCGACTGTTATTTCGCCCAGGGATTCATCGCACCCGTATTTTTCTGAAGAGGTTCATCTGAATGCCGCTTTGAAGGAAATGGCGGTATGAGAATCCTTTTCACCGGAGCGAGCTCCCTCACGGGATTCTGGTTCGCCAGAACTCTTGCGGAGCGCGGGCATGAAGTCCACGCCACGTTCCAGGGCAGCCCCGATTCGTACGAACCGAGAAGGCGGCGCCGCATCGATTTGTTGCCTGCCTCCGTGGTGCGGCACTGGGAGACGTCCACCCAATCGCCTCGCATTTTGGAAATCGTTGGAAGTCAGAGCCGCTGGGACCTGCTCTGCCTTCATGCTGCCTATGTGACCGACTACCGTAGCCAGGACTTCGATGCAACGCTGGCGCTCAAGAACAACATCGATGGCCTCGAAGTTCTGCTGGAGAAAGTCTCTGCCCGCGGAGTCGCGCGTGCCATTGCCACGGGCACCGTCTTCGAGTCCGATGAAGGTGCCGGCGAAGAGCCGCGGCGGGCGTTTTCGCCCTATGGACTGTCGAAAACACTCACCTGGAAGGCTCAGGAATTCGTCGCCCAGCGCGTGGGACTCTCGCTCGGTAAATTCGTCATCCCCAATCCCTTCGGACCGTACGAAGAACCGCGCTTCACTGCTTACCTGATGAAAACCTGGTACGCGGGTAACAATGCCGAGGTCCGCACTCCCGGCTATATCCGGGACAACATCCACGTATCCCGGCTGGCTGTTCACTACGCCGATTTCGCCGAGGACCATACTGCCGCCAAATGCGCCCCAATGGGTTACGTGGAATCACAGGGCGCGTTTACTCTCCGCTTCGCGGCTGAGATGCGCAAGCGCCTGGGGCTTGCTTGCGATGTGACCCTGCCGCGGCAAACCGACTTCAGCGAACCTTTGGTGCGCGTCAACACGCAATGTCTCACGCTCCCTGAAAGCAAGTGGAGTGAGACCGCGGCCTGGGATGAGCTTGCCGGTTGGTATGCAGCCGAGTACGCCGCGGGTGCGCGACAGGAAGCGTTCTCGAATTGATGCACGATTTCTGGAGGATTTCACAATGAGCTCTTCCCGTCCGGTAGACCTGTCCAAGGTCGCAGTCATCATCCCGACGTGGAATGGTGAGCGGTTCTTCGAGAGGTTTCCAGGGCCGCTCATGCAGCAGGGCATTCGGCCTGACCAGGTTCTCGTCGTTGATTCGGAGTCCAGCGACAGCACGGTCACCCGCGCCCAGTCCTTCGGTTTTCGCGTGCATGAAATTCCACGCCGTCAGTTCAACCATGGTGGAACCCGCGCCCTCGCTTCCACGCTGGTGCCCTGGGCCGAGATCCTCGTCTACACAACCCCGGATGCCGTCATGGCCACGCCCGAAGCGTTGGCAACTCTGGTGCGCGCGTTCGACGACCCCGTCATCGGCGCCGTCTACGGCCGCCAGCTCCCGCATCTCGATGCGGACTCGTTCGCGCGCCATGCCTGCGCTTTCAACTACTCTGATCGTTCCCTGGTCCGCGATCGCGAAACCAGGAAGACTCTCGGCTTCAAAGCCATATTCCTCTCCGACGCGTTTGCGGCCTATCGCCGTGCCGCGCTCGAGAGCGTGGGAAACTTCCCCGCCAGCGTCATTTCGCACGAAGATACTTACGTCGCCGCTAAGATGATGCTCTCCGGCTGGAAAACAGCCTATGTTGCTGAAGCCACCGTGCATCACTCTCACAATCAGACGCTGCCCGACCTCTTCCGCCGCTACTTCGATATCGGCGTGTTTCATGAGCGCGAAGGCAGGTGGCTGCGTGAGGAGTTCGGCGAGCCCTCGGGCGAGGGCATGCGCTTCGTCAAATCTGAAATCGCCTGGGTCGGCAAAGAGAAACCGCTGCTCCTCCCCAAAGTCTTCATGCGTACCGCCGCTAAATTCCTGGGATATAAATTGGGACGGCACGAATCGAAATTGTCCAATGGTTTGAAAAGGCGCCTGTGTACAATCTCGGCTTACTGGGCCGACGAGGCAAGCTGAACTCCGGAACAGCAGTCGAGACGGTATGGTTCACTGAGCCAAACCGCAATGGATGAGTACGGCCATGCGCTGCTCGCGCATTCCTCGAAACAGCTTGAATTGGATGGAATAGGCGGAGGGGGAAACATGTTGAAGACGCCTGCTCCTCGAGCTTCCACCACGTAATGCCTCACGAAAGACTTGGATCAGTCTGAACCGCCGCCTGCGTACAATCTCGACTTACTTGGGAAGAAAAAGGTGAACTCCACAATGAGGAAACGAATTCCACCGAAGACATTTTTGAAGACATTGTGCGCCGGGGCTGCGGTGCTGGCAGCCCTCATTTTAATCGAACATCTCCTGCCAATGGCTTATGGTCAGCGTCGCATGGTAAGCGCGGCAGATCCTATAGGATCTGGGAAGAACTGTTCACAGATTCCAGCGCCTGCGGCAGCTGCATCCGCAGGGTACAGCAATCTCGCGTTTTGTGATGATTTTAATTCGGAAGCCACAATCGACGTACATGGCACTGGTGGGCCAGGCTACCAGTGGTACCCACACACGCCGGGTAACGATCTTTCTCCTGATCGGTTTAGCGTGGCAAATTCGGCCCTCACTCTCGAAGATAGTGGCGTTCACAATAGTTGGGGGTTGGCGACGTGGGATTATAGAACCCACAATGGGCGAACATTCCAATTCGGGTATTTCGAAGCGCGGATTGATTTTGATCCTGCACTGAGGCCGCCGGGGGACTGCGGCCCCGGCTCGTGTTGGCCGGCGCTCTGGGCTTTATCAGTGCGACATGTCAGTGCGCATCTTTTGCAGAAAGATCCCACACCCTGGACCGAACTCGATATCTTCGAGGCATTCAGAGGAAATCGTGGTCCGCATTATGCCTTCTTTGGTGGAACAGCGCATGTGTGGAAATACGACAGCTCGAGGGGGGATCTAACTGACTTTCGGAGCAAGAATAATACCCAGGGCACTCTCGTGGACTGGACAAGATGGCATGTCGTCGGCTGTCTCTGGACCAAGGACAGCCTAACTTGGTACCTGGATGGGAAGAAAGTCCTTGAGCAATCCTACCCTGGCGGCGGCTATGGTAATCCTCCAGCAAAGGCCGAGGGGGGCAAGGCTCCTGTCCCAAAAGGGGTATTTCAGTTGCTCAATTCAGACCCGGTGTTCCTTATCCTCGGCAGCGGTCCCAACTGGCCGATGAACGTCGATTGGGTGCGCGTCTGGCGTTAGGGACTGCGGTAGGTCGCGGGTCGGGTGAGAGTCCTTTGAGAGCGAGAAGAATCCAATATGGCTATTGATTATTCAGACAGCGACGATGGCAGCAGGTATCGCCTGAGCAATTGGCGCACGAGCGCGACTATTCCGTCAGTTGGAAGAACCTTACCGTCCTTGGCTACATTGCCCGGTTTTCTCCGCCTTGCGATTGCGTTTGCAGTAATTCCACTTCTTGTAGATGGATTGGTTCCGCAGTTAGAGATGGCCGCCTTCGGCGGGAATATTCCCATCCGGATCAACTTCTATGCATTTGCGGGGCTGCTCGTACTCTGGGGGCTTATCCGAGAAAAATTTTATTCAAGCGCGCTCTCCGCTCCCGCACTTTCCTTAACGTTGTTCCTTGTGGTTGACGCAATTTATCTCATCGCAAATGTGGGGGTTTCTGCCGGCGAAATTCTTCGCGCATCGCTTGCAGCGTTCGCCATCCTGTTATTCGCGTCTGTTGCCCTTTCCTTGAGGATCGGGATTAGCGAGAAGTTGATCGTGCGACTGATTCTACTGATGCTTCTCGCGAATTTCGTCGTTCAGGTGATGCAATTCGAAACGAATACCCCAATTCTGTCCGAGCAATCGAAAGACCAAAATTGGCGAGTGGATTCGGATAAGTATATCGATGGGACACAGCGAGCGTTCGGGCTCTTCTCAAATGGACTTGATGCCGGGGTGTTCTGCGCATTCACTGGTGCTCTTGGAGCAGCGTACTGCCGGAAACGTTCCAGGGTGCCTGCTGGAGTGGCTATCATGGCTATCTCGGCATTTGGATGCTATGCGACCTTTACGCGGGTGACGCTGATCGCGCTCATAGCTGCTTGGGTCTCTGTTTTTCTTTTGAAACCGAGATTTCGGAAAAGTCCCATCCGGCTTTTGCCCCTTATATGGGGCGGCGTGGCTGTGCTGCTCCTTGGAATCGCAGTGATATACCCATCTCTAGGCAACGGCCTGGATAATTCGACGTCGACGCTTGTCAGATTGCACGCATGGTATGTTAGCTTTCAGAGATTCTCAGCTAGTTCACTTTCTGAGAAATTGTTAGGTTCAGGGACTGCTTCGGGCTTGCATGTGCGGCCAGGGCAAGATCTCACCAGATACCTCCCGTTCTCAATCGATAACCTCTTAATCAGCCAATCACTGTATTTCGGGCTCATGGCTCTTATCCCGTCCCTCTTCTTCATTTGGAAGGCATGGCGGTTCCTTCTTAGTCGAGCGATCAATGATGGGTCTCCGTTCGAAATCGCGGCCGCAGGCTTTGGGTCCACCATTTTCTTGCTGGGAATGTACAACAACGGTAGCAGTGTTTGGACGTCGATCGTTCTCATTTCCGCCCTTTGCGTGAGAGCACCGGAATCCGCGAGAATCCCCAACACTATTCCTTCCTATAGCCTAGACAGCCAAATTTCAAAAGTATGCCCGGCGCGTGAATGACTGAACTGAACTTCGAGAAAATATCCGTCTATGGAATCGAGAAGCTTAATGCCTGAGCCTCTGGAACTTGAGCACCGCGAAATCAAAAAAATGACCTCGCTCGGTGTTTTGGCGAGGAACGCGGCGGCGAATCTGATTCAGCCCGGCATCGGGTGGCTCATCCTTCTTGTCCTCTCGCCTATTTTGGTCCGGGTGCTCGACAAGGCCAGCTACGCCACGTGGATGTTGCTGCTGCAAATCGGCGCATATTTCATGGTCGTGGACGGCACCATCCAACTCACCGTCACGCACTTCGTCTCCCGTGCCCGTGGCAGCGCGGATCAGAAGGAAATGAACCGCATGCTGACCAGCGCCGAGGCGGTGCTGTTGGTGATGGGCGCATTGTCGGTGGTCACAAGCTGCATCATCGCGTGGCGACTCGGCTTCTTGTTCAAAGACATTCCGCGCTCCATCCTTGCCGATGCAAGCGCGGCCATGCTCTTTATTGGATGTACCATCGGCTCGGCGCTTCCGTTTTCTGTTATCGCCGGATCGTTTCGCGCGTACCAGAAGAACGAAATTCCCGCCATCGCGACCGTTGCTGGTAAAGTTGTGGGCGCTATCGGAATAGGATGGGCGGCGTTCCACCATGACGGATTGGCCAGAATGGCCGTATGGTGGGCCATCGGCAACATGATCAGCCCTGCATTGCTCTTCGTTTTCTGGGTGAGGTGGCGAGACAAAGGAGCCATTCGGCTCGCCGATCTCTCCACTCGAGCCATTCGAAAATTCACGGGCTTCGGCGCCAGTCTCATGGTTTCACAGCTTTGCGGGCTCTTAATCACAGGCCTCGACATGCCGGTGGTAGCTGCTTTTGCCTTTCCCTCGGCTGCTTACTATGCCTTGGCTTCCACCGTCACCAATATGTTGACGGTTCCGCAGATCGCCGTCACCAGCGTGATTTTCCCGGTCACGTCCGCCATGAGCAATCACGCTTCCCCTGAAAGAATGGGCGCAGCCCTGATCAAGTTTTCGCGGTACAGCACAGCGCTTCAGCTCATTCTCACCTTGCCTCTTCTCGCCGGCATGGGTCTGTTTCTGCGGCTATGGGTGGGGCCCGTCTATGCCAAATACTCGCTCCCGCTTGCCGTGGTGCTTGTGGTCAGCCAGTTTGTTCGCACAAGTCTCCGTCCATTTGCCATGGTAAGTCTCAGTTCCGGCAAACAGGCTCAGATCCTGTTCTCCCCCATTGCCGAGGGCTTCGTGAATCTTGGACTCAGTCTCGCGCTGGTGCATTGGATCGGCGCCATCGGTGTCGCGTTGGGCACCTTGGCAGGGGCTTTCGTCGGCGTCGGAGTGCATTTGACCGTATCCATGAGGCTGATTCGCGACGCGGTGTATGTGGATCGGAGACGATTGATCGTCGAGGGGCTTCTCCGCCCAATGCTATGCACCGTTCCTGCCGCTCTATTGATGCTATGGATCTACAAGCTGGACGCTGCACCCGTGCCCACCATCTTTGGCCTCGCACTGGCTACCACGGTTGCCGCGCTGGCTCTGTATCTGTGGAATTTCGAGCCCGGGGAGCGGAACGACATGCGCAGGTTTGCGAGGCGCTGCCTGGGTATGACAGCCCTGGCCGCTGCGGAGTGAAGGAATCCAGTGCATACAACCGTCGTTACCATCACGAATAGAAAACGCTGGCATCTGCTGCAAAAAACTCTCGCCGCTGCGTTTGCCGATGGCGCCGATCGCGCCGTGATTGTCGACAATGCCGCGGAAGAAGACATTGCTGCACACCTGCGCGATACATTTCCGGGCCAGTATGAGGTTGTCACCCTGGAGAAGAACCTCGGGTCGGCGGGCGCATATCATTTGGGGCTAAAGGCAGCCATCGAGGGCGGGGCGGAGTTCCTCCTGCTCCTGGATGATGACAATCGGATTCGGCCGCATGGCCTCAAGACGTTGAAATCCGTCTACAACTCCACTTTTGGTTCCTTTGGAAAGGACCGGTTTTGTGTCGCCGGCTACAGGCCCGAACAGGAGTTGGCACGCTTGGGACGGGGGAATCCAACCACCCCTTGGGCAGATAGGTTTTTAGGCTTTCATGTACGGAACGTTCCGGCGGCATTTTGGAGGCGGCGTCCCTGGGCACCCCATACCGCAAACACACTCGTTCGCCCGGATAAGCCCTTCGCGCGAGCCATTGCACCGTGGGGTGGCTTATTCTTTCACCGCGCGGTAATCGAACGGTTCGGTCTTCCTGATGCGAGCTTTGTGCTGTACTGCGACGATGCAGACTTCACGATGCGGATTACTCAAGCAGGAGGCGCGATTATTATTGTTCCGCAGGCCGAAATCGAGGACCTTGAGCCCTCATGGACCCTGGGAAGCAAGAGGGCCACATATTTCAAAAGATTACTGTTTCGGGGTTCGGACGATCAGGTGTATTATCAAGTAAGAAATCAGGCATATTTGGAGACGCGCGGCGCCAAGATGTCATGGGTCCGAATGGTGAATCGGATAATTTTGATGGCCCCCATGTGTGTAACTGCTGCCGCTACCGGCAAGCTGCGGCGCTTCCGCACAGTGCACCAGGCACTTCGCGACGGTGAACGCGGAATATTAGGGTTCCGGGAGCCCAATTCTCTACCGAAGACGACCTGCGCCGGGGCGAAATAAGCTTTCTGGAAGTCAAGTTAATTTCCCAAGAGTTGTGAACACGAAGGTGCCGCAGTTCGCGATTCTTCATTCGGTCGACGGCACATAGACTATTCTCCTCACCAAATTGAAAGAGCTTTATTAAACCGATGGGTCACCTGCACAGAAGTCAGAAAAGAATCGCGTCCCTGTGGCGAACCTCGGGTGCGATAGAGATGTAGCGAAATTTCGGGTGCCGTTAAAAGGGTGGCGGGTCCCGCTGCGAAACACATTTTAGGTCAAGATTGTAAGGAGTATCCGCTTGAACCAGGAACTAGTCACAGAATTTTCCATACGCGACCTGCTGCGCATCCTTGACAGGAGGCGGCGTATTGCAATGACTGTCATGATTTCCGTTTTCCTGCTCTCGGTGGTTGCATGCCTGATCATGACGCGCCGGTACGAGGCTAAGGGTGTCTTCGAATTGCAGAAATCGTCATCTGACGGGCTCGATTTGGAAAGCATGATCGGCGGCGCTGCGGGGGGCGCTTCGGATTCTTTAACAATAAATACGGAACTGCAAACCGAAGCCAGCATCCTGCAGTCGGACACCCTCGCGATGAAGGTGATCAAAGAGTTGAACCTGCGCGAAAATGGTGACTTCCAGTCGCGCTTCCCATTCATTGACAAAGCGTTGGGCTTCTTCAGCCCGTCAGGTCCTCCAGATCGGGCGGGGGCGAGCCTCGAAGATTCCCCAAACGCCCGGGAGCGCTTGCTGAAGACTTTCAGCAAGCATCTGGATGTGAAGGTGCAGGCGGGCACGCGGCTGATCGAGGTTGATTTCACCAACCGCGACCCGAAAGTCGCCGCGGCAGTCGTCAACCACCTTATTCAGGGCCTGATCGACTACACGTTTCAGACAAAATACAACGCCACGAACGAGGTGTCGTCGTGGCTCGAGAACCAGCTGAGCGATCTGCGCAAACAAAGCGAAGACCTGCAGGCCAAGGTTGTTGCCATGCAACAGGGCAGCGGAATCTTCGGAGTGGGAGGAACTGATCTGGAGGGCAAACCTGTGGTTTACAGCCCGGTATTGGACCGGCTGCAGCAATCCTCCGCGTTGCTTACTCAGTCGGAGATGAGCCGTATCGTCAAGGAATCCGTGTACCAGATCGCCAAGACGCGCAATCCCGAGACGATTTCACAGTTGGCCGGTACATCCTTGTTATCCCAATCCGGGCAAGGAGTGGCAAACTCGTTGCAGTTGCTCCAGAATCTGCGTGGCCAAGAGGCCACACTCAAGGCGCAGATCGGTCAGGATGAATCCCAGTTCGGTTCGGCGTATCCCAAGCTGATCGAAGAGAAGGCCTCTCTGCGGAGCGTCGAGAACTCTCTCGAGCAGGAATCGAATCGCATCGCACAGCGAGCGAAGAACGACTACGACATTGCCTCGGCGACCGAAGCCGGCGTGGAAAAGACCTACAATTCCGATCGTCACGCGGCAGAAAAGCTCAACGATAAAACGATCGAGTACATGATTCTGTCTCGCGAGTCGGAGGAAAGCCAGGCCCTCTATCAGGATTTGCTCAAGCGCCTCAAGGAAGCAGGCATTCTCGAGGGTCTACGCTCCTCTAACATCACCAATGTAGATAATGCACTGCCTCCCGCAAAGCCAAGTCGGCCCGACGTCAAGCTCTTGCTGGCGGGTGGCCTGTTCCTGGGCATTTTTCTCGGCGGCGGCGCGGCGCTCCTGGTCGATGCCGTGGACAACAAGATTCAGGGCACGGAGGAGATTGAAAGCGCGGGCATGCCTCTCCTCGGCATTGTGCCCATTGCCGGCGTTGTTTCAGCGACCAAGCGGCTTCCGGGTGGAGGAGGAGCGGGCGGTGTTCTCATGGATTCCGACCGTTCCGAGTTCGCCGAATCCATGCGCCGGTTGCGCTCCACTCTCCTGATCGCCCGCAGTGGCGTCGCGCCGCAGGTTTTGCTCATCACCAGCGGCAGCCCCTCTGAAGGCAAGTCGCTGATGTCCCTCAATCTAGCCGTGGCCCTCGCGCAATATGGCAAGAAGGTCCTCTTGGTCGAGGCCGACATGCGCCGGCCGGTGTTGAAGCGAAGAATTCACCTGAAAACGACCAAGGGGCTGAGTACGCTGCTCACCGACCATGCCTCCGGAGGAGAGCCTGAAGTCTTGCCCAATTATCCAAACCTCTCTATTATTCCTGCCGGTCCGGTACCGCCGTATCCTTCCGAACTCCTGGGATCCGCATCGCTAACGTCCCTTTTCGAAGAATGGCGTAAAGAGTACGATTTCGTGGTCCTGGATTCGCCGCCAGTCCTTCCCGTGGCCGATACGCAAATCCTTGTTGCCCACTCTGATGCCACCGTTCTGATCGCGCGTGCCGGATCCACAACCCGTGTCGGATTAGGCCGTTCTTTCAACCTTCTCCGTCAGCACGCAGCCAATCCCAGCCAGCCGGCGATCGGCATCCTTGTCAACGGCGTTTCCAGCCACTCTGCGGCCTACTATGGCTACTACGGCACGTATGGATATAAGGGCTACCACTCTCAGGGGGAAAACACTCATGAGGACAACTAAGTTTTGCATCATCACAGCTCTGCTCTTCTGCATACCGATCTGCAGCGCAGCGCAACATCAGGCCGCGCAGGAGCAGAACGATAGCCTCCTGATTGGGCCTGGCGATATGATCGCCATTCAGGTCCTTGAAGCTCCAGAGGTTGGCCAGCATGTCCGCGTTACCGACGAGGGTACCGTGCAGCTGATTCTCGGCGGTCACGTCAAGGTGGCCGGGTTGACTCCCTCCCAGGCGGCTGCCGTGGTGGATCAGGCGCTTAAAGACGGCAACTTCGTGCTGAATCCGCATGCTAGCGTGACAATCGAGCAGTATGCGACGCAGAATGTGACCATCATGGGACAGGTCAACCGTCCGGGAAGCTATCCCATCGGAACGCCGCGCTCTGTTCTCGACGTCCTCGCGCTGGCGGGTGGCGCCACCAACCTGGCGGACCGGAATATTACCATCGAACGCCACAAGGGCGGCGAACGCGTGCAATACTTTCTTTCCAATCAATCGAAGGCCGCGCTCGATAGCAATGCGCAGGTCTATCCCGGAGACATCGTTCTGGTTCCCAAGATAGACGTCGTCTATGTCATGGGCGACGTGCCCCGTCCCGGCGGCTATCCCATGGCTACTAACAACGGAACCATGTCCGTGCTTCAGGCCGTAGCTCTCGCCGGCTCACCGGAACCAAGCGCCAAGTCAAACCAGACGCGCCTCATCCGCAAACAAACTGACGGATCCTATGTCGAAATGCCAATCAGTCTGCATAAGATGCAGAGAGGCGAGCGGGCCGATGTTCTCTTGCATCCCGACGATATTATCTATGTCCCCTTCAGCTATTTGAAGAATATTGGATCCAATCTCGGAGGCATCGTTTCCGCAACGGGTTCCGCGGCAATCTACCACTATTAGGTTTTTCGTTGGTTGCGGAACACGCAGCGTAATACCTCTTCCCGGGCGGTCCTGTTGTTGGAACACGACTGCCTGGGAGCGGAAGGTCGCGCGGACAAAGATCATGGAAAACTACGTCATTATCGTCAATTGGAACGCCTGGAAAGACACCGTCGAATGTCTCGAATCCGTATTGCGGATGACTGAGGTTCCCTTTCGCGTGGTTGTCTGCGATAACGGATCCGACGATGGGTCGCTCGATTATATCCGCCAGTGGGCAGCAGGCGCGCTGCCCGCCCCGTGCGCGAATCCCAACCTGCAGTCCGTAACCTGGCCACCCGTTTCCAAGCCCGTTCTACACCGTGAATTCAGCCGCGAAGAAGTGGACCACGGAGTTTCAATTGCAGCCGAGCAGCTCGTCATTATCCGTGTCGGAGCCGACCTCATGTACGCCGGCGGAAATAATGTGGGCCTGCGCTATGCGCTACAGGATCCACACGCACGATACTTCTGGATCCTGAATAACGATACGGTGGTCGATCCAAAGGCGCTCGCCGCGATGGTCGAGTCTATGCGACTGCAGCCCAGCATGGGTATGTGCGGATCCATGCATCTGGCTTATCACGATCCTGCCGAGGTTCAGGTCCAGGGAGGAAGAAGATACAGCCGCTGGACCGGACGCGTTATTTCCATCTCCAGCAGCATCGATCAACTTCCACCGCCCGACGACCGCATGGACTATATTCATGGCGCTTCCGTGCTGGTGAGCCGCGCCTTCGTGGAAGAGATCGGCCTGATCGACGAGTCCTATTACATCTACTTCGAAGAACTCGATTGGGCCGAGCGCGCGAGGGGTAAGTTCACCCTGGGGTACGCATCGCAAAGCGTCATCTACCACAAGGAAGGCGCTACCCTAGGCACGAACTTCAACCGAAAGAAGCGCAGCCTCACGTCGGAAACTTACAGCGTAAAGAATCGAGTGATCTTCGCCCGCCGGTATTGCCCGTGGACCCTGCCCACCGTCATCTTGACCGTGTTCGCGATTGCATTGCACCGCTGCTGCACAGGCAACGTTCAACACGGAAAGGCAATTTTTGCCTCGGGCTGCAAAGGCTTGTTGGCCGGTAACATGCCGAAACAAATTCCCGTCGCAGCGGTTGGCAGGAACACATAAGAAAATTTATAAAAGCTAAGGAAGCACCTCGGTAGGCACCCGTCATTAGTACAGAAAAACCGCAGTTTCGCGGCTCGCTGTGTGCACGGAAAGCGGCCGCTGCGATGACAAAGATTTGAGAACAGCCGAGTTTCCAGAAAGCCCGCGGGCTCCTTTCAAAGTGCGAGCGAGCAGGATTCTTTGAAAGTGCAAATGTCGAATCGACTGTGGCCGAAGTTATTGTCGTGGGCGGGATGAAATGCGGAATCAGCACGCTGCGGGAGCATCTGAGCGAGCATTCCAGAAGTTTCTCTTCCGAAATCGACAAAGCCCAGCTAATTTTTCAGCAACCCCGCTGATCCGGCGGTTGGCATGCCAAACTTTGACCCGCGCGCAAATGGAGCTACCAAGGATTCAATAGCACCCGGCGCGGCAGCCCGATATTCGCTGAAAGGGCACCTTCCATGGAGATCATATTCGCTGCCGGCCACCTTCCAGTTTCACAGGGCCGGCAGGCCGGTCAAAAGGTGAGCTTTCATATCTGCGACTACTTGTCGCAGCGGCACCGTATTCACCTCCTGGCTTTCGCAGCCGACAACGAACTCGTCGGCCAAACGCATGACGATCTCCGCATCTTCGCTTCGTCCGAATTGCTTCCGCTGAAAAACTCAGTTCGCTTGGCGGGCATCCTCTCGGCTCCGCGGCTGCCCATTGCAATCGCTGTCCGGCACTCTGCCAGGTATCGCAGCAAGCTGCAGAAGCTGGTCCGTGAAGCGCGCCCCGATGTAGTCATATTCGACCACACCGCAATGTTTCAGTACGCCGCGGATCTGGCTGGAACAGCTCTTACGGTGGGCAGCTCACACGACATTCTCACTCAGGGATGGCAGCGTAAGGTTGCCGGAGCAAGACATCCGCTTGCACGATTCCTACTAGGGATCGAGTCGCGTCGAATGCGCCGTTGGGAGACAAGGGCCTTCGCTGAACTCGATTTCATCGTTCCCCTCAGCGTTAAGGATAAACGGCTCATCGAAGAGTTGCAGCCAAAGGCAAAAGCAATCGTTGTCGATGCGTGGTTCACACCCCCCGCCTGCGACGTCACAGCCCAACGCGAGCCCGGAGCGATCATCTTTTGGGGCGCCATGGACCGAACCGAAAATGTCGATGCCGTGCGGTGGGCGGCCAATGAAATTCTGCCTGAGATTCGCCGCAGCCTGCCGCATGCCAAGCTTTACATTGCCGGCAATTATGGGGAGCAACTGGCCTCTGAATTTGCGGGCCGCGAAGACATCGTGATCACCGGCTACGTTCAGGACGTGGGCGCCCTCATGTCCCGCATGGAACTTGCTCTGCTGCCTATGCGGCTTGGTGCGGGGATCAAGATCAAGACATTGGAATGCATGGCTGCCGGCTTACCCGTTGTAACGACTTCAGTGGGAGAAGAGGGGATCGGCGGCTCGCACGGTGTCCATTATTCGGTGGCGGAAACTGCGGAGGATCTGGCCCGATGCGCCATTCTCCTCCTTCAATCCCGCTCCGAAGCCGTTGAAATGGGCCGGCGAGCCAGAGAGTTCATCCTGGAAAGCCGTAGTTTCTCCGAGAGCATGAACGTTCTCGAACATGCTCTGATTGAAGCTGTCGCCCCACGCCTCCGTCCAGTTCTCGCAGAGACTAGCTGACCGCCGCCTGTTCTTGGGCGGGGACCACCTGTAATAAGGGCCTCGGCTTTCTGCCGCCAAGATCTGTCGCAAGCATGGCATCACCCCAGCTGAGCTTTCGGTTTTGTAACAAGAAGAATCCGGGCCTGGGCCTGAGCTAGCTGCGGGAGTTGGGACACAATCGAAGCAATGATACAGTTTCCCAGGTTCTATAAGTACGGCGACGTACACTACTACAAACTTTCCATTTCTTGCAATATCGACCGTCTATATTATTGCTCGAATTCCACTCTGGTTCATGATGGATCCGTTCGAGTCGAGATTAGGCCAACGTGGATCCTGATCAGCGTCGAGAGAGGGCGTGAACAAGATCGTAACGATTCGTGAATACAGCCCATATAAGCTCCCATACATCACAATCTACCTCGCTCGCCTCCTGCTTCCTAATGTCCGGCTCTGCCGAACAATTGTGCGGGCAAGCAGAAATGGGCTGGCCGCCCATCTTGTGACATATCGACACCAGACGGTGTGATGTTTGTCTCCCAGAAAATTCGATTAAGGGAATAAGTCTTGCCTTAAGTTTGTGTGGGTTACGACAAGGCGCTCCAAGTCAGGTACTTATGCTCCAATCTCCAGTCGTGGCGGACTGTTAGGTGGTTTTCTGGCCGTCTGTACGGAGTGATCTCGGCGGCCCAATCTCTCTGTGTAGAGTAACGGCGTCGAGTTGCCGGAGAGCTTAGATGGATGGAACTATGGAAGGTGAAGGGCATAGCTCAGGCAAGCGGCAATATTGGGAGATTGCAGGGAAGCTGGATTACTTAAGCCACGACTCACGCAATTCAGGGAGGCGGCGTTTCAATAATTCCTCGAGGCGCGCGACGTCAGGTTCATAGATCCGCTGCAGGAACGATCGCGCTTCGTCGTCTAAACTAGGCCTCGCTTTCGCATAAAGCACTCCGCTAGTCGCCAACCATTCGCGTACACGTTCAGGAAGCATTCGACGCCGTAGCTTAGCGGCCGGCAGAACCTTCTTCGCAATCTTGTAAGCAAGCACAGAGCGCGGCATCTTAAATCGGTTATGGGGTTGATCTAAAGTCATGGCGTCGAAAGGCTTCTCATCGATGCCTATGTGGAGCGAAAGCTTGGACAAAAGAGCGCGTGGATTCTCCACCAAGTCTTTGAACAGCCCGACATAAACTTGCTCTCTGCCGAAGATTTCCACGTAACGACGTACCTGGTCGTGATACAAGCCAAGTTCCACGTAAAGGTGCGACACCCACCACCCCTTCCGTGGATTCGAATAATCCTGCCGGACCGCCTCCCCGAAATTCGAATTCCCGAGCCGCGCCGCATCCATCAGAAAATGTGAATGTGCTCGGGCGATAGGGTCCCGGAGCATGATGATGATCCTCGCCCGGGGGCAAACCTCATAAATGCGCCGCGGCGCCGCTTCATCCCACAGATAGGAAGGACTTGCATCACCTATTGCGAGAGATCCCTGCGCTCCTCGATATAGCCGACGATAATGCTCAATGTCACCGTTGCAGTGTTCCCCCAAATCTTCCACCGGAGGCGGCTGAAAGCTAGCAAAGAAGTGAGGCTCCTTTACCGCCGGGAGAAATACCTGGGGATGCTTCTTCAAGTGTTCATACAGGGAAGTCGTGCCGCACTTGACTGCTCCCACGATGAAAAAGGTGGGCCAATTGACATTGTCATTCATACATTCACCGTAAGACCTTTTTATCATCTTTCAAGTTATTGAGTCGAGCCGATGATAGGTTCTATCGCATCTGCTCGCTGCTGCAGCGCCGCAGTTCCTCGATCTCGTCTGAAAGCGCGTGGCTCAGTTGTTCGATATCCGCATTCCTGCGGCGATCTCGGCTCTCTGAGCAGCGATCTCAGACTGATGTCAAACAGCCGGTGCTTTCAATCCTTCCTCTGAGGGACCGAGGCCGACCGCCCGCGAACCCAGAACTGGGGCATGTCTCGGGTGGTCGACACTGTCGCCCGGAGGCCTAGGCGATGGACTCGCGGCCACTCGGGAATTAACCGGCATGGTTTACCGAGAAATCGCTCCCAATGCTGTTAACATAGGTGCAATCGTCCTCAGACATGCTTTCGGGATACGGAGACAAGAGGATAACCGAGCACTGCAGCCACTGCTCTTCCGATCGCGTATATTCTGGATGCGATTCCATTTGTTCTGTTCTCGTAGTTTCTTCTTCGACCTATTCGCCGCTACGACGTCCCTGAAAGGCGATACGATCCATTTTGGACGATGCGTCGCCTGAACTGCGCCGATCTCCGCAAGACCGCGCTCTGAAGCTGTTAAGGATGAGTTGCGAGGAACGGCAACGCCGGTTATTGAGACTTGCTCCGTTCCCTCACTCGCTGCATCCAGCCTTAGTATCTATGCCATATCTGCGAAAGAACCTAACATGATTGATCGCGGTAAATTCATTGAAGCCGGGACCGCAGCAACATTGGGCTCTGTTCTGCCGCGCTGGAGTGATGCGCGCGCCTCGAGCGAAGAGGCACAATTCACGACGTTCGCGTGGTCAACACAGCACCTGACTGTCTCCTTCGCGATCCTTGAGGGTAAATTGCGTCAAGGGCGTCTCGTCCCAAGCGGTACTCCGTCATCTGCCGAGCCCAACAGCTCCATAGGTGTTGAAGTGGCGCTGCAATGCACCGGGGAAGACTCTCCGGACCAAGGTCTCAAATCGGGAGTTGGTCAGCCGGGTGCCCGTCTCACTTTCGTCGGTAAGAGTGAAGAGACCACCGCATCGGGCCGCCGCCTGCATCTCCTTCAGTCCGACTCGGCCCTGGCTCTCGGTGTGGAGTCAATATACGAAACTTTTGATCATGCGCCGATGGTGCGGCGTTTCACACGAGTAACAAATCATGGGTCAGCTCCCGTTGGAATCGACTTCTTCAGTTCCGCGATGCTACACGGACTAGCCGACCCTCAACATTATGACAAGGAACTCAGAATTCATTTGGCACGTAACAGCTGGATGGCCGAGGGGCAATGGCACACCTTGCGTCCAGCTGAACTCGGCTTCGTCGAGAACGAACGGACAAGCCTGTCCGAAGCCTCTGCGTGTAGCGTCGGCTCTTGGTCAACAGGGAGGTTCCTCCCGATGGCAGTTGCCGAAAACCTAAGGCTAGGCATCTCCTGGTTCTGGCAGATTGAACATAACGGGTCGTGGTATTGGGAGATATCGAATGCTGCTGCCCGCGGCATCCATGCTGACGATGTTTATGCCTATGTCGCCGGTCCTGACGACCTGCACGCGGCCGCATGGAAGAATCTCGAGCCTGGCAAAACCTACGAGACGATCCCTGTAGCTATCGGATGTGTAAAGGGAGGCTTCACCGAAGCGGTCGAGGCTCTCACGCGCTATCGCCGCGAAGCATGCAAACTCCCGCGCAAAGGTGGCGACCCGTGCCCGGTCATCTTTAACGACTATATGAATTGCTTATGGGGTGACCCGAGCGAAGCAAAAGAGCTGCCGATGATCGAGGCCGCCGCAAAGGCCGGTTGCGAATATTACGTGATCGATGCAGGATGGTATGCCAAGGCCAATGAGGATTGGAGCAAGACGATTGGCTCTTGGGAACCTTCATCAACACGCTGGCCGCACGGGCTGAACTATGTACTCGACGCGATTCGGCGCGCTGGAATGAAGCCTGGCATCTGGCTCGAGCCTGAAGTGGCCGGCGTGAATTCTGCGCTTGCGAAACAGCATCCCGACTGGTTCTTTGTTCGTCATGGCAAGCGTGTCCTAAAGAATGATCGATACCTCCTCGATTTTCGAATCGCAGCAGTCCAGGATTATCTCAACCAGGTACTCGAGAGGCTCGTGAGTAACTACGGCATCGCCTACATCAAGATGGATTACAACGTGGATTCGCTGCAAGGAACCGAGGTGCACGCCGACAGCGCTGGCCAGGGTCTGCTCGAACACTGTCGCGCTTACCTGACATGGATTGAGCAGATTCTGGGCCGATTTCCGGATTTGGTGCTCGAGAACTGCGGAAGCGGCGGCGGGCGAATGGACTATGCCCAGCTTTCACGCTTCCAAATCCAGTCGGTTACCGATCAGGAAGATTACCTCAAGTTACCGCACATTGTGACAGGCGCCTCCGCAGCTGTGCTGCCGGAACAAATCGCGGTGTGGTCCTATCCCATAGTCGGGAGCGACCCAGACCAGGCGAGCTTCAACATGGCGACTGCGATGATGGCTCGCATTCATCAAAGCGGGCGATTGGATAACCTGTCTGTCGATTCTTTTCGCCAGGTTTTGCAGGGACTCGAGGTATACAAACGCGTCTTGCGCCCACACATCCCGCACGCTGTTCCATTCTTTCCATTAGGAATGCCAGACATTACAAATCGAGAAGCACCGGTGGCGCTTGGGATGCGTGCTCCAGGACTGACATGGGTTGCAGTCTGGTGGCTGGACGGCACGTCTAGAGTGGAGATTCCAGCGAGTTCTAAGCAGCCTAGAATCCTGTTCCCGGACCTAGCTCGGCTCACTGTCGATAAGAATGGTGAGCAACTCGTGGTTGAATTTCCCCGTCCCAGAATGGCTTGTATTCTTTGTATTTGACGTCCCGGGGGCGCCAGATAGAAAGCTGGCAAGGTAGGCGGATACTTATGTAGGGAGACGGGAATACTTATGGCGAGTTCAACGAACTATGATAACTGACTTTATTGTGGCAATGCAGAGGAATGAACCTGAACCATTGACAATTCACAATTTCGCCGTGCCGAAGTTGTAGTCATTCCACCGCGCGTCGCCTTGAGCTTGCCGCGCATTGACGAAGAGGACAGCGGAAATGCCCCGCTGTCCTCTTTGCGTATCGCGATGGGGTGCTGGGAGAAGTCAGCGACCCATGGCGGCTCAATCTACGGTGCTGCGGTGTAGATGTAGTCGGTGTACACCTGGTTGGTACCGAAGAACGTGGTCAGGCGGGCGTACACCTTGGAGCCATTCGTCGGTAGGTTGGTGGGTGTCGCCGAGGTGGCGGTTGTTCCGCCGGTGACAAAGATGTCGTTGCCCCCCAGCGTGGTACCCAGGCGGAATCCGTAGAGAGTAGCCCCGTTTCCGGTGCTCCAGGTGAACGTCACTTTAGGACCAGCGAGCACTGTGCCGGCTTTGGGGGACGTCAGTACGGACGCGGTCGCGGCAATGTAGATATAGTCCGTGTACGTCTGCGTCGTACCGAAGAACGTGGTAAGGCGGGCGTACACCACGGACCCATTGGTCGGCAGGTTGGCGGGTGTCGCCGAAGTGGCGGTTGTCCCGCCGGTGGCGAATATCTCATTGCCCCCCAGTGTGGTACCCAGGCGGAATCCATAGAGGGTAGCCCCGTTTCCGGCGCTCCAGGTGAACGTCACTTTGGGACCGGCGAGCATGGTGCTGGGCGCGGGTGCGGTAATGGCCGCAGGGGCTGTGATCGAGAAGGAGGCTGTCTTTGCAGATTCGATGTTCGTGGCGTTATCCACGCTCCAGTAACTGACAGAATGGCTGCCGAGCGCGGAGACGGTGAACGGTCCCGAGTAGGTAACCGTCGATCCCCCATCAAGTTTGTAGTAGGTGTGACTGAGTCCGCTGCCGCCGGTGTCGGTGGCGCTGAGAGCAACGGTCACGGGTGCCTTGTAGTAGGTGGCCCCAAAGAGGGTTCCGGTCAGGCTGGCCGCAGTCGCGGGAGCTGTTTCATCGATGCTGATCCATTTGAATGGTTCAGTGGAGACGTTGCCGGCAACGTCTTTGGTCCAGTAGTACACGTAGCTTTGCCCCTGAGCGGAGACTGTGAACGGTGCGGTGTAGACCTGGCATCCGGCCACATTCCCGGGATAGCACGAGACTGTGTTGACACCGTAGTATGTGGCGGCAACACCCGAGGCGCCCGTGCCGGGGTCGGAAGGAGTGAGCGTGACGCTGACCGACTTATTGACCCATGTTGTATTGGATGTGACCGGGTTTGTGGCGACAGTGATGGTGGGCGGAGTGGGGTCGTAGCAGATCCAGTAGTAGAAGTTATCGCCGGAAGTGAACCCTGTATTATCCCACGCATAAACGTCGAGATAATGGCAACCCTGGCCAGCCGATGAGAGTAGCACCGAATGGGTACTGGCATTCTTATAGGTTGGTCCGCTGTAGAACAGGTTTCCAGCCCCCTGGGCGGTCTCGGATGCGGGATCGGTGGAGGATATATATGGGTACTGATCCCAGGAATAGCTGTAGCCGGCTACCCCTGTGGCTGGGTAGTGCGCGCTCGCATTCGGCTGCGCCGTTACGTTCCAGCTCAGCGTCTGGTCGGTGTTGTACCAGGTATTGGATGCTGTGCTGACGGGTGGGCCGGTGATGGTTACGGTTGGATTGACGTAGGAGCCCGCGTAATAGGAACTGATGGTCCAGGAGAGTTGCAGGGCGTTAAAGGAGCCCCAGCCGGTGATCGCATCATAGCCTGATGCGGCGCAGTAATAACCGAGGCCATAAAGGTCGGTGATGTCATTGGAGTTGCAGCCGGAAGTGATGTCATAAAAGGGGTAATGGGTGGCGTAGCCGTGGTTGTATCCATCCCGGTACATCGCCCAATTGGCGTCGCCAATCGGCGCGCAGTCCTGGAGCAATCCAGTCCCGCAACCGACGTTGATGGCAGTGAGATAGGCATTTTCCTGGGCCATGAACCCGGCAACTTCGGGTGTGGCAATGCTGGTGCCGCCCACCCCGTGTAGGCCTCCGCTGAAGTAATAGTTCTGGCCATACCCAGCATTCAGAGAGACATCGGGAACACTGCGGGATCCGGTGCCACAGTATGGGGTGCTCTGAAAACCGGGTGCGGCAAAGTGGGCGCTACATCCGCCGCCGGAGCCACCGTCGTTACTGGAGCAGGAGCCGGCGCCGTGTCCGCCGGACCACGCGGTTTCGAAGTCAAAGGTGCCATCGGTAAAGAGTGCAAGGCTCGTCCCACCCACCGCGATCATATCCGGATCAGAGGCCGGATACTCGACGCGCAGGGCATTGTCGCAGGCTGCCGTTGCGCCAGCATCGTCGGACGCCGCCATCAGTGTCCAGCCCTGGCCCAGCATGGAGTTGAAGATGGCATGGTTGGTGTCCATGTAAGTGGTAGTAGCGCAGGCCAGCTCGGCGCAACCCCAACTCGTGGAGAAGACACGCGCATGGCCGTCGCTCAGCATCTGGTTGTAGATGTCGGTGAAGGTGGAAAGCAAGGTGTTTGCACCCTCATAGACCCACACATGGGATGTGTCGAGATAAGAGCCGAAGCTGTTGGCCGTCGCGGTCGCCCACTCTGTATCGAGCGTGGTTTCATCGTTGCAGCAAGGCGGTGTGCCGTCAATGAAGATGGTGTTGTAGTAGTAGGCGAGATAGGCGTACTTGGCCTGGAACCCCTGCATGTCGGAGAGGGCCATATCGCCGGCAGTGGCAATTCCGATGGACGTTGCCGCAGGCGACCCCCCGCTGACGTGGAAGGGATTGCAGCAATGGCCCTGCGCCTGGAGCGCCGCGAAGTCGTAGCCGTAGGAGCTGTAAAGGTCAGTGGGATCGATATAGCCGTTGGTCAGATTCGGCGTTACCGTGACGCCAAGGCCGCTTTTGAACGGTAGCTTCAGGGAGGGATCTGTTCCCGTGCGCGCCGCCGCGGCTTTCATGGCGGCCTCATAAGCCGCGTGATCGCCGTTGGCGTAATGGCTCGTCCCACCGGCTGATGGGCTGGCGGAAGAGTAGATCGGGCTGTTGTGGATGTTGCCCTCGTGCGGGGAGTGCATGCGCTGGATGCTGTTCAGGCCAGTCACGGAGTGGAGTATTCCTGCAAGCTGACCGGGAATGACGAGATCATGGTCATTCGAGAACTCGACATTCCCATTGAGTTTGTATTGGTTCATCTGGACCGCAAAAGCCTTCTCGAAGGCTTCCGATGTGCCTTCGACATCGACGATGAGGCGATTGGCATAGCGTCGGGTTACGGTGAGGCCATTGGCTTCAGCCCAATCGACTACTGCCTGCTCGTCGGCGGCAGCAGGCGCAAATCTTGCGTTCCACTGTTCGGGGGTGAGGAACTTGCGGAAGTTCTTTGACCCCCTGGTCTGCAACTCGACAAGAAAAGCTTCTTCTTCGGCCATCTTCGGAGGTCGTAGGCCCAGCACGACGCGCAGTTTTTGAGCAGGCGCGAGGCGGCCTGCGAACGCCGCTTGGCCATTGGTCACTTCGAGCGGTGCCGCGCCGGCGTGTCCGGCCGGAACCTGGGTCAATACTTCAGGCTTGGCCGGAGCCGGATTCCGCGCCTGGGCGTGCAGCGCGGCTCCAGAGACGAGCAGCATGCCAAGCCCAGCGGCAAGAATGGTCATACCATGAAATTTCGGGTTAAAGCGATGCAGGGCAAGACGCAAAAAAGAGCTCTGCGGCGGACAAAGGCTCGAGGAGCACAGTCGGTTCATGGAAGTTCTCCTGTTTGGGTATCCGTTGTCAGCGGTTAGGGGGAGGAGAGCCCGCCCGAGGAATATCCGCCTAATCGCAGGGATTTGAAGATACGAGTGATGCCGTATGAGGGGCCGGTCGCGACGGGGAGAGAAGTCCGGGAGCCGAGGGGGCGTTTGCTGCGGCTTCCAGATGAGAGTTGTAATGTGTCTCGCATTGTGGCACGTCGTGAAGAATTTGGCCACAACAATCTCAAACGTTGGGAAATGCTGCCGGAATGCTGTGGGAGGAGCTGTCCGTTGGGCGAGCAAGGGCCGCTCTCTCAGCGAGCTGGGCATTACCCGCACGGCCTCTCAGGTGGAGAACGGCAAGACCCTGATCAAGGGCCTGCTGCCCGGCACCGTCCGCATTGAAGGCGTGTTGCACGAGTTCCAGTTGTAACGGTGTGGTGATTCCCTAATGACTGATTGGTCGCGACTAGTCCATGCGATCGGGGAAGTGACCACCCGTTTTGTAAGTGTTGGAAGACTCGTTTCCGTCGCCTGCCAAGGAACCTCGTTCTGAAACGCATAGAATGTCGACCGCGGCTGTGCGGCTGATCTTCGGTCATGGGCGTCTTGTGTGGGGAGGTAGTTCCGAGCTCGACTGATGTCTTTACTGCTGGATGTCATCGCAATATCAGCCGTACGAAAAGAAACGGCCTCATGCCTTCTGACAAATGATTGTCCAGAGCACGCCAAACTTGTCGCGAAGTTGCGCAAATCGTGGAGCGAAAAAAGTTTCGGCCAGGGGCATAGCGACCGTGCCTCCCTCGGAGAGCTTTTGATACACGTCCTGTGCCTCTCCCGGAGAATCGAGCGAGAGATACAGATAGGAGCTGCGAATAGGTTGAAAGCGATCCGGCCGAACATCGTTCGCAATCAGTTCCACGTCCGCGATGCTTAGCCGCGCATGGATAACCGCACTTCCGGCTCCCGCGTTAGCTCCGATCTGCGCTGGGATTTGGTCTTGTCTGAGCACCATGCCTATCTTGCCGCCGAGGTGCTTCTCGTAAAAACGGAACGCCTCTTCACAGTTTCCGCCGAAATTGAGGTGAGTGTAGAGCTTCACGGATTCTTCTCCTTTTTGGCTCAGCTCGATTGGGAAGGCTGAGACCCGGTTCTGATGCAATGAGATGAAGCGCAGGCAAAAGTTCCGCCGTGATTTCAGGGTCGCGCCGATTCCCGATTTCGTCCAATGATATTATTGGGCGATTCGGATAACCTCAGGTTATGGAAATGGAACTTCGGGAAATGCGGTCCATCATCGTTCTTGCGGACCATCTGCACTTTGGGCGGGCCCCCGCAGCCCTCCACTTATCTCAGCCGGCTCTGACGAAGCAAATCCACAAAGTGGAAGATTCACAAGGCGGACAGCTGTTCATTCGGGAGCCGCGGCAAATTCGCCTCACCCGCGCAGGTCGAGTACTGCTGGAACGGATTCGTCCTCTCCTGAATGATGCTCGACTTGCTGAGCAACTGTTCAAGGCCGCTTTGCGCGGAGAAACTGGCCTGCTTCGAATAGGATTTGGGCTCGCCGCCATTGTTAGCGGACTTCCCGATGTGGTGCATCGGTTTCGCCGGCAATTTCCAGAAGTTCAGATCACCATGCGCGAAATGCCGACGACGGAACAGGTCGAAGCATTGGAAAACGGAAACCTCGACGTAGGATTCCTTAGGGTTCCGATTCACAACGCGGATCTTTCCTCATGGTCGCTTTTTAAGGACCGCTTGGTCGTCGCAGTAGGCCCAGGCATATCAAGTCGCCAAAAGGGCCTCAAGGCCTTCGCTCGATCTTCATTTATTGTCATTTCGCGATCCGCTTCACAAACTCTCTATGATCACGTGCTCCGTACGTGCCGAGCCGCGGGATTCATTCCGCGAATTTCCCAGGAGGTTAACGAAATCCATACGGCACTCAACATTGTCCGTTCTGGTGCTGGAGTGGCGGTCCTCCCGAACTCCGCCAAGGCACTGAAAGTTCCCAAGGTCCGATTCGTCGAAACCGGCGAACCTTCTGCCGTGATCGAGACCGGAATCGCGGTTCGCAAGTCGCTCGCCGGCGATCCCATCGTGACCCATTTCGTGACAGAGGTACGCAAGGTTTATGGCTCCAATCGGGCTGGCTGATGACACCGCGCTCAGCATGTTCCTTCGCAACAAAGCAGCAGCAGTCCGATCTGGAGAACGGAAGTTCGAACGCGTATGCGAACTTGTCGCCGATACGTCATGCGGCTGGACGATCACAAACTGCGGGCTTTAGGATGCTGTAAGAATTCCACCGAGATCTGAAGCATTTCGGCCGTGAGTGCCTGAGCCCCAGAGGCTAGGCTGCACGCCCAATCAAACAGGAGCCATACATGCCATCCCGGTTCAGTGCGGCCGCAATTGGAAAAGAATTTCTGCTTACATGCGCGGGCGCCGTTTTCATAGCCATAACCGCATCGGCCCAGGCCCCCGTCTCCGATCCGCCACGACAACCCGCTCTCGATTTCCCCACCGTGCTCTACGGCGCCGCCTACTACAACGAATACATGCCAGGCGATCAGCAGGCGCGCCTTGAAAAGGACATCGCGCTGATGAAGGCCGCGGGGCTCAACGTCGTGCGCATGGGCGAGTCCACGTGGAGCCTCTGGGAACCCGAAGATGGCCAATTTGAATATGCGTGGATGGACCACATTGTCGACGAAATGGGCAAGGCCGGCATCAAGGTCATCCTCGGCACGCCCACCTATTCCATTCCCGCGTGGATGGCGCACCAGCATCCCGAAATCCTGGCCGACCGCATTCCCCCGGGGCAGTTCGGCGGCAAGGCCGTGCCGCAGACCTACGGCATGCGCCAGAACATGGATACAGATTCGCCGGCGTACCGGTTCTATGCCGAGCGGCTCATCCGGAACATCGTGGCGCACTACAAGGACAATCCCACGGTCATCGGTTGGCAGCTCGATAACGAGACGGCGAGTTACGATGCGGCCAACCGCGACGTGTTCATCGGCTTCCAGCATTACCTCGAGAAGAAGTTTCACACCCCGGAGGAACTGAGCAAGGCATGGTTCCTGAACTACTGGGGCGAGAACATTCACACCTGGGAAGACCTGCCCACGCGCGAGGGCGCGCAGAGCACCGGCTACAAGCTTGAGTGGTCGCGCTGGAGCCAGATGCGCGTGACCGATTTTCTGAGCTGGCAGACGGCGCTGGTGCGCGAGTGCGCGGGGCCGACGCAATTCATCACCACTGACTACGGCGGCATGATGAAGCGCGATGTGAACGAGAACGCCGTGGCCAGCTCGCTTGACATCGTGGCTGACAACATCTACCACATGGTTTCGCAGGATCACTATGACGGCGCCACGCAATCTATCCAGGGAGATTTTTCGCGCTCGCTGAAGCACGCCAATTACCTGGTGACCGAGACGAATGCGCAGTCGACGGACTGGTCGTCTGCCTTTCAATATCCTCCCTATGACGGGCAGTTACGCGAGAACGTGTACACGCACCTGGCGAACGGCGCCAACATGGTGGAGTACTGGCACTGGGCATCCATTCATGCCAACCAGGAAACATACTGGAAGGGCATTCTCTCCCACGACCTGGAGCCGAATCGCGTTTATGCGGAGATGAGCCGCACGGCGCACGAATTGCAGAAGATAGGCCCTCATCTCGTCGGCCTCAAGATTCACAAGGACGTTGCCATCCTCTGGAGCCGCGATTCGGCCAACGCCATCAGCTTCATGCCCTTCACGTCATCTGGGCCGCAGTGGAGCTTCGCGCCGCCCACGGCCGGCTACGAATCCCTCGTCCAGCAGATCCATCGCGCTCTCTACGATCTGAACGTAGGCTCGGATTTTGTCTTTCCGGAAACCCAGGATTTTTCGCAATACAAGCTGCTGATTGTGCCGGCTCTCTACATCGCCGATGACGCGCTCCTGCAACGCATCAGCGGTTACGTCAAGAGCGGCGGTCACGTCGTGATGACATTCAAGAGTGGCTTTGCCAATGAAAATTCCGCCGTCCGGTGGGTTCGTGCCCCGGGGCCGCTGCGCGAGGCCGCCGGATTCAGTTACCAGGAGTTTTCCAACCTCGATCATCCGCTTGCCCTCAAGGGCGACCCCTATCACGCCGGCGCGGAGAACAAGGTGCAGTACTGGGCGGAGTTCCTGATGCCTGAGCACGCGAAAGCGCTGGCATACTACGATCATCCCTTCTTCGGAAAATGGCCCGCCATCACTCGCAACGACTTCGGCTCCGGAACGCTGCTCTACGAGGGGACATACCTTTCCGATCCCCTGCAGAAGGCGGTGCTCGAAACGGAGCTGGCAAAGGACGGCCTTACCGGCCCCGACCAGCAGTTGCCGGCGCAGGTGCATGTGCAGCACGGCGTGAACAGGCTGGGCCGGCGGGTCCATTACTACTTCAACTACTCAGCAGCGCCCATTTCGGCGAAGTACACGAACGGGGCAGGGAACGATCTGCTCACATCTGCGCCGGTCTCCTCCGGGCAGCAGTTGACGCTCGCACCATGGGATCTGGCCATCATCGAGGAGACAAAATAGCCATCCCGTCCGCGGTCACCGGCAACAGCAGCCGCACCATGGCACCACAATTGACTCGCCATCCGGGCCGAACCGCCGGGCTATTCCCCGTGATCCTCCGCGCATCCAACCACGCGGAGGGTTTGCCATCATGCCCGAGAACACGAAACGCGATGAAACCGCAGCCCGCGACGCTTTGGATCGCGACAAGCCTCGTAGCAGCAATCAGTCTGACACCCGCGAGCGCCACCTGGACAAAACCATCGAAGATTCATTCCCCGCCAGCGATCCGCCATCCACTGACCCCAACCCCGCCGGCAGAGATTAGCCCCGCCCCTTGCACGAAGTCCCTCGCCGGCTGCGATCGAGCTACCAGGCCTGCGTGCAAGGCAGGCTTGTCGGGTTCATTTTCACCGGTTCTCCCGCCGTGATCCTCACGGCCGGGTTATTGCATCGGCGTCCTCTATGGGTATTTCATCACACAGCCACCCGCATCACGATTGAACGCATTGCTCCATAGGGACTGCACTGCGAATGTTCCCGTCGATAACGAAGTGTCGGCGGACGCACCCTGACCAGAGACGATCCACGCACACTTATCGCCGTTCTCTGCGCCGCTGGAACTAAGCCATCCCCCATTTGGGAACTGGTCAGTGATCGATTCCGCCATCTCGTGGCCACCCACCATGGTGATTCCGGCTTTGGGGCCGAGGCCATTGAAGTTGGCTCCGCAGCTTGCGCCGGCGTCCGTGATGTACGGAAGGTTGGTGTATGCCACTTTGCCAACGGAGGAACTCGTCCAACTATGCCAGGCGCAATAATTCTTGGGGTAACCACTCGGGTGATCCCCATGGGCTGTGGCAATCACATACTGCGCGCTCGCATTTCTCTGCGCGGTGGTGTTGCCGAAATGATGCGCCGCACGCACGGCTTCGGCGGCGAGTTGCGATTGTGTCGCCCCCGAAGGTGTGGGACTGGCGTTGTCATACCACACGCCGGCGAGAATTCCGGGTGGATTGCCGGCAGGTGTCCCGGCTCCTTTGCAGAAGCGAGTGCCGCTTGCGACTCCCTGGCAATACTGCCTGACTGAATCCAGCCAGGGACTGCCGCCGACGCCCCTGTAAAACTCGTCGAGCCTCGCCTCTTCTCCGCTGGGATCATTGCCTTTCCATTGCGATCCCCACAGCACGAGATAGAGCCTCGGCGAAGTTTCTACACCAATGCCGTTGACCCCACCGTGATAGTAAAGACCCTTCCACGTGGTCGCACTCTGCACGTCTGGCTGTGCTTCGCGAGCCTGCCGGGCATTCTCGACAGTCGGATGGATCGCGACGGGCGGCTGACCCGGTTCGATCATTTGCAAGCCCCCCGCGGATCCGCTGTGTGTCTGCACACAGCCTGCGGAGTACATGCCAATGACGATGGACGCCGCGAAGAGTAGAACGAAACGCGGAGCAAGGAAATCCTTATTCATACGACCTCCCTTTACTTGCGAATGCAGCTCAACAGGCAAAGACAGAAATCGTACAGGATGCCCCACTCGATCGAAAGAGGCTTGCTTTAAGAACCCGGCTCACCGGCGGTTTCTATTCAACCCGGTATTCCAAATAAAAAAACTACATCGCTCGGGCCAAAAAATCAGAAGCCCCGGCCCACGAGCCGCGGCTTCCGTTTGAGTTAATGTTTCCTGCCCGACGTGAAAGGCGCCGCAATCGGCCCCCACCGCAGGTGGTTACGCTTCTTTCACGCCTTCCACAAAGGCCTTCAGCTTCCGCGAACGCGATGGATGCCGCAGCTTGCGCAACGCCTTCGCTTCAATCTGGCGGATGCGCTCGCGCGTTACCTGGAAGCTTTGTCCAACTTCTTCAAGCGTGTGCTCGCTGCCATCTTCGAGTCCAAAGCGCATCTTGATCACGCGCTCTTCCCGCGGGGTCAGCGTGCGCAGCACCTGGCTCGTATACTCCTTCAGGTTCACGCTGATCACGGCCTCGCTCGGCGATACCGCCTGGCGATCTTCAATGAAGTCGCCAAGATGCGAATCTTCCTCTTCGCCGATCGGCG
>Ga0134126_10000486_pt1 | contig 50862 bp, 61 predicted proteins | sample KB31752_FD_96881 | JGI IMG/M metagenome (GOLD analysis project Ga0134126, IMG submission 96881) | Terrestrial soil microbial communities with excess Nitrogen fertilizer from Kellogg Biological Station, Michigan, USA - KB3-175-2 | ecosystem: Environmental > Terrestrial > Soil > Unclassified ...
AAGCAGGTATATATAACTGTCAAAAGAAGCCCAAATTTGTGATACAGCCATGCTAGAAACCTATAACAATAATCCAACCCGTAGCGGTCGAAACCATGTTTACCGGCAGCGTAATCTGGAATGCTGTGATCGTCGCGCCGCCCGTATCGTCATGCAACAGTATTGGCGTATGTGAGAAGGCAGTTGAAAAGATTATCTGTTGGGCCGTGGCCGTGGAGTTTTTGTAAAGGTCCACGTAGGCAATGAACACCTTCAATGTCGCGCCCGTAAGAGGCATCGCGTATGCGATCGAACCTCCGCTTGTGCCAGAAAGGTTGGCGAGCGAGGTCGTTGCTGTGGACTTGATGGATTGAAGTTGAGACGTTACCGTACCAAGCGCAATGTTAACGTCACTAAAACTCGCTACTGGAGGAATTGCTATACCTACGCCAATTGCACCTGCCACGTCTCACCTCTTTAAAAGCAACTGTATAAGAAACTGTCCAAGTGCGCCCGCCGCTTCGCTCACTTCAATTTTTTGGTGGTCGCTTTCGCGTTGGTATTCGTCCGCCAGCACAAGAAGCGCCACAGGAAGTTGGAGCCAAATCGGAAGCGTATCTGTGCCGTATGTCGAAAGTGTTTGGGCGTTTCCGCCGTCATTAGGCGCCGGAACAAGTTGCAACTGCACCTCAGGAACTGACTCCCTTACAAACGCCACAGGCGTCCCAACCGCCTCTCGCCAGTTAGGTAGAACCCAATTCGCTTCGCGCACGGAAAGCTCGCCTAATTGGACGTTCTCGTAGAAAGCCAACAAAAGGCTTATACCCGGCACCGCGACCGTCCCGGACACAGGAGCGATCGTGGGCGTGAATTGGGCGAGTATAGGGATCGTGGCGAGCCTTGTAAGTACATCGTTATAAATACGTGCACACTCAACAAGGTCGGCCTCGCCGTTCGAAAGATTTGTGACAAGAGCTTGTACGTTTGCGTCCACTTAAGATGCCTTTCCGCCCGTCGCGTACAACGTCGCACTGCCAAGGATGTCCTTAGCAAGAGCTTGGAGACGGTTTTGGAAGTCCGTAAGCTGGCACGTCTTGATGGACGCCACGAGGGTTGCGAGGCGCGCGAGATGACCCATCGCGAAGTCAGGAAGCGCAAGTGTCTTGTCTTCGGTAGCCGCGAAAATGGGCGCTTGCACGTATCGAATCGTCACCACAGGCGGCAACGACGCTGTGAAGGCCGGCACGAACGCGATAAGCGTGTTGCCAATGGGTGCCCAACTTATCGGTGCGGTTGTGACGTTTGCATTTACATCCGTGATCCACGTGCGCGACGTTCGACCGAGCGCCTTATAGTCTACTGGACCATCAATTTCACGCACGCCAGCTACATTACAACCCACCACATACCCGCCATAATCTGTGTTTACGTCGAGCGTGAGGTCGTAGATGGTTGTGTTGGGCGAGAGATAAAGGTCGCTGCTCGCCATCATAATGCGTTCTGCGAGGTTTATGAATATCTGACAGTGGTTTATGATTGTAAGCGTAAACGCACGCCCGCTCGCGGTCGTCGGTGGGGCGATCGTTGCCATCAAAAACCCTGTATCGCGCAAGCGCGCGAGTACGTCGTTTATTTCGGTCGTTCCAGTCGTCGCCACCTTAGTCAATCCTCTTTGATTGGGCGCTTATGCTAAAACCGGCTGTTGCGCACGTGGCACCTGCCACCGTTTTAACGAGACAAATTTGGTCGCCCGGCGCGTATGTGAGACTTTCGGCTTGAGTGACAATACCCGTTGTGTTGGATGCAAGGTGGCCGGTGCCGAGCAGCGCTTGGGTGTTGTTGCGGATGTTGTAGGTGGGCGCGGTTGTACACGATGAACCTCCAAGGTCCGTGACAAGTGTCATGAGTGTGAGGACGCCCGAATTGTTCATGGTAGTGCAGTCTTCGAGAAGCGTCGATGAGCCGCCCGTAAGCGCGCCGAGAAGTCCGCTTTGATGCAGAGGCGTGTCTTCTTGGCCGCCCGTCGGAAGTGCGCTCGCTGCAACAAGCAAGCAGCCAGTGCCTGGCCCCGGTTCTGCGGTGCAGGCCGTTTCGCCGTTGCCGGGAGCCTTGACGTTGTTGCGTTCAACCGTCGTGAAACTTCCTGATGCGAGGTTGATCGCGCCGTTGAGGTTGCCGGCGAAGTCGTTGCCTGTGATGAAGTTGTTCCAACCAGCCGTGGCTTGCCAATCAAGGTTGTGATCGGAATCAAACGTACTCGAAACATTACAACCCACATTACCGTGGAGCGAGTTGTTGCTAAAGTTGTTCGAACGCATCGTCGCCGTCGAATCGATCGTAACATCCACTATGCCATTTTTTGCGGTTTGGTTGCTACATTCGCTGTGGTTGGATTGGAAAAGGATGTTTTGATCGATCGCGTCAAACTCGATCTTTTTCTGGTTATCGACGGTCGGGAACATCGAAAGGAACTGGTTGCGCGTGATTGTCGAAGCAGCCATACCGTGAACGAGAAGTTGTTCGCCCGCCGTGAGAACGAAGATGTTACCATCGATCTTAACGCCGATATTGCTACCGCCGCCAGTATTGCTCAACGAGAAACCGCTCGTCCACGCCACAACAATGTTATCCTGCAACACTTGGGCGTTCTGAGGTTGCGCGGACGTAGCACGATATGCCCAACCAGTCGGATTTGAAGGCGTGCCGGAAGGACGTTCGTGGGTGAAAGAGACGCGCCTTACTTGAGTGCCGTCGCGTCCAAGGTTGGTAATACCATCTGTGATCGTACTGTCGCCTTGAAGGTTTATGTCATGAATGTAGATGCGTGAGACGCCCGAATCAATCACAATCAAGGGATTGCCCGTGGCGCTTGAAAGTTCAGCACTTATCGAGCATGACACTTGCTTGGTGAAGTTGCTGCTGCCGCCTTCGCCGAAGTTATAAACACCATCATTCTCGTCGAGACCGCTCGGTGTACACGTCAACTCGCTGCCATCACTGCCGCTGGCAAATTCGATGGCGCCCGCCGCGTTGCCGGCGCCCGTATAGTCGAGGTTTCCTTGCAGTCTTATAAGGGTGGGCTTCGAAAGAACGAGCCGCGTCGTACCAGAAGCGGTCTTCGAAAGCAAGTTAGCGCTCGCGTCGATCACGCACGTATTTAGGGTTTGTGTAGCGACACACCAATTCTCGGCGGCTTGGATTTTTGCCCAATAATTGGCGCCCGTAAAGCCTTCGGGCGGCACATAACCGTTCACGCGCACCGAGCTAAGGAAGTCACTCCCGTTGCCAGCGTTGCCAGTGACGTTTATGGGGCCGGTAACGCGCAGCACGCTTATGTTGATACCGCCTGTGGTGTTAGCGTTTGGGGCAGTATAGGCGCTCGTGGACTGACCAGTGTCAACCACCGACGAACCACCCGCAACACAAGTCGCGATCGACGTATTGGTGGCGTCCCTCAGCACGTCATAGAAGCTATAGGCAGTCGGTAAAGTGATAGTGTTGTTTTGTGGCGAGGAACTGTTGGAGGCTGTCGTGGGTGAGCTTACATTGCTCGTTCCCTCGTGACCACTTCCGCACGACGCTGCGCCATCGTGACCCACAATATAGTAAGAATGGGACGCGCTGCCAGTGGTGTTGACAGTAACAGTGGGCGCCGAAGGGTCGGCAATCGCTTGCACATAAAGGCTTCCGATGTGCTGCGCACCCTGGTTAAGCGATACAGGGCCAGTAGCCGTAAAACCTTGGCTGAACGTTGGACCAGTTGCGTATCCTGTGGCCGGGACAAGGACAAGAAAAAGCGCCAAAAGCCCTTTAATAATGTTTCCCATTCTTGAACTCACGTATCAAATCCTCTTTCATGTCACGCATCGCGTCTTGTATCTCGTCGCCCTTTTTTAGAACTGCTGCAAAACGACTATCGTCATCGCGAAGGTGCATTTCAAACTCTTTTCGCGACGGAACATATCGAAGCATATAAAAGGCGAAACCCGCGAAGAGAAGCATCGCGATCGAGCCAAGTGATTCTATCATACCAAGCCACACTTCCATCTCACTGCGTCCACTCGCTTATAATCCACTGGTGGGCGTTTATAATGTCGCCATTGTACTCGCCGCTATCGACAAACATATCAATCTCAACAGGAACATTATTGTGATAGAGAGCGTCGGCAACAAGAGCTTTCTGTATTGCCGATTCCCAAATCGTCATCTGACGCGCTTCCTTGTTGGCATAGAAGGAAGCCATCACATCATTACCTTTTGCCGCCCACTGCTCGCTTTTGTAGCGATAAACGTCCACAAGCACGCCCTCGCGAAGGACATATTCGTCTATTTCAGGAGGGAGACTGTCGGTAACAGCGAACGTACCTGGAACGTTCCAGTAAACATAGCCGTAGGTTTCGATAATAGACGACGGAGGATAGACTTCGATAAGCTTTTGGCCGGTGGTGCCGAGGACAGTTGAGATGTCAAGGCTCCCCACATAACGATCGCCCTCGCTCCAACACCACGGAAACGCCCCCACAAGCGTCCTCGAAGGATATTGAGCGTTCATCATCTCGTTGTTCTTATACAGCAGTCGCTTCCTGCGGCGCGGGTGCACAACAGCACTTACCCACCTCGCATTGGGGTCGGTAACGGGCAGAAACCGCTTGACAATAAAGCAGCTAAAACCGCTTCCTGTAGCATCAGTATATGCGGTTTGAAGCGTCGCGGAGGTCGAACCGAGCGTGTGCGACGTGATGAAATACCACGTAACGTTCGTTCTTATTTGCCATCCTTCTACAGAAACCTGCACTCCTGTAACCGGGTCAACCGGCGCGCTCGAAAACGTTATAGCGGTGCTGCCTTGAGTGGCGGTTACTGTGGGAAGTGTAATGGGCTGAGGCGCCACAAGGGTGCCATAGCGCCGGTTTTGTCTCATGCGCGTGCGCGAAACAAGTTCGGCATAGCGCTGGTTGAGCCAGTTGACCGCAAGCTGCACTCCTGCATCACTTGCGGTCGCGGCAATTATTTGGGTAGCCGTATCGAGAATCGTTCCAGCCATTTTAAGAACTCGGCATCAAGGCGTATTGGGTCGCGATGGTGGTTGGGCAGGTGGTGAAGTCAGGTTCGTAGGTTTCGATTTCCAGGACATTTGCACCATTGCCGTTATTGAATGCGTTATGCAGCGCGGTGCAGTTGCTCGTTTCGCGCGAGGTATCGATCACGTTCGACGAATTCGTCCCGGTGAAGGTGGTGCTGCTGGAGGTCGAGAAGGAGACGGTATAGGGCGAGACCGTATTGTTCGGAGCCGGAGACGCCAGCACCGTATGGGTGCCGTTGTAGGTTGAACCGCTATTGATGATGCTGATGGTATCGCCTGCCGTCATCCCGATGGACGTAATACAATTGTTAGACGTGTATTTAGGAGAATTTGTGCAGGTATAGGTAACGGTCGCTGTCGTGCCGTTCCCAACGATTGAACTTATTTTAAGCTTCGTCCCAAGCGCCGCCGCCATCTGAGCGATACACAGGAAAGGCTTGCCCGTAGAGGGGTTGGTAAACCCGCACCAGTGGTTTGTGTTGACCATCAACGACGCATAACCGCCCGGCGAGCCATCACCGAGGGCTTCGTTGAATAAATAGGAAGGCTTGGTGAACTGCGTGCTCAGCCACGGCGCGAGGATGCCAATGTTCGTATTGTCGCTGACAGCGGTTCCGCCAGTGGAAGACAATCTAGGAAATCCACTAGGAACAAACGCAGTCATCAACGCCCAAGGGTCGTTTTGCGATGACCACTGTGATGCTTCATAGGAAAAGGCGTTTTCAAACGTGGTGAGCGCGGCTGCCTGATAGGCGGTGTTACCGCCAATTGTAGCACCGCAGGCGCTTGCTCCACACATGCCGGGTGCTGTGGTCGCTGCATCGAGGTTGTAGTTTCGCTGACAGAAACCACCACTACCGCCGCAAGCTGCTGCGCCGCCGTTGATAAGCTCCACGCCACTACTACAATTATTTGTGCCTTGACAGTTGACATTCTGTGCAAGCTCATTGCCGAGATGAGAGCCGTTGTAGACTATTTCGATGCGGGCGATTTTCGCGCCCTCAGCGGCCAAGCTCCCACCAGGACCATAGGTTGTCGCGATGTGGTTCACCATCGCTTCCCATTTGGTGATGAATGTTGGATCATTCGGGCGTGATTCAAAGAGCGTATCACCGATGTTGGCTGGCTTGTCCGGTACGCCGGGTGTTGCATCTACAACAGATGGCTGATTGTTTGTGGTTTCCGCTAACAACCAATCCGGCTCCGTCGCGGCGCCGGTTGTGATGTAGACAGCTATGTACTGGCTTGCATCAACATCGTCTGCGGCGTTTTTGATGAAAGCTTCGTTGTAGTGGCCATCGCTGGTCTCGTACTGCCACCAGCCGACATTATACGCCACGCCGGTCATGTTGATGGTCGCTGCATTGCCGACACAAGCAGGGTCGATGGACGTAACCCCGGCGGTACTGTCTATGTTTACGCAGTTCCAGCCGTAGAGCTTACGGTTTGCGATGTCGGCAGCCGGCGTTGGTGACGCAGTAGGCTTGGGCCGCATCCGTAGATATTTGTCAGCGTGTGCCGTAGGCCAAAACGCGCCAAACACCAACATTACCGCAAGAAAGGGAACGATAAACTTAACAAATTTCATTTCACACCTACGAGAGCAAACTTGACATCGCTGCCATTGGTGCCGGTGGTCGGGCCGAGCATTTCAAGCTTGTCGCCGCCAGTGCAGAGCGTGCAGGTGGTCTGGCCGGACTTAAGCGCGATAGCATAGGCGTCTACTACCGCAGCAGTTGAGATTGTGAGCGAGCCGCTCCCGCTAGCTACGCTGGCTGCGCCACCAAACTCATAGATCGACCCCATGCCGCTACCTGTGGCACCCAAATTGTATGGCGCAGGCTGTGCGGAGTAGGTTCCGTTTGCTCCTGCTGTCAGCGCGACAAAAATCGTGTCGCCTGGAAGGGTTGGCGTGACGGCAGGGAAAGCGGGAGTCGTGCCCGACGCACTATGCGTAACGGTGATGGCATCTACAACTTCGCCGCTGGACGGACCCTGCTTAAAGGTCCAGACCGCAGCCGTCATCGTGCCTGCAGCCGAGGAAGTATTGCAGCTTACGCTTTGCCCGCCGTTCGCCCCAATGGGGTTTAATTCGTAAAGCTGAGTGGAAAGACCAGCGGCGCTGTGGTTGCCGCCTGTGATTGCTGTCCATCCGGTTACGCCGGTTGGAGCAGTGAATACGCCGCCACTATTATTATAGGTACACGCCAAAATTGCATAGGACGTTGTGGCGGCAGAGGGAATAGTGACTGCTACCGTCTGTGTAGTGAGCGCGCGATTAAACGCCGCGCCGCCCTGAGTGTTGTCGAAGTTCGGTGAGCAGGTTGGCGACCCGAACGTGACTGCACCGCTCGTATTGACGTAGCCAACGGCGGGATTGGTCGAAGTGGTCAGGTCGTTGAACGTGTAGGTGTCGATTTCGGACGGGTTCCCGCCAATAATGCCGAAACTCTGCTTAGTGGGATATGACACTTGGAGTCCAGGGGAAACCCGCAACGTCGCAGGACAAACGCCGAAGCGGTTGGTCGAGTTTGAGATAGTGCCGTCTATGCCGAACGAGATGGGCAGCGGGGCTTCATTGACTTGATATGACGGTTCGTTGCCACTGCCGTTATCGGTTAAAATATCGCCCAGCGCGGTGGGGTTGATGGGATCGTAGACGTTCGCGGTTGGCGAGGAGTTAACTGTATTAACTGTGTTGATACATCCTTTATTCGTACAAGCGTCCGCCGCAAGTTGTGCAGCAGGAAGATGGCCAGATGAATCTGTCACCCACGTATAACCCGCTGTGTTGGCAGGTGGCGCGGATGTGATTGGAAAGGTGTCGATACCGGCGACGGTGAGTTGTCCGGTGGACGCTCCGCAGGCCAAATCACCGCTAGGCGTCAATGACGCCCACGATGTCGTTGCGTCGAAGGCAAGATTACAAGGATTCCCAGGAGGCGGGAGCGCGATGCTTACGGCGCTGTTAGTGCCAGGATAACTATAATAGATGTCTCCAGGACTTGTATTGGTATAACTGTTCGTCGCATTGTTGATGGTGTCTGTACAAATCCCCGCTGTCATGCGACCCGTTGCAAAAAGCTGGCCAGCTTGATTGCCGGTGACGTGGATACAGTTGGCAATTTTGGGACCGCCATTGAATTTCACGCCAATGAGGTTCACGTCATCAACGTTGTTGATAAGAATCGCGTCGCCCGCGCCCGTACAGGTGTCGCCGCCCGGACAGAACGTCTCGAAGTATGTTCCAGTGAAGGTGATGTCGCCAACCGCTGCTCCGCTGCCGCCGTCAATCTTAAGCAAGGTCGAAGGTGTGCTGTTGTTGGCTGAACAATCTACAATCGCCCCGCCTTCCCACGTGACGTTGCTGCCGTTCTCGCCAGCGTTGTGATGGATGTAGACGCCCTTAGCTCCCTCGGCTCCGTCACAGGTGACGCTTACTTTGTGAAACGTGATGTCGTTGAAGAAATCTGTACCTGCCGCGCCGTCGTCAACTTCAATGCCAGTGCCGTTGTCCGGCGGGCCGGTCATTGCAACGTTGGAGATATTGGCGAATCCGTCCTCGCTGGACAGCCAGAGTGTCGCGTGGGTGATTGTGGATGAGCGGCTTGGGCTAAAGTTGACGCCCTCAAGATCGAAGCCGTCCTGGTTGGTGTGATTGCCGTTCGTAACGAGAGACGTAATGTTGGCTGTTGAAGCAGAAGTAATGACCGCGCCGTTGGTGCCTGTGCTTTGGGCGTTAAAGGCGATCAGCCGGCCTTTTTCGAATATCTCTATGCAGTCCGCGCCAGCCGTACCAGTGCAGTTTATCTTGGCGCCGTCTACAAAAAGCGTCACTGGCTTGGTGGCCGAGCCGATCGCCAGCGGGGTGTTGCCAATGGTGTAGGTCTGGCCGGGGTCAGCCCAAACATCGCACGCTGTATCGCCAGCGGGACATGCGGCAATGGCTGTCGCAAGTGTTCCGCCGCCCGCATGAATGACGTTCGCAAGTGCGCCGAACGATCCAGCGTTGTTAAGCTGGACGTTGCCGCTTATGCCACCCGGTGTACCGCCTCCACCTCCACCACCGAACGAATCAATAACGTGTCCGGTGCTGTCAACAACGCGAAACGTCCCCTGATAGGAGGCCGTGACCGCGCTCGCCGTGCCGCTTATGACGTTTCCAAGGCTATCAACGAGTCGCACGGTGGCGTTATAAGGTGCCGTCACCGAGAAGACGTTCGACGGCTGAAAGACGGCAGCTAAAATGCCGACAAAAGTAAATCCGAAAACCGCTGCAATAACCCTTTTCATCCAATTGTCCTCGCCTTTGCCGGCGCTTTCACGTTCAATCGCCCCTTTCGTTTCCTTTTTGTCTTACTCGTGCCAAAGCCGCCCTTTTGTTGGGACTCGTAAAAAGCGGTCATTCCTCCGGACATTCTTCGCGATGTCCCCTTAGATTTTCCAGACTTTCCGCGCCTTTTTGTCCCGCCCAAGGCGGACATTCCTCCGGCTCCCGCTGGCATCACATCCCTCCTGTTCCGATTTCTCCTGCGCGCCGGGAACCTTGCCGAGGTTTTAGGCGATGCTTGCCTCTTTTACGCTTCGGAAAGCCGTCCCCTTTAGACGCAAAAACGCCCTTTCCGCCCGCACCACTCGCAAAGAGTGACGTTTGACGAAAAGGGTCGCTTTTTTTAGTCGTATGTTGGCGGCGCATCGTAGCACTCGACGGAGCATGGCCGGCGCCGTGGAAGCTTTTGTCTATCTTCGCCCCACCTCGTCGTCCGCGCTTCGTCCCTTTAGGGGTCGATCGCTGGTTAGTCGCCGCCATCGTTTCATTTCTTCATGAAGGGCGCTTTCTTGCCCTTCTTGCCGCCTTTTTTGCCCTTGCCCTTGCCTTTGCCCTTTTTACCTTTCGGTGCCATCATATTAGCACCCGGCATCATGGGCATCGCGCCCCCAAACATTCCTTCTTTAGCCACTTTTGCCCTTCCTCTTATGGGGGTATTTGCCCCCATGTTTAGATTCTTTCTTTTTCTCGGACAGCATTATCGCCACAGCTTGCTTGCGGTTTTTAACCGTCTTGCCTTTCTTGCTACCGCTGTGAAGCTTGCCGGCCTTGAACTTACCCATCACTTCGCTAGAAGGCATTTTATGCGTGTCCAATAACAGTCGGCGTAGCACCCGGTATGCACTGGCCGCTCGCCATATCAGCGCTCAGAATGTGCGCCGTTGTGATTGCGTGGGTTGCCGTATAGGAGAGCATACACGCATTCAGAAACCCGGTGCTCGTGGTAAGGATTGCGATGCACAGGTTGGCTGCGTTGGTATTGGATAGGTTACACCGCACAAATGCGATGTTGGATATTAACGTGGTGACGTTGTTGAAGGTGCCGGTTGAGTAATTGCCGAAGAACGAATTATCCATCAACAGATGGTCGCTGCCGCCCACAATGCGAATGAACTCCGTGCGCTGTGTGCCAGTGTTCTCGGTCAAATCTGCATAGCACCCAAGCACGTTGAGCTTGGTTCCGGATGCGGTCGTGCGAATGCTTATCAAACTTCCCGCGCCCGTATCATCCGTCCAAACACAATTACAAAGCGTGCAGCCTGCAGCGCTTACTACAACTCCGTCCACGCGAGCGTCAATTGAGTTGCGAAAGCGCAGGTTTTGAATCCACACGTTTGCCGCAGTGATAAGCACAGTAGCAGCGGTCGAAGTTGTATATTGTACACCCGGTTGATCGCCAGTGCTGTTACCGATGCCAATAATAGTTACACCTGCGACACCTATAGTAAGTGCACCCGCGCTTGCTACAGTCTCGACATGACCGGGACCGACATATATTACATCGCCGTTGTTGGCGATACATCGAGTCACCGCGAAGTTAATCGTCTTGAAAGGCTGGAGTGGATTCGTTCCGGCGCCGGCCACATCACTCGCCGTCGCTAAAGCGTTGTTGACAAAAAAGATTTGGCTGCCTGGGCCGCTGCCCGGTGCAACCGCCGTGGTGTTGCCTTTGCCGCCAAAACCAATCGGACGGTTATAGGCCGAGGGCGTAACAGGGACGCCAAACGACCGAATGCCATATGGAAAATTAGTAAAAGGCATCTCTTTACCTCGTTAGAAAATGGGCGGCAGATGGAGGAGGAACACCCGCCGCCCTCGGCCCGCACGAAAAAACTTAATCAACCCGTGCTTCCGTATACGCCGCGCCAGTCGGTAAACCAAGGTACGTGGCGCTGGAAGACGGAGAAGACTGCATTCTTAGTCCACGGATCGTCCCACGCATCAAACAGCGGCGGGGTACGCATCCCAAAATTCATACCATGCTGACCCTTCGGCGCGATCACAAACCAATTGGTGTTGGTGGTGATGTAGCGGTCGATGATCCAGTTCATGCCCTCAGGAATGAGACTGTTCATTTCGTTGTCAGCAGTAAAAGGCTTGCCGCTCGAACCGAGAATCTCGCGCGCCGCCCAAATGTTAACGGGGTTGACGAGAACGGTCGAAGGATGAGCGTTCTGCGGCAGGTCACGGTCGTTCAACAGAGTGTAGAACGCCTGCAGGGCTGCCTGCATACCAGTGACGGAAAAACCCACGTCCGGTGAAGGCCGGTTGGCCTGCACGGTGCCGGTCGTTGGCGAAGTGTGCGTGGTGCTGCAAAGGGATTCGCCAGCGTTGAAACCAACCACCGCTGTGTTGAAAGCGTTGTTGATGGGAACGTGCGCATCCACCTCAAGCCGATAACGACTCGACCGCGCAAGCTCAGCGGCCATGTCGCGAAACACGCCGTAAAGCTCGTCTTCCCACGCTTCCCACGAGAAAACCACGGCGAGGCCGTAAGCAACCGGGGTCGCGACAAACTGGTTTTCGAGGTTAGGTGCGTCCTGCGTGAAAGCAGTACCCTCAGGCTTCTGAGGGACGGTGCCGAGGCCGGCGACTTGCTGTGACTTAAGCGAACGCCACGGCATATCGACCTCGTTCATGAAGGCGGGATAAATCAGCGGCACCTCGCGTCCTGTTTCTAGGATCACTTCCCATAAATCAGGGGCTAGGAGGGCAGCAAACCCGCTAGTAGTGCTAGGTGCAGCCATTCTTGTTTACCTCAATTAGGTCCAAATAGTCTCGGCGTCATTTACCATAAAGAACACCCGTGCGCCCGTGGTAGTACCAAGCACGAGGTCTTGGGGGTTCTTAATACCCACGATCGTCACCGAAGCGTTCGTGGATGTTAGGTTCTTATCTACATACCAATAGCCTGTACCGCTGTCTTTGTTGAGACCGTACTTAACCCACACATCGGTCGCACTTACAGCGACATCGCTACCATTGCTAGCGAACGTTCCCTCAAATACCATACCGCCTATAGCAGGCACCATGATGAGAGGTGCGAGAGCGCTTGCAACGCCAGCAGTCGAAGAACCCTGAGGGTTCGCGGCGCCGGCGGGATAGATCACGCCATAGTTGGGGTAGGTGGGAGCAGAAGCAATGTTCTGGCCGGCCTGAAGCGCGAACCCTGCAATACCCGTAGTCGGGGTTGCAGCGGTAGCTTCAACGAGCTTTCCGCCCGAAACCGCCAGCGGCGATCCCACTTTGTAGGTTTGGGAGTTTCCCTCGTTGTAGACGAGCATGGGGATGTCAAATCCGCCTGCCATATACGCGGGGATGATCCAGGAAATCTTACTAGCTGTAATAGCCATTTATCGTCCCTTGGTTATACCACGCCCGCGCTCGTCAATGCCGGCGCGAACCAGTTTATTGCCATATTGTGCGGTGTAGAGGTCGCGAGGGTCGCCTTGGCCGCTCACGACGCTTACCAGCCCCTCGTGACGCGAAACGAAATCGCTCAGCGATTCGGAGAAATTGTTGTCCCTGTACTGGACGACGAGCAACATCCTTTTGTGGATTTTAACGTACTCATCGTAGTCGAGCCGCATAAGGCACGTATCACCAATGATGCGTCTGCCGTCAGCGGCCTTCAACTCTTGACATTCGGGATACACACAACTTTCGTCGTGCTTCTCGTTTGCGCAGCTACAGTTGCCGACAATCTCCCAACCCTTCGCACCTACGCCGAGCCACATACGCGCTTCGGCTTGCTTTTGTGCGATGGCTGTGCGTTCGTCGCGACACCAAAAATAAACCTTCCCGGCGACGGGGTTACTTACTGTAAACATCGCCGCCGCGAAGTCAAAATGCTTAAGGATTTCCGGTTCTTCTTTGATAGCTTCCGGGCTGACGCTGTAGACAGGGGCGTCTGTGCTGTTGATGAGGCCGTCCGCGATCGCATCCAAGCTAGCGGAACGTTTCTTGAGAACCTCGTTACGCGCGTGGCCTTTAGGCGGGAGGGCTTCGACGCCCGGTCCCACGTTAATCTCATTGCCGTACTTCACGTAGATAAATCTCCTCGCAGCATATTATAGCAGATTACGACTTTAGTCGTCAAGCAGTCTGTTCGTTGCCGCCCTTTTTAGGAGAAAGCTTCGGGAACTGAATGACGTTCCTGCCGCGTATCTTGGGAGCGGTGTTGAAGCCCTGATAGCTCTTGGCGTAGGCTTCCCAATTTTGGAAACGTCCCTGCGAGACATGGCGCGCGAAGGAATCGGGACCGCCCACGCGCTCGATTTCGCTCAACTGCATCTCGTTGAAGCCAAGGTCTTCGGGCGACGGTACGCCTTTCGGCAGCGGTGCACCTCTCATTGGGCCGCTTGTGGCCGGTGCCGGCGCGTCACCGCGCGCGGTACGGAGGGCTTGCTGGCGCGTTTCTTCCATGCGCTCGTTCTCGTGTCGCATCGCAACGCTATCATGGACAATGCGAATGGTAGTAGGATCAGTACGGAGGGCAGGATTAAGACGGTCAAGCTCGCTCTTTATCTCTTTCTCGTACTTGGTATAGTACGGCAGTTGCGTGCGCATGTTGGATTCGGTAAGTTCGCCAAGGCGAGCAAGGCCGAAATCGCGAAACTGCGCCATCTCTTTTTTGACTTCGTGAATGCCCCTTTTGATGGCCTTGTTGACAAGCGATCGCTGTTGGGGGGTGAGGCTCTCTAGCTCCTCTTCGCTGTAGCCTTCCGGCTCAGGCATTTGTTCCTGGGGCGCGGGACGATTGCGTGGCATCAAGCCCTCGACAATCCCTTGCGCCATCTCGCGCATCTCGGCGCGAATCTCTTCACGACTCATCCCCACATTAGGGGTGGCAGCAACAGGTGCTTCGTCATGTGATTCGACTTGCGAAGCAATGTCATCATTCGTCGGCATTTTCATCTCCTCGTTCTATGTCGTTCATAAGCTGATCGAGACTATCCAAGTATCCCTGTATCTTTAGCACCGCTTCCCAACTCGCTGCTCCCCGGAAGAGGTGCAACAAGCTCTCCTTGCGGACCTGGAGATGTTCCATCAGCAGGCGCCGCATCTCCGGATTGCCCGCCAGAATTGTTCCCATTGTCAGGGCCTTGCTGCGGGGGCTGATTGGGGTCGCCGGCTTGCGGCTGTCCTCCTCCTTGACTAGCCTCGCTAAGGTCGCGGAGCGACTGCGGGATGAAAACATCGGGATCTCGGACATCATCAAAACTCCTCAAAAACGCCCTTATGGATTCGGTCGAGCCATTGCAAACATCAACCGCGAGCTTCTTAAGCTCAGGCGGGGCTTGCGGGTTAAAAAGGATTTGTCCTATCGCCATCACCTTGTCGTAATACTGGCCCATCACGCCAATGCGTTCGATAGCGTTTTGGCGATCGGCTTGACGGTTTATCGACTGCGCGGTGGCGGTCGTTTCGATAAGCACCTTGTCGCGCATATCGACCGTCTTCGCCTCTTTGAAGACTTGTTCGATCAACGTCGCGTGCTTCATGCCCACGGTATAGACAAGGTATTCCATGAGCTTTTGGAGGTCGTCGCCGCCCTTCTCGTAGGTCTCGCGCATCCTCATAAAGCATTGGGTCATCGTCGAAGCGATGGCGCGCCTTATGTTATCGAAAGGGGCAGCGAAGCGCCTATTTTGTTGCTGCATCAAAGTTTGGGCGGTGGCAGCGGGAACGCGCTTGCCGGCCTGAACACCTTTCGAAGCAGAAGGATTAGCAGCCGGTTGACCGACGCGCATCTCACAAAGCGCGATCGTCGCCGCCTCATATTGCTGAGCAGAGGGGTACATATCGCTCATTTTGAGTTCTTTAAGGTCGTTCGCGGGGTCGCCAAGACCAATCGCCTTGTTGGGACTTATCTTGAATTCTTCGCCTATACCAACTGCGCCAAGCTTATATGCCCACACGCGCGCGTTCGAAAGATGGGCGTTCTGCATCTTGAAGTTGTGCCATTCGGTGACTTCGTGCTCGAACGGCTTAGCCATCGTCATAACGCCAAGGCCATAGAAGATGTGAGGCCTCAGTTGATAGCGAGCAAAAACAAAAGGGCGGCTATCATAAGGAGCATAGGTAACATGGCCCACCTCGTAGCTTGTGCGATCCCAAACCACGAAAAGGTCTTCCGCGTAGCCGTCTTCGTTATAGTCGAACTGGCAGTGGCAGTAAAAGACCTCGTAGATGCCGCCTATGATCTGGAGGTCAACGTCCGTGCGCGCCGCCTCGATGCGTCGTTGACGTACCCAATCAACGTTGCCAGCAACCATAAAATTCGAAATGTCCCACCCATTTTGTTCGGCAGCCGAGACAAGCTCGCTCTCGAAAAAATAGTTGCGGTGGGCAACAAACTGCATGTCGTTGCTGTCGGGGAAGGTACCGCCCGGTACAACGATGTCCTCGATCGGTATACTGTAGACGCGCGGACCGCTTTTTAGCTCAGTAAACGCCGCCTTCTTGATGCGCTCGGTGCTGTTGATGACGTAGTTGGCGCCCGTACCGAGCATAACCGTGTCGATTATAAACTCGTTCGACGCGGCCATGAAGTTGACGAATTCGTCCTCAACGAGCTTGCTGGCGAGTAACTGAAAAGCGTATGCGTGGGATTCGTAACCGGGCGAGCCTTGACAGGAAAGGATAGGCGAGGTGTTGAAGATAAGATCGTAAACGGCGGACGCAATGCTGTCAGTCATCGAAGCGCCTATAGGGACTTCGATCAAGGCGCGACCGCGATCGTCGGGTACGTCTGTGCTACGAAGCGAGGGGATGGATTCGTATATACGAATGTCCTCTCGCCACTCCTCGTCGAGCCAGTATCGTTTGGCGATACCATCCTCGACCTTCATCTTGAGCCAACTTCCAAGCCGCCTGTCACGTTCAATCGTGCGAGCAAGCGGCTCGGAAGGGGTATTGGTGTAGTAACGCAAGGCGTTTATTTCGTAGAGGTTGTCGGGACTACAGCAGGCGGCGCCGGCTGATAGAGATGCCACGCTGCAAGCATCGCTGCCAAAACACCGCTGGCAATGTCGTTGTAGGGCGCGGGGATAACGCCAACAATAGTCGGCAGAACCGTAATAAACGCACCGCCAAAAACAGTTAGAATGTTTTTAAGATTCACTTTATTTCACCTCTTAAGATTGCTTCGTCTTCTTCGGCACGGTCCTTCACCTGCCGATGCCATAGTGATGCCGCCAAACATGATGCGGCTCGCGGATAATCACCATCCGTGATGGCCGCGATCGTATCGTGGAAGGATAAGAAACTACGCATCCCGACATTAAACACAATGTCAACAAGAACGCTTTGAACATAAAGGGGCGCATTCCTATACCAACTATATTCGCCAAGTTCGCGCGAGACGCGGTTGATGTCATTCTTGAGCATCAACTCAGCTTCATCGAAGGATATGCCGCCGCTGCCGAGGTTACGGCCATAGCCAATCGTGGCGTGGCCGGTGGTGTCCATATAAAGTTTGAGCCGGCAACCCTCGTGTTTCTTGACAAGATCGTAAACGTTAACCGACATTGGGCTTTTTCAACCGTTTGCCGAAGGGATTCGCCGGGCGTGGCCCGTTTCCGGGAAACTTCTTTTTGCTGCAAAGGTCTGGATAGCGCGTGTCGTACTTGGCAAGGATGTCGAGCATCGCGTTGTGTTCGGGCTTGCTGCCACGCGACGGCGTTCGCTTCGATGATTTAGATGCTTGAGATGATGCCATCGCTTACCTCAGATAGAAGAACACGTCGCCGCTGTCGAGCGTGGTGATTTGGACGCCTTGGGTGAGGACGACCTTACCAAGCTCAACCTCGTCTTCCCAATTGGCACCGCCTGCATACGACTCGAATATGACATTGCCAGCCGCATCTTTGATGATGCAGGTGTCGTTTTGGGCGGCAGCTTCGCTCACCCACCTTATGCGGGCAAGCGCCCACGTGTTGGTGGTAACGGTGCCGGTGCCGCCGTTGGCTTCGACTACGCGACCGCCGCTTGAAACAATTCCGAAGGCCATTTATCAGCCTCCTGTGCCGTGGTGCTTCCTCGCGGGACTGGACTTGCCACGGTTCTTGGGCGACCCATGCGTGCGAGGTCCGCCGTCTTTGGCTTGCTTGGAACCGCTGTAGTGCTTGGTGGCCTTTCCCTTGCCCTTCAAGGAACGGTTGATACCGCCTCCGCTGGAGGGATTGGATGACTGGCCCTTCTCTTCGAACCGTCGCTGCGGTCCAAAAAGGTCCGTTGCATCGATCGCGACGTTGTGTTCCATCGAAGCGATTCGACCAAATTCTTCGCTATGCTGAACGCCTCTCGGCATTTTTGATTCTCCTGTAAAGGTCGCGTTAAAGCGAATGCGCTATATTATATCACATTTCCTAACGTCGCGCAAAAGGACTGTAGCGGGCGTCGTTCCTCATGTCGCGTCGTTGTTGCACGTCGGCTTCGTAGAGATCGTCATATTCAAGCTGCCGTCGCGTAGCGAAGGGGTTTCGCAACATGCGAAGAGCGCTTGCGCAAGCATCCACCACATCGACAAGCTGGCCGTTGGGGTAGTTTTTAAGTTGCTTGAGAAGCTCGGTGCAGCTTTCATCCACATAAAGCATCCCATTGTGCATCCACTCCTGGATAGTGGTGGTGATGCGCCATTCCTTAGTTTGGTTCGTGGGTTGTTCGACCGGGACGAGGATGATGCGCTCGCGCCTTATCTGCGCCTCACGAACGATCGCCTCGTAATAGAGGTACTGCTGCGCGCTTGCTTCGACGCCAAACCTTTTGCACCGCCACCTGCGGTTCTTAGCAAACACTGCAAGGTTTAAAGCGTCGCTCGACGTGCGCTCGGCGTATTCGTCAACGACGAAGGCTTTCCCTTCTTCGTCCTGGCCGATGATGACGATCGCATTTTGGCAACCCGGCGTCGATGTTTTCCCGCTCGCCGGATCGACAAAGCCTACGATGTCAACAAATTGATTCGTCCGAAGGGTTTTCACCTTCTTCTCCAGCTACTTCTTCGAACTCGCAAATCATCTGGCGAAAAACAATAAGGGGCTTGTGGATGATCATAACACCGCCCACCTTGTCTTGATCGCAATCCATGTCGCGCGCGAGCACGAGTTCGTCGCCATCTTCACGAACGACAAAGCCTACAGTGATAATGATCGCCGCGTTTTGCGGAATCTCGTCGGGTGTCACCCACGCATGTTCGAGGTCGTAATGATCTTTCCATCCTACAACGATAATTTCTTTCACGTGCGTTCTATTCTCCTTACTCGGTTAGTGCGCCACCGCTCCATCATTTCGTCCCACGCTTCAACGCGCTCGGCTGCGGTCATGCGATAGAAGGGCTTGGGCTTCGAGGGTTTAGCGCCCTCGATGATGTTGCCTTTCTCGATTATCGCAAGCGTCTTCTTTACGAGGTCGGTCTCGTCGAACGTTATCAGTTCACCTTCTCGTCGGAAGGCACCGCACAAGTCCATGTTGAAGGCAGTATTACCACCTCGGAACGGGGCGTTTTCGTAATTGAGATAATACAACTCTCCATATTTTCGCCGCATCTCTTCGAGACGAACGCGATCAAGTCGCTCAGGAAAGAGGAGTCGTTTGTCGCTATCTCCAGATGGTGGCAAGTCGTCAGGGCGTTCTGTTGCGCTATATATACGGACATCGTAATCTGTCTCGCTTTCGAAAATGTGACTGTAGATGTCTTCGCTGGCCCATCGCGTGCCGAAGACGTAATCAAGGCTTTTTATGGGATGATCGAAATACGAATGAGAAGAATCCCACCACTCCATTGCCGCGCGCATCAACTCAGGTTGTTTGCGGCTGCGAAGGCCGATGAGGTCGTCCTTTATGATGACATCGAAGTGACCGCCAGTACTGCCGCTGTCGATGCCGGCTGCTTCGAACGTAGCTTCGGGAAAGTCCTCGCTTCGCGGCAAAGCAAAGCGCGAGACCGTCCACACGTCCGCTTCTTGCTCGCCTATGCTCCAAACATGATCGGGCCACAGCAGACGAAAGAGTTCGTTTTTCATGTATATACGACGAATCTTTCCGATGCGCGACAAGGCGCGCTTCTCGTTCTCAGCGGCGAACAAAATGCGAAGGTTCCTTCCGTCCTTGCCAGGCATATAGAGATTCCCGTGCACAGGTTGGATCGTCATGTGCACTGACATGCCCATTGCCATTGTGGTCTTGAACGTGCCGCGAGGCGTGAGGAGAACCTTCCTGCGTGACGGGATTGTTTGGAGCCAGTTGCAGATAGGAAGATGGAGGTGAGTAACGAAGGCCGTGTTCTTGAGGATGGCCTTACAAAAGACATAAAGCGAACGCTCGCAAGCAACCCTCAAAGAGTCAGTCTCGTCGATGTCGGCGCCGGCTTGAACGATCTTGCCGTTGCGCACGAGAAGTTCGTCACGCGAGGAAGATGTCACTGAGGCCGACCTCTTCGTCTTCGAGCCGCGCAATGAAAAGGGCGTTCATCATTTTTCAGCTTCCTCCTTAGCCGAGACGATGGCGGTTTTTTGTTCGTTGGAAAGGCTTATAGAGACCTTCGTTTCGGGGGCGTGCTTGGGTTGCGGACGCGCAACGACGGCGGCGTTTATGGCCTCAACCGCCTTTATGCGAACGGCGGGCGGCGACGAAGGATCATCCCTTATCTCGATAAGGGTCGCGAGGTTGGGCGCGAGTTGTTCGCTCACAAGCTTGCTGTACTCGCTCAACCTCTCCCCTACGAGGGCGCGACGCTGCTCGTCCACTTCGTACTGGAAAAGGTCGCCCTTTAGAAGCACCTTCACGTAGGATTGGCTGACACCGACCAAACGCGCGGCGTCCGCGATCGACGCTCCCGCAGCCAGGAGTGCGGCGAGGGTCTTGGGGCGCGTATTGACCTTCTCCGGCAAGGTGTATTTCATAGAACGCAATTCTATCATTTTTTTAAATTTTTTTCAAGTACACTTGAGGAGGTGCGGCCCGAATCGGGACCCGTCACGGGGGGTCAAGGGGGAGGCCTTCACCTTTTGTTGCAGGGCCTGCACCGGGAGGCAGCAATCGAGTTAATCGCTCGACTTTATCGCTTTGCTTGTTTGTGTCGGGGCCTGATGCGGGTCCTGGCACGGGCGCCCGAAACGAAAAAATCCATTTTCAAACTAAGCAGCGCATGTTCATGATATACAGTCTAAATGTATATCTCACATATGGCACACGTGTAACGTATGTAACATAAGGCACATAAGGCACATAACGCATGTAACATAACATAGAATGCCCTCGCACCTGCAGGCAGGAAAGCAAAAACAACGACTTTTAGCGTACAAAAAAAGCATAAAAAAGATTCTACGCCCGCTTGACATATTATCTCTTAGGAGTACTATATATTTAGTAGTTGGATTGAACATATCTTCTCCTGCAGCACAGGAGATGCCGCGTGAAAGGTTCAAGCAGCCAAGCTTCACTAGAAGCCCAAACAAGATCAACCCAACGTAACGCGGGGGCGCTTCTTGGTACAGCGACATCCAAGCGTTTTCATAGCGAACCGATAAAAGCTATGCACCTTGCTCGCGAGCGATAGGTGTAAAACTCTACGGCCCGCATCTTTCGATCTAAAACTGCTATAGGACAAGGAAAATGGCAAAACATCCTTTCACTTCAAAAGAGACCGCGAACACTGCTGATGATCATAGCCAGAATGCCGAAGTAAAGAAGCTTGAGGCCGAAAAGGTAGCGAGCGAGCTAGCGAAGTATGAAACAGTATCGCCAGCAGAAGCTATCGACATAGCGAGCGCTTTTCACGGCTATGCCCTTCACATGCCGGACGCGATTCTAAACGATCAAGAAAAACTTGTGTCGTTTGGTAAAGGATTGCGGCAGATTGAAGATAGGCTTGGATGGTATATAGGGGATATGGCTGACAGCGTTGTAAAGCGCTATGGCAAAGATTCCGCTGAGCGGCTTTATGAGGCAATGGGCTATGAGAAGAAGACGGTTTCCAATTATCAATGGACAAGCCGTTGCTATACAGAGGCAGAACGCGAAGCGATTTACGCCATTGACAAAAGCTTCCCCTTTTCGCTCTTTACCGATCTAGCGAAATATCCTCAAGAGGCGCGCATGAAGCTTTTCACATATCGCGCGCGCTTTAACGGCAACCTCACTAGTAAGGATATGAGGGCGATAACAACGCAAGCACCAGCAGAGAGGGACGAAAACGATCCCAATGCGCGTCCACGGCTTGTGTCGCCAAAAAGCTTCGAGCTTATCGTGAAGAGGCTTGAAAACATCAATCCCAAAGAGGGAACGGCTAAAGCCCTTAAGATGAAGATCGAAAAGGCAATCACGCCGGTTGCGGCAGAGAGCAAGCCTCTTATGCCAGAGCAAGCTGAAGCAATTCGTGAGGCGGAGGATGAAGTTGAAACCGCCAAGGCGGAAGTAGACAGCATCAAGGCCGAACTAGCAACCGCAAAAGGCAAGCAACGCGCAAAGCTTGAGGCGCAGCTTAAAGAGGCAGAGGCGAATGTCAAAGACGTAATGAATGAGCTTGTACAAGCACGTTCAGCAGTCGTAACGGTTCCAGTAGGCGCTAATGTAAATCCGCCAATGCCAGCACCGAGTGAAAGCTGGATTAAGCAGATCAACAGCAGCGACGAACGCAACATCCGCATGTTGGCAAAGCGAGTGAACGATTATCTTAACGAGCTTAAGCCTCAACTTGAACGCGCAATGCACCTTGCGAACGATCCTACGCGCATTCTCGATGCTAGCGCGCAATGGCGGTCGAACGTCCTCGAATGTATGGACGCACTTTCCGCACGGTCAAGAAGCGTACACGTTGCACTTTCGGAACTTTCCGGCTTCATTGCCACGGCACGCGAGGGCATCAATGCGCACGCAACGAAAGCCGAGGACAAGGTGAACGTCCAGACGCCACAAGCGAAGGCCTCTTAGAGCAAGGATAAGGGACTGTGAAAGCAGTCCCTTTTTCTTTACCTCAACCTTACAAGCCAGAAAAAAGGAAACTAGAGCCATGACAAAAGCCGAATACGAAACGCTTATCGCACAACTTAGCGACGCGAAACGAACGAACGTTTTCGAGGTCGCATCGCTCGCGCTTTCGTTTGTTGGGATCGTGCTTGGGATGATCGTACTTTTTTAGACCGCTAACGAAGCCTCCTTGCAAAAGGAGGCTTTTCTTTTTTGTGGAGGGGATGCCATGACAAAAGAAAAGGTATCGCGAACCAACAGAATCGTAGTTGAGATGGCGCGCAAGGTGGTCGAGGTTAGGGAAAGCGCATCGTTAGCGTTCGCGATTGACGATTTGAAGCAAGCACTTGACGAGTATGATACTGCACTTAAACAATACATCGACAAAACAATTGCGCGCGAAAAACGGAGGGAGTTTTTTCGCAGCAAGCTTAAGAAGTAGGTAGCAACGGCGCCTTTGAAGGGGAGGCGCCTTTTTTGACGCCCAAAGCTACGACTTTTGTCGTATACGGCAAATAGCTTTCCTTTTTAGCTTTCAAATTACCTTTGTCGCTTAGCTTTTTTGTTTAGACGAAAACGTTATGTAAAAGAGCTACAAAAACGTTTTATATGAGCGAAAAAAGTTTGCTAAATATGCGTTTTTGTTACAAAAGTGTATTGACTTTATCCCTTAGATTTGGTACTATAATAGTACGCGACGCGATGGAGAGTGCGTTCTTGAAAGCGAGAATGCAGTCTCGATCACATTCTTTTTACTATTCGTTTCCGCACCTGCCGAATGCGTCAACCTTCCTGCCCAACAGGAAAGTGCGAAAAAGGTGCTCCTTGGCCGGGGGGTCAAGAGAACGTCTTTGCTTTTACCGGGGGGTAAATAAGACAGCAAAAGCGTTTTATCCTCACCTACCGCCTCACTACACGAGGCGCGTTTCTTGTTTGTAGAATCCATTTTTTCGTCTTTGTTTTGTGGTTTGTGTTTAGTGCGTTTTAGCACCAAAGAAAGGTCTAAAAGGAAAGGTGCCTTTTTGCGCACGCCGCCTCAATGGGACGTGGTATATAGGTCTGTGCAAACCTTAATGTGCGTAAGATGAAACCTTTTCTACCTCAAGGGAAAGGTGCACCTTTCTTATTTTATCATCCAACAACAAAAGGAGCTTGATGGAAAAAGACGAAGGCGAAGCTCGCTCAAAAGGTTCCCGGTATCGGGAAGGGACTTTCACAGAAGCAAAAATAAAGGAGGCGTTAAAGAAAGTAGAGGAGGTTATAAACGAAGGAATCGCGCACATGAAGGAGGTGTGGAACGGCAGCAACGAACGTCTCATAAACGAAACGAACGAACTTTTCAGGAAGCGAGGTTAGCATGGCTTTTGTAGTAACGATAAAGGGACTTTATGCGGACGCAATCAAGGAGGTTGTAGAGGAGATAACGAAGAAAAAATTGGACGACCCCAAAGCAGTAATCGTCAACAACGTGCCGTCTTTTATCGACACAGGCATTATAACGGTGATGGCGATGTTTAAGCTGAGCGGCATTTTTCCGTTCGCCGCGCAAGCGTTCGCAGATTATCTCGAAAAACATTCGACCGTCGAAGGCGGTGCGAATGCGTGCGGACTTATGACAGTAGAGGAAATTGTTGAGATATGAAGCTTGTAAACTGTACAAACCACACTCTAGCGGTTGTCGGGCCGATGATCGAGATTCCTGTGAGCGGGCACGTTGCAAGGGTGCAGGAGCAAACGTCGCTCGTGGGAGCGCTTACGATAGAGAACGAAAGCGTGCCGCTTATATCGAAACGGTACGGCAGCATCGAAGGATTGCCGCCACCGCAGGAAGGCGTTCTTTATGTTACGAGCACGATTGTGGCTATCGCGGCGTGGGAAGATGGAAGGCGGGATGTGGTTGCTCCAGGTGATCTTGCGCGTGACAGGGATGGGAACGTAAAAGGGTGTCTTAATTTTGTAACAGCCTCTTGAGGCAAGGAAGGTGACAACAGAGGAATTCAACGAGCTTATAAATTCACTTAGAGAAATCGGCCTAAGAGCAATTATTTTTAACGAGGATAAGGAAGAAATGGCAAACATTAACACCGAAATCGCAAACCTTGACGAAATGATGAAATCAGCCGAGAAAGCAAAGGGCAAGAAAAGCGCGCCCGAACTCGTGCAGGAAGGTACGAAGATCATCATCCCTAAAGGTATGACTTTCGATGATGCTATAAAGTGGATGATGGTTAAGAAGGACGAAAGCGAAAGGAAGGTGAACGTTTTCGCTGAATTTAGCGGTGCGTTCCCTCTCGACGCGCTTGTGGCGTTCAAGCTCGCGATCGATGAGCAATTTGGGTGGCATTCGACGGCTACTGAAATGAACCCGTGGACGGGAGAGGAATATGCGAAGGCGACGATGATCACGATCCCAACGGGCGTGAACGAGACGATGGAGGCGCCGTTTGGGGAGTTTGCGTTGCCAGGGATCGATGGTGCGCTTGCGACAAGCATTTCGTGGCAGGGCACGCCCTCTTTGTGCCTTCAAGGGAGCGTCAAAAACAAGGACGTTGCGACGTTTCAGGAGCTTGTTGCCCGCACGCGGGCGGTTTTGAAGCAGCGGTCAATCTACAAAGGAAAGGCGGTGCGTATTTCGTTTGAGTATATGCGCGACTCGAACTTTCCGCGCAACTTCAACCCCATCCAACACGCGCCGTCGTTTATGGACCTTTTTGGCGTGTCGGCTGAGCAGCTTATCTTCTCGCGGGATATTATGCACTCGCTCGAACTAGGACTGTTTGCCCCTATCGAAAAAAGCAGTACCTGCAGGGCGCTCAACATCCCTTTAAAGCGCGGTGTACTTCTCGAAGGGCCTCCAGGTGTGGGTAAGAGCTTGACGAGCCTTGTAACGGCTCTAAAGGCCTCCCAGCGAGGGTGGACGTTTATCTATCTTTCGAGCGCGCTTGATCTTGAAAGGGGATTGGAGTTTGCTAAGAACTATCAACCCGCGGTTTTGTTTCTTGAGGATATTGATAAGGTTATGGATAGTGGCGATAGGGATGTGAGATTTCGCGCGATCTTGAACCTTCTTGATGGGATCGACTCGAAAGGAAGCGAGATTATCACCGTCTTTACCACCAATTTCGTCGAGAAGCTCGATCCAGTTATCCTGAGGCCAGGACGCCTCGATACGGTTGTGTCGCTGGAGGCGCCCGATGAGGTGGCGGCTGAGCAGCTTGTGGAACTTTATGGTGGTGAGAGTCTTTCAGGCGAGATGAATTACGATCAAATCGGTGCTGCATTAAAGGGGAAGATTCCCGCGGTTATAAGGGAAGTTGTTGAAAGGGCGAAGCTTGCGACGATTGCTCGCACGCCTGACGGGGATGTACTGCCGCTTGTTACGACCGAAGACATCATCCGCACGGCGCGCCTCATGGAAAACCACATGAAACTGCTGGAGCCGAAGGCGAAGGAAGCGAAGGAGGCTTTTATGCTTGTTGTCAACGGAACAGCAGAAACAGCAAGAAATTATGTGGGCAGCAATGGGATTGCGAAAGCCGCTAACGAGTAAGTAGGCAAGGAAGGGGCCTGCCAAAGGCCCCTTTTAAAGAGCATGATAAAAGAAAGGTACGTTTGCCCGCACTGCGGGAGCGATAAAGGTGCGACGCGAAGTGGGTATGCGGTTGTGCATGAAAACATTGTGGCGACGTTTAAGTTCACCGAGGATGGTTTCAAGGAGGTTGATCGCGATTATGGCGATAGCGAGACCCAGGACGATGAATTTGACGGCCCTTTTGAGTGTCTGAGTTGTGGTGACAATATTGACGAATCAATAAGCGAAAGCACCTTTCTGGAGAAGGAGTTGGAAGAGAAAGATCAAGAGTGCTATCACGTTGATTGCAATGTACGCGAGCAATCTTCTGATGGCGAAGGATGGACTGATCGCGACGGCGATTGGTGGTGTGAGGCGCATATTGAAAATGGAAAGAACTTGGAATCGGACTTGCGTAGATACGACGAAGACGACGATGCCGCCGAGGTAAAGCTTCCTTTGAACGTTTCAAAAATCGTTGTGCTGGAAGTGGATGGAAGCGAGAGCGCGTGGAAGCATCCATCGTTTGGACACGCCTCAACTGAAAAAGAACTTGGAGGCGCGTATGCGTGGTGCGGGCTGACGATGCCTGATAGCAGGAAAGAGATTTACTTTAACGTGGCTTACGAAAAGGAAGACGATAGAAACGCCGTCGCCACCCAACTTGTAAAGATGTTTTCGGACGGTCGGGGGAATGGAAGCGGATTGGAAGTTTATGGGAAGGCGGTGTTGGTTTCGTTCATCAAATAATTACCTCTTAGAAACGCTCGAAATTAAAATGCAAATTTCTCGTGTAACATTTTAGACAAATCTACCATTTGTACTCTCTTATCTTATATATATTTATATATTAATATATTATTATATATATATATTATTAGTATAAGAATTAATACAGAGGGGATTACCTCTTAGCCGTCAGTGGTTTATCTAATATGTTACAAGCGAAAAACGTTTTTTAATTTCGAGTAAATGTAAGAGATAAAGGAGGTGGTTTTTCCTGTACGCAGGTTTTTGCGAGAGATGCGGAGAGTTTGCGCTTAGTAAAACGCCCATCATTCGTTTTTGTAGTGCGTGTACGCTTTACATGCACAAATACCGTTATATCTATAAACGTCAACCCAAAAACAACATAGGAGGTTGGTGCAGCGAGTGCTTTTCGTTTTTCACAACAAACATTCCAAGCAAACTAACATGCTCGACAGCTTGCGCATCAAAAAGAAATCACCGCGTTCGTTCGAAGGAGACCTTAAAGCTTAAAACGCGCGCAATGCGCACCGCGAAAGGAGGCTGGCGCAACACAACTTGGGGCAAAACGTGGATGCTTCGATTTTTGATACGTGGCCCGCGCGACAGGTACGCTCATCTTCGTAAAACGCGCGAGAAACGTCAAAGCGAGGCGGTGAGGTTCCTTATTCGTGAATACCGAAAGTATCCCGAAGCCGTAGAATGGTTGAAAACACACGGCAATGAACTCGACATTGAGGGTTGGGGTGAGGGACCAGATAAAGCCCTTCATATTGCAATTCCATTTGAGGAGATAGGAGAAGATGCCAATTCCTTTTACAGAACTGATACAGGAAGCAATCTCGGTACTGCAAGATACTATAAAAACCACGAACGCTATCGACATCGATCTTCTGGCGCATAAGCTCGCGGTTGCAAAGAACGAACCAAAATGGTATTGTCGCGAAGCGGTTTATGCAGCGGTAAAGAAGATGAACCTCATGAAGGAGGTCGTAGGGTGATGGCAACGATTAGCGATGAGTATGTAAGGGATGTGGCAAGTAGTAGGTTGTTAGGCGACACCATTAGCCATGATGCTAATGAGAAACTCAAGGCGATGGCCCAAGAAATCATCACGGCGCGGGCGTATATCCCGAAGTTGAAAGAAGAGATTGAGAGACTTGGCCGCGTGGCTCAGTATCAAACCACATTAGGTGAAAAGCACCTGCAAACCGCCCGCGTCTACGCCGAGCAGCAGGCGAAGATGATCGACGACGCTCGGAAGTTAAAGGCAAAACTGGCATCCGCTATCGACATTGCCGATGATCGTGCGATGGAGTTGCTGGATAAAGATGATGAGATTCGGGAGTTGAAGGGCCGGCTTGCGCAGCGTGATTATACGATTGACGAAATAAGCCGGCGCTTCATGGATGATGAAGAAGCCCTGCGCTGGATTTGGGCGTTTATGTACTGGAAAGCACCCCCGGTTCGGATGGAATTTATGACGACTACGAACCTGTATTCGGGCCACACAGACCAAATCCGCCAAATCCTAGCCGCCGTAGGGCTTCCTGCGCCCCAGGAAGAAGAAAAATGAACGAAACTGAGCTTGCAACTGCCACGCGCGGCAGACCTCGCTCAACCGACCTCGACCCACTCGAAAAGCCCTCGAAAACTGTCAAAGCGTGGGCAGCGGGCGTTGTCGAAGGTCGCGGCAGTCTTGCTACGACCACAGTTGGCCTGCGTTTCTCAATCCAAATGACCGGCATCGACGGCCAGGAGGTACTCAACAGATTCAAGAGATACTTTGGCGGCTCAATTGCGGAGGTTAAATTTGGCAACGACTACCGTCAATGGAGGTGGACAATATACGGTACGCGCATTCTTGAGATGGCAAACGCCTTGAAACCCTTCCTGTCTATAGGACGGTATAACGAACTCTCTGACAAAAACGAGGAACATGAAAATGAGTGACAAAAAAGGTGCAGTAACAATCTCGCGTGATGGCTTTTACACCGAAACCACTTTGTCGGCTATTGGCCAATGGATTATGGCTCTCGATCAAACGCTTGGCGGCGAAACAGCGATGACCTATCGCCTCAAGGCCGCGCTTGGTATGATCTTAAATCGCGAAGGGAAGGCTCTTGTTTCGTGCCCTTGCTTTGAGATGCAAGTAAGCGACTATCCGCTCATTTGCGCTGATCATTCCAATGAAGTAAACGGCGCGACGCCCGCGATGTACATAACCGTCCACAACTGCGAGAACCCCGCACATCCTGTGCATTACGTTCCTGTCGCCTATGGTGTGGGCTTTCCCAAAAACGGCGCCTTCACCACCCAACAAAGTGCCGAAGACTTCCTCGACACCATCACTTGCGAAAGCGACGTAAAAAGCATGATCGAGGGTCATCTCGAAGACAAAGAGTTTTCGATCCCGAAAGGCCAGCTTCCGCAGTGAAATCGCTCACCTGCATAACGGGAAAGGAACTTGCAGCTTTCTTGCAGGTTGGCGTTCATACAATAAACCGCTTGCGCGCCGAGGGGGTCATTCGTTCGTACCGCATTCGAACGCGCACGCGCTTTATCCTCGAAGAAGTGCTCGAAGACCTTCGCAGGAGCGAGGCAACCTTCCCGCTTCGCAAGGCCGCAGGCACGCTTCACTATAGTGACTACATAAGAGGAAGGGTCACAAAGGACCGCAGCACGCTTGGAAAAACCATCATCCTCGAAAGCGTCGAACACGAGGACGACGCCGACAGAGAGGCCCAAAAATACTATGAAGAAGAGAAAAGAAACCGCATCTCAAAGAGCGCCAACGCCGACATCGCCGCCGTCACCAGAAAAGCATGGGAAAAGCACCACGAAAACGCCCTCGCGCGCCAGCGGAGAAAGGCTGCAAGTTAGCATCCACACGCTTGCGCTCGCAACCGACTGCAAAACACGGCTCGCTTTACGGCTTGCTGGCAAAGAAGACAATGGCCACCCGCCGCCGGGAGCGTGGCTCTCGATGCTCGCCGGCACGTGGGGCCACAAGGCGCTCGCTGTTTGGCCCAACAAAGGTTGGGAAGAGGTACTAAAACCCTATGAAACTCTCTCGGCAGAACTTGGGATCGTCGATGATCGGCGCGGATATGCGAACCTACGAACTCTCATTCAAGCATTTGCCGTTAAAAATCCGGTTGGTCGTCTACCGTTTACGTTCCTCGAACCTGACCGTAGTGAGGTCTCGTTCGTGGCACCTCTCGGTGAAGTGGAAGAAAAAGACGGCAACATTGTCCCTATCGACCTCATTGGATACATTGACAAACTTGTGCGCGACAAGCACACCGGAAGGATCATCCCCTTAGAGCACAAGTTTCCGGGCAAGCTCGACGAAGCGCTCGCGTCGAAATTCGCTGACTACGACATCCAAACAACCGGCTACATTTTTGCGGCCAAAACAGTCTTGGGCGAACCCTGCTACGAAGCATATGTAAACGCGATCGAGGTGAAAGATGTACCATCTTCTTCTAGAATGTGTCCGAAGCATGGAGTACCTTATAGTGAGTGTGGTTCTTTGGGGGATATTAGGGACGCTCACTGCCGTAGTAGTCTCATCCCTGTGCGTCGTGACGATAGTGATCTTGCTGAATTTGTGGCGCTTGCTTTGTCTATTTGCAAAACTGAGATTCTACCTGTGGCACGTGCACTACAAAAAAGAGGCCCCGAGGTTGCCCTCAAAACCCCGCGCAACGGTGCCTTCACAGCAGCCTGCGAGTATTGCGATTATCGAAGATGGTGTCGCGTAACAAAACGCTCGCGCACCGGCTTCGATAAGATGCTTCGCGACAGCATCATAAACGACACGCGGCTAAGGAGCGGACTTGTTTATGCAAATGACTGACATAACTTATATCGTTGCTGTTCCTGTGCGAAATCGACTCCAAAGTGAGGTACTAAAAGCAGTTATAGAGCGAAATGGTTTTGAATGTCATGTCTATGCACCTTCGGATGATTGTATCATGTGGCACGTTAATAAAATAAATGATGCTGCAAAACCGTGGTGGTCCGATCTTACTTGCTAAAGGAGAAAAAGATGAAAGTTAGTCACATCACAATTTATCCTGTTAAAAATGGCTTCCGTCTCGAAGTGTTGCGGCACGAAAGCGGTAACATGCCTGAGATGGACGAATACGTTGCCTTTACCTCCTACGATGTTGTGGACGTGCTTGATGAAATCTTCGCCGAGCCAGAGCCAGCGTATTCGCCCACGCCTTTCCAATATCAAAACGATCTCGTTGATAGGAGAAGTTAAGGTGCCATCACCCGGTAGCTACGAAACCAAAACCGTAATTGACTTCGACGGCACCAAACGCGTTGCGCGCGTTCCATCTTTGTGGTATGCTGCTAGTTCGTCACTCGAAAAAGGAGGCAAAAAAGAGGACGAAAGTGATGGACGCGAAGTGGATGAACTTCCTTTAGACGAAGCAGAAAGCCCTTGTTGCGGAGACGGCATCTATGCTACTTGTCCTGCACACGGGATGGTCGAAATAGCGAAACGCCATCGCAGCACGTTAAGGTGTTGTCAATGGGAATTTGAAACTGGTCGAGAGTGCAGGCACATTCTTATAATACAGTGTGCAAGTTGCATGGAGGAGGTAGCGATATAGAAACGTGAGAAATGGTCCGCACATACTTTTATGCAGCGAGTTTGGTACAGGCAAAAGCACTTTTGCAGCATCTTTGATCGCCTGTCCACCTCAGTTAAAAAGTAACCTCCCTGTCCTCGTGCAGGGGTTTGATGGCGACAGCAAGCTCACACCCTATCGAAAAAGGGGCGATCGCATTGTCCGCGACGGCAACATCGAGCACGTCTTTAAAGGCGCCAAAGAGGTTGCCGTTATAGAAAGCTGGCAAGAAAAAGAAGCGCGCGGTGGACTTGGCATAACGATGAAAAATGGCCAAAAAGCGCCCTCGATCAAATATGCCAAGCAAGGCGAATCGTTTGAACGCTACCTCGAACGGATGGTTGACTTCTATGATGAAGTCCAAGAAGGACGCTATTGGGCGGTAGTTGTTGACAGCGGCACCTCTATGGAATATGCTGCTCGCAGCTACCTCCAAGGCGTGATGCTCGTAAGCGACGGCGGCATGGTTTATGCCCAAACCGCCGACGAACTCGAACGCTTCTTGATGGCCACGTTCCCAAATTTACCCGTTACAACGATCGTGATTGTCCACGCGCTTCCTCAGAAAGAGATGGGACTTGACGACCGTGGAAAAAGGCGGAAAGTTAGAGGCACTCCGGGAGACGTTCCATATGAGATTCGTCTGCCTGGACGACTCGCAAACGATCCATACGGAACGTATGGCGAGATTTATCGAGCGTATGTTGAGTTCGAAAAAGACGAAGGAGGTAAGAAAAGGCCTGTATATTATGTCCAAACCGAACGCGACGAACTTTGGAGGTGTCAATCGCAATTAGGCGTCGAAAGCCCGCTCGGCCCAAACCCAACATTTTTGAACGTCTACAAAAAGGCTCTCCCGTATACAGGAGAGGTCGAAAGCGAGGAGAAAAATGAAGCGTAAAGAAGTTGCAGCAATCGTAGCGGACATCTGGAGCGACGGTTATCAGGCTGGTCTCGAAGCTGCGGTTATGAATATCGAAAAAATATCAGCCGCAAGCAAGAAAGAAGAGCGCGCGGCAATCGAAAACTTCGCGTTTGAGATCGACACCTTCGTAGCAGCAAAAAAGCACAAGGATGCGGAGGAGGTGTTCGAAAATGACTGAACGCGAAAAAGCCTTCTTCATCTACGGCGCCACGATGGACGACCCGCGCTTTGAGAGTGACGCCTCTCGTAATAACATTGGCGAGAGCGTGGGCGTTTCAACCGGCCTAATTCCTTCGCTTAAAGACGAAGTAACAGAGCTTTGTATTCAAGGCATGATGGCTTCGCTTCCAACTGACACCCAAGAGGAGGGTAACTAACGATATGGCTAAATGGCCTTCTGACGAAGTAACCGAAAGTGCACAGCATCATCCCGCGGGTCTGTATAAGGTAAAGATCACAAAGCAAGAGGATGGCGAGAGCAAGAACGGCCAGTTTACGATCTTCGTAAACGGACGCATTCTCGAACCCAAGAACTTCAAGGGCCAGCCCTACAACATTCGTTTCATGATCGGCATGACCGCCGAGACTGCGGCGAAGTTTGGGCTTGACGACGAAGACCTTGAAGCGTCCAACGAAGCGACGTGGCTCGCGTCACCTCAGGCTGCAAAGTACAAGGGTCTTCTTGCGGCAGCGGGTGTTGCACCTTCGGGCGACACCGAAGAAGAAGCCGAGGACATGAAGGACAAGGTTATTTGGGTCCAAAATAACGTCCGTGACGACAAATACGATGATCCCGTTGCCTTCTACGCCGAAGACAGCGCACCTGTAGGGGCGGTTATCTCAGCAACAAAAAGCAGTCCCTTGCAGCCGAAAAGTAAGCCTGCAAACGGGAAGCCCGCTGCAAAGCCCGCTCCGAAGCCGGTCGAGGCCGAGGTTGTGGATGAAGGCGGCGACGACAGCGAGTGGGAGGACTAAACGTCTTATCTTAGTGTACGATAAGTAACGTCTAAAAATGGGCGTCTTGCCAGTTCCTGCCCTATAAGAGTGAATTGGCCTTTTCTATCTCAAACTATGAATTGGCCTTCTAACAAAAAGTTTGTAGGCGATGTATGCGCGCATTTCCCGCACGGTCCTGTTCCCAAAGGACATCTTGATGAATGTGATGCACGCATACTCGTTATTGGAGAAGCACCCGGCAAGGACGAAAACGCTCGCGGCGAGCCTTTCGTTGGACGTGCCGGACGCCTTCTCAATCACAAAATCCTTGAAGCAGTCGGTCTCGCACGAAACGACTGCTACATAACCAACGTCGTGCCCTACCAACCCCCGGTAGGGAACGAATTTAGTTCGATCCCACCAAACATCCTTCAAAAAGCACATCTTCGAATCAAAGACAAAATCCAACGTTTCAAAGGTTCTGTTGTTGTACCGCTCGGCGCTTCTGCTTTAGAAGCATCTACTGATAAAAAAGGCATTATGAAGTGGCGCGGCAGCGTACTTCCTGTGGCCGGGAAGTGGCTCGTCCCCTCGATCCATCCCGCTGCCATGTTGCGCTCGCCCGCCCTTCTAAAAACCGCTCTCTATGATTGGGAGCGCATACGAGGCATTGTCGAAAATGGGTGGCAAGCGTTCGAGTACGAATTGGTTTGCACTGTATGGAACGACGCACGGCTTGTGGGACTGCGCGATGCCAAAGTTCTTGCGTGCGACATTGAAACTGTACGCGGTTCTTCTAAGGTGTTGTGTATCTCCTTCTGCGCAGATGGACGAACATCATATAGCGTGGACTGTCGCAAAGGTATACCGCCGATTGTTCGCGAACTATTGGAGAGCCGCATACCAAAGATATTCCAAAACGGACTCTTCGACACATATATTCTTAGATGTAATGGTATCAAAGTACGGCGATTTATATTCGATACATGCCTTATGTTTCACGCCCTGGACAATAACGCTGGACCTGTTACAAGCGCCTCTTCAGATCGTGGATCGAGCACGATAAAACCCTACAGCCTCGCTTATATGGCTTCGGTGTTCTCGCCTATACCGTATTGGAAAGACAGCGGTAAGGACGACGGCACAGGTGAAGCAGCGGGTGCATACAAGACAAACTGGCAACGCTTTAGCGAATACAACGCCCTCGATTCGCTTGGGACGTTTATCATAGCAAAAGAGCTAAAAAGGAGATTAAGTGAAAAAGGACGCCTCGACTTCTATCGATCGCAATACGCCGATCTACTCTACCCAATCCTTGATTTGTCACTGCGGGGAGTGCGGTTCGATGTTGGAAATGCCCGCAAAGCTCGTGAATCCCTCAGCACTCGTTGCATCGAACTACGTGATAAAGTTGAGGCCCTTGCGGGTAAGCCCCTGCGAGCGTTCAAAGTCTTCAAGAAAGAACCTAAAGTCAAAGAAGGCCGCAAGGACGGTCTCTTTATCACCGAGAAAAATGGGGTGTGGACGGGCGAGAAAAAGTCCATCTCCAACAATATCCTCCAGCGCTTTCTCTACGACCCGATACGAAAGGGAGGGCTTGGACTAAAGCGCCAAACAAAAGACGGTCACACGACGAGCGATGAAGTAGCAATTCAAAATTGCAAACTTTATGTAAAGGAGAAAATGCGTGGTGATAAACGAATACTTGCCTTCCTGGAAGCGTTACTTGAGTTCCGAGATGTCGAGAAAACTATTCAATTTCTTAGCAGCCGAGCAGTTGATAACGACGCTCGAATACGAGCTTCTTATGGCCTCAACGTTCAGACCGGACGTTTACGCAGCAGCGGAAATCCAACTGGTACAGGCTACAACCTCCAAAACATCCAGCGAAACGTCCGACACTTCTTCATACCCGATGATTTAGGCGACGACGGTGAAGAGACCTTTTTCGTCGAACTCGACCTCAAGCAAGCCGAAGACCTCGTTGTCAAAACACTGTCTTCGATTGCTGCGGGATCGCCGGCGCCGTTGCAGCTTGTGCAAGCAGTTCGTGACGGCTCCATTGACATTCATAGCCGGTTGGCCGGCTTTGTGTTTGGAGTGTCACCGAAGTCTGTATCGTACCAACAACGCTACGTGACGAAACGCTGTAGGCACGGCATCAACAACGGCATGGGCTACAAGCGTATGCAACAAACACTTCTAAAAGACGGTTTTGTCTATACCGTCGATGAAGTGAAAAGGATATTTAGGGCTATAAACGATGCAGAACCCTGGGTCTTGGACTTTCACAAAGAAATTAGACGTTCAATTATGCGACGTGAAGGCGTCGCTACAAGTTGGGGATGGGAACTTATACTTGACAGTCGATTTGAAAGACTTGCCGAGCCTCGAACCTTTAACCGAGCTTATACATTCATCGAGCAAAGTGAAGTTGGAGTTATCCTTAAACAATACGGACTTCTTGGTTACTGGACGCATATACGTGGAAAATACCGAGCGAAGTTAAATATGCTCGTACACGACAACGTAGTGCTGAGCGTCCCAAAAAGTGAGCTTTACGATGTCACTTCTATTATGTATAATGAGATTACTCGAAGCCGCGATTATGCTTTTTATCATCCTTCTTCTTGTACTTGTGGTGGATGTGGTGACGTTGAGCGTAAGTCGTTGGCTATTCCGGCAGAAATCAAAATCAGCCGCAAGCTGTCCTGTACATGCGACGAATGTAAACGATGCGGGAAGGCCCTTGAAATGTCTTCTTTGCCATCGCGCGAACAATTCAACGAGGAGGTAGAGAAATGGATCGCCACAACATCCGATGCACATGCGGAGCACGACGAACATTGAGCCACAAAATAGGTTGTCCGCTACGAAAGGAAATCCAGTGTTGCGTTGAGTGCAGCAGCGAAAAAGGCCACGAACAGTGGTGTAGCCAGTTTGGTGTCGAAGGAGGACCAATGTACTACTACGAAAATCAAGGCCAAGACAATATCGCGGACTTCAACCCTCCTGTGCACGGGAGAGCCTATACGAAAAACGATTCGCTTCGCGTAGATACGCCCACGTTCGTGATTCGCGAATACGAAACAGGCGCCACACGTGACACGCGCGATGGGAAGCTTTGTTATATTGGATTCCTTTCAGCGAAAGTTCTGCGAAGGTTTGCCGAGTATATGGAAAAGAACCGCATCCAAAGCGACGGTGCGCTGAGGTCGCCTGACAACTGGAAAAAGGGCATTCCGGTACACGACTATCTTGATTCTATGAGTCGCCACATGATGGACCTTCTTTTCTTCATCGAAGCCGCAGGATGCGATGAAGCAAAAGGCGAGTACGTCGAGGAACTGCTGTGCGCAATCATGTTCAACACAATGGGAATGCTTTTTGAGGTGTTGCGATAATGGGTGTGTATACCTTCGTAGCATTAACGAGCGCGATCTTTGGTGCCGGAATGGTAGCAGCGCATGAGAATCCCATGATACAAGTTGGGCTATTCATTCTTGCGTCTTTCATAGCTATTGCTAAAGGAGAATTTGACGAATGAAGGCGATCGTCTTTGATGTGGATGGTGTGCTCGCTGACTTCCAAGGTGCCTTCCTGAATAAGTTCAACAAGTGGCCGCGCGGCGCCGAACCTATTATAACCGATGATGAGTGGCGCGAGATAAACAAAGACCCTTCATTTTGGAGCGATATGAAGCCTCTAAAGGGTATGGAAGTGCTCGCACGCATGTCACCTTTGCCTGAGGAATACTACATCCTCACCGCGCGTGCCAGTTATCTCGAAGAAACCACCTACGAGTGGCTTGTGTCGAATGGGGTGGTGGTGAGGAAGAGGAACGTCCTTCATCGTCCCAGGATCGAGAAGCTCACCGAATTGAAGGCCCTCGCGCCCGCCTACTTTCTCGAAGACAGCATCCTCACAGCAGGCATGGCAGATAAGGTACCCTATGTCGAGAGCTTCTTGCTCATTCAATCCTACAGCAAGCCCGCTTTGCAATTCTTTCCTGCTATAAAGACTGTCAAAAGCGTCGCGCATTTCATCGAGAAGGCACAAAAGGGAGAAAAGTGAACGACGAACGAACAACACCAAGGTGGTTTTTTGACAAAGTGGACGAGCAGTTTCGTTTTACGCTCGATGCTGCTGCCACGGCTAAAAACACACTTTGTGCATGTTACTACGATAAGGCCCTAAACGGTCTCTGTCAACCGTGGAGCGGCCATGTGGTCTGGTGCAATCCGCCCTACAGCAGAGGTCAGCTTTATCAGTGGGTGGAAAAAGCGAATTCTGAGATGGGTGCTTGCTCGCTTCTACTCATTCCCGGTGACTGTAGCACCAAGGCGAGCCAGTCCGCATTGGCTCTTGCAACCGCCATCCTTTTCATTGACAAACGGCTTGCGTTCGATGACGAAAAGTCAAGTGCAAAGTTCTGTAGTTGGTTGGCACTTTTCAACGGTTCGGCTAAGGACATTGCACGTTTACGCAAGCTAAATATGGGCGTCGTAAAGTGAAAGGTGCGAGCACAGTCATCTCGTGTACGGGAAGGATAAGCCGCAGGTGGGCGATGCCTTCCGCGAACACCTTCACAATACTTCCGATTAACGCCTTGCTGGAAAAGTACATCAAGGAAGGCATGGTCGTGATCGACCCTATGGCGCGTGATGCGTCGTGGGGTACGCTCACGAACGACATCGATCCTTCTACGGATGCACGTTTCCACATGGACGCCCTTGCGTTTCTGGCGAAATGTTATGAAAAAGGAAAAAAGGCTGACGTGCTTTTGCTCGACCCGCCTTACAGCAAGAATCAGATTGATACTCATTATCGCAATAGTGGTGTTTCTAGTTACGAGAACCCTCGATTTGTTGCTGCCCTCCGCGCCGCAGGTCACCGCGTATTGCGCGTTGGTGGCATTGCTATTGTGTGCGGTTGGAATTCTAATGGAATGGGGATGAAGGACAAGTATGCGTGGGAAGAGATACTGCTTGTAGCGCACGGCGGTACAAGGAACGATACGATCGTGACCGTGCAAAGGAAGGTAGAAGAATGAACGCAAGCATCCCCTATTACAGTGCGTGGTGGAAGGAGTGGCTCAAGGAGAAAGAGCATGGAAAATAGGGTCGAACTTATCGGTTTCTACGGCGGCGACGAGACACATGCTTTGTCAGCATGGACAAGCACGTCGCGCGAACTTACCGAAAAACGCCGCTCGCGTATCCCGGCGTTTCTTAAGGCGCTCGCGGAGAACGGTCACGAAACACCTTTCGAAAAGAGCCTTCTACACTTTCTTGTAACGAGCGACGTAGCCAGTCACATTCACATTTTGAAGCACCGCATAGGTGTGAGCGTGAACGCGGAGAGCGCCCGCTACAAGGAGCTAAAGGAAGAGAACCGTTATTATTATCCGCCTGATTGGAATTTTGATGCTCGTGCTCATCTTGCTGAACTTTATGCCAAGGCTGACAAAACGTATCACGAACTTGTTGACTATCTTGAGCCGAAGCTTGGTCGGAAGCGAGCCAAAGAGAGCGCGCGTTTCGTCTTGCCGTATGGCCATCAAATAACGAGCGACGTAAGCTTCAATTTTAGATCGTTCGTCCACTTTCTCAAGCTGCGTCGCACGCCGCACGCTCAAAAGGAGATAAACGAAATCGCTGAAAAGATGCTTGCATTGGTACGGAAAATAGGCGCTTTTAAATATTCGCTTGAGGCATTCGAACTCGCGTGAACTTCATCGAAACCTTCAAGGCGTGGATAGGACCGACCGAAACGCCTGACGAATTCCTCACGTGGGCGGCGCTTTCGCTTCTGGCAGCCGCCTGCGGCAACCGAATCACCCTCCAATATCGAAGGGGTCACTCGCTCACGAAGCTGCCGCCCAACATCTACTGTATGCTCGTAGGACCGAGTGGGTGTGGCAAAAGCTTTGCTATCAGCAAAGCTATGGAGATATTGGAGAAGATAAAAGAAATAGACGGCGGAAGGAGATTGAACGTATACAGTGGACACGTCACACACAGCGGGATGTACGAGGCTATGCGGACGGTCAAAACTGTCACCGACCGAAAAACCAAACAACGAGTCGTCGTCGAAATGCCCTGGAAAGGACAACTCTACTTGCTCCACGACGAACTCGCTATGTGCCTTGGGGACGCGCAATACGCTGACCTCATTATTCGCGCCCTTACAGGTATGTTCAATGGTGCACCTTTTGATGACTATACTAGGACCAACGGTCATGTGCACCTTGATGACTACTGTATCAATTGGCTGGCTGGTACTAATGTTGATTGGTTGCTTGCCAGTGTCTCTCCCAACACTCTCAATGCTGGCTTCTTTAGGCGTACTGTCATTGTTATGGGGGATACTGCTGGCAAAAGGCTTCCTCCGAATTTGGTCGCACCTCGTCCGCCAGGATGGGACGTACTTTTTCCTTCGTTGGTAGCGCGTCTCGACTATCTTCTCGACAGTGAAGGTTGCTTCGGGATGACTGACGACGCCATCGCCATCGACGCAAGGTGGTATGTGAATATCCCGGCTCCGGGAAGGGACGACCACGGCATCTCGGTGCCAGCCGGAAGGCACGACCTTTCTTTGAAGCTCGCTCTTCTTCTCACGCTCGCCAAAGATGGTACGATCGTTGATGGCGAGACACTTGTCGAAGCCCAAGAGATGGTGGAGCAAGCGGTGAGGTGGCAGGATGAAATCATCCCCATGATCCGTAAAGGCGTCGTCGGCGCGCCTCACGATCGCATCTTGCAGTTCATCCTCGGAAGGGATGGGTGGATAAGCAAGGCCAAGATAGCAAAGTATGCCTACGAAAAATGCGCAGTGGACGCCAAGAAACTACAGGAGATGTTGAAAACGTGGCTAGAGGCGGGTATCTTGTTAGACCAGCGCCGGAACGGGACGACCTATTACAGGGAAGTCCGTTAATACGGCATTTACTCGATCGCATCGCTCGCCTTGAGGCGGAAACAGAATCGTTAAGGTACGAATTGGAGGTTGAGAGGAACTTAAGAAAGTATGAAAGAGCCATCTAAAGTAGTCGTCTTTGTAAGTGACATCCACGCGCCTTTCTACGACGAACGCGCCATCGATCTTACGTGCAAGATACTTGCTGATGTCGTACCAGACATCATCTTCTTCGGCGGTGACATCGTGGATTGCTATGCGGTATCGAGCTACAGTCGCGACCCAAAGCGCATTCTGTGCTTTCAGGAAGAGTTCGATCTCGCTGAGGAAGTTATAAAGTTGTTCACCGATTTTTCGCGACATGGTGGCATCTTCCTTCCTGGCAACCATGAAGCGCGCCTCGCGAAAACCCTCAACATGCACCCTGAGTTTGTCTCGTTGCGATCGCTCTCGCTGAACGAACTTCTTCATCTTAACAAATACCATGTCGAGATGATAAAGCACGGCGAGGACTACAAAATCGGTGACCTCTACTACATGCACGGTGACGAGGTACAAGGGGGAATGGTCTATCCGGCGCGAAACGTCTACCTAAAGGAAAATGGCAACCTCATTTTCGGCCACTACCATCGTGCGCAAGTTTTCTACAACCGCCTCAAAGACGGCACAGTGCACGGTGCGTGGGCGAATCCTTGTTTGTGCGAGCTAAAGCAATGCTACATCAAAGGCACATCACAGTGGCAGCAAGGGTTTACAGTGGTGCATTACTATGGCGACCTTTTTCGCGTAGACCAAATCGTATTTTTCGCTCACGACAAGAAACTCTACGGTTGTTATAATGGAAAGATGTATTCGGTGTAGATATGGAAACGGTATATAAATTTCACGGTAAGTTTTTTGAGTGGTCGTCGGATAATGGCTTCTTTAAAATTCGCATCGACGGCTATGCCGATCGCGTAGCCATTCCAATGACTGCGCGGAAGGAGTTTCTTGATGAGTTCAAGCGCTTTCTGCGCGAACTAAAGGAGATTGTTTAGTGGACGTACTTGTTATCGACAATGGATTAAGTACCGAATTCGCGCGTCATCTTGGCGAGAGTGGTCTTTTTAACAAGGTAGGCTATTTCAGCAGTTGGCAAAGCGATTTCGTAGCTACGCGCGAGCGCGCGGTGGGAACAGGATTTGATGAGTTCGAACGGATTTACAGTGTTTCGGAAGATATGTTGGCCATGTACGACGCATTTATCTTCCCCGACCTCTATTGGAAAGACCTTGCGATTTACCTCCGTGACGCCGGCTGCCCTGTGTGGAGCGCCTTTGAAATGGAAGACCTTGAACTTGACCGACTCGCGCTTTTACATCTTCAAGCCGAGCTTGGGCTCAAACGTCCTAATTGTAAAGTTGTAGAGGGCGTAGACGATGCTTTGAGAGTTGCGAACGACGGCGACTTTATCAAGATCACCGGCTATGCAAGGGGTGACGGCGAAACCGCGCGCCATGACGCGCGTAATCCCACGTGGGCAACACGGCTGCGGGAAAGGCTCGGTCCTCTTGCCCATAGCATTCCTATCATCGTTCAAGAACCCATCGAGGACGATCATGAAGTGGGGTTTGATGCGCTTATAATAAAAGGAAGGTGCGCGTATCCTTTTCTTATTGGCTATGAGGCGAAGGACAGTGGCTATCTTGCAAAGGTCGTGAACGAGATGCCTGCGCCGTTAATGCGCGAAGGGACAGTCTTGCTCGATTATCTTGAAGGAAGCGATTATACGAACTTTCTCTCTACTGAATACAGGGGTGGAACACTCATTGATATAACCACGAGGAATCCGTCGCCTCCTGGCGACCTCCATCTCATTTTGTGGGCGAACCTGCGCAAAGTGGTGAGGGATGCTTTAACGGCTACGCCACCAACAGACGTAAAGCTCGTGCCGCAACGAAAATATGCTGTCGAGCTTATCGTCCACAACAACGAGCCGAGCGAGTTCGTTTATTTCGACATCCCGCCCGCATACAGGAACTTTGTGGGCGTGCGGCGTGCGTTCAAAAAGAACGGTCTCGTGTGGGCAGCGCCAACGCGCGACGACACGCTTGCCGAGATAGCCGGTTTTAGCGGCTATGGTGACACGCCTGATGAAGCGATCGAGATGGTGAAGGAAGTCAAAAAGGCCGTGAAGATGTCGTCGTCATGCAGTGTGGACGACAGCGCACTTCGCGACCTTCTTGAAACCGCCGAGAGAGGCGAGAAAGAAGGTATACCCTTCTAAGGAAGGTCGAGGGCGTTCGCGCCCTTTTTAAGCATCTCCCTTACGATTTGTGTCTTAGGTACTTTGGGTGGCTTTCGAACGCCCGCTGCCCGCGCGAGCGCATCGCCAAGAGGAAGGTCTTCAAGGAATTCTTTGTAGGCCCGATCCTTGGCGTGCTCGTCGTCGCTCAACGCGCCGTGAGCCGCAAGCGCTCCTGCCATTGCAAGGTTGTCGATATTGGCGAGAATAGGGATGTTACCCGAAATGATCGAACGCCCGAATATATCAGGATTTGCGAGGTTGAACCCTTGCATCATATCGCTTGTAATGCCAAGCGAACCGTCGCTCACCGCAAGCATAAACTGTGCATAAATAATGGAGGCTGTCGATGGGTCTTTTAGAGCTTTTTCATACGCATTGTAGGCCACTTCGCTATCAATGTTTGAAATTCCTATGCCGAGTGCTGCGGCGCCAACCCCAACCGCGCCGGCAACTTTCGCATGTCTCATCACCGCGTCGATCGGTGATAGAAGTCCGGTCGCACCGAGAAATCGTCCGAACACTCGAAGTCGATATGCTTTGCTGTAGTTGGGCGAGAACATCTGGTTCCAGATATTGTGAGCAACATTCCAGCGAAAACCTCGGAACATTGTTAGCCATTTTCCCAACGGACCTAACTGTCGCGCCATTCCTGGCATATCGCTTGGGTGGTAAGTGGTTCCCGCTGTATCCGCCATCCTTTTTACAAAAAACTTCTTTAACTGTGTGCGATCCATCCCCGACAGATGGTTGATAAACTCATCGCGGCTCGCCGCAGTTGTTGGATCACCCATCCCTAGCATATCCGCGAAAAGGGCGAGCTTGTTGCGGTCGCCTTTTAGCGCTCTCGTAAGGTAGTTGTCGAAAAGGTTCTTAGCAGCAGTACCTGCAAGCATCCTATCAAAGTTTATCATCGCGTGGATGCCCAAGGTTGTTGCTTTCGCCGTCATATGGGCGGCGGGTTTTATACCGCTTTTCTGGAGCCACCCTCGCACATTCTTCACTTCGTCCTCGCTTCTGTCGAGGAACAAATCCGAAGGATGCTCGCCTATATCATAGCTTGTCTGTCTTGCAAACACTCCGTACTTGTTGAGTTCGTTTACGTCATCTATCCAATGCCACGGCTGGAGCACTTCTTTGCCAAGCGCCATCGCCTCGCCCACAAAACCGTGCTGCATGATAGCGATCTTATTCTGTGAGATGTGCCGGCTCATGGACGACGCGAGCGAGAAGCGCGCGATGTCGGTCATCGTTCGTTCGGCTTCGGTGCGTGGCATATGTATCTTACCAAGCATATCACGCGCCACGCGCTCGGCAAGTTGGATGTGCTTTCCGCCGTTCTCTTCGGCCATAATGTCGAGGGCTTGGTGAAGCCTCTCAAGGTTAGGACCAAAGACCGCCGCCTCGCTCAAACGTCGTGACACCGCGCGATTCCATCCTGTTAAGGTGGCTTCGATGTCGTTCATATAACCCGCATCAGCGCGCATATGGTTTGCGTCGCCAGCGTAGCTTGTGCCTTTTGACGCGAGCCACTTCTTAGCCTTTATCCAATCCCGCTGGCTCATTGTGCGCGGTCGCAGCCCAAAGTCGGCATCGTTGAATCGTTGTGCGAGTTCTTTGGCGCCCTCGTTGTTGCCTATGATGCCTTGTTTGCGCGCTTCATTAACAACCTTGTGGTCCATGTCGTTTTCGGTCACGCCATACCACGTGGGCACCCCGTCGCCAGGAATGAGGTCGTCCTCCACGCCAAGGAAGTCAGCCATATCCTTTACTTCGTCAATATGCGGTTTGATAACCTTATCCCAAAGCTCTTGGGCTTCAGGCGGCGCCGTGTGGTTCTTTAGCTCCGCGGGCGTTGTGATGGTCTTTAGCAGCTTCGCGGCGGGCCGTAGTTTGCTCTCGCCAAGCATTTCCATGTGCTCGTTGGCGACATTGTAGCGGTGCATCGCGTTTCCAATATACCGCCCACCCTCGCCTTGTCGCATCATCCAACTTTGCTGGCGCGTAAGATAGAGGCCTGTCTGACCGCCAAGCGCACCTTGCATATTGCCGGGTTGCTCGCCGCCGTGTAGCAACGTCGCTGAGCGCGAAAGGTCGTCGTGGAACTTAACAAGGTCTGTGAGATTGTCGATCGCAAGTTCGCCTTTGCTGTCTATAATCTCATTGATTTTGGCGTGTATCTCGGCGTTGTTGGCGGCGATACGGATCGTGCGCGCGATGAAGTTGAAAGCGCTTTTTTCGTCGGGAAAAACCGCCTCCTTCCCGCCCACTTCCTGCACAACGATCATGCCGTCCTCGTTCTTCATGACTTTGCCGCCCATTTTGGTAGCAAGATCGCCAAGCTGTCCGCCTATCTTAATGCAATTGTCTTTCGCCATTAGCAGAACCTCCCCCTCGCGTCCCTTTTCGCTTTGAAGTCTTTTGTAAGACGTTTCTTGCTCGGTCCAGCGCTTGCCGTTTCACGTGGTTCGCCCTTGTCGAGGGCTTCCTTTGCTTCGACGAGCGAGGTTGTGTCGTCCACCTTTCCTGGTTCAAGCTCCACTTTTGCATTCAGTTCGCGACCACGTCGCATCCACTCTTTGAGGTTGTCGAGATAGGGTGTAAAAGGCTTGCCCGTCTTCTCTTCTTCGCGACCTGTGCGCGCCACGGCTCTGGCAATGCGCGTAGCGTGCTCAGCAAGGTCGATATGTTCGGGCTTCAACACACCTGCGAGGGCAAGATTTGAAATAGTCTTTCGTGCGTTCGTAATATCATCAGAAACATTATCACTATCCTTTTCAGGATCCCACTTCATGAGCGTTTCAAGATGCTTGCGAACGTCGTCACTTTTGAAGGTGGTCGTTTTGTTGCCAATCTTTATCGTCGTCTCGACCTTGCCGCTTTTGGGCGAAAGCTTTGGTGCTTCTTTTACCTCAAGCGGCACGCCGAGCGGTCCTCGCGTACCAACTGTCGGCCCGCCCGCTCGCATCACTGTGCGGCCCGTTTCCTTCGGCATGTTGAAAAGAGCGGTTATCTCGCCATTGCGAGGGAGGGTTACAGCGGGCTTGCTTTTGCCAGCGTCGGCTGATTTTGCGCTCGCCAGCACACGCTTCATGAGCGGGCTTTGGAAAAGCTCAGGCTCGTCCTCGCCCAACATTCTTAACCGTGCTGCAAGTGCTGCGTCGCCGTTGCCTGTGGCGAAACGAGCGATTTGTTGCGCCATCTTTTGAGGCTCAATGCGATCGATCCTGCCAATGCGTTGCGCAACCTTTCCAACTTCTCGCAACCCACTTTGGTAGCTTCCTGCAGCCGGGATGATTGTGTTGATATTGTTGGCGACTGTTTGGCTTTCTTCCGGTGAAAGATAGCCAGCAAGCCCACCAATAAGAGCGCCAAGAGCAAATGGTTCTGCAATGTTATGAATCTTCTCCCCTTTTATCTTATCGCTTAGCGCGGCTGCGCCTCCTGAAAGCGAACCATTTACGAGCGCATCCGTGATAACAGGTGCCACGTCCTTTGGCAGAAAGCGCGTAAGAGGTTTTAGCTTGTTGCCGATCGGTCCCGTCACCTTCCCCCACAACGCCTGCTCAAGTCCGCCTGCGAGGTATTCGGGCACTTGTCGGAAGCCTTTACTGTAGATGCCGCCCATCTTTTCGAGATTGGCTTCCTGTTCGGGCGAGTCCGTCTTCATCATCTGACGCGCGTATTCACCACCTGGACCGCCTACAATTGCTTCCTTTCCTTCGTGTGCAGCGGCAACGTCGATGTCTTGGGCGCCTTGCGTGGCGATTTCACTGTTTTGTTTTGCAACTTCCCCTTGGGCGCGCATACCTTCGCTTAGCTTGGTAGCTATATCGCCTGCAACGTTCGCTGTGGCGCGTGCCGCTTTGTGCGCGAAACCGCTTACATTCTCAAAGTAGTGCGCGCGTGTCGCGTGCTTGTCGTCGGCTTCGGCAGTTGTGTTCTTCTCCTCGGCTTCGGTCGCGAGGCCGCGCTGTATGGCATCGCCAAGACTCATTCGTCATCCTCGCTTGTATCACTTCCGCCGCCAGCCTTCTTATATCCTTGAACGTTCTTTTGGGTCTTCGTGGCCCCTGCTTGGGCACCTTGCGAAGCTTGGATGATGTTACCCAGGAAAAGCGATCTGAACGGCTCAGGAAAGTCCTTCGTCATTTGCGTGAGCCACAAGCCCACCGAATCATCTGTTTGGTTGGGGTCGTTTGCGAGGCGTTGGAATTGGTCGGTGAAGCGTTTCGCGTGTCCCTCGTCGAGTACGCCGTTATCAACCGCGCTTTGCATAACCTCGTTGAGGTCGTTTCCTTTAATGTTCCCGCCGCCAGGAAGCGCGAAGTTCATCCCAAGATTCCCTATTTCGTGGCGCATGTCGGTAACGCCACCCGCCGCTTCAAGCGCCGCATTTCGCGCGCCCATTGCCTTGTTGGAGGCGTTGTTGGCGGCGTTCATCGTCGCTGGCGAAGGGTGCTTGTTCTTGTAGTCAACAAGTGCTTCCTCGCTTCCCAAATGTGCGCTCGCTGCCGCACCTATCCTGCCAAGCGCGTCGCGATTCTTTACTTTCTCGACATCAAGGTCTTTTTGCTTCTGCATCCCAATCTCCGCTTTCTTTAGCGGAAGGGTGATGTTTTGTGCGACGTTCAAAGCCTCGTTGTATTTGATATTGGCAGCCTGTTGCGCAGCGAGACGTTTCTCTTCAAGTGCCGTGAAGTTGTTCACCATCGCGACCATATTGGGGTCGTCACTGTGAGCAATGCCGAACGCTTGGATGCCAATCAACTTCTTTAGCTCAGGATCATTGGGGTCGCCAAACGACCCTTTTTGATAGGCTTCTTGAAGCTGTTGGAGGCCCTTCTGGCGCTGCTGCATGACCGACTGCGAGCGTTGGTTGAGGGTATCGAGTAGCGCGGGGTTGATGCCAGCCTTCAACGCGCTTTGCGATTGTTCAGGCGTGAAGGGCTTTCCGAGATCAGCTTGTTTCGAAAGCTCCCCGAAAAGGTCTTCTTCCTGCTTCATGTTTTCGCTGATTTGGGCACGCTTTTCCTCGTGCTTCTCTTCGAGATATTCCGGCCCCTGAAGCATGTGCAGGAAATGCTCGCCCAAACCTGTGCCAAACGATTTCATGAACCCCTCTACGCCTGATGCAAAGGGGTCTTTTTGTTTATTATTGTCAGGCATTAAAATGTACCTTATGCGAAAAAGGATGCGACAAGCGGAGCAAGTTCCGCGATGCTACTGATGATGCCATTCAAATCGCTCGAACCTCCGCCTCCTGAATTACTTCCGATGTTCACACCACTTTGCTGGCCGAATTGAAATGTCTGTCCGCCGGTTTGTCCGAAGACATTGTTGAGGTAATTCGAAAGCGCACTTGAATTGACGTTGCTCGTGCCGCTTGAGGCTGTGTTGATGTTTGTTGCGGCTGCCGTACCAAGCCCACCGAATGCCGAACTAAGTAGTTGATCTACATTCCCAAACATACCAAGAAATCCGCTCTCAACTTGTCCTGGTACAGCACCGATCGCTTCGTTTTCGGCTGCGCTGATGTTGCCGAGCGTACTTGCCGCGAAGCTACTTCTTCCCGCGCCCGCTTGACCGATGATCTGCTTGGCATCGTTCGTGGCTGCCGTACCCGCCTGTCGCGCTTCGCTTGTACCCGCCCTTATAAGAGGAACGGTTGCGGGCGTGGCTTGGCCGTTAAGAACGCTCCCCATTTGCTGCAGGAAGCTCGATATAACAGGATTAGTTTCGGACGAAAGCGAACTTGCGATCGTCGCCAGCAATGCACCGTAAGGGCTGGTTTGTGACGACGACGAATTTGTTGCTGTCGTACCGCTCGAAACGTTGCCGCTGTTGCCAAAACTTTGGCTATTGTTGAAGCCGCTAAAAGCGGTTTGTCCAAACTGCGTACCCTTTGACACGCCGCTGGACGAACCCTTGTTGCTACTCTTTCCGGTGGGTACTCCCATATCGTTGTTCCCAATCGTCCTTTGTGAGCGTGTAAACGTCCACGTTCTCGCCGTCCCAAAGCGCGGGCACGCGACCCAAGTAATCGAACCCAAGCTTCTCAAGCTGTCTGCATACGTGATCTTGTTTAGTGATCGAAATAAGCACGCTCGCGAAAAGGAACGAACCGTTTATCGCTTCGCGAAAGCACTTCAACATACTCGGTGCTTGGCGCTTATCTTCGCGCACCCACAAGCCGAAAAACGCCCCGCTCATCATGCTGTCGATCCAATAGGCGAACCATATCCCTTTGTCGTCTACCGCGATCGCAAGTGTCCTCGGCGGTTTGAAGAAATCGAGAAACGTACTCAGGTGTCGCAAGTCACGATAGAAGGTCTTAAAGTGATCGCCGCTCATTATAAGGTTGTTGTACCAATCGACCAGCAAAAACTCGTCAATCTCCCAATTATAAACGCGCAACAAAGGCGCTTTTTCGTTCATCAATCAAGCCTCCTCGCGCCCCATTATATCATATTTAGCTGTTTTTTCCTATGTTAAGAGCCTTCGCAAGCTGACCGTACTGACCGCCGCCCGTACCGACATCGCTCGCGCCTGCGCCATCTGTTTCAAGCGCAACGCGAAAAATCTCTATCTGGTTGATGCCGCTTGTAGAGGTTATATAGACGCCTATCACCGAACCTGTGACGTTAAAAGGAAACTCGTACTTCGTCCGCGCGCCGTTGCCGCTTGTGGTTCCAAGCAAATAGTCGGTTCCGTCCACGCTCGCATACACCGAAAGCATATTGGCGCCGTCGTTGCAATCGACAAACACCCTCATGCCTTTGGCAACGTACTTGTCACCGCTATAGAAGGATGATGGCCGCACAGCGAAAGGAAGCGTACCTGTACCGTCATCAGCTTTTATGGCGTTGAACTCTTCAAGATGATAGGTGCCGTTGTTCCAGCCCGCGAGAATCTTCCCGGTCTCAGGTTCGTAATAAAGTGCCGTCGCCGCCGTACCATGACACCTCACAGGACGAGGCAGGATTTGTACGTCACCCGGCAACGACTGCGGCATGATGTTGGCAACCCACAATTGGCCGCTGCCGTCGCTAAACCAATACTCGTCCCTGCCATAGGTGGCCGCAACCACTTTGCTTATAGGAGCATAACCCTCGACCGCTTGGTCTTCGAGGAGCGCGAGAATCTGCGGCAAAAGGTTAGCAGACGAAAAGCCGTTAAAAAGATGAAGGTCGCTTTCGTTCGTTTGATAGATGATGCCAAGGGGCGTGGTTTGGATGCTTTGGAGGCTCCCGCATCCGGGAGCTTGGCCGAGGATCGTCGCGCTAAAGCCGGGAATCGTGGGCGTCGTCGTGAGGTTGTTTATGATCCACACCCCTTTTGTAGTGAGGACGTAAAGGTTGCCAGCGTATGTTGCAAAGCCCACCGTAGGATCGTCGTCGTTGCTTATGTCGGTGAAGCCAGCGATGCCTTCCGCGCCGAACGCCGCCGCACTATAGTAGATGCGTCCGCGCGCACCAACCGCTGTGTCGCCGCAAAGAAACATCGTCCCTTGGAAGAATATGCACGCTGTACACGTCGAGGGCGGTAAGGTGCTGAGGCCCTGGATAAGTTGGGCCGTTCCAAGCACAAGCGTGTTGCCGACGTTCATCCACGTCACGGCGCCGTCAACAACCGTCTCGCCTTCGGCTTGGGGAAAAATAGGTTCGGTCGTACTCGCCACGCCAATGTTTGTCGCAACAAAGACATAACCACCCGCATTGTGCAACGATGGGTGGATTAAATCGCCGGTATTGTAGGCGCCGCCTGAAGTCCAATCAGGTAGTTGCGATGGCGCGACGCCAAAACCTTCAAAGTCTCCATTGAAGTCATTATACGTCCCACCAAATCCTGCAAGCGGGATCGTAGCGGCTTTGAAAAACAGCCCACCGTTCCCTTGCGTGCGCCACAAAACGAGCGTGTCCACTTGAGGGTCACTTGATGTCGTAGGAAGCCCGGAAAGTTGGATGTAATGCGACTGATCGGCGCCCGTAACAAGAAGGGCGGTTTTGTTGGGTTCGCTTATCGTACCTGTCGCAGAATTCGAAAACGACCAAAGATACTGGTAGTTGCCGAGGAAGCCCGAATTAAAAGCTCCCACCGACTTAAGCGTGGCCGTCACGCTTCCGTTCGGGGGTGCGGCGATGCCCCAATTGCTTACAACCCCGCTTGACGACACCTTAAGCGCCTTGCCGCCGCCTACGGCAAAAAGATAGGCCGCATTACCTACTGCTGGCGGGGCCTTAGCAAACGACAACCGCGCACCACCGTCAATGGTCGCGATTTGGGTAAAGTTACGCTGAAACGAACCGTTGCTTGTGACAGTATAATAGTCCCCGTAGAACGTGATCGCGCTGTAGGCCGAGTTGGTAGAAAGCTGAACGTTCGCATTCCGGCTCCTTACAGAATGCCCGTGTACGGGATGGACGCCCGTACCCACGCGAAGCGCATTTGGCGTGATGGCTTCTCGACCACCA
>Ga0134126_10000487_pt1 | contig 50861 bp, 49 predicted proteins | sample KB31752_FD_96881 | JGI IMG/M metagenome (GOLD analysis project Ga0134126, IMG submission 96881) | Terrestrial soil microbial communities with excess Nitrogen fertilizer from Kellogg Biological Station, Michigan, USA - KB3-175-2 | ecosystem: Environmental > Terrestrial > Soil > Unclassified ...
CTAAGGTAAGACCACGTTCCGCGTATTTGATTGCCTTCATCTGATTTATCAAGCTCCGCTAAGGGGATACACAACTGCGCGTCTGAACGTAGCAACGTACGTACCCAAAACCTCACAACGCACCTATCTCTTGCAGACACGGAGTTTACACGGCGTAGTCGACCGAGCTGCGTGCGCCCCCTCCGCGCGCCACCGCGACACTACTAACGGAGGTCGGCGCATTGCGATACGCGCCAAGCTGGTCAGTGGCGCAGAAGGAGTTTCCGTTCGCCGCCTGTTCGCCAAATTAAGCGCTTAATCGCCGTTACTTTATGTAAACGTTGAGGTTACGTTGCTAAATCGTTGTGGCAAAATGGTGTTGCGCCTCGTCCGGGTCGCTGCTAAATTCGACCCACTTGCGCGTAAACCGTTGTGACGCAAGGAATTGGCGGCTCAAAGATACAGGATATTGCGGCCAACAGCCTTTAAGAGCCCATTATGTAGTGGCAAACGCGGTTTTTTAGCAGAGACGGTCAAACCAAAACAAAAACGACCAATGACTTCAAAACCCAAAATCCAGATTCGAAATGAGCGTTCACCGGCGCGAGTGACCCTCCGTCGGAAAATGGCCTCGCTTCGGGTAAGCAACCAACGCAGGCAATTTAGAGTGCTTGTGAGCCTGCCCCAGCGGTCGTCAACCGTGTCCCTGGTAAATCCAGCAAAGTTCAGCATCGATTGAAACTATCGGAGGTGGCTCCTTGAATCGCGTCTCAAACACTTATCGCTTTAGCGTTCGTCCGATCAATCGTATGGCAATCCCACAGCTTGGCGGAGCATCGGTTCTCCGTACTCACGCCACAACATTTGATGGAATTGCCCGAGGGGCGATCGCCTTTGTTCCGTCCTGGATTTATCTCGGAATGATCTTACTGGCTGCTTCCGCCATCTGTGTTACGGTCAACCTGCGTGGCAGAACCCAGGCTAATTCTGCAGCGCGTCAGCTTCATCAGGTTTCATCCGACATAGATGCAATGCGCAAGTCCAACATGCAGCTGGAACTTGAAGTCCGTCAAATTACTACTGAACCGGCAATCATCGAGTCGGCGGCTCGCGCACGACTTGGCATGGTGCGCCCAAACGATATTGTGGTGCCCATAAGGTCTCAATCAGGAACAAATCTGGCAAGTTTGTCTTTTGTCCGCTAACAGTACCTGCTTTACCCTGCTTTCTGTCCACGATTTCGGGTCCTACCAGAACCGCGCGGCTGCTGAAGATCGCAGCCGCGCATCTTCTTTTTGGCTTATCCTTAATGACAGGTCGTTTGACAGTCAATATTGCATTAACTAACATCAAATTCTCGTAAGCAGAACTTTAGAATGGCCATTACCGACATCGCCACGCCAGCCAAGAAAGGATCACCCACCTCTTCGCGGCGTGAGGAACGAAAAGCAAGTTTCCGCACCGTCTCACTCGACGAAATCAATCGTCTGTACACGCCGGATGACATTCGCGCCATCGATCCGGAAAACGACGTGGGAACGCCCGGCGAGTTTCCCTACACGCGCGGGATTCACGCGACCGGATATCGCGGCAAGCTCTGGACGATGCGGCAATTCGCCGGGTTCAGCACGCCGGAGGAGACTAACCGACGCTTTAAATATCTTTTGCAGGAAGGCCAGACCGGTCTTTCAGTAGCCTATGACTTGCCGACGCTGATGGGGTACGACGCCGACTCGACTCTTTCCGAAGGCGAAGTTGGTAAGTGCGGTGTCGCAGTTTCCTCTCTCGCGGACATGGAAACTTTGTTTGACGGAATCGACCTCGAAAAAGTTACCGTGTCCCAGACCATTAACGCCCCAGCGTCCGTGTTGCTGGCGATGTATCTCGTGGTTGCGGAGAAGCAAGGCGCCGATTGGCGGAAGATTTCCGGCACGCTGCAGAACGATATTCTGAAAGAGTACATAGCGCAGAAGGAGTGGATCTATCCGATTCGTCCGGCTATGAAGTTGGTGGTGGATACATTCGAGTTCTGCACTGAACATGTTCCACGTTATAACCCAATTTCCGTGAGCGGTTACCACATTCGCGAGGCAGGAGCTACTGCGCTTCAGGAGCTCGCCTTCACCTTGCGTGACGGAATCGAATACGTTGAGTGGGGCATGCGGGCCGGTCTCGACATTGAAAAGTTCGTGCCCCGCATTTCATTTTTCTTCAACGCGCACAACGACTTTTTTGAAGAAATTGCTAAGTACCGTGCGGCGCGGCGGCTTTGGGCCAGAACAATGCGTGACCGTTTCGGCGCGCTCGACGAACGGACCTTGCAGCTTCGTTTTCACACTCAGACGGCGGGGGTCTCACTAACCGTGCAACAACCGCTGAATAATGTCGTGCGGGTAGCAATCCAAGCGCTCGCCGGCGTACTCGGCGGCACGAATTCGCTCCACACAGATTCATACGACGAAGCTCTGGCACTGCCCACCGACCGGGCGGCGCTGCTGGCATTGCGCACTCAGCAAATCATCGCGGAAGAGAGCGGCGTGGCCAATACTGTCGATCCGCTTGGCGGTTCATACTTCGTCGAGGCCTTCACAGAAAAAATGGAAGAGGGTGCGCGCGATTACTTTGAGCGAATCGACGCCATGGGGGGAATGGTGGAAGCCGTCGAAAAAGGCTTTCCGCAGAGAGAGATTCAGGACTCCGCATACCAATATCAGAAAGCGCTCGAGGCCGGCGAACAGACGATCGTGGGAGTCAACAAGTATCAAATGAAAGAACAAGGTACTGAAGTCCCGATCCTCGTCATCGACGAATCAGTTCGCCAGCACCAAATCGAAAGACTGGAACAGACACGCGCGCGCCGCGACCAAGGCGCGGTGACAAAGGCATTGGACAAGATTCGTAAGGCCGCACAGGACGGGGACAACACGATGCCGTCTACGATTGAAGCTGTCCGTGAGTATGCGACGCTCGGGGAGATTTGTTCAGCGCTCCGAGATATCTACGGCGTCTACGAAGAACCGGCGATCTAACTCTTTAGCGTTTCACTGGTATGAGCCATTCAGAAAGAAAGATTCGCGTACTGGTCGCGAAACCGGGACTTGATGGCCACGACCGCGGCGCAAAGGTAATTGCGCGCGCGTTACGCGATGCCGGGATGGAAGTGATTTACACCGGCCTGCGCCAAACTCCCGAAATGATCGCCGCCGCCGCGTTGCAAGAGGATGTTGATGCAGTCGGGGTTTCCATTCTCAGTGGCGCGCATAACACCCTCTGTCCGCGCATAGTCTCGCTCTTGCGCGAACAAGGAATGAACGACACGCTGGTGATACTTGGCGGGATCGTTCCTCAGGAAGACATCCCTAAACTTAAGGAACAAGGTATTTCCGAAGTCTTCTTGCCCGGCACCTCAACCCAGGACATCGCGAAGTTCATTCGCGATAATGTCCAACCGCGAACATAGATTCCCAAATCAACCGGCCGTCTTTTTAAGGAATCGTGCGATGCCCTGGCGGCAATCTTCGGTCATTCGCGCTGTCGCATTCACATCGACACCCGCCGCGAGCGCATCTTCAAACGCCATCGCTTCGCTTGAATAGAAGAGAGATTTGGACAAGCTCACGGCAGACCTGCTAAGTCTTTGAAAACCTCGCGCGAAGTTTTCAACTTCCGTCCCAAAGTTCTCAGGCTCGAAGACATGATTTACCAAGCCGAAACTGCGGGCCTCTGCGGCCGAGACTTCTCGACCGGTGGTGAGTAGTTCGAAAGCGATTTTTTCTGAGACGCTTCGCCGGAGAATTGCCATTACCATCGCTGGAACGAATCCGATCCTGACTTCAGGAAAGCCGAAGCGCGCGGTCGTTTCCGCGAGGACAATGTCGCATGCCAGCGCAAGCCCACATCCGCCTGCAAGTGCGCGTCCGCGCACCGCGGCGATGACCGGCAGGTTTAGCTGGCGCATCAACAGAAACAATTCTGCAAGTGACTGTGCGTCAGTGAGATTCTCTGCCACTGAGGCCTCGGAAATTCTCTGAAGCGTCGACAGGTCAGCGCCCGAGCAAAAATCTGCGCCTGCTCCCGAGATGACGATGCAACGAACTGTGTTATCGTGAGCCGCATCTTTCAACCCGGTTTTCAAATCTGCGATCAGTGCGTCATTCAACGCATTGCGTTTGTCCGGACGATTCAGCGTCAGGAACGCCGCGCCATCGCGACTCTCGGATAAGACTGTCTTCGTAGCCGACATTCTGAATTTCAACCAAGGCCGAGTCGCTGTGCTTCGTCAACCGCGATCTCGATTTCCATGCGCAACAATGCCGACGAAAAAGTTTTGCCCTGCGCGTCGGTCATTAGCGACAGAGTCCCACCGCCTCCGAGGCTTCCATGCAAAAGGAAATTGAGCGCGCCGAGATTCGGCAACTCAAATCGCTCGACGTCTCCGTTGCAGATTCCCTGGAAATGCTTCTTCACACGCGCCGCGGTAACCTCGCGCACGAGCAACGGATAGAACTCCTCGCGCAAGGCGATCAGTCCGACGTTGGCTGTGTCGCCTTTGTCGCCGGAACGCGCGTGCGCCAGTTTTGTAAGTCTTACTTTCAATTCTGCGGCCCTCGAATCAACTCGCAAGCAATTCCACGTGCGCAGTAATCTCATCTTTCGGAATCAAGGCAGGCCAATACGCGACGATCTCCTCAACCTTAGGACGCCCACCTGCAAATCCGGTCACGGACGGTGGCCCGGTCAGAATCAACGGTGCTATCTCTTTGCTGAAGCGTTCCACGTCGGCGCGATCGCTTCCGCGCACGCCGACCCGCAGTTGCACTTCTGCCAGGTCGCTCGACGGCTCGCCGGCCAGCGGCCCGTGCGTGGCATTTACGCCTACAAATTCCGTTAATACCTGTTCAAATTTCAAACCCAGTCGTTCAATACGCGCGCGCAAAACTCCATCTGCGGCCTGCGCCTTTTTGTATGCGTCGGGCCACGCGTAAACCAAAGTCCCAACCGCTTTGAATCCCGATGAATAGCTGATTGATACCTTCAACGAATCGGTTGCGGGGCGGCCTTTGATTCCGAACACGCGTACGCGATCGGCGCCGTCATCAGCCAAATGAATGGTGGTGAAGTCAGCCACACAATCAGGCGTGATGTACTCATGCGGATCTCCCATCTCGTACAGCAGTTGTTCCTTCACCGACGGAACATTCACGCGACCGCCGGTTCCTTCGTGCTTCGTGATCACGAACGTCCCATCAGGAGATGCTTCGGCGATTGGAAATCCGACATTAGCGAGGTCAGGAATGTTCTGCCAATCGAACTGGCAGTTTCCTCCGGAGCACTGCGCGCCGCATTCGATGATGTGTCCGGCGATCGTCCCCGCGGCCAAACGATCCCAATCGTCAGACGCCCAGCCGAATTCGTGAATCAATGGACCCAGCGTCAACCCGGTATCTGTCGCGCGCCCGGTAATCACGACATTTGCGCCTTGTCCCAGCGCCGCGACGATGGGGGCTGCGCCAAGATAAGCGTTCGCACTCTGGATCCGATTGCGAACCACTGCGAGCGGTTCGCCCGTGTCAAGATTGCGAAGCTCAATACCTCTGCCGATTAATTCATCGATGCGATCGAGAATGTCGTCTCCGGCGACCATGCCGATTCGCACCTTGTCAATGACCCCTAACTCGGCAGCAACATCGCGCACCGCCGCGGCGCAGCCACTAACGTTTACGCCTCCAGCATTGGCCACCACCGTGATTCCGCGTGCGACACACGTCGGCAGAATCTCTTTCATCAAAGAGACAAAATCGCGCGCGTACCCGGCTTTCGGATCGCGCGCCTTTTGCTTTTGCATGATCGACATGGTGACCTCGGCCAAATAGTCGAGCATCAAGTAATCGATTGGCCCACCTTGCACCTGACGCACAGGCGCGTCCGGCAAATCACCCCAGAATCCCTGACCCGCAGCAATGCGAACTTTCTGTTTCATGAATAACTGATGCTGACACGAACAAACACGGAGCCAAAACGTGAATAGAACGACCGAGCGCCGCCATCATCAGCGACGCGAACGATTGATTCACCTGGCTCCGTGCGCTTAAGTACGATCCGCGCGGCTATGGCTGCGGCGGATTCGTCGATGGCGTAGCCGCCGGAGCAGCGGGCTTATGCGTCTTGTGACGGCGCGGACGGCGCATTCCGCCACCGGTGGTGAACATGATCTTCTCAGGTTCACCGGGCACGCTCATCAGCGTCAAGCTATCGCCCATTTTCTTGGCACGCAGCGAATGCGCATGGCCGGCGCCTTCCGGCATCACCGTCACGGCTGTGTAACCACAGGTCGTCACCGCGACGATGCGGCCTGAATGCGTTTCGGTCCCGGCATTCATCGTAAAGTTGTTACCGGTAATCGTGAGCGTGGCGTCCATCGCATCGGCGTCGCCCATCTTCATCTTGCCGGTGTACGTGCCGGACAGATCAGTCTGCTCTTGCTCGTCAGGATTGCAACGGCCGGTGCGACGCGGTGCAGCCGGTGTTGTTTCCGCCATGGCGCTGGTGTCGGTTGCCGCATCCGCAGAAGGCTTGGCCTTCGCTCGTGTCCGGTGCCGCGGTTTAGGTTTCGCTGTGTTGGCATTCTGAGGCGCCATCGTCGTAGACGAGTTGGAATTCTGCGCCGAGACGATCAATCCGGTACTCGCCAACGCCCCCAAAATGGCGATCGCAACTGCCAGAACGAAAGAATAAGTGGTGCTCTTTCTCAAGGTTGTTCTCCTTTGCATTAGTCACATTGCCAGACAACTTGCTCAAGTTAATGATGCTGGTACAACAAACTGCCCCAGATGAGGCCCTGAATAATTCAAACTCACGTGCAGCGCAAGCTCTAATGCCGCGCGCGTCTCTTCCGGGGCGATGACGGCATCGACAAAGCCTCGCGCGGCAGCATACTTTGCATCCAGTTCCCGTTCGTACGTCTCGCGCACTTTGCGCATTTCGATTTCCAGTTCCGGCGTCGGTTCCTGTCCATTCTTCTTCAGACGTTCGAGTTCGCTGCCGAAGACCGCCTGCACCGCCGACTCGCCTTCCATCACCCCCATGCGACCCGTCGGCCAGCTAAAAATAAAGTCCGGGTCGAAACCTTGGCCGGCCATCGCGTAATACCCGGCGCCGGAAGCGTGATTGATCGTCAAGACAATCTTGGGAACAATGGCGGTGGCCATAGCTTCGACAAAACGTGCGCCGGCGCGAATGATTCCCGAATGCTCAGCTTCTGATCCCACCATGAATCCGGAGACGTCCTGCACAAAGAGCAGAGGCGTGCCGTGACGATTACAGGTGTCGATAAAGTACGCGACCTTTTCAGCTGATTCTGTGTAAATGATCCCACCAAATCTGGGCGCGCCGCCCGAAGGATCGCGAAACATGCCGCGCGCATTCGCGATAACACCGACTTGAATTCCGCCGACGCTCGCGTGCCCGGTGATTATTTCTTTCGCATAGTCCGCCTGAAATTCGTCGAGGTGACCGCCATCCAAAATGCATTCGAGCAGAGCGCGCGTGTCGTATGGCTGACGATGATCCTCGGGAATAACGTCGTAGATCTTTTCGATAGGATGCTTCGGCTTTGTTTCTTCTGACTTCTGACTTCTGATGTCTGATTTCTGTTCCGCCGGCAGTTCCGCGACAAACTCTCTAATCTTCGCAATCGCCTGGTCATCGTTCTTAATTCGATAATGCGCAACTCCAGACAACTCGTTATGAGCCCGCGCTCCGCCGAGAGTTTCGTTGTCGATGGTTTGACCGGTGGCGCCCTTCACCAGATTCGCGCCGCCCAAGCCCATGAACGAGGTGCCTTCGACCATAATGATCACGTCTGAAAGCGCCGGCAAATAAGCGCCGCCCGCAATGCAAGGCCCCATCACTGCGGAAATCTGCGGCACCTTCAAATACCGTCGCATGATCGAGTTGTAGTAGAAGATCCGCGACGCGCCGTACTGGCCGGGGAAAACGCCGCCCTGGTAAGGAAGATTCACGCCCGCGGAATCAACCAGGTAAATGATCGGAATGCGCGACCGCATAGCGATCTCCTGCGCGCGCAGAATTTTCCTAATCGTTTCCGGCCACCACGAACCGGCCTTGACCGTCGCATCGTTAGCGACGACGACAACTTCCCTGCCCGAAACGTAGCCAACTGTAGTGATCACGCCGGCTGCCGGCGCCGTGCCAATTTCTTCAGCTGATTCACTGGCCGCTGACTTCTTGACTCTGACTTCTGGCTTGTATTGATCGTAAGCAACCAGCAGACCAATTTCCTGGCTGAACGAATCCTTGTCCAACAACAGATCAATTCGTTCACGCGCGGTCAGCTTTCCCTGTTTGTGCTGCTTAGCAACCCGCTCAGCGCCGCCACCGAGTCGCAGCTTCGCTTCCAACTCGCGCAGTTCGCTAGTCAGTTCCCGGAGGCGTGATTTCTTTAACGGTTTGTCGGTGGGCGAATTGGATGAGGGTTTTTCGGTTGCAATCGTCAATCCGGCCTTCTGCTCACCACCTTCGGCTTTCTGCCTCGTGAGCGGGCGCACCTTGAATCCCGAAGTGGACACGACTTCAGATTCTCTTTCAGCCATTCTGGATCTCTGGGAACGATTGCTGTGAAAAAAATATCACAGTCCGCGCGTAATGCGCCAATTTCGGGCCTAGCGTCCCCATGCGCTGAGCATAAGCGCGCGCCGGTTGGCTGCCGCCGGGATGCCTTCCAGGATCAAAACGCGATTGCCGCGCAGTTCGACCGTGACGCCGCCTTCCGAGGTCTGTGCCGACCAGGCAGTCGGGCGTTCAGACGTTACGCGCGCATCCGCATATCGCAGCTTGGAACGCTTTACATACGCGTCAAAGAACTCGCGCGCGTCCTTCTCTGTGTCCCAGGCGGACAGCGAAACATAAAGACTGTCACCGTGAGCATTCTCGTAGGTCGCGTACCTATCGCCTGCCCAACCTGCGGCAGCTTGTTTGGAAACGGAAGGTGACTTTAGAAATTCGTCGAGAACGAGATAGAGACTCCATTCACCATTGACGTCCGCGTCCAGCCGTCGCCATCCCGCGCCCAGCAGTGGTCGCAGATCGGACAATAAAACCTTTACCGGCGCTTCGTGAATAAAATATTTCGGCGGATGAAGAATCTGTTCAGTCGATTGCGGGAGGGTCTTGAAGGCCCGCGAAACGCTGGCCCAGCCGCCATTCTGATAAAGGGCACGAGTCCAAGTCAGGCCTTCCTGATAAGGAAACAGCAAAGTTTCGCGCAAAGCTCGCGGCGCTTTATCCAATTCCTGACTGGATGTGTCCGCGGCCATGAATGATCTAAGGAACGTCAGCGCCCGCAGGGGATTCCGGCCGACATACAGGGTCATCGCCAGCGTTGCGTCGCCTTCAATCAACGCGTGCGTCGCCAGTTCCGCGTCCGAATCGCCTTTGGGCCACTTCTCGAATCGGCGCAAGTTGAAGTGCTGATCCTGAAGCGCATGAGTCAGCTCGTGAGCCATGATCGGCTTTTGGCCGTCGGCATCGATCCAATCGGCCAAATGGAACTCCTGCTCTCTCGGGTCGTAGTATCCGGCCACCTGTTCGGTAAGTAAGCGAACAATCAGCGGCCGCAGACTAAAATTCGCGGGCGCCAGACCCAGCCGCTTTAACGTCACCTCTGACGCATGCATGTCGGCGGCCGTAGTATCTCGATCGAGATTGCCGACAATCATGCGCTCGATCTCCGCGCGCGACTGCGCCGAACTCTGGACCGGGCGCAGTATCGGGAGTTCGCGAAGCTGACTGGTTTCCTCGAGCACTTCGTTTGTGGCGGCCACGAGTGCTGCGTTACGTGCCGCCGCGCTCGCGCTTTCGCTTCCCGTGGCCGGTCGTTGGGCCGATGTGCGGTCAACCGCGATCCCGGAAATCCCGAGAATACAGAACAAAACCGCCGTCAGGACCGGACGTGAGTCTGCAGCAAAAGGTTTGTACCGACCGGCACGGGTTGAACTTTTCTTTGACATCACCATGATTCGCTCTTATAGTCCGCTAAAGATCCAACTAAGACAATTGAGGAGTTTAACTCACCAGCCAGTGCTGGTGGAACAGGTGTTTTGGGAGAATCAGTTTTGATGAATCCTGCACCCGAAGACGACTTCGATCACTGGCACGAAGCTTCTTTGCGCGTTCGGTATGCCGAAACCGACAAGATGGGCGTCGTGTATCACGCAAACTATCTGGTCTGGTTCGAAATCGGTCGCACGGAGTACTGTCGCGCTCGCGGATTTTCCTACCGCGACATGGAAGAAAGCGAAAATGCCTTTCTGGTCGTCGCCGAAAGTTACTGCCGCTACAAAGCACCTGCCTATTACGATGACGTGCTCCTGGTGAGGACTCACATCACCGAGTTGCGCCGGCGTTCGCTACGATTTGGCTATGAGATTATTCGCGAATCGGACGGCGTGATCATTGCTGAAGGCGAGACCGGCCATGTGGTTACCGACGCCAACGCGCGCGTCCGTTCAATGCCTAGCGGGTTTGCTGAGATGCTGCTCGCGCCACCGCTCGAGCCCGACGAAGGGGAAGGCGAACTAGTGCCGGAGATTTCGCCGGAGTAGGCAAGGGGGAGTGGGCAGTGAGCAGTGTTCAGTGGGCAGTGGCCAGTGTTCAGTGAGCAGTGTTCAGTGAGCAGTAGGCCGAGCCAATAACCAGTAGCAGTAGCGTTCCGCATTACTCAAATAAGATTTCCGAGAATTCACGTTCCTAAACGCCGAAGGCGTTCGTGAATTCCAGCCCAGGGCAACGCCCTGGGCAAGGTGCGACAGAAATGAACGCGAACTCTGAAAGAGTTCGCGGTGTGCAGGGTGCGGTGAGCGGAGGTAAATCTAAGTATTCATGACCAGGCTTTCCTCAAATAAGTTGGCAACTGGTTTAACGCCGAAGGCGTTCGTGAATTCCAGCCCAGGGCAACGCCCTGGGTAACGTGCGACAGAAATGAACGCGAACTCTGAAAGAGTTCGCAAATTCCAACTCAAGAGGAGGCAGTGTTCAGTGGGCAGTGTTCAGTGAGCAGTGTTCAGTTCTACCGAGATAATGAATTCATTAAGCCGTTAAGTAGGCGACCTACTTCGGCGGCGCCATTCATGACTGCTCCAACTTGTGCCGCAGTCAAATAATTCAATCTACCGGCAATCAGAATCTGCGTCTCAACTTCGCATAACGAACCGTAAGCAATCGAGAGATGCCGGAGGAAATCCGAAGTTGTCGTTCTCCCTTGTCCCTCCGCAATGTTCGAAGGAATCGATACCGCCGCCCTTCGAATTTGGCCGGTAAGCGCGTAAATTTCTTCACGTGGGAATTGTCTTGAGGCCTTGTATACAAGTTCAACCAAATCCATCGCGCGCTGCCATGCAATGAGTTCCTGGTAGTTTTTGACTTTCATGGGAGTCTCCTTGAGAAGCGTTGAGTTGGGAAAGCTCCAACAGAATAGAACTATTTTCCGCCAGCGCCCACTGTTCACTGCCCACTATTCACTGTTCACTGTCCACCGCCCACTGCCCCTTGCTCACTGCTCACTGCCCACCGCCCACTGCACACCGTCCACGGCCCCAATAGCTCAGGGCTCGTGACTCAAGTTTATCCGTTCAATCGATCGAGCCTTACCGGTCTCTTCATCGACGTCCAAGACTGCACCACAGATGCGCACTTCACTTTTCGAATGATCGGGTTTGCGATGAATGGGTGACATGAATCGATGGATGATGTCGCCTTTCTTCATACCGATGACGCCGCCGTAGCTGCCCGTCATACCGAGGTCGGTGATAAAAGCCGTGCCTTCGTGCAGGATTCGCTCGTCAGCGGTTTGCACGTGCGTGTGCGTGCCGTACACGACTGAGACCCTGCCGTCGAGATGCCATCCCATCGCGCTTTTTTCCGAAGTTGCTTCGGCATGCATATCGACCACTCGAACTTTCACATTGTCATCAAGCGAACCAAGCAACTCGTTAGCAATGCGAAACGGATCATCAGCCGGCGCCATGAATACTCGCCCCAGTAGGTTGATGACGGCGATACGAGTCCCTTTTACCTCACCAATCCACATGCCGTTCCCAGGCGTCGTGGGCGGATAATTTGCCGGCCGCAAAAGCTTCGGCTGGTTTGCTATGTAGTCGATCACTTCGTGCTTATCAAAAATGTGATTGCCGGAAGTCATGACGTCGACACCCGCCGAGAACAGCAGCTCAGCAATCCCCGCCGTAATCGAAAAACCGCCGGCGACATTTTCCGCGTTGATAATCGTGAAGTCGATTTGATGTTGCTCTTTCAGATCCTGCAGACGATCGATCAAGGCCGCGCGACCGGGCTTGCAGACAACATCACCGATGAGAAGTATCTTCATGGCTGGTGAATGGTAAATGGTGAACAATAAATAGACCAAAAGCCGTAACTGCTAAACGGTCACGCAAATGGTCCAAGCCCATTTACGATTTACCATTCACCATTTACGGCTTTAATTGGCAGAAGGAGCACCGCCGGGCCGCTCCGAAGTCGTAATTGAACCTGAGTAATCAGGTGGGTGGCCTTTTTGTCACCGCGAACTCTCGGCGTCTCTTTACGATGAAGAAATGCACTAGCTCGCGATGTCGGCCTCCCTTGTGAACGACGTTGGCTCAATCATCGTAATCGGTGACGAACCCCGCAGAAAGTTTCCTTCTGCCGGACGGCATACTAGCACAAGCTCGCAATCCTGGTTAGTTACTAAATGAAACTTTTTTTGCGGCGGCGCAGGTTCGGGCGCTCTGCTTATGGAAGTCGTCAAAGCTCAGATAACGCAGCGTGATTCACAGTGGACGTTCTTCACTCCATGAACAATGACAATTGCGACGATCACCAGGACAATGCCGGCAACAATCGCGATCTTCGCGGTCTTGGAAAGGTTATTGCGTTGTGGCAGGGGGAATTGTGGCGCCGCCGGCGGGCCGGTTCGACCCGCCCTGGCATCTGCAACCATTTTTAGGACATCCGATTTGACCTTGTCATTTCGTTGGGCAGGATTCAACCGGTCATCCGATGGCGACGCAAGCTGTTGGTGGGTGGGAACAGCGGTCGCGGGCGACTGCGCGCGTACCGTCACCGTAAATACACAAATTGCCAGGACAAATGCGACGGCGGATTTCTCGAGAGCATGCTTCATCACGGTCCGCTCCGGAAACGCAGCTACGAAACGGTTGCGCGTTCGACGTTTCGCTGCGGCTTTAAGAGACGATCCAACATCTCAGAGCATTCTGAACTCCGCGTCGCGAGTTGCTCATCTACCTGCTCACTCATCTTTCTGAGTTGATGCAACTCATCCGCAATGTACAGCGCGGCCAGGATCGCGACCTTGCGCGAATCTACCGTCAGAGTCCCGGACGAAATCTCGCGCATACGTTGATCGACGTATTCCGCGAGTTGTTTGAGATATTCCGGGTCGCCATCTGAGCGAACGGTGTAAGCCTGGTCGTAAATCTCGACTTTGATTGTCGGTGACGCGGTAGCGTCGTTGTTGCGATCAAAACCAAAGGAATCTGCACTCATTAGCGGACGGCCTCCGCGATTTCAGGATCGATGGCGGCAATCGCATCCAGAATTTTTTCTACTTTCGCCCGCACCAGATCGCGTTCAGCCTGCAAGCGCTGCACTTCGGTGACGAGTTCTTCGTCACTTCCGCCCGCAGTCCTCTTCTTCGCGAGCTTTCGTTCGAGCTCCTCTTTTTCCTGACGCAGAGTTTTCGTCAGTTCGATCGTGCGATAGATTTTATCTTCGAGATGTGAGAATTTTTCGAGTCCGTTCCAGGCGACCATTCTTTTTCTCCGCGGCGGAGCGTTCAAGTTCGTGGTGATTATCCGCTGTCGAGCGCGAGAGCGCAAGAGATTTAAGTGGCACAGACTTCAGTCTGTGAATCAGCCTGAGCTTTTGTGTGCCCCATGCACAGACTGAAGTCTGTGCCGCTCTCACCTGACCTCAGCATTGAACTTCTGCTTCAGCACTTCGATCACGGGCCAGTGGATTTCATCGACCTCTTCGTCGCGTAAGGTGCGATCGTCGGCGCGATATTCGATGCGGATGGTGACTGAGCGCTTGTCATCGGCAATTCCCTCGCCTTCGTACGTACCCAGGAACTCAGTGCGCACGAAGTGGCCCGGTTTCTGTTCGGCCACCGCGCGAATCAATTCGGCGACCGACAAGTTCCGCGCCACCAGCAGCGAGACGTCGCGGACGATCGCAGGAAAGCGCGGCAAAGGCGAGTACAGTACAGGTAGTTCGGCCGACTCGAGCAAGGCAGTTAGATCGATCTCAGCGACAAAGACAGGTTGCCGGAACTTGTATTCTCCGGCCGCGGATTCCGAGAGTCGTCCGATTGAACCGACGGGGGCGCCATGACTACAAACTACTGCCGATTGCCCCGGCCGCAGATGTTTGATTTCGGCTGCGCGGAATTCGAGCGGCGGCAATTTCATCGCCTCGACTGCGGCTTCAAACGCGCCTTTCAAATCAAAGAAATCCAGCTCGCGGTCTGGTTGGGCGCGCCCCGCCAACATCAGTCCCCCAGTCGCGACCATGGCCAGCGCTTCACGTTCGGCCGGCAATTCCTTTTGCTCCTGCGCCGCGAAGACTCTTCCTGATTCAAACAGGCAAAGGTTGCGGTTACCCTGATTGATGTTGTGCTGAAGCGCCTTCAAAAGACCGGCCAAAAGCGTCTGCCGCATCTGTGACGCTTCTTCGATAATCGGATTCGTCAGCACAACGGATGACTCATCGGCCGCTGTCTTGAGTGCCGGCAGCAGATCGAAGTCATTGGTTCGTTCGATGAAGCTGAAACTGATCGCTTCGTCGTATCCGTGAGCGGCAAGGGAGAGGCGCAACGCGCGCTTGCGCGCCTCCGTCGCATGATATTCGCCGGCACTGCTGGCTGCAGGCAGCGCGGTTTGGATTTGATCATAGCCGGTGTGGCGCGCGACTTCCTCAACCAAATCTTCTTCAATCGCCACATCATGCCGCCAGGACGGCACTGTGAATCTCAGCGCCGGGCCATCTTGTTCCTGAAGTTTGAAGCCTAAAGCAGTCAGGATGCGCAGCATCTCTTCGGTCTCAACCTGCAAACTTGTAATTGCTTCGACGCGCGCGGGCCGCAGAATTACATCGCCAGCCTGAAACGGACGGGGATAGACGTCGAGCGCATCTTCAGTCGCAGTGCCGCCGGCGAGTTCACAAATCAACGCCACGCAGCGTGACTGGGCGCCAATGACGCCTTCAGGATCAATCCCGCGCTCGAATCGGTGCGAAGCCTCGGTGTTGAGACCCAATAGTTTCGCGGTCCGCCGCACCGATGAGGCATTGAAGTACGCGCTCTCGATCAAGATGTCCGTGGTGGCGCTCGAGATTTCCGAATCTTCGCCACCCATCACGCCCGCAACCGCGACCGCGCGGCTCGCATCAGCAATCACCAGCATTTGCTCATCAAGATTGCGTTCGACGCCGTCGAGCGTTTTGATTTTTTCACCGCGACGCGCGCGGCGCACGACAATTCGCCGTTCTTCCAATTTCGCGAGGTCGAAAGCGTGGAGCGGCTGGCCCAGCTCGTGCAGGACGTAGTTAGTGATGTCGGCGACGTTGTTAATCGGGCGCTGGCCAATTGCTTCCAGTTTCCGCGTCAGCCAGTCCGGCGATGGACTAATCCTGGCACCCCGAACGACGCGCGCGGCGTAGCGCGGACAGAGATCGGGATCATCAATCAATACTGATGTCAGGTCGCTGGTTTTGCCGCTGGTATTTTGGACTTCGGACTTTGGACTTTGGACTTTGGACTCTTCAATGACCGCAATCTCCCGCGCTATGCCTACGTGCGAAAGACAGTCACCGCGATTCGAAGACACCTCGGCGTCGAGCACAAAATCATCTCCACGCTGTTCGACGGCATCGACAGCCAGACCGACATTTGTCAGCCGCTCTCGCAGTTCTTCGGGCGAAAGCCTGGTCGCTGTTAATTCGCGCAGCCAATTGTACGAAAGAAGCATGGTATTGGGTGTCGGGTGTCCGGTGTCGGGTATCAGAGGTCAGCCGTTCGATGGTTCCGACACCTGACACCAGGCACCTGGCACCGTCATCTGAACTGTTCTAAAAATCTGACATCGTTCTCGAACAGCAGCCGGATGTCATCCAGCTGATAAATCCGCGCGCATGTGCGATCGATGCCGAGACCGAATGCGAAACCAGTAAACTCTTCCGGATCGACATTCGCCCCGCGCAGGACGTTCGGATGCACCATGCCCGAGCCCCCAAGTTCAATCCACCCGGACCATTTACAAATGCGACAGCCGTCGCCGCCACAATTGAAGCAACTGTAATCAACCTCCGCGCTCGGTTCCGTGAACGGAAAGTACGAAGGCCGAAAGCGCGTCCTGGTGTGCGGCCCAAACAGCCGATGCACAAATTCCGCCAGCGTGCCTTTCAAATGAGCCATTGTGATTCCCCGATCGACGCACAATCCCTCGACTTGATAAAACATCGGATTGTGTGTCGGGTCGGGCGTGTCGCGACGGAAAACGCGACCGGGCGCAATCATCCGCACCGGCGCGCCGCGTCGTTGCATCGCATGAATCTGCACAGTCGAAGTCTGAGAGCGGAGGGCAAACCCTTCAGTCGTGTAGAACGTGTCCTGCGGATCGCGCGCCGGATGTCCTTCGGGAATGTTCAGCGCGTCGAAGTTATAGAAATCTGTTTCGATCTCGCGATCATCTTCGACTGCATAGCCCAGCGAAACGAAAATGTCTTCGATGCGCTGCCGCATCAGCGTAATCGGATGCAGATGTCCCGGGCGCGGCCGGCGGCCGGGAATGGTGACGTCGATGCTCTCGCGGGCGGTCCGCGCGGCTTCGATGATTGAGTTTAGCGACGCTTCAGCAGTTTCGATCGACCGCGCGATCGCGGCCTCAGTTTTCTGAACAAGCTGGCCGAATGCCGCGCGATCCTCAGCCGCAACACGGCCAATTAGTTTCTTGGCGCCCGCGATCGCGCTCTTTTTTCCGAGATGGCGGGCCCGCAATTCATTCAGCGCGCGCAGCTGGATCTCAAAATCCAAAAGATCCCGTACTTCGCTTGAAGCACTCTCGAGAGATTCGAAGTGCTTGAAGTCGCTGTCGAAAGCGCTCTTGGCTTCCTCGACTTGCTGCCGTGGATCGTTGACTGCTGACATGACAACTGAAATTCGTCCGCGTAGCGGACGTTTGAATTTAGCCCAGCACTTCAGTCCTGGGTAATTAACCGATTAGAAATTCAAAAGCCCGCGAAGCGGGCGACAGATACAGAACCGCGAGCAGTAGCGAGCGGGTGAGGGACTCAAGTTGATTTTCTGATCCGCTCACTATCGTTCGCGGTTCTGTAACGCGCTCTGCCGTCCGCTTCGCGGACTTGATCTCAAATGAACAACTGATCCCAGCCATAAATGGCGGGGCTATTTTCAATCGTCCGCTGCGCGGACTTGCTTAATAAAAACCGCGATCTCAGTCCCGATTGTTGGGACTGGGCTATTTTCAACTGTCCGCCGCGCGGACTCGCTCTTAAATAAAACCGCGATCCCACCGATGATCGGTGGGCTATTATCAAACGTCCGCTACGCTGACGGAACGCGCAACCAGCGGGCTAACTCAACTTCTCTCGCAGGAGCGTCGCTCATTTTTTCCTGACGGCCACCCACTTACCTTGTAACTGCCCGGCGTAGTCATAATCGCCCGACAGCTTGCCTTCAATCATTGTGGCGACTAAGGCAATCTGTCCGTTGTCGCCGTTCAGGATCACCGCGAGCTTGCCGTCTTTCCAACTGCCCGATGAAATGTTCGAAGTGCCAAGCTGCGAACTGCTCGACCCTGTAACTTTGTCGCCCTCGAGTTTCAGCACCAGGGTGAAGGGAAACGCCTGCCCCTGCGCGTCGGCGACAGCGTCCCACTCGCCTGAAAGGTCGTCCTTAGCGTTCGGATCAAACTTCTTCAGCTCGACGGCGCCCTTTTCCGCGCCGCGAATCCAATCGCCGGTCAGCACGTCACCCTTGCGCTCAAGCGTAAGTGAAGCCGTGTCCGGCGCCGCGCCGAATTTCAGCGCCAACTTTCCGCCGGTAATTTCGCCGGACGTAATTTGGTATTCATGGTTAGATGAAACAGCCCGCCCTGAGACTTTGCCATCGACGTTTTTGATTTCCAGCGTGACGTCCATTTCGCCGGAGGTCATCTTTGCGGTTCCTTTGTAATTTCCGACGAACTGATCCAACGTTGGCTGTTGGGGCTGCGCCGCAACCGCAGAAGCGATTATCAAAAGCGCTGCCGACGTAACGATGGCGGCAAGAAATGAATTAATTCCAGGGGATCTCATCGCTGTCTTCCTTCCGTTATGCTGCCGCACGCGCCTGCGGTTTGTTATCTAACGCTGTCTTCGCCTGGGTGGCGAGCGCGGCAAACGACTCCGGTTGTTTCGCCGCGAAATCAGCCAGGACTTTCCGATCAAGTTCGATGCCGGCCAGCTTCAGGCCGTGCATGAACTGCGAGTAGTTCAAGCCATTCAAACGCGCCGCGGCGCCGATCCGAACGATCCACAGCGAGCGAAAATCTCGCTTCTTGAGTTTGCGGCCGGTGTAAGCGAAGTTCAGTCCCCGCTCAACCGATTCTTTCGCGGATCGATAAAGCTTCGACTTGGTGCCGCGATATCCTTTGGCCAGCTTTAAAATTTTCTTCCGGCTTTGCAGCCGCTTATTTCCACGTTTTGCTCTAGGCATAACAAACCTCCAAATATTTTTGATTTGCGATTTATGATTTTTGATTACATGCGAGACTTCGCCAGTTCGTTTCTGGACGCCTCGCGAAGATCGCAAATCTAAAATCTAAAATCCAAAATGCTAGTCCCTCCCGTACGGCAGCATTCGCTCGACACGTTTTTGATCGCCCTCGCTGACCATTACGTCCACATCCAAATACCGCTTACGCTTATTCGTTTTCTTCGTCAGAATGTGCCGCGCATGGGAATGACCGCGTTTGATCTTGCCCGAGGCCGTCAAGCGAAACCGCTTCGCCGCACCTTTGTGTGTTTTTAGTTTTGGCATAACTCTCCTTTGAAATTTGCGATTTTAGATTTGCAATTTTTGATCGCGTATTTCGACCCAGGCCATGGGAAACGAATCGCAAATCAAAAATCCAAAATCAAAAATTATGATCAGCTCACCGGACTCTGATTTCCCTGGTCCGGTCCCTGATTCCCGACAGGCGCATCCTGCTTGCTGCCGTCTGCCGCCTGCTTACTAGTTTCTGCCGCCTGCCGTCTGCCGTCTGGCGCCTGCTTACTGCCTTCGGCTTTTTTGTGTCGCTTGGGCGCGAAAATCGTAAACATCTGGTTGCCTTCCATGCGCGGTCGCATTTCGACATCGCCGATATCCAACAGATCCTTTTCCAGCTGCTCTAAAATTCGCGCGCCAAGTTCGCGGTGCGCCATCTCGCGTCCGCGGAACCAGATAGTCGCCTTGACCTTGTCGCCTTCCTCCAACCACTCGCGCGCATGCTTCATGCGATAACTGTAATCATGCACGTCGGTGCCCGGGCGAAACTTAACTTCTTTAACAGTGACGACGACCTGTTTCTTCTTCGCCTCGTTCGCTTTCTTCTTCTGCTCGTATTGAAACTTGCCGAAGTCGATAATTTTGCAAACCGGCGGATCGGCGTTAGGCGAAACTTCCACCAAATCCAACCCCCGGCTGCGCGCCTCGCGAATTGCGTCGCGCGTGTCCATCACGCCGAATTGTTCGCCATCGTCGCTGATTACACGCACCTGCGGCACGCGAATCCGTTCGTTTATCCGAGTTACCGGCCCACGGCGGAAGTCCGGGCGTCCGCGGCCTCGAAAACCTGTAGCTATGTGTGCACCTCCTCAGTTTGAGTTTCGAGTTTCGAGTTTGGAGTTTCGAGTTAGAATCGTCGCGCGAACTCGAAACAAGAAACTCGAAACTCGAAACTACCCATTGTTAAGCGCTCGCGTCTTCACCAGACGCTTCGCCATCTCTTTGAATTCATCGAGCGACATCGCGCCGATGTCACCTCTGGTTCGTTCGCGCACGGCGACCTTACCATCTTCCATTTCTCGATCGCCGAGCACCAGCATGAAGGGAACTTTCTGCAATTGCGCGTCGCGAATCTTCGCGCCAATCTTGTCGCTGCGCACGTTTACTTCAACCCGCAAACCGGCCGCGCGTAATTCTGCCGCTACTTTTTCAGCGTGTTCATTGATGCGGTCAGTAATCGGCAGCACCGCCACCTGCACCGGCGCCAGCCACATAGGAAACGCGCCGGCATAGTGCTCGATCAAGACGCCAAAGAATCTTTCAATCGATCCGAACAGTGCGCGATGCACCATCACAGGCCGATGCGGCTTGTTGTCTTCGCCGATGTACTCGAGTTGAAACCTCTCCGGCAAATTGAAGTCGCGTTGCACCGTGCCGAGTTGCCAGAGACGCCCAATCGCATCTTCGATCTTGAAGTCAATCTTCGGCCCATAGAAAGCAGCCTCGCCTTCGATGCGCTCATATGGAATACCGCGCGCATCCAGCCCGGCGGCCATCTCGGCTTCGGCCTTTTGCCAGTCCTCTTCCGAGCCCAGGTAGAGTTTGTTCGTATCGCTCCCTTTGACTGAGAGTTCGAACTTGATCTTGTCAAAGCCGAACGTCTTCAGCACTTCGTAAGCAAAGTCAACGCAATCGAAAATCTCCTGCTGCACCTGCTCAGGCGTACAGAACAAATGCGCATCGTCAACCGTGAACCCGCGCACGCGCATCAGCCCATGGAGCGTGCCCGATAATTCAGCGCGGTAGACCGTGCCCATCTCGCCATAACGCTGCGGCAAATCGCGATACGAACGCTGTCGCGACTTGTAGATGCCGATGTGCATCGGGCAATTCATCGGCTTCAGGCGAAACTCAGTCTCTTCCAACTTCGTCGGCGCAAACATCGAATCGCCGTAGTTCTGCTCATGGCCGCTCACCTGCCAAAGTTCGCGCTTCGCGATATGCGGCGTGTAGACGATGCTGTAATTTCGCCGCACGAGTTCCTCGCGCAGGTAGTCTTCCATCTGTTGACGGATGATCCCGCCCTTCGGATGCCATAGCACCAGTCCTTGTCCGTAATCTTCCTGAATCGAAAACAGATCAAGTTCGCGACCGAGACGCCGATGATCGCGCTTCTCTGCTTCTTCGCGCTGCTTCAACCATGCGTCGAGTTCTTCCTGCGTAAAGTAAGCCGTGCCGTAAATACGCTGCATCTGCGGCCGCTCAGCATCGCCTTTCCAGTACGCACCGGCGAGCGACAGAAGCTTGAAAGCTTTCAGGCGATTCGTGTTCGGCACATGGGGGCCGAGACAAAAATCGATGAACGGTGAGCCGTCAATGTAATAAACGCTGACGGTCTCGCCGGCCTTCTCGTCGATCAACTCGCACTTCAAAGGCTCATCGCGCTCTTTGAAAACACGCAGCGCTTCCGCTTTCGAGATTTCATCGCGCCGGTAAGGCATGTTGCGCTTCGCAATGTCGCGCATCTTCTTTTCGATGACCGGCAGGTCCGCTTCCGTCAAAGCGCGCGGCGCAATCACATCGTAGAAGAATCCATAACGCGGATCTTCCAACAACGCCGGACCAATTCCCAGCTTGGTTCCCGGAAATAGATCGAGCACCGCAGCCGCGAGCAAATGCGCAGTCGAGTGCCGCAACACATCCAGTCCTTCCAGCGTCGCGGGCAAGACCGGCTCAATCTTCACGGCGTCGCCATTCGCCTGGGAATCGATCATGTGGGCAAGATCCACTTCGCGGCCGTTGACGCGCGCAGCCAGCGCCTGCTTCGCCAAATCGCGGTCGAGCTTTTTTAAAGCTTCGGCGACCGTGACCGGCGCAGGCATCTGCGCACTGGGGCCGTTATTGATTTGAACGTTAATCTCGCTCATCTCGTCTTCGCTCCGTTAGGAGCGAGATATTTATAGAACTACCGTATCCGTGATCGATTCTGAAGCTCCCTTAGGAGCGAAATACAATTGCGCTCCTAAACGAGCTCAATGAATGCAGTGACAGGCCGAAACTACAAATATTTCGCGCCTACCGCGCTCATGACCGCATCCGGCCGCTAGCGCGGGCATAATCCACGGGAACACCGAAAACCGGGCCCCCATCTATTCACGATTTACGATTCACTATTTACTAACTGCAAATGATCGGATTCGATAGGAGCGCCCTCGCCGCACGCCCGCCGGGCGTGCAATCAAAATGTGAATCGAGTGGTTGTCGTTCGATTCGGCACGAAGGTCTTCCGGAGCATCCTATCAAAAATTCGAACCAGATAAGCCTTGGCTCATCTGTCGTAATAATTACGAAGCCAAATAATAACAAGCGGTTTGCAGGGGCGCAAGCGCGAGACTGGAGCGCAAGCGTCTCGCTTGCCTCTTGGAACCGTGAGCGGGCTGCAAGCGGGACGCTTGCCCTCCAGTCTATGCCGTTCCGCCCGCCCAAACGGTCGGGCTTCTGACACTTTTGCGCTAGTATAAGCGCCCGTTGGACCAAACCCGTTGAAGGGAGCCCCCGCATGTTTCCGTTCCGCCTCTTGTTGGTTGTCGCTATCTCGATTGCCCTGTTAATACCAACCGCATTCGAATTCCGCACTTCAGCACAAAAACAAAAGCCCGCGACGACGTCGGACGCAATCGATGACGTCGGAAAAAGCGAAATGCGCCCGATCATCGAGTACTACGTCGCCGATCGCGGCAGTCTTCAGCGTTCATTCTTCATCAACAATTCCCCCGCGCGCCGCGAGCGATTTCGCAAATTTTATTCGGACGCACTGGAACGAATCCAAAAGCTCAACTTCGACGCGATGAGCGAGGAGGGGAAAGTCGATTACATTCTGTTTCGCAATCAGCTCGATCACGAATTGCGCCAACTGGATATCGAAGAGAAACAGCAAACTGAGATCGCTCCCCTCATTCCCTTCGGCAAGACGATTGTGGATTTGGAAGAGGCGCGCCGGCGGATGGAACCGATCGATTCCGCGAAGACAGCGGTGACGCTGAACAACCTGAAGAAGCAAGTCGACGATACGCGCCGGCAAGTCGAAGCGGGACTGCGCGGCGGGGAAACTTCAGACGCGATCAGGCCGAAGAAGACTGTCGCGTTTCGCGCTGTCAACGCGATCAATTCGTTGCGCGGCAATCTGCGCAATTGGTACACGTTCTATAACGGATACGATCCCGTCTTCACGTGGTGGGCCGAACAACCAGAAAAGGAACTCGACGACGCGTTAGCGGGATATGCGGCGCTTCTGAATGAACGAATTGTCGGTGTGCGCACTGGCGGATCTTCAGGACCACAAGGGCAACAGGGCGCCGGCCAAAGAGGCGGTGCAGCTCCGGGCGCCGCTTCCGGTCAGGGTGGCGCCGGGGCTCAACGCCCGGGCGCCGCACCGGCGCGCGCAGGTGACACCAGCGACATCATCGGCGATCCCATCGGCCGAGATGCGCTGATTAGCGAACTGCAGTACGAGATGATTCCCTACACACCCGAAGAATTAATTGAGTTCGCGAACAAGGAATTCGCCTGGTGCGAGAACGAAATGAAAAAGGCTTCACGCGAACTTGGATACGGCGACGATTGGAAGCAAGCCCTCGACCATGTGAAGAACACGTATGTCGAGCCCGGAAAGCAACCGGAAATGATTCGCGACCTGGCCCTCGAAGCAATCAAATACGTCGATGATCACGACTTGATTACCGTGCCTCAGCTCGCGCGCGACACGTGGCGCATGGAAATGATGACGCCGGAACGGCAGCTGGTCAGTCCGTTCTTTCTCGGCGGCGAAACAATCCTGGTTTCCTATCCCACGAACACGATGTCGCACGAACAGAAGATGATGTCGATGCGGGGCAATAATCCGCACTTCTCGCGCGCAACTGTTTTTCACGAGCTGATTCCCGGTCATCATCTGCAGGGCTTCATGAACGCGCGCTACAAACCTTATCGCGGATTATTCGGAACGCCGTTTTGGACTGAAGGCGGCGCGCTTTACTGGGAACTTCTGTTCTGGGACATGGGATTTCCTAAAACTCCGGAAAACAAGATCGGCATGCTCTTCTGGCATATGCACCGTTGCGCGCGCATCATCTTCTCGCTCAGTTTCCACCTGGAAAAGATGACGCCGCAGCAGTGCATCGACTTTCTTGTCGATCGCGTCGGTCACGAGCGTGACAACGCTACCGCCGAAGTGCGCCGCTCGTTCGACGGCAGTTACGGCCCGCTTTATCAGATCGCCTATCTGATTGGCGCGAAGCAATTCTATGCGCTTCATCACGAACTGGTCGATTCCGGCAAGATGAAGAACCGCGAGTATCACGACTGGGTTTACAAAGAGAACCGCATCCCGGTTGAGATGGTGCGCGCGATTCTGACCAATCAAAAGCTGACGAGAGATTTCAAGACGAGCTGGCGGTTTTTGCCAGAGTGATTTGGAGACTGGAGCGCAAACGTCCCGCTTGCAGCGAATGCAACGGAGGCAAGCGAGGACGCTTGCGCTCCAGTCCTGTGACCCGCGTCACATGCGACGGCAACAATCGAAAAATTCCCTGAGCAGATGACAAAACTATGACAATCACCGTTGCCAGCCTGACTAAAATTCGCGCGTGCTGGAAAATCTCATAGTTCTGCACCATCCGAAGAAGTCGGGTGAGAATTTGCCTGTCGCGATCAACGGGCTCGAATGGCAGACCTGCCTGCGCCGAATCGTTCTCCTGCACAAATCCGAAAGTGCCGCGCTGATTCCGACGTTGCCCGCGTGCGCTGAGATTTACGAAGGACAAGCTGCTTACAATTTTCTCCTGGAAGTGATTTGCGGCCTGCGTTCGCCGCTCCTCGCCGAAACAGCAGTGATGGGTCAGTTCAAAGAGTTCTGCGCGAGCGTACGCTTTCCGATGAATGAATGGGGTGCGTTCCTGCGGCGGCTGACTTCAGACTTGCTCGTTGATGCGAAGCGAGTGCGTGCGCGTCACCTGGAAGGTCTTGGCAGCCAATCCTACGGCGGGATGGTGCGACAGCATTTGAAAGGCGTGCCTTCAGTAATTGTGCTTGGCGCTGGGCTACTCGCCGAAGAAATCCTGCCGTGGATTATCAGCAAGACTGACGTTACTGTTTGCGCGCGAAATATCGAGCGGGCGAAATCGCTGGCTCACCAATTCGGAGAAACTCGTCTGGCACAATTCAATGCTCGCCAACCAATCAACGAAACGCGGCAGACTGCGGTAATCATCGCTGCTCCCATCAGCGCCATTACGGTGGAAGCATGGATGAATGCGCAAGCAACTCCGTTCGTGAAGATTATCGATCTGCGCGGCGAAGCTGAGTCCGATCCAATTCACAGTTCCCTGCCCGTCATTCGGCTGTCGGAAATGTTTGCGGCGCTGAAAGATGAGCGGCCCAGACTTATCGCGCGCGTCGCCGCTGCACGCGACGAAATCACAAAAGCAGCGCAGAGGCTGATCGAGCAGGCGCAGTTCCGCCCCTTCGGTTGGGAAGATTTATGCGCCTAGTTCTCGCTGCGCGTCGCAGCGAGTTGGCGCGCATCCAGGCATTTCAGGTCGGCCGCACTCTTCAAAACGCACACCCCCAAATCGAAGTCGAATATTCCTTTCACGAATCTCTCGGCGACAAGAACCAGAACGATCCTTTGTGGCAAATGCCTGAGAAAGGTGTCTTCACCCAGGACCTGCGCGAAGGTCTGCTGGCCGGACGATACGACCTGGCGGTGCATTCGTGGAAAGATCTCGCGATCGAAGACGACGGCGAGACCGAAATAGTCGCCACGCTGCCACGCGCTGACATGCGTGATTTGCTTTTGGTCCGCTCAGATCGTTGGGAAGAAGTTCGGAAGAGCGGTCGGCTGACGATTCTGACTTCCTCGCCGCGCCGCAGTTACAACCTGCAGACGTTTTTGCCGGCTGCGCTCCCTGCAAACATAACTGAACTGATTTTTGAACCCGTGCGCGGGAACGTACCCACACGCGTTCGCAAGATGTGGAATCCCGGAGCTGATGGCTTGGTCGTGGCCAAGGCGGCGCTCGATCGGTTACTGGAAGCGCCCGAAGAAGAGTTCGCATCAACCAAGGCCGAATTGAAGGAATTGATATCCGAGTGTCGTTGGATCGTTCTCCCCTTGAGCGCGAACCCAACCGCTGCGGCCCAAGGCGCGCTCGCCGTTGAAATCAGAAGCCACCGGTCAGAACTGGCTGAGTTGTTTGCGCCCATCAATTCGGCGGACGCCTTCGCAGCGACAGTCTGCGAACGGGAGATCCTGCGAAGTTATGGCGGTGGGTGTCATCAGAAGATCGGCACGAGTGTTTTGCGACGACCTTATGGCGAAGTCACTTTTCTGCGCGGTCTCACCGACAATGGAATCGTTCTTAACGACGCACGTCTCAGCGCGACTCATCCGCGTCCACCCAGGATTGCGAAAGACTTGATGTGGCCGGTTCATCGTGCCGACTCTGACTGGTTCAAACGCGAGTCGATACCTGCGACAATACCGAATTCGCCTCTGTGGGTCGCGAAAGCAGATGCGTTGCCCGACGATGCAGCGATTTCAGATTCGCAACTGGTTTGGACGGCTGGGTCGAAGACATGGCTGAAACTTGTTAGTCGCGGCATCTGGGTGAACGGTTCTGCGGATGGATTAGGCGAACAGGAAGATCCGCGAATCGAAACGCTCGTGGGCAGTGCTGTGAATTGGACCAAGCTGACGCACGCGGACGCGCCGAGCGAAAACGGCATGCGCGCGCTGGCGACGTACCGACTGGGTCCGAAAACCGATGCACCGAGTCTCGACGGCAGAAAATACTTTTTCTGGAGCAGCGGATCAGCGTTCGATCGCGCGCTGTCTCTAAACCCTTGGCTCACATCGATGACGCACTTCTGCGGACCAGGCAACACGCAGAAGGCTTTGCAGAAACATGGAATCGAGCCGCACATATGTTTGGGCCACGAACAATGGCTGGAAGAGATCTGTCAGTACCCGGAGCGATAGCGACGGGATCCTTAACTCGAGTTTTGATTCCGGTCGCTACCGCTCCCGTAACGACAGGACGCTATGGCTTACGGAGATGACTTTATGAAACGCTTGATGCGCATGCGCGCAACGCAACAGCTGCGCGACCTGTGCGCGGAAACGGAATTCAATCGCGCGCAACTCATCCAGCCATTTTTTGTCGTCGAGGGTTTGCAGGAAGACGAGCCAATCGCCGGCCTGCGCGGAAATGTCCGGCTCAGCATCCCTTCTGCGTTGCGACAAATCGAAAGCGATCTGAAAGACGGTGTGACCCACTTTCTGCTCTTTCCGGTTCCAGGCGAGAAACGTGAAAGCAACTTTGATCACGCGTTCGAACGCGAGATCATCTCGCAAATCAAGAAAGAGTTCGGATCGAATCTGTGTCTGTGGGTCGACACCTGCCTGTGTGCGTACACGACGCACGGCCACTGCGCCGTGTTGGATCAGAAAGGAATCGATCTCCCCAGTACGCTGGATGAACTGGCGAACTCAGCGCTGGCGTTTGCGGAAGCCGGCGCTGACGGAATTAGTCCGAGCGACATGATGGACGGACGCGTCGCGCAAATACGTGCGAAGCTCGACGACAATGGTTTTGATATCGTGCCGGTGATGAGCTACAGCACAAAGTTCGCCAGCAACTTTTACGGACCGTTTCGCAATGCGGCAGATTCCGCCCCACAGTTTGGCGACCGGAAAGCTTATCAACTCGATGTAAGAAATCGCTCCGACGCGATTGCGTGCAGCGTCCGATGTGCCGCAGAAGGCGCGGATATACTGATGGTTAAGCCGGGACTGACTTCGCTTGATTTGATTAAGCCAATCAAAGACGCGACTTCGCTCCAGGTCGGCGCTTATCAGGTGAGCGGTGAGTACGCCGGATTGTCTCTATTGTCGGATAATGGGCTCATCGATTTCGATCGCGGGCTTTTGGAAACCTGGCACGTTTTCAAACGCGCGGGGGCACAGTTCATCATCACGTATGGTGCGCGCTACGCGAAGCAATTGGGGATTTAGTCCGCGAAGCGGACGAAAGAAAATAAGCCCAGCGATTTATCGCCGGGTTAGAACAGCGATGACAGAGCCAAGTCCGCGAAGCGGACGGCAGACTTTGCGATGATACTCGTAACGAACTCAACCTCTGTCGTCCGTTTCACGGGCTCTGAATTCATTTTTTTTCGCAGATCCCAGCACTGAAGTGCTGGGCTATTTTCAAACGTCCGCTTCGCGGACGAATCTGCATGGCTTGATGTAAACGAGGATGGCTACACCAGTAATCACTGCTACTAATTCCGTTGATCTCTTCGCACGTTCGCTCCGCATCTCGCCCGGCGGCGTACATAGTCCGGTGCGCGCATTCAAAGGCGTCGGTGGCACCCCTGTTTTCTTTCGCAGCGCCCACGGCGCAATCCTCACCTCCGTAGAAGGAGACGATTACATCGATTTCTGCCAGAGCTTCGGTCCACTAATCCTGGGCCATCGCGATCCTGACGTAGGCGAGGTTGTGCGCCAGGCAATCGATACCGCATGGAGTTTCGGCGCCTGTGAACCTTATTCACTTGAACTAGCCGAGTGGATTACGTCACGCGTGCCCTGGGTCGAGATGCTGCGCTTCGTCTCTTCAGGAACGGAAGCCGTGATGAGCGCATTGCGAGTCGCTCGCGCGGCCACCGGCCGTTCGCGCATCCTGAAATTTGAAGGTTGTTATCACGGCCACGCTGATTCCTTTTTGGTAAAAGCGGGCAGCGGCCTCGCGGGCGAATCAGCCAGCTCCAGCGCGGGCGTTTCGGAAAATGTCGCCAGTGAAACTTTGGTCGCGTCGCTCGATGACGAAGAGAGCGTGCGCGCGATTTTCGCGGAGCACGGTTCAGAAATCGCCGCGGTGATTCTCGAACCCCAACCCGCGAACTATGGCCTTCTGCTGCAACGCCGCGAGTTTATCGAAGCGACGGTCAACATCGCGCGACAGCATGGGGCACTCGTGATTTTCGATGAGGTCATCTCAGGATTTCGAGTGGCGATGGGCGGCATGGCTGAGGTGCTAAACATTCGTCCAGATCTTGTGACATATGGAAAGGTGATCGGCGGGGGCTTTCCCGTCGGCGCTTACGGCGGCCGACGCGATCTGATGGAACTGGTGGCGCCGGTGGGGCCCGTCTATCAGGCCGGAACGTTAAGCGCGAACCCCGTGGGAATGCGCGCCGGCCTCGCCACGTTACAAAAGCTGGAAGCCGTCGACGGATTCTCGATACTGGAAGAACGCACGGCGAGATTCTGCGATGGACTCAATGCGGCATTCGAGCAGAAGGGTCTGGCCGTTCAAGTCACGCGCATGAGTTCTCTATTTTGGCTGCACGCCAAATCAGACGAAGTCATTCGTCGACTTGCGGACATTCCCGCCGGCCATGCCGAACGGTTTGCCGCAATTTTTCACAGCGCTTTGAAACGGGGAATTTACTTTGCGCCCAGCGGTTACGAAGTCAGCTTCATGTCGCTGGCGCATAGCGATGAATTGCTGGAACGTGCGGCAACCGCGATTGGGGGAGCGGTAGAAGAAGCAACGAGAGTTTGATTTGTTTAGAGGCGGGCTACTGCCCGCCATATTAGGTTGAGGCCGAATGGGCGGGCGGTAGCCCGCCTCTAAACGAACAATTGATTTCGAGATGAAACAAGGTCGTGACCGAATAAAGATTCTGCTCGTGGCTCTCTGGGTCACGTTCACCGTTACGCTTGCGGTGTGGTGGATGATCTTCGGTCTGCGCCAGCTTGATCTTCTTAGTCAGTTTCATGTCGAACAGTCGGATCAGTTTCAACGCCATTACCAAATGCTGTTGTGGGAAGGCGGCATTCTAATCGCTTCGCTTGTCGGCGGCGGCCTCGCACTTTATTACTATGCCAAGCGCGAGCAGAATCGTCACCGTCAGATCGAAGAGTTTTTTGCCGCCTTCACCCACGACGCGAAAACCGCTCTCGCCAGTCTGCGTTTGCAAGCAGAGAGTTTGAAAGAAGATCTCGGCGCCACTCCGAATCCGCTGCTCGATCGTCTGCTTCAGGACAGTTCGCGTTTGCAGCTTCAGCTCGAGAACTCACTACTTCTGGTAAACCTGCCGACAGGTCGTTTGCTGAACGAGCCGGTGCGTGTCGGCCACATTGTCGACGCCGTGCGATATCACTGGCCGGATTTGACGATCGTGCAACGCGGCGACGGCATGGTCCGGGGCGACAGCCGAGCCCTCGAAAGCGTGCTGATGAACCTGATCCACAATGCCGTCAAGCACGGCGACGCGACCGAAATCAAAATTACGACGGAGCCGCGCGGGAGCGGCCGGCTGATTTTGCGAGTGGCTGACAATGGGAAGGGCTTTCCCGGTGATTTCAAACAGTTGGGTCAACTTTTCGTGCGGCATGCGCGCGGAAGCGGGAGCGGTGTTGGGCTCTACATTTCGAGCCAATTGGCGAAACGCATGAATGCTCAATTGAGCTTTGCTCCTAATGACAACGGCGGTTTTGTGGCTGAACTGAACCTTTCGTCCGTTCCGCCCACGGTGATGGTCGAACAGCAAGAGCAGAAGCTGGCATGAAATCGATTTTGCTCGTCGAGGATGATCGCTCGCTGGGCGCCACCTTACGCGAACGGCTGGCGCGCGAAGGCTACGACGTATCGTGGGTAGAAACTAAACAACGGGCCACGACAAAGTTAGACGAACGACTTTGGGATTTGATTATCCTGGATGTCAGTTTGCCGGACGGTTCAGGCTTTGAAATCGCCCGGCAGGTGAAGACCAATTCATCAGTTCCCATTATGTTCATGACAGCGCTTGGCACCGCGGAAAATCGGCTCGAAGGATTCGAGATCGGTGCGGAAGAATTCATCCCCAAGCCATTTCACTTGCGCGAGCTTTTGCTGCGCGTGCAGCATGTCTTCGAACGCCATCCGGTGCGCCATCAGATCATTTGCAACGGTCGCACCGTGGAACTCGACAGCCGTACAATCGTGCAACCAGACGGCCAACGTGAATATTTGCCGGCGCGAGACTTTGAGCTGCTTGAGCTGCTGATTACCAGCGCGCCCCGCGCGATCAGCCGCAACGAAATCATCGACAAGCTTTGGGGCGAGGACAAACTTGGAAATCAGCGCACCGTGGACAACATGATCGTGCACTTGCGTCAATCAATGGGTGACACACACAGCGAAATCATTCGGTCCGTGCGCGGTGTCGGATACCAGTGGAATGTGATTGCATGACGAAAGAGGCTCTCATTCACACCTCGCTTCAGCGAGGTGAACAAGACACGACCCAACCTCGGGAACCGTTTGAACGGTTTTCTGATAAGCCGTTGAAACGGCTCAATAGTCCTGTCATGACCGAAGGCACCTCGCTGAAGCGAGGTGAGAATGAGATTGAATCGTCAGGAGTTCGTACGAAGGCGCCGGGCAATCCGCGTTTCCAAAATGCTCTCGCTCGCATTTCGCAACCTACTCCGCCGATCTGGCTGATGCGTCAAGCCGGTCGTTATCACGGCCACTACCAGCACCTGCGACGCCAATTCTCGTTCATGGATTTGTGCAAACGGCCGGAGCTGGCCGCGCGCGTTGCGCTCGGGCCAGTTGTGGATTTTGATTTTGACGCAGCAATTCTCTTTAGCGATCTGCTTTTCCCGCTCGAAGCTCTGGGCATGGGATTGGAATATACGGACGCAGGGCCACAGCTGGATTGGAAGCTGACGCGGGAATCGATTCAGAAGATGAGCCACGTGGATGAGGCGTGGCCGCATTTGTTGTTTCAAGGCGAAGCCGTGCGCGCGACGCGTCAGTTGTTACCCGACGACAAGAGCCTGATTGGTTTCGTGGGCGGTCCCTGGACACTTTTTGTTTATGCCGTCGAAGGCACGCACAAACATGTAGACCGGGCGGTAAAAGAAGTGTCTTTGTTTGAAACGTTCTGTGAAACGATGGTGCCACTACTCACCCGCAACCTCGCGCTTCAGTTCGAGAATGGTGCTGAGCTCGTCATGGTTTTCGACACCGCTGCCGGCGAACTCGATCCGGAGACTTTTAAATCCGCCGTTGTGCCACAACTTGAACGGCTCGCCGATGTGTTTCCGAACGCGCTCGGTTACTACTCGAAGGCGACGCGACCTGAACATTTGGATCACTCGCTGTTCACAAATGGCAGTTTTGCCGGCATTGGTGTCGATCAGACCTGGGATTTGCGAGATGCACTCGCAATGTTTAGCGGAGGATTCGTTCAGGGTAACTTCGATCAAAATCTGCTGCGCGACAGCAGCACCGAAGATCTAAAACAACATCTCAGAAATTATTTAAATCCCTTGTTGCATAACGAGCTTCAGGGCTGGATCTGCGGTCTGGGTCACGGTGTCCTGCCAAACACCCCGGAAGAAAACGTACGACTGGTTGTTAATACGGTGAGAGAGGTTTTGCAGTGAGCGATCTTTTTGCCAAGTACGACGTCCCGGCGCCGCGCTACACAAGTTACCCCACAGTTCCCTTCTGGAGCGACACGCCAACGACTGAGGAGTGGCTGCATGAGCTGGGGGAAGCGTTTGACGATCAGTCTGCCACCTGGTCGCTCTATTTCCATCTGCCATTTTGCGAGTCGCTCTGCACGTTTTGCGCGTGCAACACAGTCATCACTCGAAATCACGGTCGCGAAGAAGGTTACAAAGAGCTGCTGCTGAAAGAATGGAGCTACTACCTCGATCGGATTCCGAAACTGCGCGAACGCCGGCTACTTGGAGTTCATCTGGGCGGCGGCACTCCCACGTTTTTCGCGCCCGAGAAGTTGCAACACATTCTTCAACCGGTTCTGTCCGAGACGAAAATCGATCCCGAGCAATTTGAAGCTTCGGTTGAAGTTCATCCGGGCCACACCACGCGGGAACACCTCGTCACCCTGCGCGAACTTGGCTTCACGCGCATTTCGATTGGCGTACAGGATTTTGATCCTGAAGTGCAGCGCATCGTGAACCGCCATCAGCGATATGAAGTGACCAAGACCTGCACCGACGTGGCGCGTGAACTCGGGTACACGTCAGTGAATTACGACTTGATCTACGGCTTGCCCAAGCAGACGCTGGAACGATTCGCAGAAAGCGTGGAAAAAGTTATCGAGCTGCGGCCCGATCGGATCGCACTTTACAGCTTTGCGCTCGTACCGTGGATCAAGCCGGCGCAGCGCAGCTACACCGACGAAGACATCCCCAAGGCGGGCGAGAAGCGCGCGCTCTACGAAATGGCCCGGCAAAAGCTGGAGCGCGCGGGCTACATTGAAATCGGCATGGATCACTTCGCGCTGCCGCATGACGGAATGGCCAGGGCACAACGCGCGGGAACCCTGCATCGGAATTTCCAGGGCTACACGGAAACGCGCACCAGCGTGCTGCTGGGTCTCGGCGTGAGCGCGATTTCTGAAACGCCGACGTGCTTTCATCAAAATGAAAAAGCCTTCCCCGTTTACGAGCGGCGCGTTCAGCATGGCGAGATTCCCACGTTCCGCGGCCACCTGCTTTCGAAAGAAGATCGCGTCCTCCGCGAACAGATTCTGAAATTCATGACGCGCTTTGAGGTCAGTCTTCACGACGATCAGACCGAAGAAGCCAAAAACTTTTTATCGTCGCTAATCGACGATGGCCTGGTGGAAGTTCGAGATCAAACCCTGATGCTGACCGAACGCGGCCGGCCTTTTCTGCGCAACGCCTGCATGTTTTTTGATTATCGCCTTAGGCGGCAACAGCCGCAGGCGAAGACCTTCTCACAGGCGCTGTGAAGGATTAATCCAAACTCCCTCTCCCAACGGGAGAGGGAATTTTTATTCCTTTTGAGCCACATGTCCCGCAAGCCCATCACAGTTGTCGGCGCAGGTTTCTCGGGACTCGTAACCGCGTACCTGCTGAGTAAAGCCGGCCGTGAGGTGCGAGTCATCGAAAAAAATTCACGCGCGGGCGGACTGATTCAGACAATCCACACCAAACACGGCCTTGTCGAAACTGCGGCTAACGGGATTCTTAACTCGGCGCGTCTCGAAGCGATGTGCGCCGACATTGGTGTCCCGCTTCTGTCGACCCGCCGCGACGCCCGCAAACGATTGATATTCCGCGCCAAGCCCAGGCAATTGCCGTTGAAAGCTCTCGAAGCTGTGCGAATTCCCTTCGGCGTCGCCGCGAACGCGACACGCTTGCGTCCTCAGCCATGCGAAACAATCGCCGCATGGGGCAGACGTGTCGTCGGCAATGGGGCCACAGACTATCTTCTGACACCAGCGCTCGGCGGAATTTACGCCGGCGATGCGGATCGTTTAAGCGCAAGTTTGATTTTTGGCAGCGCTGCATTGCCGGCTCATCTGCAAACATATCGGCCGGCGAAAGCCAGGGCGCGTGGAACGGTTGCGCCGCCGCGAGGCATGCAGCAGTTAATCGACGGACTTCGTGACTATCTGGAAAGCCAAGGCGTCGAAATCGTTTTCCAAACAAACAGCGAGCTTAAGGACGCAGAGCCAACCGTTGTTTGTCTGCCGGCCAACGCTGCGTCTGCATACCTCAAAGAACATGCACCGGACATTGCGGCGCGACTTGCGCGTGTTGAAATGCTGTCGCTGCTGACGGTGACATGCTTTTTCGATCAACAAGCCGCTCAGCTAAAAGGCTTTGGATGCTTATTTCCGCGCGATCAGGGTTTTCGCGCGCGGGGCGTGCTCTTCAATGATTGCATCTTTGAAGGACGCGGGCCGGCCCACGCAGAGACGTGGATTTTTGGCGGCGCGCTCGATGGCGACATCGTTGAATTGGCAGATGATCAAATCCGCGAGACGCTGCTGACGGATCGCGATCGGTTTTATGGACGGTCTGACACTCCGCTCGCCACTGAGATAACTCGCTGGCCAAACGCGCTGCCGCACTACTCGATTGACCTCGAACGCACCCTCTCAGATTTGCCCGCACCACCGCCAAATACAGCTCTGGTGGGCAATTACCTCGGTCGCATCGGTCTGGCGAAGATTCTCGAACGGGCCGCGTACGTCGTTGAGACCGTCGCCAAAGGTTGGAGTTAGAGTTGTTAAATCTTGTGAAATCGCGCCCGTCGCGTCATAAGTCTATTGACACCGCCGATCGCTCTAAATACACTTGCGCCAGTTCTGAGGCATGCCATGACGCTGGTCAAACTCATCGTTATCACGGTTGTAATCATCCTCAGCATCCTGCTCTTCGGCCGCTTTCTGTTTTAGCGGCCTGCGGATGATTCGACTTACGCTGGTCCTGCGCGCAGATCCTCGCTTACCCGCAAAACGATTCCTTGTCTGTTCGATCCTTCTCGTTACTATTGCGTGCGTGATTCTCGTGTCGCCGCTGGCGGGGCAAACACCTCAGCGTCCTGACGATGAAGTATTACGGGTGAGCACGGACCTGATTGTCTTTCCGGCGCGTATTCGCGACCGCAGAGGCGAACGGCCGAACGGACTGACGGAAAGCGATCTCCGTTTGAACGATCCGGACCGCGCGACCTCCGGTCTCTATCTGGCTGCCGGTGTCGATCGCGTGGCAATGATCTTCGCGCTCGATGAGTCCGGCAGCTTGCGAGATATCATTAACGAGCAACGAGACGCGGCCTTGCAGCTTTACCAACGGTTCGGCAGCAAGTCGAGCATTGGCGTCCTGCATTTCGCCGAGACGCCACAAATTGCTGCCGGATTTGCGCGCGACGCTGCCGGCGCGCGATCCGCTTTTGAAGTTAGCGCGCGCCCAAATCAACACACCGCGATCTTCGACGCCGCCGCCACAGCCGTCGCTATGTTCAGCACGCTGCCGCGGATTCGCAGCGAGCGCCGGATTGTCATCCTGGTCAGCGATGGACTGGATAACGCGAGCAGGATAAAACCCGACGCAGTGATCGACGCGGCGCGTGACAAGAACGTTTCCTTTTACGTCATTCACCTGCCGCTGTTTGAGCCTCGCGACGGAAGACTCGCGGTCCGTTCACCGGCCAAAGGCTTTCGCGAACTCGCAGGGAAGACCGGCGGCAAGTATTTTCTCGCGACTGACGCGCCGCTGGCGGTGCGTGACAAGATGGATCTAGCGCCAATTTTCCAGGCCATTGAAGACGATCTCAGAAGCCAATACCTGATCGGATTCTATGTTGCCGCCAAGGCGCATGACGGCAAACTTCACCAACTGTCGTTGAGTCTGCCGAACGGTCTCGAATATCAAATTGCGGATCGAGATTTCGCCAACACTCACAAGTTTACAGTCCACTGAATAATGCTGGTTCAGTTTGAGTGGGGCACGCGCATCTTGCGCGTGATTCACGGGCGGGACGCTCGTGCCACTTTCGCAAACTGAACGCGCCCACTGAAATCCTCTACTTGCGCACGCCCGCCTATTCAGTGAAGATATCCCCGCACTCACTAACAACTACATGACTGAAAAACTTGATGCGGGACTGCGCAAGATTCGGCGCGCGCTGATCAGCGTTTCCGACAAAACGGGCATCGTGGACTTCGCCCAGGAGCTCACAAGCTTCGGCGTTGAGATCATTAGCACCGGTGGCACGGCGAAAACTCTGCGCGAAGCCGGCATTGATGTGCTCGACGTCGCCGACGTAACGGGTTTCCCGGAGATGATGGATGGCCGCGTGAAGACACTGCACCCGAAAATTCACGGCGCGCTGCTTGGCCTGCGCGATCACCCTCAACATGTGGCGGCGATGTCAGAGCATGCGATAAAGCCCATCGATATGGTCGTCATTAATCTGTATCCGTTCGAACGGACTGTGGCGCGCGCCGACATCAAGTTGGACGAAGCCATCGAGCAGATCGATATCGGAGGCCCGGCTATGATTCGTTCGGCGGCCAAGAACTACCGCGACGTAGCCGTTGTTAGTTCGCCCGATCTTTACCGGCAGATCAGAACTGAGATGATTCTGGATGATGGAGCGCTGACGCTGGCGACTCGCGAACAACTGGCGCGGCTGGCCTTCATGCGCACGGCGTTTTATGACTCGGCCATCTTTCCTTACCTGGCGGGAAATCTCGAGGGCGCTAAAGACTCGAAACTGTTTCCGCCCGTGTCGGAAATCATCGAGCGCATGTCGACCTATATGAACCTTTTTTCGACGGCGATGAAGTCCGTGCATGGTGACGAATTGCAAACCGCCGAGGACGAGAAGTTCGCTGCCCATCAACAGTTTGCGCTCAACAAAACCGCGGACCTGCGTTATGGCGAGAATCCGCATCAGGCGGCCGCGCTTTACGAACTCGGGTCTCGGACCAGCGCCGGTTCTTCGGCCGGCGTGGCGGCAGCGGAACAGCTGGGCGGCAAAGAAATGTCCTTCAACAACTACGTTGACGCTGATGCCGCTTTGCAGCTTGTATCTGACTTCGATGACATCGCGTGCGCGATTATTAAGCACACCAATCCGGCCGGCGCGGCTATCGGCGCAAACGTGGAAGAAGCATATCGTCGCGCGCTGGCTTGCGATCCCGTCTCAGCCTTTGGTGGCATCGTCGCGTTCAATCGGCCAGTGGACGCGGGCGCCGCGCAAGCGCTCGCAGAAATCTTCGTCGAGGTCGTCATTGCCCCTGGTTTTGACGAAGAGGCAGTTCAAGTTTTGACAGCTAGGAAAAACTTGCGCGTGTTACGCGTGGGGCAGACGCAAAGTGGCGATGGCTTCGAGTACAAACAGATCTCTGGCGGTATGCTCGTGCAAGAAGGTGACACTCACAAACTCACGCGCGCAGCGCTGAAGTTTGTGAGTACTAAGACACCCTCCGAAAAAGAGATTGAAGATCTGATGTTTGCCTGGATAGTCTGCAAACATACGAAGTCAAACGCGATTGTCTACGCGCGCGACAAGCAAACCGTCGGGGTCGGAGCCGGCCAAATGTCGCGCGTCGATTCAGTGAAAATCGGCGCGGCGCGTGCGCAACTTCCGGTGACCGGGTCAGTGCTCGCCTCTGACGCCTTCTTCCCTTTTCGCGATGGAATTGATGAAGCTGCGAAGCATGGCATTACAGCGGTCATCCAACCGGGCGGTTCAGTTCGCGACGAAGAAGTGATTGCGGCGGCGAACGAGCATAGTCTGGCGATGGTGTTTACGGGAGTCAGGCACTTCAAGCATTAGTGACACGATCCCAGGGTACGCTCGCTTCGCTCGCTCACCTTGGGCTAAACTCTTTCGCCTGCTACACAAGCTCGTTGAGTGAATCAACTGAACGGAGTTTCGATGAAGCCTTTTCTAATTGCTGGATTGCTCGTGCTAACTTTTGCTGCGGCTCTCCGGGCACAAGAACAAAAGAAAGAACCGTGCGCCGATGCGCAGAGCCAGGGGGAAATGAATATCTGCTGGGGCAAGGAATACAAAGCCGCGGATGCGCAACTCAATAAGACCTACCAGGATTTCATGTCGAAACTCGACGAATCGGAAAAAGCGCAGTTGAAGAATGCGCAAGTCGCGTGGCTGAAGTATCGCGACGCCAACTGCGAGTTTGTGGCCGATCAATACAAGGGCGGATCGATGCGTCCAATGATCGCGGCCATCTGCCTGGCAGATGTCACGAACGCGCGTACGAATGAATTGAAGACGCAGATAAAGGACCGAGAACAGTAAACATGATGCTTGAGAACAAGAACGGAATAATTTTCGGCGTGGCTAACAAGCGATCGATTGCCTGGGCGACAGCGCAGGCGCTGCATGGCGCCGGCGCGCGGCTCGCGTTCGCTTACCAGGGCGAACGTCTGAAAGAGAATGTCGAGAAGTTGACGCAGGAAGAGATGCCTGACTCGCCGCTATTTTCCTGCGACGTGACGAATCAGGATGAGGTTGACGCCACCTTCAAGCGTGTCGGCGAAGAATTCGGCCGCCTCGATTTCCTGGTGCACAGCATTGCGTTCGCGCCGCGTGAAGCACTCGAAGGCGAATACATGAAAGTCGAACGCGACGGCTTCCTGTCAGCGCTGGAAGTCAGTGCCTACTCGCTGACGCAGCTGGCGCGGGCAGCAGCGCCTTTGATGACTGAAGGCGGCAGCATCGTCACGATGACCTTTCACGGCGCCGAGAAGGTCTATCAGGGTTACAACGTCATGGGCGTGGCGAAGGCCGCGCTGGAATCGAGCGTTCGTTACCTGGCTTCAGACCTCGGCCCAAAGAACGTTCGCGTGAATGCGATCAGCGCCGGACCGATTCAGACGCTCGCGGCCCGCGGCGTTTCTGGATTATCAACTATGCTGAAGCATCATGCCGAACGCGCCCCGTTGAAGCGCAACGTCGAAGTTCGTGAAGTGGGCAACACGGCTTTGTTCTTGTGCAGTTCACTCTCGTCGGGAATCACCGGCGAGACAATCTTTGTTGACTGTGGTTACAACGTAATGGGTTTGTAATGGCTAATGACGATTACAGAAAAGTTCCCGGCGGGACTCACGACGAACGTCTGCTGGAAACGCCGCGGCCGGACGAGTTTTTGCACACAGACACCTGGCGCGTATTTCGCATCATGGGCGAATTCGTGCAGGGCTTCGAAGACCTTGCGCACATCACAAACGGTGTGGCCATTTTCGGCTCGGCGCGCACTTCGCCCGACGATCCTGTCTATCAGGCCGCACGCGAAACGGCGGGGCTGCTCGCCAAGTCCGGCTTTTCAGTTATCACTGGGGGCGGGCCGGGGATTATGGAAGCCGCGAATAAAGGGGCTTACGAAGCGAGCGGGGTATCTGTCGGCTGTAACATTGAATTGCCGCACGAACAGAAATCAAACGATTACCTGACGCTGTCGCTGAAGTTCAAATACTTCTTCGTGCGCAAGATGATGTTCGTGAAATATAGCGATGCTTTCATCATCTTTCCCGGGGGCTTTGGGACCCTCGACGAATTATTCGAATCTCTCACGCTGATTCAGACGCACAAGATTCACAACTTTCCGGTCGTACTTTACAGTTCGGAATACTGGAGAGGAATGCTGGATTGGTTGAAGGGACCAATGCTGCAGGAACGCAAGATTATCGACGAAGACTTCAGGCGTCTGCACGTAACCGACTCGCCCGCCGGGATTGTGAAAATTATTTCGGATTACAAGAGCGCCCTGGCATCTCGTGGGGGCAACTAGACGTCGGCGCTGACATTGGAAAGTAACCAGCCAAGATAGGGTTCGGAAACACTCGCCATCGGTACTCCGATGATTTCAGGTACTTCATAACTGTGAATCGCGCGGACGGCTTCCTCGAGCGCGTCGAATTGCGTAGCGGTCGTCTTAGCGAGCACTAACACTTCCTTCTCGTGCTGCACTTTTCCTTTCCACCTGTAGATGGATTCTATTTCCGGGAGTATCTGCACACACGCGGCGAGGCTCAGCTCAATGACGTGATCGGCGATTCGCCGTGCTTCATCCGCACTGGCGGCCGTCATAAAGACGAGGATCGCGTCGCTCATTCCGCTTCCGTGTCGTCGTCGTCGCCTTCATCGGCGGGACCAGTCAAGGGCGAGGTGTCCTCTCCGAAGAATGACATGTAGAGCTCCTTCGCGCGATCAAGATCGCGTTCGTCGACCAGCACCGCGGCGCCTGGCGACACGGCTGAAAACACCGGCGAAAACGCGTCATTGCCGCCGGATTGCACCACCGCGCGGATGTCGTTTTGCCGCAGCAGATCGCTCACCATTTCGGCTTCCACCGGCGATGACAAAGTGTGCAACGTCACAAACTTCGCGTCGCTGTCGTCGGTCGCCCCGGCCTCGGCCGAAAGACGTTCGACCAACTCCCCGCCGTCATCAGGACACTTTGTAATGCCGGCTTCGTATTCAGATTCACAGACAGGACAGAACATAGTTCTCCAATCTCAGAGTGTTAAGCAGTTTGATAAATGCGATTCGATTTTAGCGACGTATCGAGTACTTGTTCCAGTTGTCGCCACACTTTTGCCGGTGATACCGATTCAAAACAGGCGGGCTTGAAATTGCTTTTTGTAAACGAGCAATCGGTCTCGTGACAGCCAACGCACTCAAAATCAGACTTGATGTGAGTTTGATTCGCGCCAATCGCGCCGCACAAGTTCGGGTCAGTCGCTCCGTACAGAGTCACCGACGGAATGCTGAGCGCGGCCGCGATATGACTGAGACCGGTGTCGAGACCCACCGTTGCCGCTGCGCCATTAATTATGGAAGCCTTCGCGGAAATCGAAAGTTGAGGCAACACGACCACGTTTGTTCGTTGGGCGGCGATTTCGATTGAGCGTTCGCGTTCGGCTTCACTTCCCCACGGCATCACGACTGAGTAACCGGCAGTTGTGGCCGACGCGGCCAACTCTCGCCAACATTCCAGCGGCCAGTTTTTTGAAGCCCAGCTCGTGCTATGAATGAACACTACGTACGGCCGATCAACTGCAATTGAAGATCGCGGCAGACGGCTCTGGACGATGCCGTAATCCACGGATGTTTCGTCGTAAGAATAGCCGAGTGCTTGCGACAGAAGCTTGCGCATGCGGACGATGGAATGAGCGCTCTTGGCAACGCCAATCTTTTGGTTATAAGCGGTGTGCGCGCCCCACTCCCGCGCTGAAGCACCGTCATATCCGTAGCGCGCTCCTTTGGCGAGACGCGAGATGAACGCGCTCTTGAACTCGCCTTGCAGGTCAATGATTGCGCCGTACGACTCACTGCGCAGCTCTTTCAAAGAGTCTTTAACTGCGGCACGGCCGGCGCCTGAGGCTAGCCCCGCACGCCAGCGGCGTAGCGCGACCGGAAACACTCTCTCAATATGTGAGTGCCAGGCGGGAATGTCGGCGAACTTTTCGTCGACAGCCCAGTCAAATCGGATCGCCGGAATTGCGCGCGCGGCGTCAGTCAGTGCCGGTAACGTGTGCACCACGTCGCCCATCGACGAAAGCCTGACGATTAGAACGCGCATCGAAGTTAGGATACCCGAAAAATCTTGAGGACGCAGCAGGTTGTGACGGATTCGAAGTCTAATTAGCCTGCCTGGGCGGCGCGCTCGAAGGGAATATCCTCGAAGTTGGTAAATCGTTTGAAATCACTGAAGCGCTGATTGATTTCTTCGTGAGTCAGACGTTGCACGCGTTCTGTCCCGAATTCTTCGACATTGAACGAAGCCATTACTGAGCCGAAAATCATCGCGCGACGCAATGCTGCCTCGTCCAGCTTTTCCTGGCTCGCGAGATAACCCATCAACCCGCCGGCAAACGTGTCGCCCGCTCCCGTCGGGTCGAACACCGATTCGAGTGGATAAGCGGGAATCGCAAAGTATCCGCTCCGGGTGAACATTGCCGCGCCGTATTCGCCGCGCTTCACGATCAAAGTATGCGGACCCCATGAGAGAATTTTGCGTGCGGCCTTAATTAGATTTGGCTCTTCCGCAAGTTGCCGAGCTTCCGCATCGTTCACGATCAGCAGGTCTACTACTTCGATCGTTTTCTGCAGACTCTCTCTGGTGGTATCGATCCAAAGGTTCATTGTGTCGAGGGCAACCAGTTCAGCGTTCGGCACCTGTGCGCGCACATCGCGTTGCAGGTCGGGCTGAATATTCCCGAGGAAGACCAGACGCGATTGCTTCGATGCGTCCGAGAGCTTCGGCTGAAATCCGGCAAAGACATTCAGGTGCGTGTCGAGCGTATGGGCAACGTTCAGGTCGTATTCATAGCGGCCAAACCAGCGAAATGTTTTGCCCTCACTCACGACTTCCAAATCAGAGGTGTCAACGTGGTGACGCTCAAACACGGCGCGTTCCTCGGCGCCAAAGTCTCCGCCGACGACTGCGACCACGCGCACGCTGGTGAAGAAACTCGCGGAGATTGAGAAGTGCGAAGCAGAGCCTCCCAGCATCTGCTCACGTTTGCCAAACGGCGTTTCGACTGAATCAAAGGCTACAGAACCAACAACAAGAAGAGACATAGGTTATTTTTGATTTTTGATTTTTGATTTGTGATTTTAGATCGAACTTTGAACTTTGGACTTTGACCATCCGCCGAGATAGCTGCTTTCCGCCTTCTGCCTTCTGCCTTTTGCCTTCCGCCTTCTGCCTTCTGCTTTCTGTCACCGCCCACTGGCTTTGGGCTTAGCTCCCCCCAATGGACGCAGAGCATCCTCGGCTTGAGGGCGAAAAGTACTCTCGGGATAACTATTCACCAGTTGCGACAAGTAATCGCGTGCTTGATCGCGAAGCTGATCGGCAGTCAAAGTTCGCTTCGTGTCTCCATCATGAATCACGTAAAGCGAAGAGTTTTGCTTTCCTTTGCCCTCAGCCAGGTGCAAGCTGCTCTCTCCGGCCATGAAGAGAACTTCGTCGATCTTTGAGAAAGCCGGATTAGCCGCCATGATTTCTTCGCAGCGTTCCAGTGCGGCCACGTAAGCCTTCTTCAGCTTGAAATAGTGGCGCGCGACTTCGAGATTGTGAAGTGAATCTTTTTCAAGATCTGCGTCGCGGGTTATCTGCGGTCCCTGTTTAGACCCACCCTGCGCGCACACAATCGACTGGCACCCGAGGAGCACAACCAACCCAATTATCGGGAACATTAGTTTTTTCATAACCACTCCAACTCGAAACTTGAAACTTGAAACTCGAAACTTGAAACTCGAAACTTGAAAACTCACTTCCTGTACTTTCCAATGATGGCGTCAAGCTTGCGCGTGGTTGCTTCCGGCCACAAATCAGGGGCCGTGAAAATCGCGTTTTTGAGCGCACTTCCGCACTTGCAATCGCGCGACTCCCCAGCCAGACGTTTGACGGCGCCGCGAATTATCAATTGCGCGTTGCGCACATTCTGGGTCAGGTAATTGATTACCATTTCGACGGTTACTGAATCGTGGCCTTCATGCCAGCAATCGTAGTCGGTCACCAGTGCGAGCGTCGCATAACAAATCTCGGCCTCGCGCGCGAGCTTCGCCTCTTGCAAATTCGTCATGCCAATTACATCCATGCCCCACGAGCGATAGACATTCGATTCGGCGACAGTCGAAAATGCCGGCCCTTCCATGCAGAGATAAGTGCCGCCACGATGCACGTTTACCTTGACGGCTTTCGATGACGATTCCAACGCATCGCCGAGGGCCGCACAAACCGGATGAGCAAAAGCCATGTGCGCCACTATTCCTTCGCCAAAGAACGTTGATTCACGCACGCGCCCACGCGTCCGATCGAAAAATTGATCCGGAATGAGCATGTCGAGTGGCGCGTACTTCTCCTGCAGTGAACCCACAGCAGAAGCAGACAGGATTCGCTCGACGCCCAGCAGCTTCATCGCATAGATGTTGGCGCGGAACGGCACTTCGGTCGGCGTGAAGCGATGGCCAACGCCGTGTCTCGGCAGAAACGCAACGCGCTCGCCTTCCAGCGTACCGAGGATGAACTTGTCGGATGGTTTTCCGAACGGAGTCTGCACCTCCATCTCTTCGATGTCCGTCAGCTCCGGCATCTGATACAGGCCGCTCCCGCCGATGATTCCAATTTTCGCTGCTGTCATAACACTAACTTGCGCTTAGAGTCGGGCTACTGCCCGACAATGAGGCGGGCGGTAGCCCGCCTCTAAACATTTTCAATTGAAATGGCGCGAAGCTTTCCTTCGTCTTCAACTATGCGCGCCAGCGGCTGCTCCGGATCGTGATAGAACAAACAAGTCCAATTTTCGCGCGCCGCTTGCGGCAGCAATCTCTTTTTCGCTTCAACCGTCTCCACCGGATAAAGGTCATAGCCCATTACCCATGCAAACGGCACATGCGCGCGCATCGGCACCAGGTCGGCGAAACCGAATAATGTCTGCCCATTCGCTTGCAGACGCCAACACTGCATTGAACGATTGTGACCCGGCTGTATTTCCATCGTCAGCCCGGGCACAACCTCGTAAGTACTCGGCTTCAGTTCCAACTGGCCACTGTCTTTCAAAGGCCGCCAATTCTCAGCGAAGTAACTCGCCTTGTCGCGATCGGTTGGCGATTCCGCGTGTTCATACTCAGCCTGGGAAATGAAGTAGCGCGCGTGGGGAAACTGCGGCCGCTCTGTGCCTGACCCATCCCGCACCGTGTTACCCCCGGCGTGATCAAAATGCAGATGTGTGTTGACGACGATGGTCACTTCCTCAGGCGCGACGCCGGTAATCGCTTTCACTGACTCACCCAAAGATCGTTTGCGATCGATGCCATACATCACTCGATGTTTGTCGGACCATTTGTCGCCGATACCCGTTTCGATCAGTACGCGGTCGCGGCCAGTGTCGACGAACACACAATTCATGTTCATGCGAATCCGATTCTGCTCATCGGGCGGGCACAACTTTGACCAGAGATTGCGCGGCACGACGCCGAACATTGCCCCGCCATCAAGTCGAAACTCGCAATCAGGCACGATCTCGACGCGATAATCTCCGAATTTCATCGACGAACGGAATTAATGTTTCTTGGCCGGTGAACTCTTCCCTTTCGGCGCCGGAGTTCCCGCCGCGGGCGGCGGTTCCGTTGCGAACGGCAGCCCTGGCTGTGCCTGTTGTTGCGGCGGTGGCTGGACCGCGAAATTGTCGGCAACGGTGATGTGACCGCTCTGGCGCTTCACAATCTCTTCGATCAACTTTTTCTCTTTCTCCTGCTCGACTTGTTGACCCGCGGACTGCGGATCGCCATTGCGACGTTCTTCGACCTTGATGATGTGAAAGCCGAACGGTGACTCGACGATGTCGCTTATTTGGCCCGGCTGCAAAGCGAAGGCTGCCTTCTCGAACTCCGGCACCATGCGTCCCTTGCCAAACCAACCGAGGTCGCCGCCGCTTTCTTTGCTGCCCGGATCAGTCGAGTACTCCTTCGCTAGCGCCTCGAAGTTCTCGCCGGCTTTAACTCGCTTCAGGACTTCCTCAGCCTTGGCGCGCGCTTGCGGTTTATCCAGGCCCTCTGCCGCGTCGGGCGATTTCACCTCGTCGGCTGATTTCACCGAAATCAGAATATGACGCGCATGCACCTGTTCTTCGGGGTGCGCCTTCATGTATTCATCAATCTCAGGTTGCGACGCTTTGACCGATTTCGCCAGGCTCTCTTCTTCGTACATCGAGGCTAGCAGCCGTGCCTGCTGAAGCATTATTTGCAGCTGCGTCTTTCGCTGTTTGTCGACACCTGCCGCCATTGCCTTACGCTCGGCCAGCAGCACCTGGCCAAACTGTTGCCGAATCTCCTTCATCTGATCGGGAGGAATCTCCTGGCCCTTCATGGTGGGATTGCGCGCTTGTGCGTCCACGATGAATTGCTTCAAGCGGTCTTCCTGGCCCGGCTCTTTGAAAAAGTTATCGACCTCAGCCTCTGAAAACGGTGCGACATTCTGTGTCGTTGAATAATTTTGCGAGATGATAAAAGCGCGCATCAGATCGAGCTGGCGTTTGACCTCGGGCCGATTAGCGAAACCTTTTGCTCGAGCTTCTTCGGCGACCGCAAACAACTCACGGACATTTTTCGCGAATTCGCGGCGGGCGGTATCGTCTGAAGACAAGCGCATACGAATCTGCGGCGCTTGGTCGGCCGCAATCAAAGACATGTCGTCCGCGCTCAGGTTGATGGCAGCCGCTTGACTTGCACGCACCTGCCAAAAAATAATGCCTAATGAAAAAAGAATGCCGACTCCGGCGGCAATCCAGGCTTTAGTAATTGAATTCAAAACAGGGTCCTTTCCGAAATAAAACTAGATTCCCTTGGGTTCTTCTACCAGTTCGAGTAATACGCCTCCGGTCGATGATGGATGAATGAAAGCGACAAGGCAACCGCCCGCGCCGGCTCGCGGCTCTTCATCAATCAGCCGCGCGCCTTTGGCTTTCAAATCCTGCAAAGCTGAGCGAATGTCTTCGACGCTCACGGCAATATGATGGATGCCTCCGCCGCGCTTTTCCAGAAACTTCGAAATCGGTGAGTCCGGTGACGTTGGTTCGAGCAATTCCAAACGCGATTCACCCAGCGGCAGCATGCAAATCCGCACCTTTTGCCCGGGCACCTCTTCAGTGTGGGCCGCCGGCAATCCCAGCAGGTCGTCCCAGACACTCGCCGCAGCGTCGAGTTCGTTTGTAGCAATTCCGATGTGATGAATCTTCATTCGTCAGTGGTCAGTGGTCAGTGGTCAGTGGTCAGTCGTATTACGAAACACGACTGACTACTGACTACTGACATTCATTAGCTCCTCAGCCGCCGAGTAGGGGTCACGTCTTTTACTCGCAACCTCCGCCGCGAGTCGATCAAGACGCTCGGCCGCGCCGTTGTCATCCAGCGCGCGTTTGACGAGCTGTTCGCGCAGCAACTCGAGAATGCGCCAACGCGCGATGGCGCGGCGGCGTTCATTGGTTTCCGGCCGCGACCGCTGAAACTGCCGAGCTTGCTCGATGGCCGCCGCCAGTTCTTCAATGCCTTTGTTCTCAGTCGCAACAGTCTTCAGGATTGGTGGCTGCCACGCATCTTCACGCACGGCCAGCGTCAAAAGCGCTTGCAATTCTTTTTCGGCGCGCAGCGTTCCTTCCCGATCAGCTTTGTTCAGCACGAGCACATCGCCGATCTCCATGATTCCGGCTTTCATCGTCTGCACGTCGTCGCCCATGCCCGGTACCAGCACCACCACACAAACGTCGGCGGTCTTTACGATCTCGACTTCGTCCTGACCAACGCCCACGGTTTCGACAAGAATTTTTTGATAACCGGCCGCGTCCAGAATTGCCACTGCGTCAACGGTTCCCCGCGCCAAGCCGCCCAGGTTGCCACGCGTCGCCATCGAGCGAATAAAAACATTCTTGTCGAGCGAGAGCGTCTGCATGCGAATCCGGTCGCCCAGAATCGCTCCGCCGGAGAACGGGCTCGATGGATCCACGGCGATGATACCGACGCGTTCGCCTTGGGCGCGATAGAAGGCCGCGAGCTTATCGACAATCGTCGACTTGCCGGCGCCCGGCGCGCCGGTAATTCCCACCACCAAAGCCTTGCCGGCGCGCGCGAAGACGTCTTTCATCAGGCCGGACGCATCAGTCGCGCCATCTTCCACCCGCGAAATTGCGCGGGCCACGGCGGACGGTTCACCGGAACTAATTCGATCAATAAGATTGCTCATCGAGACCTGACTGGAGCGCAAGCGTCTCGCTTGCTCAAACTGCCCAAATGGCAAGCGAGACGCTTGCGCTCCACTCTCATCGCTTAGACCTGCTTGAGAATCTCGCGCGCGATGATCATTCTTTGAATCTCCGAAGTGCCTTCGCCGATCGTGCACAGCTTGGAATCGCGCCAATACTTTTCGGGCGGATAATCTTTCGTGTAGCCGTATCCCCCGTGAATCTGAATCGCTTCCTCGCAAACCTTCACGCTGATTTCGGACGCGTACAGCTTGGCCATCGACGATTCTTTCGTAGTCTTTTTTCCCTGATCTTTCATCCAGGCGGCCCGATACATCAGCAAACGTGCCGCGTCGATCTGCATGGCCATGTCGGCGAGCTTGAATTGAATAGCCTGAAATTCGCGAATTGGTTTGCCGAACTGTTGGCGCTCGCCGGAGTACCGCACCGCGGACTCGTACGCGCCTTGCGCGATGCCGACGGCGAGGGCCGCGATTGAGATGCGCCCGCCATCGAGAATCTCCATTGCATTCACGAAGCCCATTCCTTCTTCGCCGATGCGATTCGCATCCGGGACGAAACAGTCTTCGAAGATCACGCTCGCTGTTTCCGACGCGCGCAATCCCAGCTTGTTCTCTTTTTTCGAAGGAGAAAATCCCTTCGTGCCCTTCTCAAAAATAAAGCCTGTGATTCCCTTGCTGCGTTTCGCTCGATCACTGGACGCAAAAGCCACACATGTATCAGCGTGAATTGCGTGCGTGATGAAATTCTTGGCGCCGTTAATGACCCAACCACCATCTTTCCTTACCGCGGTAGTCCGCGTGCCGGATGCATCTGAGCCGGCCCCTGGCTCTGTCAATCCCCACGCCCCGAGATGTTCGCCACTGGCGAGCGGCGCCAAATACTTCTGCTTTTGCGTTTCGTCGCCGAATTGAAAGATGTGATTTGAGCAGAGGGAAGTGTGCGCGGCAACTGAAATTCCCACGGAGCCGTCCACGCGCGACAACTCTTCAATCACGGTTGCGTATTCGATGTAGCCGAGACCTGCGCCGCCATATTCCTCCGGGAAAATGACGCCTAGCAGTCCCAGTTCGGCGAGTTTCGGCTTCAGCTCGATCGGAAAGTGCTGAGTTTCGTCCCACTCGCTAACATGCGGCGCGATTTCGCTGGCGGCGAATTCGCGCACGCTCATTTTCATCTGTTGCTGTTCTTCAGTTAATTCGAATTCCATGTTGTTACAGAACCGCGAACGATAGTGAGCGGATCATAGACACTCGATTGATAAAATAAGCCCGCTACCACTCAGGACCCCCACAATCAAACGACAGGCTCTGTCGCCTGTCGCCGTCTCAATCGAACCTGTCATTGTAACCTAACGCGAGGAAACTCGCAGTTCGCGGCGGGTAGGTTTTGATTCGCGCGCGGCGGGCCGCGTGCGATACAACTTCTTAACTTCCAGCGGCGACAGGAAACGCCAATGGCCTGACTTCAACTTCAAGTCAACAATCGGTCCGATGCGCACGCGCGAGAGTTTCAATACGGAATGGCCGATAGCGTCGAACATGCGGCGGACCTGCTGATTGCGCCCCTCATACAGAGTCACTGTGAACCAGGCATTCGTCTTTGTTTCCTCCAAACGCCCGATCTCCGCAGGAGCCGCGCGCTTGTCATCGTCCAGGCGAATACCGCGGCGCAGGCGTTGAATCGCATTCTCGTTGGGAACGCCCTTCACCTTCACTTTATAGACTTTGGGAATACGATTGCGCGCAGAGGTAACGTGATTGGTAAGCTCGCCGTCGTTCGTCAGTAAGATCAATCCTTCAGTATTGAAGTCGAGGCGTCCCACCGGATGCAGCCGTCCCAAAGAACTCGGGATCAAATCCGTCACCAGCGGTCTCTTGTCCGGATCCGACAGGCTGCTCAAATAGCCTCTCGGCTTATTCAGCAAAACATAGACTTTTTCTTGCGAGCGAAGCACTTGATTGATCAGTCGCCCATTTACTTTGATGTGATCGGTTTCGGGATCGGCTTTGGCGCCCAGCGCGTCAACGATCTTTCCGTTAACGGTCACTCGGCCTGAGGTGATTAGTTCTTCGGCGTGACGGCGTGATGCGATGCCTGCCGCGGCAATAAGTTTTTGCAGGCGTACTTCCATCCCGGTTGGTGTCTATTCGCCGGCGACTTCGCCCGCCAAATCCTGAAAGTCTTCGATGCTGGGAAGTTCCGACAAATCCTTGAGGCCGAACTGAATCAGAAAATCTTTCGACGTCCCGTACATCATCGGTCGCCCTACTGTTTCCTTCCGTCCTTTCGCGACGATGAGTCTCTTGTCGAGCAATGTCTTGATGGCTGAAGGGGACTGCACCCCGCGTATCTCGAGAATCTCGGGAACAGTCACCGGCTGTTTGTACGCAATGACCGCAAGTGTTTCGAGAGAGGCAAGCGACAATTTGGCGCTGGGCCTGGACTTCAGATAAGCGCGCACATGTTCGTGATGCTCAGCCCGAGTGGAAATTTGCCAGCCGCCCGCAATCTCACGCAGTTGCAGGCCACCGCTGCTGCGCTCGGCATAGTCTTCGACCAGCGATTGAATAGCTTCGTCGACGGCTGATTGCTCGATGCGGAGGACTTTGGCAATCGCTTTCGCATCGATGGGCTCGTCGGCAACAAAGATGA
>Ga0134126_10000488_pt1 | contig 50665 bp, 41 predicted proteins | sample KB31752_FD_96881 | JGI IMG/M metagenome (GOLD analysis project Ga0134126, IMG submission 96881) | Terrestrial soil microbial communities with excess Nitrogen fertilizer from Kellogg Biological Station, Michigan, USA - KB3-175-2 | ecosystem: Environmental > Terrestrial > Soil > Unclassified ...
GAACCACGCTCTCAGGTCAGCCTTGGTCACAGCCTTCTCCGGGCAGTGCCGAGGGGGCCCTTCTTGGTTCATATCGATCGGTTTTTCGGCCATGCCTTGCCGGTTTCCGCCCCTTCGGGCCGAGGCCAATAGTCCCTGCTTGTGAGACAAGCGGCGAAGCCAAATATACTCCCGGGTTCACCGGAAATTTTAATCTGGCGGACGCAATGATATTTCAACGAACGGAGAATAGACGGCGTCCGCCAAGAAATGTGCCGCCGCGCAACTTCGCGCTTGTTTAGGCAATTTGCAGCGTCCTGTTCTGGCAATATGGTGGCTAGATGTACACACCATTGCTTTCTTCATTCAGCAAACGAGTGATTTGGGAAAGTTTAGCAGCAACCAAATCGTTGTCATGTCCTTGGCCCGCTCAGTGAGTATGGGCGCACTCTTTGCCGACGCGCCGATAACTCTTGGTGGACTATCGTTCTCCTATTTCCATGAGGCGACTGCCGCGTATCATCAGCGACATGCAATTCGGTTTGGACGACTGGAAGCGGCGACAGAGCGCTCAGATCCAGGCAGATTGGCGATGCAGATAATCGTACAGGGGAGGCAAGACATGCAAACTCAAGCTCTCGATATCCGATTTCGGGCGTTTCTGACGAAACTAATGGAGAGAAATGGCATTCGTGAGGCTCCCACGTCGGGCGCTACACATGATTTGTCATTTGAATCCAAAATCGCTCGCGCAGTTGTCGAAACAAAGGTCTATAGATCGAGCTACACTCCCACGGAAACAATCATTGCAGCAGCCGCGTTCGCTGAGGAACGCCGAATTGAGACCGGCTCCAGTGTCGCGATCTTGGCGACACCTTCTATAATTCCGCAATGGCTTCGCGCCAAGCTGAGACAGAACCCAAAACTCGTTCTATATGACCATTATATACTAGCGACACTAGCGCAGGACCAATCAGACCTCGCTTCCGAATTCAAATCCATTGTTGCGGATGCGATCACTTTGGGCGACGAGACAGTTGCATGGGACGAAATCTCCGAAGAGGACACAGAAGCCAGTTTCGCCGACGATGTAGCCAAATCTGCGGCCGCAATAGAACTAAAAAATCCGCCGGTTTCCGTTACAAAGCAAGGATCACAGCTCTGCAAAGACTTGAAAGCAGTCCCACCGGGAAACGCTGGAGCTGCAGAATTCGAGAGACGGTGTACGGACGCCTTAAAATACCTTTTTTCCAACGATCTCTCGAGCTGGTTGGAGCAGAACCCAACAGATGAAAACTTTCATCGTCATGACCTTGTTGCGCGTGTCAACTCCAAGCACGACTTTTGGACATCCCTTCGTGACTCATTTCGAAGCCGTTACATAATTTTTGAATTCAAAAACTATACGGACCTAATAACCCAGAGTGAAATCTACAGCACAGAGAAATATCTTTTCCCAACCGCCCTCCGCTCCACGGCGATTGTGATATCGCGTGTTGGAGCCGATGAAAACGCATTGCGCGCGGGGCGGGGCGCACTGCGAGAGGCCGGAAAGATCATTCTCACCCTGAACATTGAAGATATTTGCCGTATGCTCGACCAGCGAGATGAGGGTTCGGATCACAATGCAAGACTGGTTGAATTACTTGATGACATCCTCATCAAAGTCAATCGATGAGTTTCCAACAGGGAATCGCGAGGCACTAGGCCACCATGTTATACGGTGTTAGCCAAAACTGGGCCCATCGATGCTCGAAGACATTGTCATTCGATCAACGAGCGATCCCAGTTATCTCTCACATGAGACCAACAAAATGAAGGCGGCGGACCTCTACGCCTCCAGGAAAGAATTTTGGGAACCACAGCTCAGTTATCTTCCGAGGCCAATGCTGACCATTGCGAACGGACCGTGGAAATCAGGGGCGTACGTCTCACGTGTGTCTGTGCCTATGCCCGTTGCGCCGCCCGAACCACTCACAAGCTCACTGTTCGTTGCTGGTCTTCTGGGATTGGGTTTCCATCGTCCGCAGTCTGTTTAGCCGATACGAACGCGGCGGCGAGAAACCGGGCATGACTAATCCCTCAATAGGATATAATTTCAGATCTAGGTTGTTGCAATTCCCGACGGCTTGTCCAGATACCGAGCTTCCCACGAGCTACAGGAACAGGACCCCGACATCGGATAACCGCCTTGGGGCGGTAGTCACTGTCGCATTAGGATCTGTTACCGTTCCTGAGTAATTTATCACCTCATATGGCGTCTCGTTTTGCTTTCGATTTTCCTTTTCCAAGCTCCTTTTCTAAGTCAACAAATTTACGGTGTTGCCTTTCCTCAAGCGAGGCAACGCGCCCTCGAAGACTATTCATGAGCTCAAAGCACGCAGCTCGATCATTGGAGAGCTCAGCAAATTTTTGCCGAGCTTCCGCTGCTAAGGCTGCAATCTCAAGATGCCCTTCTTCGCGCAGCGATTCCATTTCGCGCACCTTAAATTGAGCGAGGACCTCAGACGAAGCCGCGCTGAGGAGAGTCACCGCAATCAAAGCCCCTTTCATTTCAAAGAAAAACTTCTGATTGATAATCGCGGCCATGACAACTGAGAGGAGAGAAGAACCTATAGCCAAAACCTTGCACGCGAACAAAATCCATATCCATCGCGTCGATTCTTTTCCGTACCAATCTTCGTAATCCTCGATCCACTCGAGGAATTTGGCGTTGGCTTTGCGGTCTTCTTCGTTCATATCTCGTGCCTCAATCTCATATTCGCTTGATCAAGCTCGCAAGAATGCTTTCACGCGATCCCTCGCAATAGTCGCAAGCAATGGCAAAGAAGAGATCTCGATTTGGTGCAGCGTTGGGGTGAATTGCCGTCCATCACCGACTGGGAGCGCATAGGCCATCCGCGCCAAATTGGCCTGCATATGGTTGCTCGGCATTGTGGCACTCGCCACTGAGCGTGCTGTGGTTACCGGCACGATCGGCACAGAGACAGTGGGAGGGCCCAGATTAACAGGTGAGGCAAGGTTCAGTGCGGGGAGTAGATCGGGCGCAACGGAATCGCGTGCTGTAAAAGGGTCTCCTAGATCAAAGACCTTCCTCAGCGTTGCGATGATCGATGTGTGATCGAATGGAAACGGCAACTCGGTTCCGGCGCCCTTGATATTTGTGGGGCGAATCTTGGAGCCCTGGGCAACATAAGGAGAGATAATCAACGCGGGAACCCGGACGCCGTACCGATTGAACGTAAAGCCATTCTGGCTATTCGCATCGGGCGAAATCGCCGAGGGTGGCGATAAATGATCATATGTTCCGCCATGCTCATCGTACGTCACAACGAATAGCGTTTTTTTCCAGCACGGAGATTGCCGAAGAGCGTTGTAAACGAGAGCTAGTAATTGCTCTCCATAGACGACATCATGCGGCGGATGCTGATCGCTGGGTATTTCGCGTACGATCGGATTTGCGAAGTAGCGTGGCTCGATAAAGCTATAGTTTGGCAGAGCACCTGTGTGTGCATCTGCGAAAAACTGGCCCATAAAGCGAAAATGCAATGGTGCAACAAGCCAAAGGTCTTCCAGTAACAAGGATTGCGGCAGGTCATGAAAATAAACCCGCCACGTCTTGTTGTGTGACTCCAAACGACGAAAAATACTGGGTGCCGGAAACGGGATTGGAAATTGCGAATTGTTTACGCAACCGAGCGCCGTCGCCGTATGCGCAAAAAATCGATTGGGCCATGTTTGGCACGGTGCTGAAGCGTACCATCGATCTGATACTCCAAACGCCTTTGCGAGCGTGCTCATGACTGGAAGTTGCTCGGGCCGAAAATAATGCATAGGCGCCCGAGGATCTGACGAAGCTTCAGACTTTTGCGATATGTAATTTGACACAAAGCCACCCATGGTGACTGCCCCCGACCCTGCGGGGTTACCAAACAATTGGGTGTTCATGTCCGCGAAGAGTTCACCGGGATCTGGATCGGGAATGCATGCAGAAAGTGGATCCATTTTTTCGCTTGACCACACCGGGACCGAGCGGCCGGCAAATACGTTGCTTTCCGCACCGGACAGCCCGTCGAATGTCCCATCGGTGGGATAAAGTTTTCCGAGCATGCTGTCGAATGAACGGTTCTCGAACATCAACACAACAACATGTTCAATGGCCGGCATCTCGATCCCTAGCTAGTCTTGAACTTCGGGGTATTTGAAGCCCACATACCCTGCCCCGCTAATCGCCATGAGGGCGAGCAATGTTGGACTGAACTGCGGCATCGCGAGATTGTGCCACACCTCAAAAACGAAAATCGCCCCGAGAAGGCCGGTCCAACAGAGCACCTGCAAGCGGTGCAGAGCTGTTCCGTTCACGTCCGTGACCATGTCCCGGAACCATCCCTCTGATACAAACGGCGTGATGTCTTCCTCATATGTTCTCAGGATAGCCTGTCGATCGAGGATTTCCGCGCTTAGTTGGGCAGCTCGGTCGGCTGGGAGTGGTGGATCATTTGCGCCCAACTCGAGCGTTCTATCGGTGATCTCCTTACGGATACGTTCCACATCCGTATAACTCTTGATGCCCATTAAGCGCAGACCGGCATTTACGCCGTCCGTCGGCGTATCTTTCGCGGCGTCTACGACAATAGACGAAAGCGCCGTTGCGCCCGAAATGCCCATCAACATCAGAGCTTGATTTGAGAGTGTATTGGGATCCCCCAAAAGAATGTAGAGAAAAACATAACAAGCAAAAACCAGCGAAAACCAAACCGCCATCTGCCAGCGCCCCAAGCTATAGGTCTGACGCTTGGGATCAATTTGCGGAATCAGGTTGTCTTTGAGGACCGCACTTTTTCGAGCAGCCCCCCACACCAAAACTAGAGTCGACAATACCGCGATGGTCGCAATCAAAAGCCGCCAGGGAGATAGGATTACGAACGTGAATGTTGGCGCCGCCGTCGCACCTGTAATTGTAGGTTGCGGAGTGGAATTGTCGGGGTGTCTCGCTCCTAATGTGACGGACATTTGCGACGTTAGGCTCATCGGGGATCCCAGGAGGCCATTCCAAACACTAGAATTCGCCGAATTGCGCTGAAGATGGAAGATAAGCGCATGGAGACGCGTATCATAAAACGTGTCATCGAGTTCGGGCACAAATCTTCCGTTCAAAAAAAGCGCAAATTGCGACGCATCCACAGGCTTTTCTGTGCTCAACATCACCGCTAGCTGCCCATCTAGACCAATTGCCAAGGCTTTTTGGTTTCCATCCGCGCTCGCCAATCCGGTTATATGAATGGGAGCTTCGGTACCTTGGGCGATGCTGCCGCCAAGCAGGAAAGCCGATGTCACAATCGACAGAAACATGCATGTTTTGAACGCCTGTCCGTTGGCTCTGTCGCGTTTGCTTCCGAACAGTCGGCGCATTTGCTGACAAGAGGCCGTGACTAAGAATAGAAACGTTTTCATGCGCCCCCCAGTATTGGCCGCAATAACGACTCACCCGCTTTCCCTCTATAGTAGGGTATTCTTCACGATTACTCACACACACAACTTTAATCCAATGTTCGCATGTAGAGACGGTCACAGGCCAAAAGAGCACCATAGCCACGTGCCGTTCGAACCCTACGGCTTTGACGGACACTGGATTTGCGACGTCCCCTCGATCCAGGGGCTATTTGGCTGACATTACTCCAAAGAAACAAAGACAAGTGTCTTCTGGACTGACACTTTGTCTTTGCCTGCTCTAAATTGCGCGCTCTCGTCAGCATTAATATTTGGTACTAGTGCGCGCAATGAAGTGGTAACGTATCAGTATCTCATCGCGGACGAACAATGCGTTCACACCAATAGAAGAGCGGCAACAAAAAACGGCCGGGACGAGTCCCCGTGCGGTCGTCGCAATCTCGATGACGTTGGGGCTTAAGCGTCATTTGCAACAGTCTTCAAAATGCAGCTGCAACGGTTCACGGCGAACCAAGGCAAAGTTTTAGCACTGAGCAAACTCTGCTGAGAGCAGGGTCGATTCGCGACAGTCTGCCCGGTTTAGACGTGATGATCGGCAACCGCCAATTCGATCCAGATGCTGTGCCGCCCCCGTGGCAATCCTATGATCATGATCGTGTTGCTATTGCCCGAGCCGGCCCAATGACCCAATTGTCGGGTGCCGGGTGGATTGGTTGTGGTATGCACTTCTTCCGTGGCTTTGGCTGCTGACACGCGTATACTTTAGGACACAATTGATCGCCTCGCGCTGAGTTGAAAGCTAGCCACCTAAACCAATGCCAATTGTAGCAAACGGTCCGTAAAACCCAATTGTCTCGTTTTTTCGCCGATCAATACTGCCGTCCATCGCACCCATGAAGAAATCTCCGCGATAGCCGAGGCTGACCTTTGCATTGGGAAATTTTAACGATGCGCCAATAAATCCCTGAGCGAGTGGCTTGATCGGTGGGAAGCTGAAGAGCGCGAAAAGCACGAAGACCGGTCGCTTGATCCCGAGTGGCGATATTGCGGGTATGGGTCGCTTGAGAGTGTCCAAACAGCGCTCGAACGCGTGCGTGCAGAGTGGGAAGTCAATCTTCCCAGACTATCGACGTACAGCTTCCGTCACAAAGTCACGACGATCCTTCGTCGTTCCAAGCACATGCATGGCGTAACCGAAGACCATATTTCGGCGCAGCTTGGTCACAGGCGGCCACATCTGCGAATGACAGGAAAGTATGGAGAATGGGATCCCGAATAGCCCTCCGTAAATGCGAAGACCACCACGTTATCTCAGATGGGCTCCCCCCTCTCTCCGCACCATATGGTGGGTTGAGACCGACGACCTTGGAAGCCAGATATTGGCGGCGAGAGAAAAGGAGAGAGCCTTACCTCCCTACGGCCCCTTATGGAAATCCGATGCTCACATTTGCGAACGGACCGAAGAACCCGCGATCGTAGGTTTTCCGCGAATCGATGCCGCCATCCATCGCGCCGAAAAAGAAATCCGCGCGATAACCTGCGCTGACTTTGAAGTTCTCAATGCTATAAGACACCCCAGCGAACCCGCCCACATTGGGAACGATGACGGAGCGACTGCGAGTGTGATCAGGCGTGGGCGGGTGCTGGTAGATCGTCACATGGTACCCTTGGGCATATTTTGGACCGTGATAGCGACCTGTCGTCTGATGATGCGTGATCGCTTTTTGACGACCAAACAACAAGGCCGCATTGATCCCCCAATCGAAAGAAAGCTCGCCTGCCTGCAGATTGCCATTGAACGGCTCTGAGGCATTCCAGGACAGCGACGGACCAATGCCATGGAAGCTTCGTGTTGCGTGCAGCTCGGCGGCATTGCTGTGATAGATTCCCCCAAATGCAATTTTTGATGAAGGACGGTGGGCGCTTACTATCGAAGGAAAGTATTTGTAGTAAAAATGCCAATCGGGATCGGATTTGAGAGAGATATTCGACTTCGTGCTGAACTGTGCAAACCGCACACCAAGGCTAAAAATCGATGACCCATTTTTGCCACCAAACAGGCCCAATCCCACATCCTTCCCGACTTGAAAATCGAGAATGGTGTGACTTTCGCCAGTCTGGACGTTCGTATCTGCGAATTTGGCAGCAGATGGCTGGTTGACCACTTTATTGTCAATTCCAAAAGAAGTGAAGTATTTCGTGAACGGATGCGGGCTGGTCTGCTGACGGACATGCTGGTTGCTGCTGGACCTACCGTAGGAGACGGAGGCAGAGAACACCCAAGCGGAATCGCGCGGTTGCAATGAAATTTTTCCATGTTCGTCGAAGCTGTATAGTGGCAGATGCTCAAAGGTCCCCGAGGGACTCAACACCGACGGCCTATTGGCCATAAGGGGCGGCGCAAACGCTTCCTGCCCACCTTCGAGGCGGCTCAGCTGCCCTCCCAACTCGATCCAAACCGATGGCCGCTCGCTGTCACCGTCAGCCGCAACAGCAGATCCCGATTCGACAGTGGCCCCGATCAAGGCAATTGCGGACACCGTGACAAGGAGTTGCCAACGAAATTTAGCCTGTCTTTCGTGCTCTATTTTGATCTCGCTCATACTTTCCCCCTTACCAGTTCTTCGTGACACGCACGCCAAACAGGCGCGGGTCTGTTAGGAACACATTTGTCGTGAGACCGCTGTCGTCGCTGTTCAGGAAATCGCCGGTGATGGCCGTCGTGTCGAACGCATTCTTTAAATAGCCCATCACCTGCCAGCCACTTTGGCTGGTTAGGATCAGTGCAAAATTGACATTGGTGTAACCGTGCAGCTGATCGTACGGTCGGTCGTTGAACACGCGGGCGAAGGAATCGGCCTGCCAGTAGAAATCGCTATGGAGCGTTGCGGCCCACTCCGGCGTGACCGGAACGGTATAGTCTGTAGAAAACGATGTCGTGAAATGCGGCGAGTTGGGAAGCTGGTTACCGCTGAGGTCCTTGTCGAAGCCCTGACCATTGTTGATGGCGGGATTTGTCGGATCAAATCCGGGATACCCTTGGGGAAGATAGCAACTGCAATGAACCGCAGGGGCTTCTACCATCGTGGGACTTGCGACGTACGACAGTCCCGTAACGGGGTCAATATGCCTTATATAGGCGTCTCCGCAAGCCCGTGAAATGCCGTCCACGCTAATGGGGTCTGCGAGAAGTGCGGCCACGACATAGGTCGGTAAGACACAGTTCGATGCCTGGGTGATGAAGGGCTTCAGCACCATCCAATCGGGTTTGCCCGCTGTGCGATCCATGAGATCGACCGACTTCGAACCCTTGGCAACGCGTGCGTCGGTGTAGCCGCCGGCAAAGTTAAACTTCAGACCGGGCATCGGCTCCCAGGTTGCTTCAATTTCGCCACCCTTGATGTGCGCGTCGAAATTATCATTGATCGCAGTGCGATCGACGATGCGGGAAATCTGATAATTCTGGTAATTGTAGAAGAAAACGTCGCCGTTCAGCGTCAGGGCGCCATCGAGCAACGTGTTCTTCGTGCCAAGCTCGAACGCATCGACAAATTCCGGCTTAAATGTCAGCGGGTGAATTGGGTTTCCGATGTCGGCGAATGTAAATGTGAGGAGTGTCGCGCCGGGAGGATTCGCTCCTCCCGCCTTATAGCCATGCGCATAGGAGGCATAGACCAGCGTTTGGTCGGTGAACTCCAGCTTCGGCGTCCAATTCGCCGCCGCGCGGCCGGTGAATTGATCCCATTGCTGATCGACCACACCCGTTATGGGATAGCCGTAGCCAGACACAAGCAGCTCACTGGGTATATCGACGAAATGCTTCTGGTCTTCGGTCCAGCGCAGACCCGCAGTCAATTTGAGATCGTCAACAATATTGTAATAGGCTTCCCCGAAGGCGGCATAAGAGTTTAGCGAGTAGGGATTTTGGCTGAGGAAGTAATTGTGTCCCTGGTTGTTCAGGCTCGTGATCGGATTGGGGTCAATATAGCTGCAACCGCCATTCGTGGGACTATGCGGCGCGAACGGATCGACATTAACAAAGCCACCCGTCAAGCACTGGCTGTTATCGGAAACGCCTGGAACCCATTCGGGGACAACTATGCCGCCAGACGGGCCACCTCCCCCCCCAAGTATCGTATAGTTTGTAAGTGAATTGAAGAAGACGTAATAATTTTCCTCCGTCTCATAGTGCAAGTAGTTCCCACCAGCGCTGAAATTGAACGGACCGTTGAAATTCGACGTCAGGCGGAATTCCTGGCTCAATTGCCACGAGCGCTCATCCGACAAATCTTCCGCTACCAGACGATTGCTGCAACCCACTTGTGGATCGCAGAAGATTCCGGCAGGAGGGCAAATGCCATAGTTGATAAAAGCCGCCGGTGTACAGGCCGCCCCGGGCGTGAGACCCTGGCACTCCCCAATGAGCTCATTTCCGCAATATCCAAGACCACTCGGATCGGGCGATATGGCATTTGCCTGCCATCCTCCAATTAGGCTCTGAGGAATGTAAATGAATAGACCGGGCGCAGTGTTGAAGCGATTATAATCTTCCGCCGAGAATAAAAAATCGTGATTGTATCCAGTCTGGGATGTGAGGGTCAGCGACGGCGTGAGCTTGTAGTCGGTGTTGAGTTCGAGCGTATCGTTCTTCGAGCGATAGGTCGGATTGAGCGCCGATTCGATGACGCGCAGATTGGGTGATTGCGTCGTGCTGGCATAGGGATCGAAGTTCTGCTTGATTGCCTGGTCCAGAATTCCGATTGCCGAGGCATAAGATAATGAAAGGCCGTTGGGCACCTCAAACGCATCGGGAGAATAGAGCGAAGTGGCTTCGCAACCCTGGCTCACATAATAACCCGGGTCATAGGCCGACGCGGACTTTGGGCCCCCCTCAACCGGTATGCCATTGACGGTGGTCGGATTGGGTGCAGTCTTGCATAGTTGTTTACTGCTGCGGATGCGATCGTCGTTCTCCGAGAAATGCTCCCAAATGAGGTAGCTTTGCAGCTTTTCTGTGGGTTTAAACCCGAGCGTGACACGGCCCGACCACAGATCGCGGCCATCGATAGGCGCATTCGTCAGCGAATTGAAGCTATAGCCGTCCCGCTTGGTCCATTCACCCGCGATGCGCAGATCGGCGCGATCATCAACGATCGGGATATTCAGCATGGCTTCGAACCGGCGGTTCTTGTAGTTGCCGATATCGGCGGACGCCATGGCTTCGAACTGATCGGTAGGCTTGGCCGAGACCAAATTGACCACACCAGCGGTGGCATTGCGGCCATACAGCGTTCCTTGCGGCCCACGCAACACTTCGGCCTGGCTAAGATCGTAGAATTCCTGCTCGAAGAAGTGGTTGCGAATAAACGGCGTATCGTTAAGGGCGACCGCCACCGCGGGATCGGTCGTAACCGAGATGGCTTGCGTGCCAATGCCACGCAGCTGGATGCTATAGCCGGAGAAGTTGGTCTTGGTGAAGGTCATGTTCGGGACCTGCTTGATAAGGTCGGGTCCGCCTGCGGTCTGGGTAGCCGTCAACTGTTCTTGGCTCAACGCCGTAATCGAAATTGGGATCGACTGGACATCAGCGCCGCCGAGCTTCGAGGAAGTAACGGTGACCGTTTCTAACGGAGCCTTTGACACGGGCGCGGCTTGTGCAAGTTGCATCGGCGCCACCAGGTCACTTCTGGACTCTCGAACAATTCCAAGGGTGCCGGAGCTATCCGATTTCGCGACGAAACCGGTCCCTGTGAGAATTCGCGTTAGCGCTTCACCGTCTGACAGGTTTCCTTTGGCACCCTTCGTATAAAGCCCCCGGATCGCGTCGTTGGGCACAAGTAATTGCACGCCTGATTGGGCAATATAGGTGTTGAGTGCCGCGCTCAGATCGCCGCTGGGCACGTTGAATTCAGCAGCAATAGAAGCGGTCGGCCCTCCCGCAAACAGTGACAGGACCATCAATACGGTACGAATGTTCGACCAGCGTTTCATTGAACCCCCTCTTTCACGCGTCACTCATGTCAGAGCAACGCCTACTGTGTTTCATATACCTCAGCGCGATATGTGAATTTCATCGCCATATTTTCGCACTTGAAGCCCCATAAAATCGTGCGCCATGCGCGCGAATGCCGCCACATCGGTGGCCTGCAGTCGCGCGCTGATGATTTCTTTCGCTGCCTGCCGATCATCGATGACTAGTTTGATGGCGTTGTAACGATTGAATTCCGCTGCCACTTCAGCGAGTGGCGCGTAGCGAAATACGAGGACTCCGTTTCGCCAACCAAGAGCGTCCGCGACTTCCGCAGTGGATTTTCGCGTTACGCTTATGGATCGGCTGTCCGCAATTGCCACGTCACCGGCAATCATACGGACCGCATTGTTCCTAACTCGGATATCCGATGTCCCAACGCGAACGCTTCCCTTGAGGACCGTAACCCTTATGCGACCGGTATCCCGGCGCACCGAGAATTCCGTGCCTAGATCCACGATGCGGTAGTTAAGCGCTTGAAGTTCGAACGGGTGCCTATTATTGTGCACTACATCGAAGAACGCTTCGCCCTTGTCGAGCCATGCCTTGCGATATGTCCCATCGGTCGCCACGCGTAGAACTGTGTCCGTGGTCAATTCGATACGGGTTCCATCCGACAATTGAATATGGCTGCGTTCTCCCACCTTCGTTGAGAACGTCTGGATAGTCGGACGACTGAGGAACCAGCCCGAGCCGGTCAACAGTGCCAGAAGGGTAACGACCGCAGCGAGCTTTATGCCCGGTTGATAAGGTGTTTGCGCCGACCGGCCACTGCGCTGAGACATGGGGCGCAAAGCATCGAGACGATTTGCTCGCAACCATGCGGATTTCAATCGTATGAAAGCGGTGCGATTGGCCGACGACTCTGCGAGCCAAGCATCCAATTCCGCTTGGTCAGCCTCGCTCCAGGCGTCGCGATCATAGCACCGTACGATGAATTCAGACGCCCGCGCATCCGCGAGGTTTGCCCTGCCCGCCATCCGAGGAGAATTCAAGTTCGCGTCGGTCACCGCGCTTGCTCCTCGTCGAGAGTGTCTCGATACAGAATGCTTGCGAGGGTGCGCACACCCTCCGTCAGATGCTCCTCCACAGTCCTTTCCGCGGCGCCGACGCGCTCTGCAATTTCGCGAATGGATAGCCCTTGAATTTTGCGCAGGACGATCGCCCGGCGTTGCCTTTCGGGAAGCTTGTCGAGAGCAGCCTGAAGCCTACGGAGTTCCTGGCGTGCAATCACCACGCGATCCGGAGCCGGTTCATCGATCGCGAGATTAAGATCTTCAAGACCTTCAACCGAAGTGAAAGGCACGACTTGTTCATGCTTGACGTGATTGATGAGCAAATTCCTGGCGGCGGTAAACACAAACGCTCGGGTAGATTTGGGAATCCCATCGCGGGCGGCGTCAAACACTCTTTCATATAGGTCTTGCCGCAGATCCTCGACGTCCGAATTGCTACGACCGCCACGGCGCAGGAATTGAATCAACCTAGCCTCCAGCGGCAGCACCTCTCGGACAAACCACGCCTCAAGCTCTTCCATACCTGCGGCTTCACCTGAAGCAGGCGCATTCGGTACGTCGAAATCGTTCTTTGGCCTGTCTGCCATCCCTCGGCCCATTCGCCCTTAGAGGATCACAGCTTCCGTGCATGCCTATAAAGACAGTTCAGTTCGGAAAACCCGCGGAAGATTTCTTCAGCAATAATCTTGCGGGCATTCGACCGGACCGAGGACTATGTCAACGTCCGACGACCTCGAAGAAAACGTATGGTTTCGGCCGATTTGGCCGGATTTCCCGTGAGAACGCGAGGCCGCGAATTTGAATTGTCGCCATCCTCCTGGCTTTGCCGCGGTAGATCGATACGCAGTCAGGAGGCGGGGAAATGCCAAGCATCCGTGAATCGATCAGATCCTGTGAACCAAAATTCCTGGGCGTTGGCCTTGGAGTTCAAGACGAGCGGAGAGAAATCCCTGAATCGGATATGACAAAAGGTGATGCGTCTAATTTTGAGCAGAGTTAGGCAAAAAATGACGGCGGCTTTCGCCGCCGTCCAGGGAGAGAACATTAAGAATGAAAATGGCCTTAGGCTACCCCCCGAATCCCACGCTGATTGTCGCGAACGGACCGTAGAAGCCGACATTCTCTTTCTTCGCCGCATCGATGCCGCCATCCATCGCGCCCAAGAACATGTCGACGCGATAGCCGATGCTGACTTTGGCGTTGGGATAGCGCCACGACAGGCCTGCAAAGCCACCCATATTGGGAACGGTTGAGGCTTTGCTGCGATCGGGCGATAGGGCGTGCTGATAAACCGGAATATGCGGACGATCATGGGTATTGTATAAGGAGCCGGTTTTGAACAGCACTTGGACATTCGATGTTTGATGATGGATTCCCGTGCGCTGACGCCCAAACAGGACCGCGCCGTTCAAACCCCAATCGAAAGTGATATTTCCTGCCGACGGATTGCCGATCAGACCGGCGGAGGCATCCCATGAAAGGGAAGGTCCGACACCGCTGAATTTTCGTCTCGCGACAAGGGAGGCATTGAATAGATGGTAGTATCCGTAGGGCGCAACGACGTTTGTCGGCTGAGATTGAATCCTGACGCTACCCTGAGAATTGAATTGCGCATAGCGCAAGCCGAGGCTGAAAACAGAGCTTCCGTTGCTTCTGAACAGACCGAGTCCGACATCCTTGCCGACCTGGAAATCCACGATAGTGTGGCTCTTGGTGTTTCTTGCGGTGATGTTTTGGTAGGCATCATAGAAAATGTTTAAACCTTGAGTGGTCACATGTGCTGTTTTCTCGTTGCGAGAATCATTGCGGGCGTTCGTGCCGTAGCGGATACCCACTGAGAAAACCCAATCGGTTCCGGCTGGTTCGAAAATAATCTTCGCGGCTCCGTCCCAACTTGACGCGGGTCCTTTCTCCAGCGCCGCCGGAGATGCGGCATCGAACGGCGGCCGCGGTGTCGTGAGCAGAAACGGCGGAAGAAACGCTTCCTGATTGTTTTCATTCTGTGCAAATTGACCGCCCAATTCGATCCAGAGCGGGGCATGGACGGAATCGCCATCGGCGGCTCTGGCCTGATGTGTCGAACAAACAGAAGCGAGAAGCGCTGCGGCTGATACTGTTGTCAGCAATCGCCAACGGAAATCACGTCGGTCAATCTGGGCGTTCGTCAGTTCACTCATGATATCCCCCTTACCAGTTCTTCGTGAGACGCACGCCGAACAGGCGCGGATCGGTGACGAACACATTGGTTGTCAGCGCGGTGTCGTCGGAATTCAGGAATGCGCCGGTGATGGCCGTCGTGTTGAAGATATTCTTGACATAGGCCATCGCCTGCCAGCCCTCCTGGCTGGTCAGGATCAGCGATAGGTTGACGTTGGTGTAACCGTGAATCTGGTCGTAGGGCTCGTCGTTGAAGATTCTGGCGAAGGAATTGCCCTGCCAGTAGAAATCGCCGCGCAGGGTCGCCGCCCAGTCGGCGCTGACGGGCATCGTATATTGCGAGCCGAAGGATAGGGTGAAGGGGGGCGTGTTGGGCAGTTTGTTGCCGCTCAGATCTTTCGCGAAGCCTTCGCCATTGTTGGGCGCGGTGGTGGGATCGAAGCCGGCGGCGGCGAAGACTGCCTGATTGTTGTTATTCCCTCCGACAAAAATCGCGCCAAAGCCGACACCCGGGTTGTACGCGGCATCGCAGGCCCCGGCGATTCCGTTTCCGTAAGCGTCTGATCCTTCATAGTTCTGAAGAACTTGCCGCACGACATTTGCAGGCAGAATGCAGTTCGAAGTTTCCGCGACGAACGGTTTGACGACTACCCAGTCGGTGTGTCCGGCTGTGCGGTCCATTAAGTCAACAGCCGTTTGGCCCTTGTTGACCGACGAGTCTTCCAGCCCGCCGGCGAAATTGAAGCGCAGACCCGGCAAGGGCTCCCAGGTCGCCTCCAGTTCCGCGCCCTTTACCTTGGCGTCGAAATTGAGGTTGATCGAGGTACGGTCCACGATCTGGGAAATCTGATAACCTTTATAGTCGTAATAGAAGACATCGCCGTTCAAAGTGATGGCGCCATCGAGTAGCGTATTCTTTGTGCCCAGTTCAAAGGCATTGATGAATTCCGGCGCGAAGGTCGCGGGGTGCGTGACGGAAGACTGCGCGCTGACGAAGTCAACTTGCGGTCCGGGCGGATTTGCGCCACCGCCCTTGTAACCGCGCGAATAAGATGCGTAGAGCATCGTTGCATCGGTGAAATCGAGCTTGGGCGTCCAGTTGGCGACGAACCGGCCGGTCCATTCTTTCCATTCCTGGTTGACGACGCCCTCGACCGGATATCCGCCGCCCAGCAGAAACACCCAGCTCGGAATGTTGAAGAAAATCTTGCTGTCGTCGGTCCAACGCAGCCCCGCCGTGAGCTTCACATCCGGCAGCACCTGATAATATGCCTCGCCGAAGCCCGCGGTCGAATTCAGGCGATAGGGATTCTCGCTGCGGAAATAATTGTGCCCCTGCCCGTCCAGTCGATCAATGGGATTCGGATCGATGTAAGTGCCTAAAGGCCTTCCGCCAAGTGAAAGTGTGAAACCGCAACCAAAAATGGATGGCAGCCCCTGAAGAGGGAGACTGAGCCCTGTAAACTTGCTGAAATTTACCGTAACGGGTTCCGGCGAAATCGTGAACGGAGCCATCTCGGCGTCCTGATCGTGGCACATTGTGAAGTCGCCCTTGCCTTGCCCATTGGTGATCTGCTCCGTGGCCGTGATGAGATTGAAGAGGACGTAATAATCCTCGACCGTCTGATAGTGCATGTAATTGGCCCCGACACTGAAATTGAACGGACCGCTTAAATTGGATGCCAGCCGCACTTCCTGGGAAAATTGCCAGGCGCGTTCCTGCGACAGATCCTCGCCGACCATGCTGCTCGAACAGCCCAATTGCGGATCGCAATAGATTCCTCCGGGGGCCGGATGGGTATCGGCCCCGTTCGTGCCCCCGCCGCCGCTGACGCCCAGGCCGTTCGCGAACAGGCCCGGCGCCGTGTCGAAACGGTTGAAGTCCTCTGTGGAGTAGAGAAAGTCCTTGTTGTAGCCGGTCTGGGAGGTAAGCGTCAGACCAGGCGTCACAGCATAATCGGCGTTGAACTCCACAGTATCGTTCTTGGCGCGGTAGGACGGCGTGAGTTCCGACTGGATGACACGCAGGTTCCGGGACTGCGTCTGGCTCGCGTAAGGGTCGATTTGATTCAACAAGGCTCCGCCAGGGCCGTCAGCGACATTGACGAAAAATTCTCCATAGGCGACGAACGGAAGCGCTTGCCCGTTTGGCGTTCCATACGCATCTTTCGAGTAGAACGAGGCTGGCAGACAACCCTGACTGAGCCAGGTTCTGGCAAAATTTGCATAATACGAAGGCCTATCGGGAGTCTCAGGAAGATCATCCAAATTGAAGCCATCGACCGATGTCGGCCCCGGATCCTTTTTGCAAAGCTGTTTCGCCGACCGCACACGGTCGTCATCCTCCGAGAAATGCTCCCAGATAAAGTAGGTCTGAATCTTCTCGCTAGGCTTCCAGCCGACCGTCACGCGGCCAGACCACAGATCGCGGCCATCGACGGCCTTGCCCGCCGTCTCGTCGAACGTATAGCCGTCGCGTATGGTCCATTCGCCCGCAACACGAATGTCGAGGCGGTCATCGACAACCGGGAGATTGAGCATGCCTTCGAGACGGCGGTTTTTGTAATTGCCGACATCGATGGATGCCACGGCCTCGAACTGATCGGTCGGCTTGGCCGAAACCATATTCACGACACCTGCGGTTGCATTGCGGCCGTAAAGCGTGCCTTGTGGTCCGCGCAGCACTTCCACCTGACTTACGTCATAGAATTCCTGCTCGAAGAAATGATTGCGGATGAAGGGAATATCGTTGAACGCGACCGCTACCGCAGGGTCGGTCGTAACGGAGATCGCCTGCGTGCCGATACCGCGGATCTGGATGTTGTAACCGGTGAAATTCGTTTTCGAAAACGTCAGGTTCGGGACCTGCTTCACGAGATCGGGGCCGCCAGCAGTTTGTGTCGCGGTCAGCTGCTCCTGTGACAGCGCCGTGATCGATATCGGTATCGACTGCACGTCTGCGCCACCGAGCTTTGATGATGTGACCGTGACGGTCTCGACCGCATTCGGGCGAGCTGCCTGTGCAAGTACGATAGAATTATTTTGAATAGGCTCGAGAACATTCTCGCTCCGCGCGTCGCCAGGCATGATAGCGATAGCACCTGTAGCATCGCGGTGCGGTACAAAATGCGTTCCGGCCAGCAAATGCGACAGGGCGGCATCCGAAGAGAGCGTGCCTCGCACACCTGGGCTGTGAATGCCGCGGATCGCTTGGTTTGAGACAATCAATTCCACACCTGTCACACGGGCATAGGCGTCGAGCGCGGTTTCCAGATCACCGCCAGGAATATTAAAGTCCTCCGCGCGTGCGCCAACAGACGCCGTCAAGGCTACACTCGTGAGTGCTAAAATTCTCAAGTGACGATAGTGAAGCATATCCCCCTCCGAACGGCGCGACATGGCCGACTGCTGAACTGTAACTATTTCGAAATCGTGGTATTTCCGTCTGTGCTTTTCACACGCAATCGAAAGACTTCTCTGATCAGTCTGGTGAACGCGTCGGCATCGTTAATCCGAAATGTGCCGTTAATGGTCAGTCTGGCGACGATCGGGTCACCGATGATGAGCTTGCGCCGGTTGTATCGATTGAAGGCATTGGCCGCTTCGGCAAGCGTCGTGTGCTGGAAAATGAGCATGCCCCGACGCCAGCCGAGATCGCTAGCAAGTGTTTGCGGAAGCCGCGACGAAACTGTGAGATCGTTTGCCGTAGCGACCGCCATCTGACCGGGTGACAGGGTCACCGATTTCCTGCCGGACCCCTCCGGGGCATCCACTCGAGCACTTCCCTCAACTAGAGTGACCTCGATGCGATCGCTGTCCCGACGGACTACGAATTTTGTCCCGAGGTCCGTAACGCGATAGTTGCCTGCTTTCACAACGAAGGGATGTTCGGCGTCGTGCTTAATCTGGAAATAAGCTTCGCCCTTATCGAGGGAGACGGAGCGCCGCGCGAGCCCCATATCCGCTCGCACAATCGTGTCGGTGTTGAGCTCGATGCGGGAATCATCTGCAAGAATGACAGTCTCGCGCCCACCTATAGCTGTCGCAAATGTTTGTTCGTGGGGGGACGGCGACACCATGTAGATGGCGGTCGCTGTCAGTGCCAAAACCAAAAGTGCTGCAGCAATCGATCGGAACAGGACATATCGCGGCGCGGGTCCTGAAGTCCGGCGCGCGACGGGACGCATGTCGGCAAGTGTTTCAGCGCGTTGCCATGCAGCTTCCAACCGCACATAGGCCACCCGATGCGCGATGTTTTCTGCAAACCAAGCTTCGAGCTTTGTCTGGTCCTCGGCGCTCCAAGTCCAAACATGACGGCGTTGCAGCCAGTCGGCAGCTTGGATTTCGACGTCCGACGCGCTCACGACGCATTCTCCCCGCCGTGCTGCTGGCCATAGAGGATGTCGGCGAGAATTCGCATACCTTTGTTGAGATGCTCAGAGACGGTCGCTTCGGAGACTCCCAAGCGTTGGGTGATTTCGCGTCCTGAGAGGCCTTCAATGCGGGCCAGCATGACAACTTCCCGGCACCGCGGCGGCAAATGCTCCAGTGCCTTTTGCAGGCGCCTCAGCTCCTCGCGCGCGATCAATGCGCGATCAGGTCCCGGTTCGTCATCAGCAATATTGAGCGCTTCGAGATCGGGAACCGACTCGATCGGCACCACCTGCGAATGGCGGACTCGGTTGATGAGAAGATTGCGGGCCGTAGCGAATAAGAATTGCTTTGGACGTTCGGGAAGTCCTGTCAATGCCGCTTGATAGACCTGAACGTAGATGTCCTGTCGGAAATCGGCGACATCGCCCCGGTTGCGCCAATTGTGCTGCAGGAATTGCATCAAGGCCTGCTCCAACGGCAGAATTTCGCGCGCAAACCAGCGATCCACTTCCGCGGCGCTCATGCCCGCGTTCCCGTGGCGGAGGTCCGCCCCTTTAAAACGATGATCCAAATGCTCGCTCATCCCTCGCGCGCACCTCGTCGGTTGAGGGTCAGGACGTGGCGTCCTACTTATTCTGACAAGATGGGGAGCAAAAACTTAGGGTCGCGTGAGAATAAATTGGGAACCCGGAGAGGCGGCCGGATTCTAATCGCGGCGGGGGCTCGATTTCGGAGACCCAGCCAATCCCATGACGAAGAACCGAGCGTGCAGCCGTCGCCCCTGAGCGTCGGCTCGAGAAGCACCCACGCTATGAGGAAATAATATAACAAGGCGCCTACGTACTGGCCGCGAGGTCAACGCCAAAAACGGCCGAGAAGCCGAACATCGGAATCCATGGTCTTCAGTCGCCAACTCGTAGAGGCGCTAGTGCTAGATCTAAAGAGCCAGCCCTGCTCTGCTCTTGTGGGGTGGACAAAATGTGTGGCGGTAGCCCTAAACACCCTCGCGCTGAGGAAGTAGGATTGCCGCTTCAGTGTTGCGATGCTTGACGTTTTAATGTTTGCCTGAAGGACGCGTGCGGTTGCGTGGTTCAACAATTGCCGAACTGATCTGCCACCATTCTCAAAAAAAGGACGGCGGCTTGCGCCGCCGTCCAGGGAGAGATCGCTTTGAATGAACGCCTTACACCTAGCCCCCAAATCCGACGCTGATAGTGGCGAAAGGACCATAGAACTCTCGACTCTCTTTTTTCGCGGCATCGATGCCACCGTCCATAGCGCCGAAGAAGAAGTCGGCGCGATAGCCGGCACTCATCTTGAAATTCTCAATGCGAAACGTCGCGCCCGCAAACCCTCCGATATTCGGCACGACAACGGCTCGTGAGCGACTCTGGTCAGGAGGCGTGTGTCGATACAGCGTCGTTCCGTAAGCGTGGGAATTATACTGTAGGCTGTACTTTCCCTTATGGTATCGCGCAGTGGTTTGATGATGCACTCTGGCCTTTTGCCGTCCGAACAAAACGGCCGCGTTTATGCCCCAATCAAGCGCGATGCCTCCGGCTTCGGCATTACTCAGGACAGGCGCGGACCCATTCCAGGAAATTGACGGCCCCACCCCATGAAAACTGCGCGCTGCGGCCGCGGCTGCAGCGTTGGAATGATAGGTTCCACCTCTGACCGTCTTAAAACCATTTGGAAGTGTGAAGTATTTCGGGTGAGCGTCCGGGTCCGACTTGAATGTTGTGCTGGATCTTGAGGCAAACTGTGCAAAACGTACACCAAGATTCAAGGCCGATATGCTGCGGCTGCCGAACAATCCCATACCGACATCTCTACCGGCTTGAAAATCCACTATCGCGTGACTTTCGCTACCGCGATGTTCGGTATCAATGAATTGCAGCGCGTGGCGAAAACGCGGTTCTACAGCTTGGCTCGAGTAATGAGAAACCAACGACTGATTAAGCGCTCGTGTTGGATAGGGCGACTGTTGACGAAGATGCTGACTGGCATTTGAGCGGCCATAGCGGATAGCAACCGAAAAGACCCAATCCGTACCGTTGGGTACGAGAGATATCTTGCCTTCGCCGCCGATGCTGAAGCGTGGCGCATGCCCCACACTGAGCGGTGAGATCGTCTCCGGCATTGGCCGTGGCGTCGCCACAATAAAGGGCGGCACAAATTGCGCTTCACCCGCATCCACGCGTTCCAGCTGGCCCCCAAGTTCGATCCAGACTGTCGGTGGATCGCTTTCGGCGGCGCTTGCATCCTGTGCCTGCATTGCGGCGAGCAAGGTAACAGCCGACACGGTCGCCAGAAGCTGCCAGCGGAAATCCTTGCGGCCATTTGAAGTGTTTATCAATTCGCTCATGGTTTCCCCCTTACCAGTTTTTCGTGACGCGGATGCCGATCAGTTTTGGATCGGTCAGAAAGACATTGGTCGTCAGCCCGCTGTCATCGCTGTTGAGGAAATCGCCGGTAATCGCGGTGGTGTTGAAGATATTCTTGTCATAGAGCATCACCTGCCAGCCGTTCTGGTTGGTGAAGATGAACGTGACATTCACGTTCGTGTAGCCGCGCAGGCGATCATAGGGTCTGTCGTTGAAGACACGCGCCCAAGAGTAATCCTGCCAATAATAGTCGCTCCGCAGAGTTCCTGCCCAATCGGTCGAAAGCGGCATCGTATATTGCGCGCCAAATGAGACCGTGAACGGCGGTGCATTCGGCAATTGGTTACCACTTAGATTCTTGTCAAAGCCCTGACCATTGTTGGGCGCCGGGCCATAATCGTGGCCGTTGAACGTATTCTGGCCAGTGTAGGGATCGCCTGGCGTACCTGCCACCGGATCAAAGCCCGGGTAACCTGGAGTGGCAGGAAGGCCGTTCGCCAATAATGTCGGATTCGGCACATAGGGTAGCCCTGTTCCAGGATCCAACCGCAGCGAATATGCGCTCGCACATCCATCAAAAACCGTCTCACCACCAGCGGTTTGGCCAACACCACCAATGCCATTGGCCAGGAGCACTTCAGTGAGTTGCGACGCGACGACATATTTTGGCAAAACGCAATTCGAAGATTGTGTGACGAAAGGCTTGACCACAATCCAGTCTGGATGGCTCGCGGAATCCGCACGATCCATCAGATCGACAGACTTGGATCCTTTGGCAAGCGCAGTATCTTCCCAACCGCCTGCGAAATTTAGCCGTAAACCCGGTAGTGGCTCCCAGGTCGATTCTATTTCCGCGCCCTTCACATGGGCGTCGAAATTGTCGTTGATCGAGGTACGGTCGACGATGCGGGAAATCTGGTAGCTTTCATAGTTGTAGTAGAAGGCGTCGAAATTCAGCGTCAGCGCCCCATCGAACAACGTGTTCTTCGAACCGAGTTCGAACGCGTCGACGAATTCCGGCTTGAAGGTTAAAGGGTGAATGGGATTGCTGATGTCTCCCGTAACGAAGGTCAGCAATATTGCTCCGGGCGGATTGGCGCCGCCGGCTTTATAGCCGTGGGCGTAAGAACCATAGATGAGTGTCTGGTCCGTAAAACTGAATTTCGGCGTCCAATTGACCGCTGCGCGGCCGGTGAACTGGTCCCATTCCTGATTGACGACGCCGGTACTCGGATAGCCATAACCATGCACAAGCAGTTCACTGGGTATGAGCGTGAAATGCTTTTGGTCCTCGGTCCAACGCAAACCGGCTATTAGCTTCAGATCGTTCAGAACGTTATAGTAAGCTTCGCCAAACCCTGCATAGGAATTAAGCGTATAGGGATTTTGGCTGAGGAAATAATTGTGGCCTTGATTGTTCAACTTGGTGAGCGGATTTGGATCGATGTAGGTGCAACCGAAATCACTTCCGCCAATACCATTGTTTGCGTAGGGATTGGAAATCGTAAGGCCGCCGAGCAAGCAATTCGAATTGTCGGAAACACCAGGAATCCAGGGCAACGATTGTGTCGCACTGCCGCTGGTACTCCGCGTCCAAGCATAAGACGCCATGGTCAGCGTGTTGATGAAGACGTAATAATTTTCTTCGGTTTCATAGTGAAGATAGTTGCCGCCGACGCTGAAGTTGAACGGACCGCTAAAATGCGAGGCCACACGAAATTCCTGACTCAATTGCCAAGCATGTTCCTCGGATAGATCTTGAGCGACAAGTCGGTCCGCGCAGCCCAGTTGCGGATCGCAGAATACGCCTGCCGGAACACAACCATACGCGCTATTGGTGGCGGGGTCGCGCTCGGTATTGATATACGCTCCCGCCTCGGGGGTGCATAAGGCACCTGTGGGAAGATTCCCGCATGGTCCGGTTCGACCATAATCCATGCCGTAGCGGCAAACACCGGCTCCGTTCGGGTCGGGTGTGAGGATATATAGGCCGTTATTATTCGAGATACCTGGAGGCGACCCGCTGGCATTGGGGGTCGAATATGCGAACGCTCCAACCGCGGTATTGAAACGATTGTAGTCTTCTGTCGACCACAAGAAATCCTGGTTGAATCCCGTCTGCGATGTGGCCGTTAAGGCCGGCGTGACATTGTAGTCTGCGTTGAATTCCACCGTATCGTTCTTGGCCTTGTAGACGGGATTACGCGATGTTTCGATGACGCGCAGATTTCGCGACTGGATTGTGCTGGCATAGGGATCGAAGCTTACGCTTTGCGCGGCGGCTATCGGCACACCCTTATTCCCAAGCGGCTCGTAATAGGGCAACGAAATTCCGTTTGGGACTTCGAATGCATCGCTGGAATAGAGCGAACTCGGCAGACACCCCTGACTCAAATAATGTGATGGCTGATAGGCGTTTGGCGATTGGCCATCAACTATCACTGGCACACCCTCGACTTCCGAGACGCCAGGATCGGTTTTGCAAAGCTGCTTGGCCGTACGCATGCGGCCGTCGTCTTCCGAGAAATGTTCCCAGACGAGTGTAGTTTGGAGTTGTTCGAATGGTTTGAAGCCCAGCGTCACACGGCTCGACCATAGATCTCGGCCATCAATGCGATCATTGGTGAGCGCATTGAAGGAATAACCCTGTCGCTTGGTCCATTCCCCCGCGACACGCAGATCTACGCGATCGTCGATGATCGGAATATTGATCATCCCTTCAAAGCGGCGCTGGTGATAATTGCCAAGCTCGCCTGACGCCATGGCTTCGAATTGATCGGTGGGCTTGGCGGTGGTCAAATTCACCACGCCAGCGGTCGCATTGCGGCCGTACAGCGTGCCTTGCGGTCCGCGTAGGACCTCTGCCTGACTCAAATCGTAAAATTCCTGCTCGAAGAAATGATTGCGGAGAAACGGAATGTCGTTCAGTGCGACCGCCACGGCCGGATCGGTCGTCACCGAAATCGCCTGTGTGCCGATGCCGCGAATCTGAATGTTGTAACCGGTGAAATTCGTCTTGGAGAATGTTAAATTTGGCACTTGCTTCACGAGATCTGGCCCGCCCGCCGTTTGTGTCGCCGTCAGCTGCTCCTGGCTCAACGCCGTGATCGAGATCGGAATTGACTGCACGTCGGCGCCCCCAAGCTTCGATGAGGTGACGGTAACTGTTTCGACGGCGGCCGCGCGGGGCGTGGGCACCGCTTGCGCAAGCTCGAGAGCCTCAACATTTTGAGACCGCATATCGCGCACGATTCCCATCACGCCCGAGTTGTCACGCCTGGCGGTAAAACCAGTGCCGGTCAGTATGCGCGAGAGGGCATCCGGCGCGGAGAGATTGCCTTTCACGCCCCTGGAGTGAATGCTGCGTACTTGATCACTCGGGACCAGGAGCTGGACTCCGGATTGTTGGCTATATGCATCGAGAGCCGCTTCAAGCGAACCACCAGGCACATCGAAGTTTTCCGCGTGCGCGGGTATCGCGAGGCAAGCGCTCGCAAGTACGAGCACTGTCCAAATGATTTTACTTCTCTTAGCCGGCATTGCGCCCCCCGTTTCGTTGCGAACTGTCTGTTAAACTCAGCGTGAGATCAGAATCGTGTTCCCACGCTTTTCGACATGTAGTCCAAGAAAATTGCGCGCCATACGCGCGAAGGCATCGACATCGGTTGACGGGAGTGTGGCGTTGATGACGCGCGCACCAGCGTTTTGATCTGTCACCACAATCTTCCGAAGATTGTAGCGGTTGTATTCTCGAGCCACTTCGTCGAGAGTTGCTCGATGAAATATCAGGACGCCGCGCCGCCAACTTAATTCAGCCTCCAGATCGGATTGGGGCCTCCTAGTGACGGCCAATGCAGTTGTGTCGGCAATCGCCACATCACCGGGCGTCAGGATTGTTGCTTTTTCGTTGTTCTTTGCATTTGCCGTAGTGATCCGCGCGCTCCCTTCGAGGAGGGCGACTCTCACCCGTTTTCCATCTTCACGAACAAGAAATTTGGTGCCGAGATCTGTGATCCGTCGGCCACGAGCCAAAACGACAAAGGGATGGGCCGCATCGTGTTGGACTTGAAACAGCGCCTCCCCTTTCACCAACTCGACATGGCGATCGCCACTTGCAAACCGCGTTTTGATTACCGTGTTGGTGTTGAGGTCGATCCGGGAACCGTCTGCAAGACGGATAGTTTCCTTACCCCCAACACGGGTGGCATAGACCGCTTCGCTTGGCCCGAAGACCAGGAAATTTTTGGAAGCTCCAATAGCAAGCACTATGGCCGCCGCGACGGCTAGTCCGAGAAATTTTGCTCGAGGCCGCGACTTGGGTTTAGCTCTCCTATCGCTCGGAGCTAGCGGCAGGAGTGCACTCAGCCGGTCAGCGCGATTCCAAACCGATTCCAGCCGCCAGAAGGCGACTTGATTGGTCACCGACATCGTAAGCCATGCCTGTAACGCGGCTTCGTCGCTCTCGCTCCAATTGGCCGCGTTGGCCCGCCGAACGAGAAAATCAGATGCTTGAGCATCCGTCTCCGACGCCGCAGGAGCCCACGCTGCGGAAGCGGCCGATGGAAGAGCACCTTCGGGCTTCATGGCGACCTCCGGCCATCAGTGGGTTCGCGCAGGATCGCCTCGGCCAGGGCCCTGAGTCCTTCGCTCAAGGAGCGCTCGATTGTTCGCTCGCTCACCCCGATCCGAGTGGCAATTTCCCTAACGGAAAGACCATCAATCTTGTGCATAATGAGGGCTGTTTTACAGCGCTCAGGCAGGCCGTTTAGCGCGCTTTGAAGCCGCCGCAGCTCTTCCCGGGCAATGATCACGCGGTCCGGTGTGGGTGTATCGATTGCAACATTCAGAACGTCCAGATTTTCGACGGCCTCTATGGGGACGACCTGATCGTGACGAACACGGTCAATAAGGAGATTGCGAGCGACGGCGAAAACGAAGGGCCGAGTAGGATTTGGAATTGCCTTGTGTGCCGCCGAGCAGACGCGCGCATAGACATCTTGCCGAAGATCCTCGACCTCGGCCCCGCTCCGGCCGCTGCGGTTTAAGAACTGAATCAACACTGCCTCCAAGGGCAACACCTCGCGGACGAACCACGCCTTCACTTCGGACGCGCGCGCTTCTCCGCCTGTGTCGTTCGCGGTCACGTCGTCGCAATCTGTGCCTGACGTTTCGACCATCCCCTCGTTTTCCCAGTGTCGGAGGGTTACGGCTTGGGTCCTCTAACAATACAACGGCCGTCGTGGCCTCAGCCGCCAAACTTTCTTTGCTTGAAAGAAAGTTGCTGCGATGGCGGCGGGACGCCTGCATCTGAGGCAACAAATGTGAATTGTCGCCCTCATCCTCGTTTTTGCTGCGGTAGAGCGGTACGCAGTCAGGGGGCGGGGAAATGGCAAGCATCCATGAGTTGACCAGATCTTGTGAATCAAAATCCGTGGACGTTGGCCCCGGAATTCAAGGCGGGCGGAGAGAAATCCCTGAATTGGATACGACAAAAGGCGATGCGTCCGATTTTGAGCAGAGTTGGGACAAAAAAAATGACGGCGGCTTTCGCCGCCGTCCAGGGAGAGAGTGTCGCGGGTGAACGTGGCCCTATGCTACCCGCCCAAACCCACGCTGATCGTGGCGAAGGGCCCGTAGAAACTGATGCTTTCCGATCGTCGTGCATCTATCCCGTTGTCGATAGCGTTGAAGAAGAAGTCAGCGCGATAGCCGAGCGCCACTTTCGCGTTGGGAAATTTCAGCGAAAGGCCGGCGAAGCCTCCGACATTCGGGATCGTAACGGTTCGCGAGCGCTGGGGCGGATTGAAGGCTTGAACCGAAAGGGGCGACGTTGCATGGCTGCCTATATATGGATTATCGAAGTGCTGCGATGACGTCTGATGATGCACATGGGCCTTCTGGCGTCCGAATAAAATGGCTGCGTTCAATCCCCAGTCGAAGTTGAGCGTCGCGTGTTCGTTTGGTTTGGCAAACGGCATAGATGCGTCCCAGGACAATGACGGTCCCAGTGCCCGTGTGCTACGCGTCGCTTCTGCGGCAGCGCCATAGTCTATCGTGTGGCGGTGACGGAAAAGGTATTTTGATGGCAAGTACGGGTTGGGAGAATTGTGTACATACGGTCGGGCATGAAGCGTGACCTCGGCACTTGAATTAAATTGCGCAAAGCGGACGCCGGCACTCACGATAGCGCTGCTCCCCGATCCAAAAATGCCAAGCCCCACATCTTTTCCCGCCTGGAAGTCGAGAATGGCGTGCGATTCGTGGAACTCCGTCTGCCCGTCGCCAAAGAAGGCCTTACTGGAAGGGAATGCTTGTGTTGCTGTGCTGACATCGACCTCGCGATGCAGGTGTTTTACGCTGTTGCCGCGGCCATAGCGGACAGAGGCGGAGAAAACCCAATTCGAACCCTCGGGCGCAAAGATGATCGTCCCTTCTCCACCGACTGCATATCTTGGCCGACGCTGGGAATCGATCATGGGTTCATCGATGATCGGCTTGATTGCCGGTGAGGCGGCATCGAAGAATGCCGGAGCAAACAGCGGATTCGCGCTATCGACGCGTTCCAGCTGGCCGCCGAGTTCGATCCACACCGTAGGCTGATACGAGTCATCACTCGCTGATGCAACGGTCACCGACGCGATCAACGCTGCTGCCGAGACAGTGGTCAATAATTGCCGGTAATAATCGCGTTCGTTGCGGTTCGTGTTCGTCAATTCGCTCATCGGTTCCCCCTTACCAGTTCTTCGTGACGCGGATGCCGATCAACTTGGGATCGGTCAGGAAGACATTGGTCGTCAATCCGCTGTCGTCGCTGTTCAGGAACGCGCCGGTGATGGCGGTCGTGTTGAACACGTTCTTGTCGTAAAGCATCACCTGCCAGCCGGATTGGCTCGTCAGGATCAACGTCAGATTGACGGTGTCGTAACCGTGTAGGCGATCATAGGACAAATCGTTGAAGACCCGCCACCACGAAGCATCTTGCCAATAGAAATCTCCTCTGAGCGTGCCTGCCCAATCCGATGTCAAAGGAATGGAATATTGCGCCCCGAATGACACCGTATAGGGCGGGGAGTTCGGTAGTTTGTTGCCTCCAAGATTCTTTGCGATCCCTGTGCCGTTGTTCGGTACGGTCGATGGGTCGAACCCCGCATAGCCTGGCGGTATGGCGGCATTGCCAGTGCCATAGATCGACTGCGCTGAATTATCAGCGACTGTCGGATTCGCAACATAAGGCAACAGCGTAATAGGGTCGTCGTGCAGGATGTAGGCAAAGCTGCAGTAACTGGCAACATTTCCGCCAATAGCTGGCGATCCGCCCACCAACAATTTTGCGATGGACGTGGGGAAAATACAATTGGACGCTTCCGTGACGAACGGTTTGACGAGGGTCCAATCTGCATTGCCGGCGGTGCGGTCCATCAGATCGACCGCGCTCTGGCCTTGGGCAATTGCGGTGTCTTCCCATCCACCTGAGAAGTTGAACCGCAACCCGGGCAGCGGCTCCCACGTCGCTTCCAGTTCAGCACCTTTCACATGAGCATCGAAGTTCAGATTGATCGCCGTGCGATCGACAATCTGCGATATCTGATAGTTCTCGTAATTGTAATAGAACACGTCACCGTTCAACGTTAGTGCCCCATCGAGCAGTGTGTTCTTCGTCCCAAGCTCGAACGCATCGATGAATTCGGGTTTGAACGTCAGGGGATGGGTGGGCTGAACAGTCAGACTGTTGAATCCCGACGAAAAAATTGCTCCGGGTGGGTTTGTGCCGCCTGCCTTGTAGCCATGTGCGTAGGAGCCATAAACCAAGGTTTGATCGGTGAAGTCGAGCTTGGGCGTCCAGTTGGCGACTGCACGGCCGGTCAATTGATCCCATTGCTGATCGACGGCGCCGACGACCGGATATCCCCACCCGCTATCCACCAACCAGCTCGGGATCAACGAGAAATGCTTCCGGTCTTCGGTCCAGCGTAGGCCGGCGGTCAGTTTCAGATCGCTGAAGATATTGTAATAGGCCTCGCCAAACGTCGCGTAGGAATTGAGCACATAGGGATTGGCGCTGCGAAAGTAATTGTGACCGTTTCCATTGAGATGAGAAATCGGGTTTGGATCGACATATCCTGCACTGATGTGAGCAAACGTGTTTGGATCGTTAAACTGAAAGCCGTGCGGCAATGGGTTGTTGGTGTTGGAATCAAACCTGCCCGGCCAATAGCCGCCATCGATCTGCGTAAACACGTTACCGAACACGTAATAATCTTCTTCCGTCTCATAGTGCAGATAGTTACCACCGGCGCTGAAATTGAACGGGCCGGAGAAGTTCGACGCCAGGCGGAATTCCTGACTGAGCTGCCAGGCATGTTCCTGCGCCAGATCTTCGACGATCAATCGATCCGAGCAGCCCAATTGCGGATCGCATGCGATGCCGGGGTTCTGGCGATCGGGAAGTTCCGGCAAACCGGTGTTAGGATTTACAGGAAAAGCAAGATCGGGGAGGACGTTTTGCGCGGTGGGTTGCCCGGGAACGTCGGGCGAATACTTGAAGAACCCTGGCACGGCCCCGAAGCGGTTGTAGTCTTCGGTCGCAAAGAGGAAATCGTGACCAAAGCCGGTTTGCGAGGTGAAGGTAAGCGACGGGGTAACAGCGTAATCCGCGTTCAATTCGACAACGTCGTTCTTTGCGCGATAGGCGGGATCGAGGCCAGACTGAACCACGCGCAAATTGTGCGATTGGCTCTCACTGGCATAGGGATCCAAAGCATTCCCGAACCCTTCAGCCTCCAGTCCGATGACGTAAGGCAGCGTGTAGCCCAGCGGTGCGTGGAACGAATCCGGCGAATACAACGATGAAGCCACGCAGCCCTGCGTAAAATAATCGCCTATGGCTTCATTGCCATATCCCGGTCCTATGGATTTTAGGACCCCGCCAATGTTCACGGTGCCGATCGAAACGGATCCGCTGCCGGGAGGCTCTGGGACAAACCCCGGGCCGTAATCCGTCTTGCAAAGCTGCTTTGCGCTTCTCAGGCGATCGTCGGATTCGGAGAAATGTTCCCAAACAAGATACATCTGAAGATCATTGGTTGGATTCAAACCGATCGTTACGCGCCCTGACCACAGATCTCGCCCATCGATGCGATTGCCGCTGGTTTCATTGAACGAATAGCCTTGGCGTTTTGTCCACTCACCCGCGATGCGAATGTCGAGTTCGTCATCAACGATCGGAATGTTGATCATGCCTTCAAAGCGGCGATTGTGATAATTGCCAAGATCAGCAGAGGCCATGGCCTCGAATTGGTCGGTCGGCTTCGCGGAGATCAGGTTGACCACCCCCGCTGTGGCGTTGCGGCCAAACAACGTGCCTTGGGGGCCGCGCGCGACTTCGACCGACGCGACATCATAGAATTCCTGTTCGAAGAAATGGTTGCGAATGAAGGGGATGTCGTTGAACGCCACGGCAACGGCCGGATCGGTCGTCACCGAAATCGCCTGTGTGCCGATGCCGCGTATCTGAATGCTATAGCCAGTGAAATTGGTCTTTGTGAATGTCATATTCGGTACCTGTTTAATCAGGTCCGGGCCGCCGGCCGTCTGAGTTGCGGTAAGCTGTTCCTGACTCAGCGCGGTAATCGCAATCGGTATACTCTGTACGTCTGCACCGCCGAGTTTAGAGGACGTGACCGTTACAGTTTCGACGGCTGCGCGCGAGGGCGGAGATGCCTGGGCAAGTTGCAACGGCTGGACTAGGGAGGATTGTGGAGCAAGACGAACAATGCCAATGGCGCCGTCTTCACGATGGGTCGTGAATCCCGTTCCTGCCAGAATTTGGGAAAGCGCTTCTGTCGGCGAAAGGTCGCCTTTTACCCCTCGAGTGTGCGCCCCCTTCACGGCGTCTTCCGAGAGGATCAATTGGACCCCAGTTTGTGCAATATATGCATCGAGCGCCGACGCGAGATCACCGCTGGAGATGTCAAAGCTCTCCGCATGGGCAGCCAGCGATAGCGCCACTGCGCAAGTGGTTCCCATAGCAAGCGATTTGAAGCGGTAGATCATTTGAGCCCCCCTATTCATGTCTCTCCCTCCGGCTCGACGCCTCGTCGTGCCAAACCAATTGTCCTACTCAACGATGCAACACGATGTCGTCACCGCGAATTTCGACCTGAACGCCCATGACGGCCTCTGCCATGCGCGCAAAGGCAGGCGCGTCATTGGCACGGAATGTGCCGCGAAGTTCCATTCGCGCTGTGCCAGCATCTTCGATGACGAGTTTCTGCTGGTTGTAGCGATTGAACTCGGCGGCGGCCTCCGCCAACGTCGTGTGGCGGAAGACGAGAAGCCCACGCCGCCAACTCAGAGCTGATTCCAGCTCCCGAACGGGCGCTTTGGTGATCGATAACGATTCAGCGGTCGCAACCGCAACATCACCAGGCTTCAGCAACGCCGATCGCGGTCCTTTTGATGTCGATAGATCGTCAACACGCGCGCTACCTTCAACCAAAGCCACGATCACGCGTGCCTTGCTATTGCGAACCGTGAAAGCTGTCCCGAGATCGGTTATGCGGCGGCCTGCCGCCATGACAGTGAAGGGATGCTCGGAATCATGCTTGATGCGGAAATAGGCTTCGCCCCTTTCCAGAGTGACGCTCCTCTGGGTCGCCCTATTGTCGATTGTAAGGACGGTGTCAGTGTTGAGGTCGATGCGCGAGCCATCCGCCAAGACAATGCTCTTCTGGCCACCGACCGGCGTAGAATAAGTCTGACTGGCAGGCCCCTGAGAAAAGAGCGTCACGCCTGCCGTAACGATGGTAACAGCAGCAACAGCCGCCAAGCCCTTCATCTTCGCGGACCAACCAAATCCTCGCCGTGGTGTGGGACGCGGTGCGAAGGGGCGAAATTCCGCAATGAGCCCTGCCCGATTCCAACTGTCTTCCGCTCGCCAGAACGCCAGCAGATGCGCTGGCGACGCGGCGAGCCAAACGTCCAGCTCACGCTGCTTATCGGGCGTCCAGCCCGCGGTCTCCGCTCGTTCGATCAGCCATTCCGTGGCTTGGAGGCGAATTCTCGCGACATCGGAGTCGTTTGTCTTTGGCTCGAGGTCGCTCACGGCTTGGGGTCCTCGAAGGCATGGAGCATGTCGGCCAAGCGCCGCGTTGCATCGACGAGATGTTGTTTGACAGTGTTCTCCGCAATTCCGAGCCTGCGCGCTATTTCTTGGCGGGTGAGGTTGTCGATCCGCTTGAGCACCAGCACCTCCCTGCTACGAGGCGGAAGGCGATTAAAGGCATCACGCAGAAGCCGGAGTTCGTCACGCGCGATCGTGCCGCGATCGGGACCGGGTTCGTCGGCTGCGACTTCAAGGGCAGCCAGATCCGCCACTCCATTGATCGGAGCAATTCTATTGCGGCGGAAACGGTCTATCAGAAGGTTACGAGCAACCGCGAATACCAAGGGCTTGGTGGGAGACGGAATTTTCTTCTGAGCGCTTTCGAAAACGCGGACATAGACATCTTGACAAATGTCATCGATGTCCTCGGGGTGAGGCCAGCTATGCCGGAGGAATTGCGTCAGAGAAGCTTCCAAAGGCAAAACCTCGCGTATAAACCAAGCCTTTAGGTCGTGCGTGGACACGGCCGCGCCTTGTGGGTGCAGAGCAGAGTTCTCAGTGCCGGTATCCGGTTTTTCGACCATCCCTCGTCCGCCGAGGGGCTTCATCCCCTAGGCTACACCGCTTCCAACGAAGCAGGACCTTGGGCGGGCTAGTGGCAGTGAAAAATAATTTTTGAAGACTGATGGCCCATCATGGCCCCGTGTCTCGGACCACCCCGACCGCATGGCGTCGCGTATGAAAAAATTTCTTCGGCACGCGCAAATTCATCGCTTCCACACAAGGGCTTAAGGCTCTCGAACTGGTGATGGGAGAGGCATTCTCGGTGACGAGAGCCGCTTGAGGGGAAAATTTGTGTCACAGGAACCGAAACGTATCCGTATTCCGAGCGACGATACGTTCGAGCGCAAGCGCCTTGAGGCGTTAGGCTATTTTATCGAGAGCGGCGACGGGCAATATCTGGTGATGCGATTGGATTGCCCCGCTGGCGTCCTTGCTTCTAGCGATCTTACGCAAATTCCGCGAAAGCCAGCGGTGTAAACGAAATCCGAGATTTTCCCAAAGAAACGCGGTCCGGCGCCCTGTGAGCAAGACAAGCCTCGCCAGCAGCGGCCGCTACACCCGGTAGTTGGAATTGCTTCTGTCTAGGTGCCGCGACTATTCCGGTAAATTGGAAACCACGTAGTGATCAGACGGGAAATTGCGCACGACACGATAAGCAAGTACGCCGTCCTTGATCGCCAATATTTGGATTGCCGCTCCGGACACATTAATTGTGCGCGGTAGATCGCCGGCAGGTGAAAGCGGTACGTCTTTCCGCGTCGTCTTTAGCTGTCCGGTACCACTGAGATATATCGTCTCTAACCGCGCGCCAGATGAATCCGTAGTATAGCGCAGTGCAAGTCTCATCTGAAAATCCGGCGTACCCGGCTTGGGTTCTACAACGCGCAGCCGTGCGGGCTCGGAGAGCGTGAACATCTGCCCTTGGGGGCCGCTTGCATATTCCCCTCGGAGGAGGTTCGGATAAATGAAACCTGTCTGTGCCACGGCGCCATTCCTAAGCCATAACGACCCGCCAACCGGTTGCGTATTTGCCGGCGTGGTGGCCCCGGCTCGGACAGGGAAAAGAGCTCCGTCAGGAAGGTCGAGACAAACTGGAAATGGGGGAGCTGTACCGCCCAAGTTGCTCTCTCCCGTCGTCACATTGTCAACGCTGCAGACCGCTGTTGTTCTGGTGCTGCCAATCCGAAAGGCGGGATAGAGCCGCAACCCTTGCTCCATTTTCGGATGATAGGTCCAGATGCCCTGCCACACGCGATCCTGCGGCGTGACGGTATTTTCCAATTCCAGGAAACCCGCATGAACAAGCGGCTGCGCAAGGACGATATCGCCGGGCGCAGCTGTATGTATCGATCCTGAATACACCGGTTCGGGCGCGGTGACGACGATTGGATAAACAGTGTCGGATGTGAACGGCACGTTACATCCGAACAGGCCGAAGAGCATCAGCAAGGTTGCAAGCTTAGCGTGGCCGTATCGATTACTTCCGGTACTCATAGGCTGGCCAATCATTGTTTGTTTCCAATTACGGCAGATGGACTATTTGGTTCTGTTGTGCCCGATTTAGCTTTGGCGAGGTTCTTCTGAGCCTCTTCAAGCGCGGCCGCGCGGGCCGCCGACGTATCCGCCGTTACGGCCTGAATCGTGGAAAATTGATCGGCGTCATGACATCTGTCGCCCAGGTAAAAGCCGGAATGCCAAGGCCAGCTTATCCGCGCGACGATTTCGGCAACAACGGGCTCGCCTTTCAAATCGGGGTAGTTCGTGCGGGCAGCGTCAAACGCTTGGAGGATTCTAGATCTAGCTATGTTCGTCGAAAGCCGACTGAACACTTCTGGCGGTGCGACATCTCCGCTTGAGACTATTGTGATCTTATGCGCAGGCATGCGCACGACAACCGCTGACTTGTCAAGGCACGCATCGATATTGCCAAAAATCACCTTAGTGACTGCGTAATCTCCGGCCGGCACATCTGCCATGAGAAGCTGGATACCACGCCCGAAGGAACTGGCATTGGATGAACCATCATCTACCAACTCGCCTCCCTTCATCTCGTCTCCAAACCCCAAAATATTGGCTTGCAGCCGTATTGCGGGCGGCCCCGTAAAGGAGCCGGTGGCCAAATCCACCGGGCGAAAATCATATATCGTGTTGACTCCGCGAGAGACCGCCAAAATCAAAACCGCATCATCTTTCGCCTGAGCGGCCACAGAGCCAGGCGTCGAAGTGCTTTCTGAAGCCGCAACCGTCGCAGGTGCAGCAACAGTTACCCAAAGAACTAGAAAGGACAGTCGCCAAATGGATCGCAGGCCCTCCCTGTGCATTTTGGCCAATCCCCGCACTCGCATCATGTTGAACGAGCCCCCAAACTCACTTATCGCGGGACAAACCCACGATATCGCTGCGGTTCAAAGCGACGAGGAACCCGGTCAATTCCGGAATCGTGAATCCGCGCAGATTATAGCTTCGCAGATTAGCAATCTTCCCTGGCGCCAAATCCAATATGCCTGTGGTCGCTGCGTGCAGTAATCTCCGGCGCTTGATCGTGCGATTGATGGCGTAGGCGAGTTTAAGCTTGGTCTGGCGACGGGTCGCGACACCCTGCCCAAAGCTCAGTGGATCGTCTGCCCAAAAAGGAATCCTCGCGACTTCGCGCTTCGACATGGCTCACCCTCCGCCATTGCGAACGGAAACATTGTCCTTTGCTACACGCTGTCATGGCAATGCGACACCTTCGGCAAGCGCATGATTATTACAAGTAATCATCGGGATAGGACGTCTCTACTTACACGAATGCTTTGTAAAAATCTTCAAATGTGGCCGTCTTGGATTACAGTCGCGCTCAAAGTCCGAACATTTGAGAGACGAACAAATGCGGTCAGCCCAACCGCAACCGCTCCCGCAATGGCCGATACGCCTTGCCAGGATGGAGATGGCACAACAAGGGTTGAGAACTGCTGTGCGGTGTAATAACCGGTCAGCATCGCCGGTACGACGAAGAGGAGTGCCACGGCATAATGCAAAACCTTCGGCTGGCGGCTATTCCAGACCGACTGTCCGATGCCGAACACGACCGCGCCCGCCACAAATCCAACTGCGAAGGCCAGGATGGGACCGCTGCCGGAGTGAAGCGCCGCGAAGGCCACCCAAAGCCCAATTATTACTGGCAGGGCATAAACAGCCATCTTGTAGATCAGCACGCAAAATGCATCGATCCCCAACAGAGCAAGAAAGAGTCCGAACACCATCGCATGCCACCATCAAACAAGAACATAATATCGGCGTGGTGTCCAGACTTATTCTTGGTGCGCGTGCTCGCCGTCTTGTGGACGTTTCCAGACAAGATTGGCTTCGCCCTGTTTCGGGGATTCAAACAGCACGGCGTTGAGCGGCGCCGCCATGAAGGGATCATCCAACAGTACACTGAGAAATTCGCGATGATCGCTGCCTTGGCTTGTGCGTCTCCATGCAACGCCCAATTCGCATTGCCCTGAGATTACGCGGAAGTCCGGCGCTCGCTGGTTTTCCCGTTTGTTATTCGGAACGAAGCGGGCCTTCGTCTGACAGCTAACAGTCCGAATCGCGCCAGTCCAGCCGTCGGATGTGCGGGAGAATTTGCCGATAATCATCTGGCTTCTCCCGTCGTCTTTAACTCCATATCTCTGCGTGCTTTCGCGAAGTCTTTGTCCGACGCCAGAAACGCCTCCAGCATGAACGGGATCAGATCGGCGATCTTCTCAGCATCGCCATACGTCTCCCGGTAACAGTCAGCATATTTTTCCAGAGTTCGATGGAGGTCCGGCATCACCGATACGGTGATCTTCACCGGCGTTCGGGCGGGAAGTCTGGCGAGCTTCAAAGGGGGCATGACACTCATCAACCTTCGTAGGGTTGAAGCACCAGATCTTTCGCCAGTATGGCCCGGAGCGGCCAGCCCGGCCGTATCGTTATCGTCGGCTGGATATTGAGATTGTGCTGTGTGATCTGCTGTCCGGCCTGGTTGGCGCTGTCCTGTGCTGATTCCCGCAACGCCGTCAGCAAATCATCATTGCTGTTGTTGACCGATAGCTGCGCGCCAACGCCTAGCAGGGTCGAAAGAGCGACACCCTTGATGAGCCGCGAGGTGTGGTAGTCCACTTCGTCTTCGAGGCCCGCATAGCCTTCCGTGTCGGTCGCAGGCGTATTGTCAATTTCGATGGACGTACCATTCGGCATGACGATGCGCTGCCACACCACCAATGCGCGGCTCTGACCGAATGCCACAACGGAATCGGTTTTTCCTATTAATTTTGAGCCAGCGGGCAGAAGTAAAATACCTGAAAGCCCGTAAAGATTCCGCGTGACTTGTGCGATCGCGAGACCGGGAAGGTCGGAATTGATGCCGGTTATGAGGCTGGCCGGAATGACGGTGCCCGCGAACAATTCATAGGTCGAAGCGGGATTCTGCAATGCATGGGAATTGTAAATTCCGATGTTGTCCCGCTGCTTGGTGAAGTCCAGCTTGTGTTGCTGCTGGTTCTGATCGTCGCCTGACATCGGACTGGATGACGCACTGCTTGTGGGCAATGGCAAATTTGATGGCGGTGATGTTGGCGCTGTTTCCGATCTCCCCGTGCTGCTCACCTGAAACATCACCTTCGCCTCCCGCGCCTGCTGGGCAAGCTGGGCTTGCCGCAAATGTTCGGCGTGTTCCGCATCGCTTTCGCCGAGCGAACCCGAGACCGGGTTCGCGCCCAACTGTTTCTCCCGCGAGACGATGGGCAATCCCAGATCGCCGGGAAGCGGCGGGCCCAGCTTTGGTATCTTCACCTTGTCGTAGTTGGCAGGGAGCGCTGCGAGCTGATCGGCCGCCGGTTTGGCATTCGTATTGTAGAGCTCGTCGCCATTGACTTTGACCCTCAGCGACGGCGCGCGCAGTGCCAACCAGGCCGCCCCGCAGACCATGACCGTCACCGCAGCAACAGCACCGATGACGACCGGGCGCCGGAAACGGGTGACGCGGCGTGGCTTGCCACGCAAGACCAATCCTTCCGGCTCGGCTTTCTGGTTTGGCTCCGTCATGGCGCCCTCGTCGCAGTGCGGGCGCCACCGCGCGTGATGCGGACGATCTGTTGCTTATCTTTGCCGAGACGCAATTCCGCGGCGGCAAAGAGCTGATCCACGACGTAGTAGTTGTCGCGAACGCGATAGTTCACGAGATCGCTGGAGCCGCCGGCGCCGACCATGAACAATGGTGGTGCCTCGCCTCGATCTAGAGTCGCGGGAAATTCGATATAAGCATGCCTCCCATCGTCGAAGGCACGCAACGGCCGCCAGGGTGGAGTGTCGCCGGAGATCGTGTAATCGAAGTTCAAGCTCGACAGCGCTAGTCCGGTATCGACCGGCGTGACGGCCTTCGCTTCATCGTTCTGCTTCTTGAGCGCGATCAACTCGTCGATCGGATAGGTCCATGACAGCGCCGCCATATAGGTATGATCTGTGCTTTCGAGCTCCAGGTGATAACTGCGCCGGTCCGTGGTGATGACGAGATTGGTCTTCAGGCCAGATGCAAAAGGCTTGGCCAGGATATGAACCTGCTTGTCCGCTCCGGTGCCGCTTGTCGTGTCACCCACTACCCATCGCACTGTGTCGCCGGCTGAGATCGCCACAAGGATTTCACCAGGCTGAAGCGCAATATCACTGACTTTCTGCGGAGCGGCGTAAAGTTTGTAGAGTGCGCCTGTTGTGAAGGGATAAACCTGCATCGCATTCACATAGCCATCACGCGTCGGTTCGATGAGGGCTGTGTGGCTGGCGTCGGTGACACGCGCAGCTGGAGCCGTGTGATCCGCACGAAGCACTTCAGGATACGGCTGCAGCTGACCCGGCAACGGAAGGGGTTGCGCCACGGTGACAACCTTGACCGGTTGCGCAGGTTCTGGCGCGAGTGCTGCAGGACGTAAGTCTTGTTTCGGTGCGGATTGCGGCTGCGCGGATGCGCAAGCTGAGAGCAGCAGCAATCCCGACAAAGTGAGAGCAATTCGGCGCATGACGATCTCCTTATTGCGAGGACAGTTCGCGCGACCAGTCGATCGCGTTGACATAGAGGCCGAGTGGGTTCTTCCGCAGGGTTTCGGCGGTCGTCGGTGGTTTGGTGATGACGGTGAGAATCCCTGTCCAATGCTCGGCGCTCGCCACCGCATCGTGGTCGAAGTGTTGTTCGATCCACTTCACCTGAAACGACTCACCAGACACCCGCACGACACTGGTGACCTGTACGGAGACTGTGCGCTCACCCAGATCCTTGAAGGGATCGTGTTCTTGCGCGTACTGGTTCAGGTATGCCGCGCCATGATTGGTGGTGTAATCATAGGCTTCGAGCCAGTTCTTGCGCGCGACGACCGGATCGCTCGAGAGCGAACGCACATCGGTGATGAAGCGCGCGAGGAACCAGGCGATCTCACCATCGGACGGTTTGTAATTGGCGATGGCAGGCGAGACCGTTTGCGCCTCGCCGAGCCGGTCGACCTGAACGACGTAAGGAACGACACGGCTCTGATTGGATTGCCAGACCACAGATGCCGCCAACCCCGCTGACAGGGTGAGACAGCCGAAGGCCATCAAGCGCCAGTTCTTTGCCTGAACCCGCGCGCTGCCGATGCGCTCGTCCCACATCTGTTCGGCCTTTTGGTAGGGCGTGACAGGTTCTGGTGTCTTTCCGTATCTCTGTGTCGATCGCTTGAACATCAGCCTTCACCTCCATCGAGTTCGGGATTGGCGCCATGGCCGGGCCGATCGCCTTCCTTGATCGCTTGCGTGATCGCGCGTGTGTGCCCGGCCGTTCTCTGTCCGCGCTGCATTCGGCGCGCCCAGTCTGGTGGCGCCGACGATCCCGGGCTCACCGGCGGCGTCGGTGCAGGCGAAGACGGTGGTTGAGCGGCGGTACTTGCTGCGGGCGCGGCAGACGCCGCCCGAATACGCGTATCGGTGGGATTGAACAGCAGGCAGAATGAGAATTGGCTTCTCCAACCTGCGGTCAGTTGCCAGTTTTCGCCTTTGATGTCGTGGATGATGACACTGTGCGTCCATGACAAAAGCGTAGGAATAACAAGCCCAACACCTTTTCCCGACCGGGTCGGCGCGAATGCCATAACGTGTTCGGGACCATCGTGACGCAGATAGCGTTGATCGAGCTGACCGAGGAACACGCCGGAAGACTGAAACAATCCTGCCTTTTCTATTTCCTTCCCATTGGCCCAACGTGACGATCCATACGTCGTGACGTTTTTGCTTTGGCGCGCGCGCCACAGAGACCCAATAACGGCGGCACCGCATCCGGCGAATCCACTGGTCGCCGCAATCGCACCCGCCGTGTTGAAAATTTTATGGGCGTACGCGTCATAGGCGTACCACCATTCGAACAATCGCCACGGGAAATAGAATGGAAACGAAAGAAACGTAAACCATGGTACGCCCAATCGCGCCTGAAAGCCCAGATGCCATGCGGCCTATTCCGTTGCGAACCACACGCCACCGATTGCGACGGCAAGAACAACGAAAATCTGTCCGACGAGAAATTTTGTGGGCGTCACGAACGTTGCTCCTGCTTGCGAGAAGGAGTCGTTCGAAAACCGATTTTGGACAATCGCGGTTATCTACGGAGAAGCCACATATCGCCCCGCGTAAGCCCACACCTAGTCCGACATTCAGCCGGTCGATCAGCCCCGAGACCCGTCAGCTTTCCAACAGGTGGCTTTCATGAAAAGATAACACAGTAATTCAAGGGGCGAGTGCAATGAAGGTAACCCGTCTAACAATAAAGAATTTCCGCGGAATTAGGGCATCGACCCTATTTTTCCCTGATCATGTAGTCTTGATCGGCGACAACAACACCGGAAAATCAACTGTACTAGAAGCGTTGGACTTGGTTCTTGGTCCCGATCGGCTCAGCAGGCGCCCACCTGTCGATGAGCATGATTTTCATTTAGGAAAGTATCTCGCGGACACATTACCTGAATCCAACCAAGCCGACGCAGCAGCGACGGCCCCCACTGGCACGCAAGCCGCAACCCCAAATTCTAAACCGACTGAAACGCCTGAAATTATCATCGAAGCAACGATCACCGACCTATCGACAGAGCAGCAAAGCAGATTCGGCGATTACATTGAATGGTGGGATAAATCGAAGATCACGCTCTACGTCGATCCGAACCCCGAAGGCGTCGACGAAGCCCATATTGTTGCCGCGCTTCGCGTGACCTTCGTTGGAAAATACGACGCAGACGAAGATGACTTCGTCGGCGCTACGTACTTTGCGCGCAGCATTGAGGAAAACGCCAACCCAGACCAATTTCGAAAAAAGGACAAGCAACATTGCGGGTTTCTCTATTTGCGCTCGATCCGCACGGGCTCGCGAGCCCTGAGTTTGGAGCACGGAAGTCTTTTGGACATAATTCTACGACTCAAGGAAATCCGGCCACGTATGTGGGAGGAAACAATTTCGTGGCTCTCGACAACAAATGTTGCAAGCGATCCAGAGCTTGGTATTTCAGGCGTGCTCAAGAGCATCAACGAGGCTCTAAAAAAATACGTACCGCGAGAGTGGGGTGCAAATCCGCACCTCAAAGTATCAGCCTTGACGCGCGACCACCTGAGAAAGGTGATAACAGCGTTCATAGCAACGGGGGATGGCGACCACGCGGCTCCGTTCTTTCGTCAAGGTACTGGCACATTAAATATGCTTGTGCTGGCGATGCTTTCCCAAATAGCTGAAGGAAAGCAGAACGTGATATTTGCCATGGAGGAGCCGGAGACTGCTATACCGCCTTATGCACAGAAACGTATTGTCCATGGAATACGCGAGCTGGCTTCCCAAACGATCTTCACCTCGCATTCCCCTTATGTCCTTGAGGAATTTGAGCTGACGGAAACTGTAATTCTCCATCGGACGCCCGACGGTCAGCTCACTCAAGCAGAAGTATCATTGCCAGACAGCGTCAAACATATGCAATTCGAACTCGGCGGCGAACAGTCGAATTGCTTCTCGCAGCGCTCGTTTGTCTGCCGCAAGACTGAGTGCATGCAAATAATCTTCAAAATGTCGATGCATGACTATTCATCATCGGCGGGTCTTGTTCGTTCGCGGCAATACCTTTCCCACAGATTGAGCGCCCACGCCGTCTCAAATAGAAGTCCGCCGATCTGATGATGAAAAAAGCGCGCATCCAAAAAAATGGGAGGCCGTCGTAGAAATAGACGGCCGCCCAAGGGAGAGATTGGATGCTTTAACCTATCCACCAAGACCAATACTGACGCTAGCGAAGGGTCCGTAGAAGCCAACATTTTCGGATTTGCGCGTGTCGATGCCGCCATCCATGGCATGGAAGAACAGATCGGCGCGATAGCCTGCGCTGATCTTGGCGTTCGCAATGCGGAAGGAAAGTCCGGCAAATCCACCAATATTGGGCACCGTCACCCGGTGCGCGCGCGGAGGCGGATTCGTGGAATGCTGAAAGAGTGTCACGCGGGGGTAGTACGGCCTGAAATGGTAAAAACGGTGGCCATGACCGGTCTGATATTCCGACGTCGATTGATGATGAATTGTTGCTTTCTGCCGCCCGAACAGCAAAGCCGCAGTTGCACCCAAATCGAAGAGAAATTCACCGTCTTTCGCATTACCCGCGAACGGTGTCGACGCATTCCACGAGATTGAAGGCCCGATGCCATGAAAGCTTCGTGCCGCGCGAATGGCGGCTGCATTGCTATGATAAGGCTGGGCGGTGACGACTTTTTCATTGGTCACGTGAGCTCTGGGAATGTTTGCATATTTATAATGACGCGTGAAATCGGGATCCGATTTCACGGCGATGTTGGAATTCGTGCTGAACTGCGCAAAACGAACGCCGAGATTCAGAACGGATGATCCATCTCTGCCGCCGAACATCCCGAGTCCGACATCCTTGCCCGCCTGGAAATCCAGAACGGCATGGCTTTCGCCGTTCTGCGCATTCGTCTCGGCAAAGCGCGCTGCGGCGGCAGGTTGGGAAAATATGCGGTATTCCCCCAGAAACGTATAGTGAGGCCGGTTTGATTCCGGATAGGTGCGCTGGCTGACGTCCTTTTTGCCGGTCGAACGGCCATAACGGACGGAGGCGGAAAATATCCAGTTTGAACCATCCGGCTCGAAAGAAATCTTTCCGGTTTCGTCGATGCTGTAGAGCGGCAGTCTCTCGAGTTTCTGCGATGGCGAGAACATCGACGGTCTGGCTGCCGAAACCGGTGGCGAAAACGCCACCTGGCTTTCGTCCAGACGGCTCAATTGTCCGCCCAGTTCGATCCAGACCGGCGGATGATCGGCATCGCCATCAGCCGCGCTGGCCCTGTCTATTCCATGGGCCGCTCCAATCAAGGCAATGGCCGATACCGTAGCGAGAAGCTGCCAACGGAAGTTCGTTGACTTGTTACACGCGTTCACGAGTTCGCTCATTGTTTTCCCCTACCAGTTCTTCGTGACGCGAATGCCGATCAGTTTCGGATCGGTCAGGAACACGTTGGTCGTGAGTCCACTGTCGTCGCTATTCAGGAAATCCCCGGTGACAGCGGTCGTGTTGAACACGTTCTTGTCATAGAGCATCACTTGCCAACCATTCTGGTTGGTGAAGATCAGTGTGAGATTGACGTTGGTGTAGCCGCGCAGACGATCATAAGGATTGTCATTGAACACACGCGCCCAGGAATAATCCTGCCAGTAGTAATCGCCGCGCAACGTGCCCGCCCAATCGGTCGAAAGCGGAAGCGTGTATTGCGCGCCCGCCGACACGGTTAACGGTGGCGCATTCGGCAATTTGTTGCCGCTCAAATCCTTGGTAAAGCCCTCGCCATTGTTGGGCGCAGGCCCAGCGCCATTGTTCGTCGCCGTCGAGCTTACCGGATCGAAGCCGACATACCCTGGCGGTGGGAAACCACTGCCGTAGGTTCCAATCGCCACCGTCGGGTTTGCGACATAGGGCAGGCCCGTAAGTGGATCGAGATGTTCATTATAGGCTTTTCCGCACGCGCCCTCGATTCCACCGCCGTCGGGCGGGGCTACGGAGGCCGCCTCCAATGTTGCCGCAACGAAATAAACCGGAAGAATACAGTTGGAGGCCTGGGTCACGAACGGCTTGACGACGATCCAGTTGGGATTGCCCGCGGCGCGATCAATGAGGTCGATGGATTTGTCGCCTTTCGCAAGTACGGCATCTTCCCAGCCGCCCGAGAAATTGAACCGCAGTCCGGGAATGGGTTCATACGTTCCCTCGATCTCCGCCCCCTTCACATGGGCATCAAAATTGTCGTTGATCGACGTGCGGTCGACGATGCGGGAAATCTGATAATTTTCGTAATTGTAATAAAAGACATCGCCATTCAGGGTCAGCGCGCCGTCGAGCAGCGTGTTCTTTGAGCCCAATTCGAAAGCGTCGACGAATTCCGGCTTGAACGTTAGCGGATGGATGGGGCTGGATAAATCGGCTTGGCTAAAAGCCAGCAGTTCCGCGCCCGGGGGATTGGCGCCACCTGCCTTGTAGCCATGTGAATAGGAGCCATAGACCAAAGTCTGATCCGTAAAATCCAGCTTCGGTGTCCAGTTGATGGCAGCACGGCCAGTCAACTCATCCCATTGCTGGTTCACCACACCGGTGCTGGCATAGCCGTATCCCGCTACCAACAGCTCGCTTGGAATATCGGTGAAATGTTTCTGGTCATCGGTCCAGCGCAAACCGGCAGTGACCTTCAGATCGGGAAGGACATTATAATAAGCCTCGCCGAAACCCGCATAGGAATTGAGCACATAGGGATTCTGGCTCAGGAAATAATTGTGCCCCTTGTTATTGAGCTTCGTAAGCGGATTCGGGTCGATATACATGCAGGCGCTTTCGCCCTCGACCCCCAATAAATTGGGCGCGCTGGGATTCGAATTGATGAAGCCGCCAGGCAGACAATTCGAATTATCGGAAACGCCCGGAACCCATGGCAACGTTTGTGGGAAACCTTTAGGTTGATGCGGCCAATCGTAGGCGGCCATGGTCAACGTGTTGATGAACACGTAATAGTTCTCTTCCGTCTCATAATGCAGATAGTTGCCGCCGACGCTGAAATTGAACGGCCCGCTGAAATGCGAAGCGAGCCGGAATTCCTGGCTAAATTGCCACGCATGTTCGTCGTTCAAGTCCTGCGCGACGAGGCGATCACTGCAGCCCAGTTGCGGATCGCAGAAGACACCGTCGGGAATGCAGGCATAAGAGGTGCCGGTATCGGGGTTATTGCCCCGAGTGTCGACATAAGCACCCGGAGATGGCTTGCAGGAAGCGCCTTGGGGTAAGCCACCGCATTCGCCGAAACTGGCGCTACAATGCCCTAATCCATTGGGGTCCGGGGTAATAAGATGAAGGCCATTACTTGGATCTAAATCTCCATTCGACACTTGTGGCGTGTTGTATTGGAACGCGCCCCCTGCTGTGTTGAACCGGTTGTAATCTTCCGTCGACCAGAGAAAATCCTGATTGTACCCCGTCTGCGAACTGAAGGTCAGCGCCGGCGTGATATTATAGTCGGCGTTCAATTCAAGCGTATCGTTTTTCGCCTTGTATATGGGATCGATCGCCGTTTCGATGACGCGCAGATTGTGTGACTGCGTGGTGCTGGCATAGGGGTCGAAGTCGCCGGGTTGTATCGGCAAGCCAAAGGCAGCGAAAACCGAATAATAGGGCAGCGACCGGCCGTTGGGTACTTCGAAGGCATCGCTTGAATAGAGCGATGAGGGAATACATCCCTGACTGAGATAGTTTCGCGGCGAGTAAGCTGCGAAGGGGTCGAAATTGACGGCGACATCGCCCACCTCCGATGGACCCGGATCGGTTTTGCAAAGCTGTTTCGACGTGCGCATGCGGTCGTCGTCTTCGGAGAAATGCTCCCAGACGAGATAAGCCTGCAGCTTTTCAGTGGGTTTGAAGCCCAGCGTCACGCGGCCCGACCATAGATCGCGGCCATCGACGCGTTGATCGTCTGCTGCGTTGAACGAATAGCCTTGCCGCTTGGTCCATTCGCCCGCGATGCGCAGATCGACGCGATCATCGACGATGGGAATGTTAAGCATCCCTTCGAAGCGGCGCTGGTGATAGGTTCCGAGGTCGGCGGAAGCCATCGCTTCGAACTGATCGGTGGGCTTCGCGGAGGTCAGGTTGACGACGCCCGCCGTCGCATTGCGGCCATAGAGCGTGCCCTGTGGGCCGCGCAATACCTGGACCTGGGCTACGTCGTAGAATTCTTGTTCAAAGAAATGATTGCGGATGAACGTCGTGTCGTTGAATGCGACAGCCACGGCGGGATCGGTCGTAACCGAAATCGCCTGCGTGCCAATACCGCGCAACTGGATGCTGTAACCGGAGAAATTGGTTTTCGTAAACGTCATGTTCGGAACCTGCTTAATCAGGTCCGGACCGCCCGCCGTTTGTGTGGCCGTCAACTGTTCCTGGCTCAGCGCGGTAATCGAAATAGGGATGCTCTGGACATCTCCGCCGCCCAATTTGGAAGACGTCACGGTCACCGTTTCGAGTGCGGCAGCAGGAGCCGCTTGTGCTGCGGCGAGTCTAATTCCGCTGATTTCATCTCGGACGTTTTCGCTGTGCATTGCGCCTGCACGCACAATAGCCACACCGCCGGCCGATTGCGGAGACGGGGAGAAGCCAGTGCCCGAAAGGATACGCAGAAGAGCGGCGTCGGGCTGCAAATCGCCTTTCACACCATCGGTTTTGACACCCTTGATCGCATCGACGGATACCATGAGGTGCACGCCCGATTGCGCGGAGTATGCGTTGAGGGCCGAAGCCAAATCGCCACGCGGAATATTGAAGTCCGCAGCGTACGCTGTCCAACCAAATGCGACGGATGCCGTCATCAACAACCCGTGCCGTATCTTGAACATTTGTCCCCCAAATGGTTTCGTAAGTTGAATTGCGACGCGTTCAGCGCAGCCGTAACTTCCGTTAGCGTAAAATCACATATTGTCCGTTGAGTTTTTCCGTTCGGAGACCGAAGACAGAGCGCGCCATTTGAAGAAATTCTTGCGGGTCCGTCGCAGAGACGGTCCCGTTTACAGGAAGGCGTCCGATTTTTTGGTCCGCAATTATGATCTTCGCGGCCGTATAACGGCTAAGCTCTTCGGCGGCCTCGGCTAATGAGGTGTTCGCGAAGACAATCACTCCCCTGCGCCACCCGAGTTCATTAGACAATTCCAGCGCAGACTTGCGCTTCACAGACAGCCCGGTTGCCGTCGCTAGAACGGCCTCTCCCTGAGTGAGGTTTAGGGAACGTTGGCTATCCGAACTATCGGTCGCATCCAAACTTATGCGACCTTCCACGACCGACACCTCAAGTGCGTGAGGTTCGCTTTTGACGATAAATTGCGTCCCCAAATCCGTGATGCGACGCAAGCCTGCGAACACAATTAGCGGATGGTGGGAATCGTGCACGACTTGAAAGAATGCCTCGCCTCTTTCGAGCCATACCCGTCGTGCCGTTGAATTTACTGACAGTCGAATCCTGGTGTCGGTGTTGAGTTCGATGCGCGATCCATCGTCGAGCCTGACTGTTTCGTGGCCGCCGACGCTTGTCGCGTAGGTCGTGGCTGATGGCTTCTGCAGATAGGCCCAGACTCCGCCGGCCAGAGCGCAAACGAGCGTTAATGAGGCGGCGGCGCGAAAAAACAGGCGACCTTTTGGTCGTTCCGGACTGGGCGATCGCAGCGCGGCCAAACGTTGGGTTCTTTCCCAACCAGCCTCCAAACGCCAATAGGCGATGAGATTTTCCTCTGACTGACCCAGCCATTCATCCAATGACTTCTGATCTTCCGCCGTCCATTCGCGCGCGGTCCTCTTTGCGACTAGCAGTTCGGCGGCACGTATCCTCACCGCCTCGCCGGCGGACACATTGTGTGGATCGAATTCCGCGTAGTCGGTCATGGCTTCTTTCGCCTATTGGACTGTTCCCCGTAGAGAATGTCGGTGATTGACCGAATGCCGTCGGTTAAGTGCCATCGGACTGTGTTTTCCGAGAGATCGAGGCGCACCGCGATCTCGCGAGGGCTCATTCCATCGACGTGGTGCAACAAGAAAACTTCCCTTGCACGCGGCGCGATTTGGTCAAGGGCCCCCTGAAGGTGTCGTAGCTCATCGCGGGCAGCCACTTGTGCCTCGGGGCCGGGGCTTTCGGCCGCAACGCCCAACGCTTCTAAATCTTCGACCGCCTCAATCGGAATTACTTTTTCTCGCCGCACGCGATCAACGAGAAGGTTATGAGCTGTCGTGAAAACAAAAGATTTTGTGGATTTCGGCATACTAATTTTGGCCGATTGGTACACGCGGACATAAATCTCCTGCAGCAAATCAGCGATGCTGGTCTTGCCGTGTGAGTGATGCCGCAAAAACTGTGTTAATGCCGCTTCCAAAGGCAAAACCTCGCGCAAAAACCACGCGTGCATGTCCACTGGCGCGTCAGTCATAGCCTGACCTTGCCAGCTGAAACTCTCGTGGTCCGTGTCCGGTATGTCCGTCATTCCCCGCCAGCTTCCCTGAGGTGAGCATCAACGTCCGGGGCCTCTACTTATTGTGACGCAGTAGGCACCCGATTTTGTTGGGTGACTGGGCGAATTTTTTTCGGTGGGCGGGAAATCGTAGATCTAGCGTGTCATTCCGAACCCTTTCCCGCATGTTTTGTTTGTGAAAATTGCGTAGGAGCCGCATTGCGCCATCCTGAAAGATTATTTCCCGCCTCCTGCAGCATGGCACTTCAAGATGACTTGACATTCGAAATTGCCATCGGTGCCACAAGCAGGCCCAACTAACCGCAACCGGTACCAATCAAACACTTCGCATGGCCGAGTACCGCCCGATCTCACATAATCGCGCGAGTTACTGGCGGCGATATTGACCCGCGAGCTGCTCGTCGCATCAGCTTGGACGCGGTGATTGAATTTGAGGAATGATCGCGATCACGGTCATTTCGTTCACGCCGACCCGACAGTTTGATTGCTGCGTCGCTTCACGAGTTCTGTCATGAGCGAAACGTCCCTGGTCTCGAGCTCTGATCAGAGTAGCGATGATCCGATTTCCGAAAAGGACGTTCTAGAACGTTGGCCGCTTCTCTCTTTGGAAGACTTGCGTGCTGCGCGAAAGCACGGAAGAATCGCATGGATTTCCGGGAAACGCGGTTCGGCTTGGTATCGACCGACCGCCGTCGAAATTTATATCTCGGAGTTTAAGGAGCGCCGATGTCACGTCCGCGAAAAAACGCCCTCTTCGAACTTGGCGAGCAATGGATCGGCGCAATTTCTGGAAGCGCCGCGCTCTACCGCTTCTGGTATGACGAGAGAACTGGAAGAACGAGTCGCGCAAGCCTCGGCACAGAGGATATTGAAGAAGCGAAGTTGAAATTGGCGACCATCGTGCTCAAAGGCGGGCGGCAAAAAGCCGACGCGATGCTCGCTACCATTCTCGAAAAGTATTTCCTCGAAAGGACTGACAAGCTCCCAAGCAAAAAGGCGGCACGTGCCGCCGGGCGCCTTCTTTTGAGCTGCTACGGGGCAACCTGTCGAGCTACCGAATTTAATGAATCGAAACAAAAAGAGTTTATCGATTGGTCACTCGCAAGAGGGCATAGCCTCAGCTACCTCTCGCGCAATCTCTCGGTCCTTGCCGCCGCGCTATCACATGGAAAGATACCGCACGAGATTCTCTACGAACCTAAAGCGCTGAGGGAGAAATGGATTCTCAATCCCAAGCCTGCGCGGCAACGCTTTATCCCGAGTGATGAGGAGCTAGCTCGGTTCCTGACTTATGACCTTCCAGAAAATCTTTGGCGCTGGACGCTTATTCAGCTTTCGACCGGTGGCAGACCGCAAACGGCCATCGATTTGGCCCCTAATATGCGAGTACGAGAAAACGGCACCGTGGATCTCAACACGCCCGGACGCGCACAGAATAAAAAGTATCGCGCCACGGTGCGCGAACCCGAGGTTCTCACCAATTGGTTGGATCGCTGGGAGAATGAGGCGCGCAAGGCGAGTAAAGATAATTCACTTGAGCCAAGTTGGAGGTATTGCGGATATGCGTCGCTTGAAAGTGCGCAAACCGCGATTGAGCGCGTGCGCGTAGAACCCGAAGTCAACCTTCCAAGACTGTCGACTTACAGTTTCCGCCACAAGGTCACGACCATTCTGCGTCGCGCCAAGCATTCGCATGGCGTGAGCGAAGACGACATCTCCCTGCAGCTGGGTCATCGCCGACCGCATCTTCGGATAACCGCAGATTATGGCGAGTGGGATCCGGAATACCTCAAATGCGCGGCAGCAGCGATTGACGCCTGGTTCATAGGAATGCAGCGCAGAGCCAAAACCCGCACTTTATTAACGCAAAGTTTTAGCAAGTCTGGCCCTATTCCACGTCGAAAGCGGGTTACGGCAAGGCCTAAGCTATTGAAAACAATGGTGGGCGCGACAGGGATCGAACCTGTGACCCCTACCATGTCAAGGTAGTGCTCTCCCGCTGAGCTACGCGCCCGACCTGACGGGTGGTGCTATAGCCGCCGCGTCCGC